>Ga0222672_1000015_pt1 | contig 183536 bp, 139 predicted proteins | sample AntAcemetagen799_FD_179810 | JGI IMG/M metagenome (GOLD analysis project Ga0222672, IMG submission 179810) | Saline water microbial communities from Ace Lake, Antarctica - #799 | ecosystem: Environmental > Aquatic > Non-marine Saline and Alkaline > Saline | place: Antarctica: Ace Lake...
GCCTTCGTATTTGGAGAGAACATCATACTCGACCGGCGAATCGTAGACCTCAGTTTCCGGAAAGACCCAATTTTTCGCTTCGACGGAAACGGGACCGCTTTTGTCCATCTCGAGTCCCCAGTGAGTGATGTCGTTGTGGTGCCCAATCCAGTCCATGAGCTGACCGCCACCGTAGGCGAGCGTCCAGCGCCACGACCAGTGATGGCGCGCCTCCATGTAGGGAAGCATCTCCGACGGACCGCACCAGAAATCGTAGTTCAGATCAGAAGGTGGTGCCTTGATCGTGGGATCACCCTCAGGAACATTGTGCCCCGAAGGCAGACCCACCTCGACGCGAGAGACTTTACCAATGAGGCCGTTACGGACCAGCTCGACGGCTTGCTGGAACTCCTTGCTCGAACGTTGCTGGGAACCGACCTGGAAGACGGCATCCTGCTTCGCGACTTCGCGGTGAATCCCGTGACCCTCGGCATACTTGTGAGCGACTGGCTTTTCGCAATAGACGTCTTTTCCGTTGCGCAGCGCATCCATCGTGATGATGCCGTGCCAGTGATCCGGGGTCGCGACCATGACGCAGTCAATGTCATCCCGCTGGGTGATCTCGCGGAAGTCCTCGTAGGCATCGCAACCAGTCCAAGGCTTACCAAGTGCTTTCGTGTAATGATTCTCGACTGCTTCCTTTCCGGGGGTCCGTCCGTAGGGTCGACTCGTTTTGCCGTTTCGTGTTAGAATGTGGTGATCCTCGACGTCAGCAATCGCCACGCCTTGAACGGTTTCATTCTTCAAAAATGCCTCCATCACGCCGATTCCGCGATTTCCCATGCCGATGAAGCCCATTGTGACCCGGTTACTGGGAGCATTCTGCCCGAGGACGGACGCAGGAATGATCGTAGGGGCGCCGATGATCGGAACGCCGACCGCAGCCGCCGCTTTTCCGAGGAAGTTTCTTCTAGAGGTGGATTTGTTCATGGGGTTTTCAGATGAGGTAACGTAGAAAATAAAGGTGACGTAGCAGTTCGTGGAAGTCTATTCTTTGGATTTCCGGATCGCGCTATTTAGGAAGGCGCTTTGCGACGGATTCAAGGCCATCATCAAGCCGAAGGCCGGGCTTAAGTCGGTTTTCTGCATCACGTGAAATGATCGCCAAGTCACCCGTGATTTCTTCCGAGTCAAAAGTGACTGCCTCGTCTCCGGGAAATCTGCGAATGATGCGGTCGATGCCGCCATCCTTCCGATGGATGGCAAAGCGGAATTCACCCGGTGCTGCATCGGGAATTACCTCGACGGACTCGACAGGCCAATCTGCCTCGCGAGCCTGCATCTGGATAATCCAGGCGCAGGAGAAAGTGCCGCGAGCTTTCCATGAGTAGGTCGGAGTAGGGTAGGGTTTCGCCGTTTCGCCATAGACCCGCCAACCAAGTAACTCAGGCTCTTCCTGACCCTGGATCACTTCGACTTCGATATTCCCAAGCGGGTTGACGGGAATCACTTGCAGCGCAACCGCAGGGATCGTCGCGACCACGGAGTGATCGGTCTCGCGAATTCCGATGTCAGGAGGATTCAAGTTCAGCTGCCACGGATGACGCCAGGTTCGCTCGGTCTCGTCAAGCGGCTCGACGGTATCAATGACGAGGTAGTAGCCGTCGAGAGTTGGCTCATCTCCTTTCACGAAAATAACCTGACGCACCCACTTACCCTGAATGTGCTCACCCGGTCGATGCCAACCATACTCAAAGGCTCCTTCGCCATAGTCGAAGTGATCATTGCTGATCCAACGACGTTTCGGCGGGGCAAATCCGCGATGCATCTCCTGCTTCCAATGGGGGATGCTGTTTTCCTGAGCCCAGTCTGGTGAAAGGGTGTTGTACGACAGGGAACGACCGGCATGAACCGTGTTCCCAATGCCGGTGTAGCTGCCCCGACCCGCATCGCGGATCAAAAGGTGATTTCCGAACTGCGTGTAAATATTCAAAGCATCCTGCTTGCCGTGGCTGGCACCCCAGGGACCGGCACCAAAAAACAAATACTGCTGGCCTTCACCCCAACCGGTTCGCATCAGATATTGTCCCGCATTGGGAAAATAGAGGGACTTCCTTTCCGGCGGGCTTCCTTCCTCACCTTTCGTTGCGATCCATTTGAAATCTTCACGATGCGGAAACCAGTGAAGGGATCGCCGGAAATGATCATCAACCATGCTCCAGCCTCCGTCATTCAGAGGGATTTGACTCTGGTTCGGGGTCGAAAGGAGAAGGGGATGTTCGAGCGCTTTTTCGAGCAGTGCGATATATTTGGCCGGGGTTTCACCACCCAGTTGCTCGATGAACCGGATAAAGTTTTCCAACGCCAAAATGGTGGCCCAGTTGTAGCCGGTGCTGAGGCTGACATGACTGCCGTCGGGATGAAACTGTTTCGCGAGCACTTCGTCCCATCGTTCCTCCGCCAGTTTCTTCCAACCGGCGCTGGCTTTAAACTCAGGAAGCAACATCGCGGTTTGAAGCAGCGCCATAGAGGTGTGCGCCGCACCGTCGTCATGCACCGCGAAGCTGCTTGGATTGGTGATCAATTCCGCCTGCCGAATCATTCCGAGAAGTATCGCAAAATGAGCATCCTCGCTGAACGCTTCTGCATTTCGGAACGTTTCATAAGCCGGCCACCACGTCATTTCGAGACGCCGCCCGATGTTGCTGGTATTCATGTAACCCCACCGGAAGAGGGTTCCATCCATGATGTTGAGCCCCCCGATAATCGGGGTGCGATCCCAGAAAAACGGCTCCCGGGATACCCAATCAATAACCTCATCAGAGAATTGTTCCGCATAGCGATCATCGCCGGTTTCCTCGAATGCCTTTGCGAGAGAAACCCAGTGAAAGTGGCGATTCAGGAAACCGTTGTCCTTCGCCCAGTTGATCTGAAGGGGCTCCTTCTGCAAGACCCAGCGATGAGTATCGCCATCCGTATCCGTCCAGGCATCGGTGAAGTCGCTAAAATACCCCAATGTCCCATACTCTCCTTTGAGAGCATGGTCAGCAATCAATTGCCAGTCGGGATGAATCACCGAGTCGGCAATGCTCTCCAAGCCCGGACCGCCGGGTTCGCGCCGGGTGCGCATGTGCCGGAGAAAAAGTGATCGGGCTTCCTCCATCTTTCCCGCCCGGATCGCGGCACCCACCGGAGCCATCGGGGGGTAGGAGAAATCAATCGCGCGCAAGACAGTTTCCGAGGCCGGGGGTAAACGTTGAGCCTCTGCTACGGAAAGTTCCTGAAAGGTGAAATCCGTGAAACGACTCCTGCGATGGAGCCCTCCCTCGACACCTCCACAGAGGGTGATCAATTCGACGACCCCTGCGGTGATTTTTTCATCGAAAAAATGATCCTCTTTGGGCCGATCCATCGCATCCACAAACAAACGCACCCTTGAACCGTCTCCCTCGGGCCAAACCACGAGCCGGAGGCGATGACCTTCCGCTTCGCGAAAGAGCAGCTCGTTTGGATGCTGATATTCTGCGGTATCAACCCATCCCGCAGTTTTGGGATGAGGCGGCTTGGACGAGAGATCATTTGGCCCATGCCAGAGCGCGTAAACAGTTCGCGCCGCTGTCTCTCGAAGATCCACTTTCAGGGCCGGCCACTCAGCCCCTTCAGAATCTACCTCCGGCATTCCAAGGCTCAGGCTCGCCACGACCTGAACGTCTCCGCCTTCGGCCACGACAGGGTCGATCTGAACCTCGATGGAGAATGAATCGGCCTCGGGATCGATTCCCTCAACCTCGCGGCTTGCCAGTTCTTGAGGCGCAACACCAAGATAGATCGTTTCTGCTGCGGATACGCAGGTAATCGCAAAAAGTAGAATGAGCGCGATCCGCATCAGCAAAGTCACCTCAAACGTCACACAACTGAGCGGCGTGGCGGAGTGCGGCGAGTGGGTCGTCCCACTCAGGGATGAATTCCTGCGCGACAAAGCCGTCGTAGCCGGTTGCGATGATCTCTTTGAGAATCGGCGGATAATTGATCTCCTGCGTCTCATCCATTTCCGCTCTTCCCGGATTTCCGGCGGTGTGGTAGTGGCCGATGACGTCCTTGTATTGACGGATACGGCGGATGATGTCGCCATTCATGACCGAGACGTGATAGATATCGAAGAGGAGTTTGAAATTCGGGGAGTCGACCTGCTTGATCAGATCGACGCAGAAATCAACGTCGTCCCCGAAGTAGCCGGGGTGACCTTTCATCGGGTGCGAATCATCACGCGAATTGAGGTGCTCGAGCACGATTGTGACTCCGGCTTTTTCCGCGAGCGGAATGACTTCTTTCCACGTTTTGATGCACTGCTTCGCAGCGGCTTCATCATCCATCCCCTCATAGCGCATCCCGGTGAAGGTGATGACGCTTTTACAATCGACTGCCTGGGCGACTTCGATGCCTTCGGTGAGTTTTGCGACGACTTCATCGTGATTAGCTGGATTGCAGGGACCTGTCGCAAAGCCATGGGTGCTGATGAGGGAAATATCGAGTCCGAGCTTTTTCACTTCCGGATAGGCCTCGCGGGGAATGCCCTCCATCCCAACAAAGCCGAGCGCCTTGCAATGGTGGGCGAGTTCGATCGCGTCGAAGTGGTCTCTGAAGCACCACCCCATGATCGATTGATTAATCCGCCCGTTTTTGATGACGAACTCCGGATCGACTTCAGAGCGAAGGAGCTGAGCGAAAGTCTCGGTGGAAGTGAGCGAGAGACCGCCGGCAGCGGTCATCATTTGGAGGAGGAGGCGTCGGCGATCTAGCATGATGATGAATCTAGCCAATTGCCCGGCATTTTGGCAAGCGCTGCTATGTCACGCAGATGAGGCGGCGACACGTCGGAATGGCAGGGCGAAACAATCATAAAGTGCTTGCGAATAGCGATAGATTCGCGGTTGGATAACGACACCCAAGCGCCTCCGCTTTCTGTTTTGCCATGAGATTTTTCCCCGCCTCACTTCGCGCTGCAACTTCGGCGGCAATCCGGCGTCCTATTTGGCGACTCGCGATTTTTACTGCTGCGGTATTGGGATTATCGCTCACAAGTTGCGAAACTGTGGGGGTGAACTACGCGACGCCCACGACTGCCGTGCCCGATGCCTGGACTCTAAGCATCCAGCCGCATCTCGACGATGATGCCGCCTGCCTCTCGCAGTGGTGGCTCGGCTTTAAAGATCCTGCACTCAATGAGCTGATCGAACGCACTCGCAACGACAACCCCGATTTTGAAATCGCGCTCCAACGTGTCGTCGAGGCACGGGCACAGCGCGGCGTTGCTTTCAGCACGCTTTTTCCGAATCTCACGCAGGAAGACAGCTTTTCCCGCGTCCGCCGCAGTGAGGGCGCCGGTCCCGTCTTCGGTCCAAATCCGCTCGACCTCTACTCGGTCGGAGTCTCCGCTGGTTGGGAAGTCGATGTCTTCGGTGGTCTGCGCCGCAGCGTCGAAGCCGCCGACGCGAGCATCGAAGCTTCGATCGAGAACTACCGGGATGTTCTCGTCGCTCTCTTCGCGGATGTCGCCCTGAACTACATCGACTATCGCACCTTTGAAGAGCGCATCTATGTCGCGAACCGGAACATCAAGATTCAGCAGGACTCACTCGACCTCGCCCAGAGCAGACTCGATGCCGGACTCGTCTCCAAAATCGACGTGACGCAGGCGCGGGCAAACCTCGAAACGACCCGCGCGCTCGTTCCGCAGCTCCAGGGGCAACTCGCGGCGGCGCGGAACCGCATTGCCTCTCTCACAGGAGGTTATCCGCACACCGTTACGAGCGTCCTCAACACGCGCCACCGCCACATACCACTTCCCGCGAAAGACCATGGCATGGGGAGGCCTGCCGACCTTCTCCGGACCCGTCCCGATGTCCGCGCCGCCGAGCGAAGTCTCGCTGCTGCCGTTGCCCAAATCGGTGTCGCTGAGTCTGAGCTTTATCCGAAACTTTCCCTCACCGGTGTTCTCTCGTTGGAAACTCTCGACGTCTCAGACATTCCGAATGCTGCCTCGGCTTCATATTCCTTCGGTCCCTCGATGCGCTGGAACCTCTTCCGCAGCGGGCAAATTAAGAATCAGATCCGCGTCGAGGAAGCACAGGCGATGCAGGCTTATGGCGCTTACGAGAAAGCGGTCCTTTCCGCAGTGGAGGAAGTCGAGACCAGCCTTGCCGGAGTCCTCACCGAGCGGGAGCGCCTTTCGGCCCTGCGCCGCGCGGTCGGAGCGGCTGATGAATCGGTAGACCTTGTGAGAAGTAACTATACAGAAGGGCTCGTTGACTTTCAGCGCGTTATTGACACTGAACGCGTCCTTTTCCAGAACCAAGATCTCGCAGTCGCTTCCAAGGGGCAGATTGCGAGGAACTACGTCGCTCTCTACCGCGCTCTCGGTGGCGGGGCCGATCTCGAAGAGGTCACGCTGCCCGAGCCAACGAAAAAGCCGGGTGGGGGATGGATCAAAAAACGCTCTGACGCGCCTTATTCAGCTGACGTTCCCGGCCTTCCCGCTGACGCTGAGACCGAACCCCTCAAAGACTGAATCTCTTCTGACACGCTTGATCATGAAAAAGCCCTTCGCGCTGCTCGCCCTCGCCTTCCTCGTGACTGGGTGCGGAAAGCAAAATCAGTTTGTTCCGCCGCCGCCTCCGGAAGTGGAAGTCCAGAATCCGGCAATCGAAGACACGACGGTTTATCAGGACATCGCAGGGCGCACCGAAGCCTCTTCGCGCGTCCAGATTCAGGCGCGAGTCAAAGGTTTCCTGAAATCAATCGACTTTGCGGAGGGCCAGTTCGTCACTGAAGGGCAGCTTCTTTTCACGATCGAGCCGGAACAGTTTGAAGCTGGAGTACGCACTGCCGAGGGGAATCTCGCCAAGGCAAAGGCCGACCTCGAAATCGCAATCGCCAACTTTAAGCGCCGCAAGCAGGCCTCCGGGAGCGGAGCCGTTTCCGAGCTCGATGTCCTTAGCGCCGAGGCGGACCAGAAAGCTGCTGAAGCCGCCGTGAGCATCGCGGAAGCCGCCCTCATGGATGCGAAACGGGATCTTAGCTACACTGAAATCCACGCGCCCATGGCGGGCCGGATCTCCGACTCACGGGTCGATCAGGGAAACCTCGTAGGCACCGACGCGACCCTGCTGACCGAGATCGTCTCGGTGAAGCCAATCTTCGTGAATGTCGAATTCGGCGAGCGTGAGGCATTGCCCTACCTCGAAGACATGCCGAATGCAGAAAATCCCACGGGGGGCCGGGGAACTGATGGGGATGCAAAAAGCAAAGCCCTTGAGCTCGTTCTTTCCGATGGAAGCCTCCACGATGAAACCGGCACTTTCAATTTCGTCGATAACACGATCAGCACCGAGTCCGGCACGATCCGCGCGAAGGCTGTTTTTGCGAATGAGAAGGGTCGTCTCGCCGATGGTCTTTTTGCGAAACTGCGCATGCCGGAAACGATTCAAGGCGCGGTGAAAATTCCCGCCAACGTGATTCAGCGGGATCTCGGCGGGTCATTCGTCCTCCTCGTGAATGAGGAAAACAAGGTCGTCCGGAGGACCGTGATTCCCTCTCCGTATTCTCTCGGATCTCTTAAAATAATCCAGCCCTACAGCGAGGAAACCTCGACGGGAGTGAAGCCGGAGGAGCGCATCGTTATTTCGAATCTCCAACGGGCGCGAGAAGGCCTCATCGTGAAGCCGATCGAGCCGGCGGGAGCCAATCCTGCCGCAGAGCCCGCGCCGGCCGGGGCCCCGACCGCCGGAGCATCGGAAGAAGTGGCTCCCGCTGAGTAAAGATTCCCCCTCGCAGCCGAAAACGCCATGTTCAGCCTCTTTTTCATCCGCCGACCGATTTTTGCGGCAGTCATTTCGATTTTCATCGTCGTGGTCGGACTCGTGGCTTTGGTGGCCCTGCCAGTGGCCCGCTACCCCGATCTCGCGCCGCCGACAGTGCAGATCAGCGCGATTTACCCCGGTGCAGATGCCGCCACGGTCGCCGAAACTGTGGCCGCTCCCATCGAGCAGGAGGTCAACGGAGTCGAGGGCATGATCTACATGCAATCCGTCTCCGCGAACGACGGGACCATGAATCTCACGGTTTCCTTTGAGCCGGGGACCGATCTCGATACCGCTAACGTCCTCACCCAGAACCGTGTCGCCATTGCCGAGGCCAAGCTTCCCAATGAAGTGAAGCAAATGGGGGTGACCGTGAAAAAGCAGTCCACCGATGTCGTCATGTACATCGCCCTGACCTCGCCCGAAGGCACCTACGACGACTCTTTCCTGAGCAACTTCGCGTGGCAGCGGATCCGTGACGAACTCGCACGGGTCAAAGACGTGGGCAACGTGCAGGTCTACGGAGCGGGGCAATTCAGCATGCGAATCTGGCTCGAGCCGGATCGGATGAAAAGCTTCGACCTCACTGCCGGGGATATCGTCGGGGCGATCCGCCAGCAGAACGTTCAGGTCGCCGGTGGTCGTATCGGGGCCGCGCCTGCTCCGGCGGATGTGCAGAACGAGTTCACCGTCAATGTGAGGGGACGGCTTTCCGAGGTCAGTGAGTTCGAGGAGATCATCGTCAAAACAGCGACCGACGGAGCGCAGGTCCGAGTCCGCGATGTCGCCCGCGTTGAACTTGGTTCGGACCTCTACAATTTCCGCTCGCAATTCAGCGGGAAGCCCGCCGCAACAATTTCGATCAACCAGATTCCCGGTTCAAACATCATTGCGGTGGCCGAAGGGGTCAAAGCTCGCATGAACGAGCTCTCGGAGTCGTTCCCCAACGATGTCGAATACGCCATCGCCTATGACAACACCGACGTCGTCCTGACCTCGATCCGGGGAGTAATCGTCACGCTGATCTCGGCGTTGATTCTCGTGGTCCTCACCGTTTATCTTTTCCTCCAGAATTTCCGCGCCACGATCATTCCGGCAATCACGATCCCGGTTGCTCTCATCGGCACCTTCGCGGTCCTCCTCGCGATGGGATTTTCTCTCAACCAGCTCACGCTCTTTGGTCTTGTTCTCGTCATCGGGATCGTCGTCGACGATGCCATCGTCGTGGTCGAAAACACCTCGCGCTGGATCGCAGAGGGACTCTCAAGCCGGGAGGCGGCGGAGAAAGCGATGCTCGAAGTCTCCGGCCCCGTCATTGCGACGACGCTCGTCCTCCTCGCCGTGTTTGTCCCGACCACCTTCATGACCGGGATCACGGGAACGCTCTTCAAGCAGTTCGCGGTCACCATTTCCATCGCGACCGTTTTCAGCTCGATCAACGCCCTCACCCTGAGCCCGGCCCTTTGTGCGATTCTACTTCGCGATCAAAAAGAACCGACGAAAGGCTTCTTTTTCCGCTTCAACCGCACGCTTGAAAAAACGACGAATAGCTACCTCGGGATCACCAAATTCGCGATTCGAAAAGTAGTCCTTTCCGTGATCGTTTTCGCGGCACTTTCCGTCGCGGCGGTCATGGGACTGGGAAGTCTTCCCACCGGATTCGTTCCGCAGGAAGACGAGGGCTACTGTCTCGTGAACGTGCAGCTTCCCGACGGGGCCTCGCTCGCGCGCACCAACAAAGCGATCGACCAACTCAATGAGATCATCGCCGAAGTGCCCGGGGTGAAGGACTACGTCACGATTTCCGGCTTTTCGATCATCAGCTCGTCGGCCGCTTCGAACTCCGGACTCATCATCGTCATTTTTGATCCCTGGGCGGAGCGAAAAGGGCCTGAGCTTCATCAAAGCGGGATTCTCGCAAACCTGAACCGTCGCCTTTCGCAGTTTCAGGATGGCGCTGCCTTCGGCTTTCCGGTGCCGTCACTTCCCGGCGTTGGCACGGGTGGAGGATTCACCTTTATGCTTCAGGACCGCGGCGGCGTCGGATTCACCGAGCTGTCCAAAGTCGCCGCAGAGGTCATCGACGACGGCAACGCGCAAACCGGCCTCAACGGACTTAACACCACCTTCCGGGCCAACATTCCCCAGCTCTTCGTCGATATCGACCGCGAGCAGGTCATGCGCATGGGCATCCCCATGAACTCCGTTTTTGAGACAATGCAGATTTACCTCGGGTCCGCCTATGTGAACGATTTCTCCCGCTTCGGGCGGACGTTTCAGGTCAAAGCGCAGGCCGATGGACCTTATCGGGCCCGTCCCGACGACATCAGGAATCTCCAAATCAGAAACGCCGAGGGGGGGATGACACCGCTCAGCGCCGTCGCGAGTATCAAAGAGTCCTACGGCCCGCAAATCGTGAACCGGTTTAACCTCTATCCCTCGATCAAAATCCTCGGCAGCAACGCCCCCGGTTACAGCTCCGGACAGGCTCTCGACATCATGGAGGAAATGGCGGCGCAGAAACTCCCCGAAACGATGGGTTTCAGTTGGTCGGAACTCTCCTTTCAGGAAAAGCTCGCAGGGAAGGGGACCACCGCGATTTTCATTTTTGCGATCCTCATGGTCTATCTTGTCCTCGCAGCTCAATATGAAAGCTGGTCGATCCCGGTCTCGGTCGTGCTCTCGGTGCCGACCGCGCTCCTCGGGGCTGTCCTCGCGATGATGGCTCGCGGGATGGATAACAATGTCTACACGCAGATCGGAATTGTCCTCTTGATCGGCTTATCAACGAAGAGCGCCATTCTCATCGTGGAATTTGCGAAAGTGCTGCACGAGGAAGGGAAATCAGTCTTCGATGCCGCGATCGAGGCCACGAAAATGCGCTTCCGGGCCGTCCTCATGACCGCGTTTTCCTTTATCCTCGGAGTCATTCCGCTACTCATCGCCTCCGGGGCCGGCGCGGAGTCGCAGAAGGTGATCGGCACCTCCGTCTTTGGCGGAATGCTCGTCGCGACCCTCGTGAGCCTTGCGGCAGTTCCGATGCTCTACTACGTCGTGCAAACTCTCGCCAACCGCTCCGCGAAGAAAAAGGCCCCGTGAAAAATCCTTTCACGCTCAAGTTGCAGGCCGGGGTGCTCCTCGCGGGTGAGCTGCTGCTTCTCCTTACCTCATCACTTTGGGATGATCTCGACCCGAATCGAAGCTGGCCCGCCTGGCTTTACATCATCCTTTTTGCCGCCGGAGGCTATGCCCTCGCGGGGAGTCGTCGCTGGCTTGCGGCGTATTTGCTGGTCAGTGCAGCAGCGGTTGTCCTCGGGGCGATGGAGGAATCGCGAGTGCTCGCCTCGATCTCAACCGCCTCTTTTGCGATTGCCTTTTACATGCTCTTTCAAGCGGTGATCGGTCACTGTTTCTTCCACGCAAAGGTCGCTGCCGCCGACCGTATCATTGGCGGGATCGCCGGATACATCCTCCTCGGGTTTCTCTGGACCTCACAAAGCCACTGGGCAACGATGCTAAACCCCGAGGCGTTCCTGAATACGAGAACTGAACTGGCCGCAAATGAGTCGGAGCGACTCTACTACTGCTTCGTGACGCTGACGGGACTAGGCTACGGGGATATCGTTCCGACTACGGCGGTGGCCCGACTCCTCGCGGTGCTCAACTGCCTTAGCGGCGTGCTTTACCTCGCGATCTTCATCTCCGCGCTCATGGGTGGACTTGCCGCCAAGGGCCGGAAATGATCAACGGATAAAGCTCCGGTTAATCTGGCCGATGCGATCCTGCATCATGACCGCGCCATCGATCGGTGAAACCGGCTCACGATAAGAGACCTCGCCGGGATTTGAGTTCGTTTGGCACGAGGTGAAGACGGCGGCGCAGCTGAGAATCAGAAAGCAGAGGAGAGTTGGTTTTCTCATGCCTTCACCGTTCCCCAAAAGAGGTGGCATCGTCAAGAGCAGGAAAATCGTGATCTTGGGCAAGCTTCCGCAAGATATGCTCAGCATCGAAGGGCGGGAGCGGTCATATTCCCGACATGAATCCTCAAATGTGTCGCGTGCTGAGCACGATCTTTTTCCAGGCGGGAATCCTCTCGATCATCCTCTCGGTTTGGATCTGGTGGTATCTCGGCAGTGACGACCCGATCGAGCAGGCACACGCCGAGCGCTTTGGCATTTTCGTCGGTCTCTGGGCACCGACCCTGTTGATTCTCTCAAACCGCTTTGATCGGTTTGCTGATAAAGCGAAGGTCCTCCCCGGCATGAAGCCCGAGTATCACGAGGAAGAAGAGGCTTGAATGTGGAGTGCTGCGACTTGACGCCGCTCTTGCGACAGGCAGTTGCAGGCAGGAAGGCTCGCGCCATCCACTACATTAACAGGCAAAACGTAGCGGATGCTGTCAAGCTTCCGGCGGTAGCGCGGTCGGAAGGCTCACGCCATCCGCTACATTAACAGGGGAAACGTAGCGGATGCTGTCAAGCTTCCGGCGAATCGCAATCCCTCACGAATAAATCTCCGCGCCTTTCTCGGCGAACTCTTTCGACTTCTCTTCCATCGCTTTCTCAAGCGCGGCTTTCTCGTCAACGCCGAGCTTCGCGGCATACTCCCGAACTTCTTCAGTGATTTTCATCGAGCAGAAAGTCGGGCCACACATCGAGCAGAAGTGCGCCGTTTTCGCTCCATCCTGCGGCAGGGTCTCATCGTGAAACTCCTGCGCTTTGGTCGGGTCAAGACCAAGATTAAACTGATCTTCCCAGCGGAACTCAAAGCGGGCTTTGCTCAAGGCATTGTCCCGCACCTGCGCGGCAGGATGTCCCTTCGCCAGATCCGCCGCATGGGCTGCGATTTTGTAAGTCACGACACCATCGCGGACATCTTCCCGATTAGGCAACCCGAGGTGCTCTTTCGGCGTCACGTAGCAAAGCATGGCACAGCCATACCAGCCGATCATCGCGGCTCCGATCCCACTGGTGATGTGGTCGTAGCCGGGAGCGATGTCAGTCGTTAGCGGCCCGAGCGTGTAGAACGGGGCTTCGTGACACCACTCGATCTGCTTTTGCATGTTTTCTTCGATCATGTGCATCGGAACGTGCCCGGGGCCTTCGTTCATGACTTGAACGCCTTTTTCCCAGGCTATGGTTGTGAGCTCGCCTTGAACTTCGAGTTCACCAAACTGAGCCTTGTCATTCGCATCGGCAATCGAACCGGGACGAAGGCCGTCTCCAATCGAAAAGCTCACGTCATACTCCGCCATGATGTCACAGATGTCGGACCAGTGCGTGTAGAGGAAATTCTCTTTGTGATGCGAGAGGCACCACTTTGCCATGATCGATCCGCCACGACTCACGATACCGGTCATCCGCGTCGCGGTGAGGGGGACAAAGCGCAGGAGCACGCCCGCGTGAATCGTGAAGTAATCGACGCCCTGCTCCGCCTGTTCGATGAGCGTGTCGCGGAAGACCTCCCAGCAAAGGTCTTCAACCCGTCCGTTCACTTTCTCAAGTGCCTGATAGATCGGCACCGTTCCGATCGGCACCGGAGAGTTGCGAATAATCCACTCACGAGTCGCGTGAATGTTCTTCCCTGTCGAGAGATCCATGACCGTGTCGCCGCCCCAAAGTGTCGACCACTGCATTTTCTCGACCTCTTCATCGATCGTTGAAGCGACGGCGGAGTTTCCAATGTTCGCGTTGATCTTCACGAGAAAATTCCGGCCAATGATCATCGGCTCGTTCTCGGGGTGGTTGATGTTCGAAGGAATGATGGCACGCCCACGGGCGACTTCATCCCGCACGAACTCCGGCGTGATGTAATCCGGAATTTTCGCGCCGAAAGACTGCCCGGGATGTTGGAAATCAAGCCCGTTGCGTGGTCCATCGCTTTCCGTGATTGCTTTGAAGGCCGCCTCGCGCCCGAGGTTTTCACGAATCGCGATGTATTCCATCTCCGGGGTGATAATGCCCTGCTTCGCGTAATACATCTGGGTGACAGCATGACCCTTAGACGCCTTAAGCGGCTTCCGCTTCAGGCCCGGATACTCCTTGAGCTTGTTGCGGGCCTCTTTTTTCTCGTTGTAGCGGGAAGCGTGCTCGTCAGAGAGGTAACCGTTGTCCTCCGGCTTCACGTCGCGTCCGTCGTATTCCGCGACATCGCCACGGGCGAGGATCCAGTCGCGACGCAGCGCAGGAAGGCCTTCAGTGACGAGGCCGGAAAAAGCAGGATCGCCCCAGGGACCGCTCGTGTCATAGATTCGAACCGGCTCGTTGACTTCGATGCGTCCGTTCGGGTGCTTTGTCTCGGAAAGGTCGACTTCGCGAAGGGGGACTTGCACATTCTCGTGAATTTTGCCGGGAATGTAAACACGGCGGCTGTTTGGAAAAACGTCGGAGACCGTTTTCGGCTGGGAGGGGGCGGATTCGTTCGGAGTGATCATGAGGGTGGATTCAGTGAAAAGAGGTGGTCTAAAAAAGAAAAAACCGCTCTCGGAAATCGATCAGGCAGATCGAGAGACCGGGAGCGGAGTTGAAGGAAAACGGTTCATAGTGACTCCCTGCGACAGCATTACCTGCATCAGGTTCGAAGGGTCTCACCAATCGCGGTGATCTCAGCGAAATCGCTCCCCTGCCTAAAAGCTTACGTTGAGCCAAGAGGGGAGGGACGTCAAGCCGCGAGGGGATAATCGTCTCCCTGAATTAAGGCATCACGATCTGACCCACATTTCACGGTTGCTGATATTCGACAAATGCCTGAGACTGGAGACTTCCGAACCAAGAAAGAACGGGTTCGACCGTTCTTAGATTACTTCATGAGACTGCTGGATCGATATATTGCCCGCCAGGTGTTCATCTCCGCCATGTTTGCCGTGGCGGTGATCATCATCATTCTCGTGCTGGGCAATGTTTTCAAAGAAATCCTCCGCGAGTTGGCGAAACGTCCCGACCTCAGCCTCGGGTTCATTTTTAAGTTCATCGCCCTCATCATTCCGGTGTCGCTCAGTCTCGCGATTCCGTTTTCTTTCCTCACGGCAATCCTCCTGACTTTCGGGCGACTTTCGGCCGACAGTGAATTTGTCTCGATGCGAATGGCGGGCCTCAGCATGACCCGGATCTGCCTGCCCGTGGCGGTTCTCGCGATCTTTTTCACCAGCATCTGCGCCTGGGTGAACCTTTCCGTCACGCCCTGGGCCAAGACCGAGATGGAGGGGATGAAAGATTCACTCTTCAACTACATGAAGAAGGAGCCGATGCTGCTTTTCCCCAATCAACAAGTCATGTCGGAACTCGACGGCCATCTCGTCTACGCGAAGAAAGAAGACGGGATGCTGAAGGAATTTCAGATGGTAAAGCTGGAAAACAACATGCCCCAGGCGATCGCTATTGCGAAGGAAGCCTCGGTTGCGGTCGAGCTCGACAAAGCCGACCCGGAACTTCTCCTCGAAATGCGCGAAGTCAGTCTCATGGTCCAGGGGGAAGATGGCAATTTCATGACAAGCTCCCAGCCTGTCTACATGGATGAAGCGATTGCAGGCGTCTCCGTGGCGAAACTTCAGCGGAAAGGCGTCGAGGATAAACCCAGCAACATCAGCCTGCGGCGTATCATTGGGAAGGCGACAGATCCCGATCTCGATCCCGCGACTCGCGCCGTCTATCGGACGGAACTAAGCATGAGAATGGCCTTCTCGGTCTCCTGCATCACCTTTGGTCTCATTGGAGTTCCGCTCGGCATCACCGCTCAGCGCCGCGAAAGCACGGCCGGATTCGTCATGAGCATGACAATCGCGGTGAGTTACTACGTGATGTTGACCCTCGCCCAGATCGTCCACCGGGAGGAGCACCTCTATCCGCATCTCCTTGTCTGGATTCCGAACGTTCTCTTTTTCGTTCTCGGTGTGATCCTGTTCCGCCGTCTCAGCAAGAGCTAGTTCTCTTTCAGCCGGTTTGGCGAAAGATCTTCGAATCAGGAAGGTGGAGCTGCAACGCTTCGTAAACAGTTTCCACCAGTTCCGCTTCGAGTCCGGGAGGATAGGTCATCTGCCCGTCCCGAAGCGCCATCTCCTGCAAGGCAAAGAGGCGGTCTTCCGGATAAAGCTTTACGATCCGATCGTGCATCGCTTTGGGGAAACGCATCGGGCCGAGCGTAACGGAATGGATCCGTTCGGAACTCACCCTTGAAAACACCTCCTCAATCATCGCGGTGTAAACGCGACTGAATCCCGGCCAGGGAATGAGAGGATCAAGCCGCAAACCGACCCTCCAACCCTGTTGAGTCAATGACTCAACCCTGTTAAGTCGCCGCTCATAAGAAGGGGCGCCATGCTCGACCTCGCGGGCAATGGGGTCGGGAGTCAGCGTGTAAGCGGTCACAATATTCGGAACGGGATCAGCCTCTTCAAGAATTCTCGTGTTGAGACTTTTCGTCCGGAGCTCAAGCCAGGCATCGGGACGGCTTGAGAAAAAGGGGATAAATGACTTCGCAAACCCAGTCACCGATTCCATCGCGAGGCTGTCACAATCGTAGCCTGAGAAAAAGCAGGCATCGCCATCTGATCGGTCCCTCGCTTCATCAATTCCGGCCTCAAAGTCCTCCCAGTTCACAAAGAGAACGTAATTTGCCGATTGATACATGCCCTGCAGGAAGCAGTAGCGGCAGTCATAAAGACAATTCAGCATGTGGCTGAAATAATGATTCGACGAGCGCCCGATCGAGTAATCGGGAGGAGTCGGCAGCACGGTTTTCCCGGGCTTTTCGGCAAGAATTAAGGCAGGGCGATGCTTCTGGAGTCGGAAGTTCTGAGCCCGAATATTAAAGACTTCTCCATACCTTTCGCATTCCACAACGGTAGCAGAGGGATATCGCTGGAGGACCGCGAGAGCCCGCGGATGCCGACGAATGGCACGTTCAAGATAAATTGTGTCCATGGGCTACACGGCGCCACCGGTAAGCTGATTGTAAATCGAGGTAACCAGTATCATGATAAAAATCCACGCTAAAATGTTTAATATCAGGACAAAACCAATCACGGACACAACAAGCAGAAGAGGCCACCAGCCACCGGGTTCTTCGTCACCATGATCGCTTTCGAGATAGGTGTTAAGCATCCGGTAGTTGCGAGAGTTCGATTTGAACCAAACCGAAAAGAGATCCCCCACGACTGGAATCCATCCGACGCCGGCGTTGATCATCATATTCCCGCTCATTTTCGTCAGAGTCCTGATCGGGAGCCCCTTTTTTCCCGCGTCACCGAGAATGAATGCGCCGATCACCGTCGCGACGGTCTCCCCTCCATAGGGGATGAGGCCGAGGATCGGATCAAGACCAAAGCGAATTTGAGTGCCCGGGATGCGAATGCACTCATCCAGCAACCAGGAGATCCTTTTTGAGGTTCTCAGTTGCTTCAGTGGATCTCTTTTTGAACCCGCTTCGCCTTGTTTCACAAGATCGCCTTTCGGCGTTTCGTCTGCCATAGGGGGCTACCCTAATTCAAGGGTGGGGGAGTGTCGAGTGGAGGTGGAACGCCGGCGGTCGGCGCCGCAGCAGGCTTCATGCGCAGGCGGCGAACGATCAGGACAACACACCCGATTGTAATCACGAGAAGGGTAATACCAAGAATAGGACGATAGAAAATCCAGGCAAAAGCTACCACTGCGGTCCAGAGAATTCCGGCAAGGAGGAAAGCAATGACCGAGGTTCCCGTTTCGACGATGCGACCAAGAAAAGGGAGAATACTCGCGAAGACGGAGAGCGGCTTCAAGATCATGGAGAAACCCGTCATCATAAGGAAAAACCCGGCCACCCGAATTCCCCAGGTCATGATCTTATTTGCTTCATGCGCCGCGAGGAACATTTCTTCCGCGCTGAGAATACCTCGATCCAGAAGGCTGAGTTTTCCGCCTGTTTTCGCCACGTAACTCACGAAGGAATCGCCCGCTTGCTGAGCGACAAGGCTGATGGTTCCCGTGGGAACAAGGGTAAAGCTGACCCTGATGTCGCCGACTGCCGGGGAGAGCGGATCTGCTCCGAAATAGACGCTACCCTCATGCAGTTTGCCGGTGGTTTTGACCTCTTCGGAGGCGGCTTCAAGGGAACTCGCAGGGAGTGGCTCACCTCCGGAGATTTTCTCGACGAGGAACTGCGGCAGCTTGAATGCCCCCACCGTCACATCCGCAGCAGTGAGCGTGCTCGACTTATATTTCATCGTGGACGGATTACGGTGAGAGTTCGAATCTTTGAACTCGCTGGAATCGACGACGCTGCCACGCCATTCCTTCCCGTAGCTGTAGGTCTTTGTCGTCTCAACGCTCCCTCCGACTTTTTCCCGATCTTCGGACCTGATATTCTCGATCCATTGGTACATCTCCGCCGAACGGATCAGTTTGACGGCAGTGGCAGAGACACCGAATTGAAGGTCTCTGAGTGCTTCCGAAGTCCTGGCATCGCCGGTGAGATGAATGAGCTGACCTTCGTTCGCGGGATTGATCTGATCGGAATCCACGGCCACGACTTTTGATGACCCCTCATTAAGATCATTGTATCGTTTTACAGACCTGCCCTCATTCCAAAACAGGACCACGGCGCTGATGGCGACAAGAAGGAAACCAAAGATGGCACCCCCGATAGAATTCTTGCTTCGGGAGCCGAAGCCTTGACGGGTCACTTCAACGATATTGCTCATCGCATAGGTGTATCAAACGACACCCCCGGACGCAACTCACAATTCTGTGACCGCCCTCAGGAAAGTGCCGTCGTTTTGATGTCCATCAGCATCTGAGCGTTGGACGGGTAGCGCTCCATACACTTTAGGAGCCACTCCATCGCGTCGAGCTGCTTGTAACCACTCAAGCCACGTCGGATGACGTAAATTTTCTCCAGCATGTGAGGAGGAAGGAGAAGCTCTTCGCGGCGCGTTCCTGACTTGTTGATATCAACGGCAGGGTAAACATAGTTTTGAGCAATTTGCCGATCAAGGACAATCTCCATGTTGCCCGTGCCTTTGAACTCCTGAAAGATTGCTTCGTCAGCCTTGCTGTTCGTCTGAATCAACGCGGTCGCAATGATCGTGAGCGAGCCGGCTTCACGCGTGTTTCGCGCCGCCGCGAAAATTCTCCGGGGAATCTCCAGCGCACCTACAAGGAGACCGCCACTGGCCGTGCCACGCTTACTACCGCCCCGCATCTGCGAGTTAAAGGCACGGGCGAGACGAGTGATCGAATCCATGAGAATAAAAACGTGCTCTCCGGCTTCGACGAGACGCTTCGCCCGCTCAATCGCAAGGAGGGCCATGCGGGCATGATCCTTCGCCTCGCTGTCGTTGGAGCTGGAAAAGACTTCCACATCCGGAAAGGAACGCTCGAAATCAGTGACCTCTTCCGGTCTTTCATCGACCAGAAGGACCATGAGATGAATTTCCCCCTCGTAGTTCTGCTGGATCCCTTCCGCAATGTGATGCAGCAGCGTCGTCTTTCCAGTCCGCGGAGGAGCGACAATGAGTCCGCGCTGACCGCGACCGATAGGGGAAATGAGATCGATGACGCGAGTCGTCTTGCGCTCTGGATTGGTCTCGAGAGTGAGCTTTTTGTCAGGGTTGATCGCAGTGAGTTCCTCGAAGTAGGGAAGATTGATGTAGTCCTGAGGATCGCGACCGTTGATCTGAAGCAGTTCGATTAACTGCGGCCCACGGACGCCCTGCTTCGAAACACACTTCACCATGAGGCCGTCCCGGAGTGCAAAATTACGGACCACCTCGGGCGTGATGAATACATCTTTTGGTGACTGCTGGAAACCACGCTTCTTTTCGCGCAAAAATCCGAATCCCTTGCTGGAAATTTCGACAATTCCCTCGGACTCGATTGCAGGAGCCGAGTCAAGGGCCGCCGCCTCGCGAGCGCGCTCCTTTTCTTTACGCTCGAGGTAGCGTTGCTTGCGAGTCTTTCGTGGCTGTCCATCGCTATCTTCGCCGCTCTCTTGAGAATCTCCGTCAGCTCCCCCGGAGGTTTCATCCTGACCGCGTTCTCTCTTTTCGGCACGATCCTCATTCCGGTTCCCCGGATTCTTCCTCTTGGTCTGTTTCCGGGGCGGACGCTGACGCCTCTGGTTGCGGTCACTGACGTCATCCTGACCCGAATCATCAGGTGTCTCCTCGGCTGACTGATCTTCCCGCTTCGGCTCAGCCTTCTTCCTGGCTTTTCCTGGAGCAGGGAATTCATCCGCCTGATGTTCCGCTGCAGCGGCATCATCTTTCCGGGGTTCTTCAACCGTTGCTGACAGATTCTCTTCTGCCGCTCGAGCTTCCTCAGGAGTTTGGGATTGGCTCATGGATTACTGGGGGAAATCATTCTGAAATATTCGAGGTCGCGCTTCGAGCCAACGAAGCCCTGGTGAACTGCATTCACCGTAGCTATTCTGCGGACTGAAATCTGAAAATCGGGAGTGGACGCCATAGAAGGACGACTGGGTAAGATCGTGGAACGTCGGCGATTGGCCAAAGTCAAACGGTTCTGACAGTTCGGAGATCCATGCAATCAAGACATGGATGATGCACAACACATCGAATCTTCACTGTTTGTCCCTTAAGTTCCGGGAAAGAGTTGAGCCGCGCAGTCGGTTGAGGTCAGTTCATCGCGCGATCTCCCAGCCTGAAAAGGTTCAGGGACATTGGAAGCTTGCCTCGCGAAGGACATTCGCGCAAGCATTTTTTTGAGGTGTCACTGAGAACAAAATGATTCAGAACTCAGGCGGGATGAGAGCCTAAGACTCAATTTCTTTCACATAGGCCGCGACTGCTTCACGAGTTACCTCAGCGACGTTACCGTAGACCTTAGCGAATGGTGGGACGAACCATGGATAACCTCCGATGACATCGTGGAGGACTCGTATTTGCCCGTTACATTCAGTTCCTGCTCCGATTCCAATGGTAGGAATTTCAATAGCCTCGGTGATGTGAGTCGCAACCTCAGAGACCATGCTTTCGAGAACGATAGCAAAAGCTCCCGCCGCTTCGAGCGCGCACGCGGCAGCAAGGAGGCGATCAGCCTCCTCTTTAAACTTTCCTTTCTTCCGGTAGCCACCTTCTTCCACCACTCTTTGGGGAAGCATTCCGATATGAGCGCAAACCGGAATACCCGACTCAGTGAGACGCTTCACTTTTTCAACCTGCCCGAGTCCGCCCTCCAGCTTCACGGCATCGGCACCGGCCTCGACAAGACGCTTTGCGCTCTTCAAAGCTGTCTCAGGATCATCGTAGGTGTGAATCGGAAGATCCGAAACGACGACGGCCCGCGCCACCCCGCGCCTCACCATCTCGGTGTGATAAATCATCTGATCGAGGGTGACAGTGGTCGTGTCAGGGTTTCCCGCCACCACCATGCCAAGCGAGTCGCCGACAAGGATCAGCTGCACTCCGGCTTCATCTGAAAGCCGCGCGGTTGGATAATCATAGGCGGTAATCGCCGAGATCGGGGGAGTAAGTCGGGAACGAAGGGAAGGGGCGGGGGAGTGAAACATGGGGCACCGGAAGAAAGCACGAAGGAGACGACAGCAAAAGAGACAAGAGAACCGATTGAATAAATTATATTAAAAATAAATTGAGTAGTTATGGAAATTATATTATTCTTTGATAACACACACACAGAACCTGACGATTCAACTTTCGATTATCCAGTTTTGCGACACGGCGGAACACGGGAATAGGGGGATGATTTAACAGGATCAAACACACAGATAGTTAACGATGGTAATTGGTTCCTCCAGCTTGTTTCAGGCAATCCGTCCAATCTTCAGATTGGGCCACTTCTTGATGCAACAACGATATGACGAGAGTAAACGACCCGTGAAGCGGCCCACAGGCTGGCAACGCGGGCAAAAACCGAATTCTTTTCCGGGGAGACAAAATGCTCCGGCCTTACCGGCCGGAACAAAGTCTACTCTTAAGAAATGACAGTTCTCTTCATCTCGGGAATCCAATACTGCCGTTCTCTGAAAGCTTTGTCCTTTCGGACATTGGAAAAGAGATGAAACCGGGGCGGGGCCTTAACAGGCTCCGCCTCATTCTTTTCGGGCTTTCTTTTTCTTCTCTTTTCCCGCCCCCTGTATCAAAAGGGTGATTTCGCCTTTGACGGCTTTATCGGCGAACTCCTCCAGAATTTCGGAGGCGGTGCCACGATGATAGGTTTCGAATTTCTTGGTGAGTTCGCGAGCCACGCAAAGAGGGCGTTCCGGAGAAACTTCAGCAAGAACGGCCAGCGTTTTCAAAATCCGATGCGGCGACTCAAAGAAAATTGAAGTCTCGACACGGACCAGGGCCGCTTCAAGCACCGTCTCCCGGCGGCCTGATTTGACCGGCAAAAATCCTCCGAAATAAAACGCATCGGTCGGCATCCCGGAGCCGGCGAGCGCAGTGATCACCGCCGAAGCACCGGGAATCACCTCCACCTTTACCGAAGCTTCGATGCAGGCATTGACGAGTCGATACCCCGGATCTGAAATGGTTGGAGTTCCCGCATCGGAGAGGAACACGATCCGCTCTCCCTGCGCGGCTCGCTCAACCAGCGAAGCAGCCTTCCGGCCTTCGTTGTGATCATGGAGCGCAACGAGTTCTTTCCGATCAATCGCAAGATGATTCAGCAATCGCGAAGAGTGCCGCGTGTCTTCGCAAGCAATCACATCGGCCTGCTTGAGGCACTCAACTGCCCGGAACGAAATGTCGCCCAGATTACCGATAGGAGTAGAGATCAACTGAACTAAACCGGGCATAGCGAGTGGTGGCGCAAGCTCGCCGCCGAAATCTCAAGTGAGGATCGACTGAGAAAGGACCTAAAACCCGTTCGCGAGATGGGAAACGAGTTTCGAGGCCGCATCCTGCGCGGCAGCCGAGAAAGCGGAACGCTCTGCCGTCTGAAAGCTGGCATCCACAAACTGAATCGTCTGTCCAGTAACAGTGCCTTGGTGAGCCATGACAATATGATCCGTATTGCTGACCTTACTCTTGTCGCCCACCTGAGTTGCACGAGTTAGTGCCGTATTTCGAATCACTTCGCCTGTCGTTGGGTTCTCGAGATGAAAATCAACAAAAAGGGTGACTTGTAGCTCTTGTGAACTCAAGGTGTCAAACCGCTGCGATCGGAGCTGTGCCTTGCTTATATTCCGGATCACCCCGACGAGCACCGCATCTGAATTCGAACGATTGGTGATTTTGTAAGTTCCATCGACATGGAGTTCCTTCAACACGGCGTTGGTGACAAGGCTTGAGAGCCTTGGCTCAAGCGTCTTATTTCTGAAAATCGGAACATGAAGATTGTTTATCCCTTCGTACGCGGAGGGTTTCACATCGCCCAACTGGTAGCCGGCACAACCCGTGAGACCAACGAGACCAACGAGACCAACGAGAGCAAGGCAGCAAACTGGAAGCAGAAACAAAAGGCGGTTCATAAAGATGGAGCAACCGGGCACGTCATCCTGCATCAACAGGAAGAATCCCTCTTCGTGCGGAAAGTTATGACTAAATCTGAAAATGACAAGCGTTTACGACCGTCTTCAAAGCTGGTTGGAACGGACCTATGACTCACTTGTTGGAAGAGGAAGAACGGCGTCGTCCGAGGTCCTCATCTCAACCTTGTCCTTTTTCAGCGGATTCGGGCCAAAGAAACCGGCCTTTTTCTCGACGGTATCCGGCACTGGAATCCGATCGAGGACGTTCAATCGCTCCTGCGCTTTTGCCGCCCAGGGAGTGCCTGGATTTTTGACTACCTCGCGGTAATAGACCCTTGCTGAGTCGGGCTTACCGCTCTTTTCATATTGCATTCCAATGTCGTACTGCTTCTCCATCTCCCGCAGTTCGATACCTTTGAGATTCTGCTGAATTTCCTGAGTCCGCTGATCTTGGGGATTCTGGTTCATGAAATCGATTCCGGCTTCAACCTGAGCGCGATCTTCGACCGGGCTGTTCGATTCTTCCGCTTTGATTCCGCGAAGTTGAAAGATCTGATACTGCGCTTCGGTCGCAAAATCAGTACCCCGATAATTATCAACAACACTTCGATATGCCATGATCGCTAAATTCTCCTCACCCTGGGAGGAATGAACATGGCCGACATTCAGAAGCGACTTGGGAGCATAGTCAGTGTAAGGGGCTACTTCGCTAATCTGCTCGAACATTTCGATGAGTTGCGAAGGCTGAACGGGAGCGCCCAGTCCCAAAAATCCCTTTTTCTTGGAATTCCGAAGACCCTCAGCGATCTCAAACTGAGCTTTCACCGCTTCATTAAAATTCTTGGTGTTCCGGAAGTTCGCGATCAAATCTTCGAACTCTTCAAACGCTTTCCGATCGTCTCCGTCTTGCTGAAGGATCTTCGCGTATTGAAACTGAGCCTCCGCTGCGGACTCAGTCCTCGGGTAGGAATTCACAATCGATTTGTAGGTGTCACGTGCCTGACGTTGCTTGCCGGCGGCTCGTTGCGCATCCGCTTTGGCAAGGAGTCCCGTCGCGCTGCTCTCCTGGCTCGTGAGCTCTTCGGCGTTAATGACGCGCTTTTCCTTGCCTTTTTTTAGCACGTCTCCAAGGAAGGCTTCAGAGTCGGAGACCCCGAAAGAAAAAAGACAAAGACTGAGGGCGGCGATTCGAACTGATCGATTCATGAAAATATCAAAAGGGTTTTAACAGATTAAACGATCGCAACAAACGATCAAACTGAAATGACATAAGCCGAACGGAAGCAGATTATCCAGCCATCCTGATTTCTGAACTCTGAAGAGATTCCATGTGGAACATCACGAAGAGCGGGAACAAGGGAAGCCGGATAATTCCAAAACGAAGCGAAGCCCGACTTCCTTAGTGAAACCTGCAAACTCCTCATCTCACCATGATCAATAACTTCCTACAATATATGTAATGTAAAATCACCAACATAAACAGGTTCCCCCCTTGGAGATTGACGCAGCCCTCTCTCTGTCTGTAAACTACGGGATCTCCGATTCGCGAATTTTTAGACCTCCCCGGTTACATGCAACGCCCCGCATCCTCAATTCCTGCTACTGACAGAAGATTTTCAGTTCCTACGCCGGCCTCACTGGTGTCTATTCTGATTCTTGCCGTTTGTCCGAATTTGACTGCTCAGGCAGAAGAATCACTGATCACCTCGGAATCTCTCAAGCCAACCTTTGGAGACATTTCCGTCGAAACCCTTTTCCGGAAAATCGCTCCGGACGAATCCGGGATTCAGCACGTTTCGCCGATCATGGCGGATCACCCGCTTGCCCGCGCTTATCATTCTTCATCTGCCTGTGCCGCCGTGGCTGTTGGTGACCTTGACCTCGACGGACGCCCCGACGTGTTTGCCGGGAACGGTCCGCTTGAAAACGGTCTCTATTTGCAAAAAGAGCCGATGAAGTTCGTCGATGCCACTTCTGAGGCCGGTCTCGGTGGCGGAGTCGCCGCGTGGGCTGTTGGCACTTCAATGGTCGATATCGACAATGATGGCGATCTCGATATTTTCGTGTGCAACTACGATTACCCGAATCAGTTCTTCATCAATCTCACAATCGACGGGGGTCAACGAAGTGATGGTCCCCTTCGCTTTGAAGAGCGCGCCGGTGCGCTGGGTCTCGATGTCAAGGATGGCTGCGTTGTCCCCGCCTTCGCCGACTTTGACCGCGACGGCGACCTTGACCTCTACATTCTGTGTCACCAGATCTATCGTGAAAATGGACGCCCGGAGGAACCCATTCGAATCATCGAGAAAGATGGAAAATTCTACGTCTCAGAGGAATGGCAGCGTTGGTACGAAGTGGATCAAAATCGGCGTGGCGACAATGGCGAATTCCTCTACACCGAGGTTGGTCGCCCTGATTACTTTTTCCGCAATGACGGTGAAAAAGGCTTCACCAACATTACCGTAGAGGCAGGGATCACAAGCGACCAACATTACGGAAACTCTGCCACCTGGTGGGATTTCAACTACGACGGATGGCCCGACCTCTATGTGGGAAACGACTTCAGAAGTCCCGATTTCCTCTACCGCAATAATGGTGACGGGACGTTCACTGAGGTCAGTGAGCAGCATGTAAGGCACACAACCTGGTTTTCTATGGGTGCCGTGCAGAGCGATTTCAACAATGACGGCTACATCGATTTCCTCCTCGCGGACATGATGCCGAAGACGCACTACATGCAGATGGCGTCGATGGCGTCGATGGCTGACCGGCAGGACAACCTCGAATACTCCGGTGGTGCCCAGCAAATCATGCACAACACGATGCATATCAACACCGGCACGAACGAGTTTCTCGAGGGAGCCTGGATGGCCGGCGTAGCGCAGACGGAATGGACCTGGGCGATCCGCAGCGCCGATTTTGACAACGACGGCCTTCCCGACTTGTTTTTCTGCAACGGGATCCCCCGTCAATTCAATCACGCTGATCTCCCGGAAATTTCGCACAACACGCTCGTCGGGCGAACTCACTGGGATCATTATCGGAATACACCGACGCGACGTGAGCAAAACCTCGCCTATCGGAATCTCGGCAACTTTCAGTTTGAAGATGTTTCAAAAATATGGGGCCTCGACCACCTCGGAATGTCCTACGGAGCGTCCCTCGGAGATCTCGACGGTGATGGCCGCCTCGATCTTCTCACCTCGAATTTAGATGACCCACTCAGCGTGTATCAGAACCGGAGTGAAAGCGGAAACCGGATCGTCGTCGATCTCAAAGGGACCCGCAGCAACAGCATGGGCATCGGAACGCTCGCGACCATTGAAACCGCCGACGGGGTTAAACAAAGCCGCCAGCTTTTCCCTTATGGAGGATTCCTCGATGCTGACGAACCCATCTTTCACTTTGGTCTCGGGGAGAACCCGGAAGTGGCCTCGCTGCGCCTCGACTGGCCCAGCGGTGAAACCCAGATTTTCAAAAATCTGGAGGTAAACCGCCGATACACCGTGACGGAATCTGAGACGGGGGCCCCACTCTCCAAACCGGTGAAATCCCGCGAGCTTCAGGATCCCTGGTTTCGCACCTCTCCGGCTTTGAACGGATTCAGCCACATGGAGACCGTGTTTGATGACTATGATCGGCAGCCCCTCCTCCCCTTTAAGCTCTCACAACTCGGGCCGGGTCAATCATGGGGTGACATCGACGGCGATGGTGATCCTGATTTCTACCTTGCCGGCGCAGCTGGACAGCCAGGTCAGCTCTTTAAAAACAGCAGTAACCCGGGATCAGGTGATGTCATTTTAACTCCCGAGCTTCAACCATGGCTGAAGGAGGATTTGCGCTACGAGGATATGGGATCGCTTTTCTTTGACTGCGACGGGGATGGAGACCTCGATCTCTATCTTGTCAGCGGCGGAATCGAATCTGTTCCCGGAGCCGATGTGCTTCAGGACCGGCTTCTTCTCAACAATGGACGAGGCCAGTTTTCGAGAGCGCCTGACGACTCGATCCCTGACCTGCGACAGAGCGGCGGGATCGCTTCTGCCGCTGATTTTGACCGGGATGGGGATCTCGATCTTTTTGTCGGGTCCCGCTCTATTCCCGGTGAGTTCCCTCTTTCGCCCTTGAGCGCCCTTCTCCAGAATGATGGGAGCGGAAAGTTTATCCCCGTGACAGAACAGGTTGCCCCCGACCTCCTCAGTCCGGGAATGGTGACCAGCGCGTTGTGGACTGATGTCGATAGTGATCGATGGATTGACCTTATAGTGACCACCGAATGGGGCCCGATTAGACTATTCAGAAATCGGAAAGGTAAACTTGTCGACGAGACGGAAGCGTCAGGGCTTATCAAGGAGGGCCAAGCGTCGCTCGGTTGGTGGACCGGAATTGATGGCGGTGACGTCGACAACGATGGGGATATTGACTACGTCGTAACCAATTTAGGCCGAAATTCAACCTATCGGGCGACACTAGACTTTCCGGAACTGATTTTTTATGGGGATTTTGATCGTTCAGGTAAAGGCCACATTGTCGAGGCGCGTTTTCTAACAGAGAATGGGAACAAAATTTGTTTCCCCCGCCGGAGTCTGGGTGCGGTTTCGCTAGCTATGCCGTGGATGTTTGACAAAATGCAGACATTCCACAACTACGCCAGCCTTCCCCTCACCGGTATCTATGAAATTGAACTCCTGCAGTCATCCCACCAGTTCGTCGCGAATAATATGGACAGCTCTCTGCTGATCAACACAGGAGACGCGAAATTTTCAATCATGCCCCTCCCTCATCTGGCTCAAATCTCTCCGGGCTTCGGAGTCGCGCTCCGAGATATCGATCTCGATGGCCATCTCGACTGCTACATCGTCCAAAACAATTTTCACATTACACTCGAGCAGGGCCGCCTCGACAGTGGGCTGAGCACTCTTCTCAAAGGTACTGGCAATGCCGAAGAACCCTTCGAAGTGATCTGGCATCACGAAAGTGGACTCGTCGTTCCCGGCGATGCGAAGAGCCTTGCGGCGGTTGATGTGAACCTCGATGGATGGGAAGACTTCGTCGTGGGTGTTAATGATGCCGCCCCCCAGATCTTCATCAACTCGCTCGAGGATAGATCTCCTAACCGCCCTCTTCGCATCCGTCTTGCCGGGGCGAAGGGCAACCCAACTGCGATCGGAGCCATCGTCACAATCAAAGCTGAAGGGCTCGATCCTCAGACCGCCGAGATTTCAGCCGGTGGAAGCTACCTCTCACAATCCAGCTCCGACTTGATCTTTGCGGTCCCAAAAATAAATTCGGACAAGGTCACTGTCACGATTCAGTGGCCTGACGGCAAGGAGAGTCAGGCAGACGCCGACCCGGAAGTCCGTTTTCTCGCGCTTGACCGGAAGTAGTCTCTAATCATTTACTGCCCCCTCTCTGATCTCCATTTTCATCACCAGAACGTAAGAAGATCACTGCGATTCTATGAAGCCCCTTCTTCTCCCACTCACGACCCTTTTTACTCTCGCGTTGATTGCGTCAAGTCTGTCCGCAGAAGATCTCACCGGCCCGGAAAAGCTGAGGTTATTACTGGAGGCTAACGAAGTCGTCCCGATCGACCAAAAGCCCGAGATCAATGAAGGCAAAATCAAGCTGGGTCAGGCGCTCTTTTTCGATCCGGTCATCGGAGGAAACCGCGACGTCTCCTGCGCGACCTGCCATCACCCAACGACGGCGACAGCAGACGGACGCTCCCGCTCCGTGGGGACGCGAGCCTACACCAACCTCGGAAAACGCATGCCGGAGGGCCTCAGACTGGTCGAGGTCGAAGGTCGCGATCCCGTCCTGATGGGGTTTAATTTTAACAGCGCCGCACATCCCTTCACCCCCCGGAGCGCTCCTGAGGTCTTCAATCGTGGCGATTCTGCCTGGAAGACGATGAATTGGGACGGGCGAATCTACGAGCGCGAAGACGGACGCTTCGTCGTGAATCAGGCAAGATTAACGAAGACTCCGGGCTACTACCAAGTCGTCATGCCCGAATTGATTGAAAGCGTTCTCGCCGCTCAGGCGATGATGCCGGTGCTTTCCAATGCGGAAATGCGTGGCTCGAAAGGCGAAACAGATGTGACCGGAGCCCACAATGAAGTCGGAGAAGTGCTTGGTCAAAACGAAGAGGAAATCTGGGCCGCTTTGATGAAACGTGTCCTCGCCTTTCCTGAATATGATCAGCTCTTCCGTGATGCTTATCCGGACAGGGAGCCCTCTGACCTCCACTTTGCCCATGCCGCGAATGCGATTGCCGCCTTTGAGATCGACTCATTCACTTTCCATGACAGCCCCTTTGATCGATTTGTCGCCGGGGAAGATGATGCTTTGGATAAGCAGGAGCTTCGTGGAGCCCATCTTTTCTACGGCAAAGCAAACTGTGCCTCCTGCCACACCGGTAAGTTGCTGACCGATCAACTACCTCACAACATGGGGGTGATCCCGATCGGCCCCGGCCCCGCCGCCAACGAAGACTTTGACTTCGGCGTGACCCATCGGAGTGATTTCGGCCTCGAAGATCGATTTGCGTTCCGCACCCCGCCCCTTCGGAATATCGAATTGACCGGTCCCTATATGCACAACGGGGCCTACACTACTCTTGAGGCAGCCGTGAAACATCAACTCAATCCCGGCTACGAACTCGAAAACTATGACGCATCTCAGCTTGAACCCGAATTCCGCGGGGGCGTTCATCAGACCGACGAAGTGATTCGAATGGTGAAGAAAACGATGCCTGCTGAACTGAAAATGCCGACCTACTTCACTGACGATGAAGTGGCAGATCTCGTGGCATTTTTGAAATCAATGACAAGTCCATCGGCCCGCGAGTTGGAGCATCTCATTCCTGAGTCGGTCCCAAGCGGCCTGGAGATGGTGCAGCCGTTTCCCCTCAATGATTAAAAGTTGATTGTCCTGTCGAGACTTCGCTCTTAGTATAGGCGCTTCCTTGTCACATTTTGAGAGCCCCGAACCGGGGATCCGGTGATTCAGGACTTTAGATGACAAGCCTGTTGTTTCTACCTCTCGCCGCTTACCTTCCGAAAACTGCCTTTCTGGCCACGTCGGGACTGTATTCCGAATACCCGGTTCTCTGGAGTTCCGTTTTGTTGGTTCTTATCTTCTTCAACGCATTCCTCGTCGCGTCGGAGACCGCTCATATTCGAGTGCACAGGAGCCAACTTGAGGAGGCCGCTGAAGAAGGCCGAAAGGGCGCGAATAAAGCGATCAAACTGCAGACCCGCGTCGATGCCTATCTCGCCGCCTGCCAAATTGGAATCACCGCTTCGACGCTCATCATTGGCGCCATGGGAGAGCCCTTTATCTCAAGGCTTATTATCCCGATTTTCAGCGAACTCTCCATTGGGGAAACGACCGTTAGATTGATCGCGTTTTTCATCAGCGTCTTTGCCCTGACGGTCTTCCAGACCATTCTCGCCGAGCAGGTTCCACGGGCCTTTGGATTTCGCCGGACCGTTAGCACGGCGCTGATCACCAGTGCTCCGCTTCGCGTTTTTTACTTTCTCGTTGCGGGACCGGTTTGGCTGACTGAGAAAATTGCTCACCTCATCCTCAGAGTCATCTTCCGCCTCGAGCCGGTCGACAGCCGGCAGATGAGCCACACCGCAGACCAACTGCGCCACCTCGTGGAGGAAACCGGGCGTGCGCAGGAGGTGACCGAAACCGAGCAGGAAATTTTGAGAAACGCCCTGGAGCTCAATGAGTTGTGCGTCCGCGATATCCTTACGCCGAGGAATGAGGTCATCGTTCTCGATGTCCACCGAACCTTCCGGGAGAATATCGACATTGCCCTTGAGTCAAAGCACACCCGCTTCCCTCTCGTCGATGGTCATCTCGATAAGACACTCGGGTTGATTCACATCAAGGATTTGCTCCGCGAAATGCAGAAAGATTCATCAAATCTCTTTGCTGCGAAGCGGGATATGTTGCGGGTCTCAGAAATGCTTCCACTCGATGAATTGTTAAAGTTATTCCTCTCGAAGAGAGCACACATCGCGCTCGTCGTTGATGAATTCGGAGGTTCCGGCGGACTCGTCATGCTCGACGATGTCCTCGACCAGGTCGTGGGAGAGATCTACGACGAATTTGATGACGTAGAAGAGCCGGGCTTTAGAGAAGTGGCTGAAGGCGAGTTCATCGTCGAGGGAACCCTTCCGCTGCATGAACTTGCCGATCACGTCGAAGAACTTGATCTCGATGACCCTGATGTCAGCACCGTGGGAGGCTACATCACGAGCCAGCTTGGGCGAATTCCTGACATCGGGGAGAATCTCCAGATAGAAAACTACCTCGTCGAAATCCTCAATGCAGATGATCGTACGGTGCAGGAAGTAAAATTTGTGAAGCAGGAAGTCGTCGATGAAAATGACGAATTGGCACAGGTGAGCGGGAATGCAGACTCGGAGAGCGACTCTTGACGCCAAAGCCCCCCTTTTTTCACCTCATCTATTTTGGAGCCCGAGAAAAGGCCTTCTTATGATGGCCCTTTCCGTTGGAATCTGACTTTAACGGGGAAGTTTCAATCTCTGATGATTCCGCAACGGGGAGATTCCGGCCGCGATCGGGGAGTTCTGGCTCCGCAACAAACTCAGTTTCAATGTCCTTTTTGAACTTTTCGTAACCAGTCGCAGCCGCTTCCCGTCTTCTAGAGATATCCATGCCGGTCAGCTCAGAAATCCTCCTCAACGCAGAACCATTCACCACCGGGCCCGGCTCACCGGTGGCAACAGCTAGCCGATTCAAGAGGATCGCCGCATTTCTCGGCCGACAGTTCGACCGGCTCATTGGCTTTGCCTCAATGACGGTTTCTCTTGCGGCAATTTCTGCGATTCCTCTTCTCAATCTCTTTAGTCTTGGCTTCCTTCTCGAGGCCTCCTCGCGTGTCGCTGCCAGCGGTAGACTGCGTGACGGATTCATCGGTCTGAACTACTTTGCCAGGCTTGGCAAAATGGTCCTGGGCGTCTGGCTCTGGCTCCTTCCCGTGAGGTTGGTCCATAGCTTCTGGAGAGATGCTGAACTCATTCAGGCAGGGAGCGATGAAGCCAATAATCTCCGCGTCTTCCTCGCCTTTCTCATGGTGGTGATTGCCCTCCACCTTCTTGCCGCGATCCTCCGTGGAGGGAAGCTTCGTCACTTTCTCATCCCCGCCCCTCTTCAGTGGATCCGCTGGATCTCAGGACGACAGCCTTTTCCTGTCCCAAAAGGCCTTTTCCTTTTCCTCATGAGAACCGGCAAACGCCTCCTCGAACTAGGCAGACTGGGCTTTTTCGGGTTTCTCGGCGCCGCGATCTGGTTGGTGCTCCCTCTGGGAATTCTCTTTCTCTCTTCAGGGGCAACCCAACAGGGAATCGCCTTCCTCGGCTCTCTCCTCGGGGCCCTCGTCCTCGGATGTGCCGTCCTCTTCATTCCTTTTCTCCAGACCCGCTATGCGATGACTCACCGGTTCCGCGATTTCTTCGCCGTTTCGGAGGCGAGAACGCTATTTAAGCGGGCACCTCTTGCCTTCTGGCTGGCCCTCACGGTCACCCTGCTCTTCGCGCTCCCTCTTTACCTCCTCAAAATTGAACTGACCCCGAACGAAGTCGCCTGGCTCCCGAACATTATTTTTGTGCTATTTATTCTTCCGGCACGGCTCCTTCTCGGATGGGCGCTCTCGCGCGCTGAAAAGGCTGAGGCCTCGCGCAAGTGGCCGTCCCGCTGGATTTCAGGGTTGGCGGCAATCCCTGTCGTGGCCGCCTACGTTTTCTTCGTCTGGCTCTCCCAATACGTTAGCTGGCATGGGACTTACAGCCTGCTGGAACAACACGCATTTCTCGTCCCGGCTCCCCTCTTCGGTTTGTAACGCTTATCCTTCCCAGCGGCAAAAGGCTTCAATCGCCTCGTACTCCGCCATTCCGAGAGCATCGTATTGAGCTGCAATTTCACGGTTCCGGGTTGGAGTGCTCAGGTCATCATCACTGGTCGACATGAACTTTCTGATCGCCTCCACTTTCTGTTCCATCTGGTCAGGGCTCATCGGGACTGCCATTTCAATCTCGTGCGTTTCAAAAGCGCCGTCGCGCCCACGGTAGGTCCAGACCCGGCACGCTGAAAACCATGGTTCATCGGCAGCCTGCCTCCATGCCTCAGTGAAACAATCAAACGCAATTGCCTGGTTCGAACTCGGATCGCCGGCATCTCCCGTCGCAAAAATCAGGTCCGGCTTTAGATTTTCAAGCACGCCCCGCATGAGCTGGACATCGGCCTCTGTTCTTTGGAAACGACGGTATCTGCCTTCCTCGTAGAATGGTAAATCCAGAAACCGGATCGCGCCCGGCTCCAAACCGCAGACGGAAGCGGCGTCGCGAACCTCCCCTCTCAAAATTAAGCCCTTTAATTTCCTAACAAGCTCAGGATCAACGCCAAACTCACCCTTTTCATTCAGCGCATCAATTATCGATTGCGCGTAGCGTTTCTGGTCTTCCCAACCGGATTCTGCAATTGCTTCTGCCATCTCAAGGATGACCCTCGCAAAGTTCAAGGCGGCAACGTCGGCTACCCTGAGATTTCCGGAAGTTTGAAAGAGAAGACTGATCTCATGCCCCTGCTCCTTGAGGCGATTCAGCGTTCCTCCCATGCCCACAAAGGCATCGATCGGCTCCGGGCTGAGCACGAGGACTTTTTTCGGAAAAGGATTCGCTCTTTCCGGCCGGTTCGAATCATCAGCGTTAGGTTTCCCGCCGGGCCAACCCGTGATCGTGTGCTGCACCCGGTTGAAACAATCGATATTCACCTCGTAGGCGGCCTCGGAAGTCGAAGCGAGGAGCTCGCCGGTTCCTTTTTCGTTGTAGTCCTCGTCAACCAACTTCAAGATCGGTTTACCGAGCTGTCTTGAGAGCCAGGTCACGGCACGCTTTTTCATCGACGCATCCCAATGGACCGGCCCCACCAACCAGGGGTGACGAAAGCGAGTCAGCCGCGAGCTTGCCGCCGCATCGATCAGAAAAACGGCACTCTCGTGGGTTTGAAGGAAACTCGCCGAGACCCGGTCAGTCATTTCCCCCTCCGAGGCTTCCTGGACGATGTCGGCCTTGTTACTCCCCCAGGCCATGAGAACGAGATTTTTTGCCTTCAAAATGGTGCCGACTCCCATTGTGATCGCGGACCGCGGAACGTTTGCCACGCCCATGAAATCAGCGGCAGCATCCTGACGGGTCACCCGATCAAGCGTGATCATTCGTGTGATCGACTCCATCGCGGAGCCCGGTTCGTTAAATCCGATATGACCGGTTCGTCCGATGCCGAGGATCTGCAGGTCAAGGCCTCCTGCTTCATCGATCTGTTTCTCGTAGGAGAGACAGTAGTCGTAGACTGAATCCATCGGCACAGTGCCGTCCGGGATGTGAATCTGCGCGGTCGGGATATCGACATGATCAAATAACTGATCATGCATGAATCGGAAGTAGCTCTCAGGGTGGTCCGGAGTCAGCCCGTAGTATTCGTCGAGGTTGAAAGTCACAACATTGCTGAAGCTCAAGCCCTCTTCTTGATGAAGTCGAATTAACTCTCGATAGAACGGAACCGGGGTCGATCCGGTAGCGAGACCCAAGACAAAGGGCCTCCCGTGCCGCTGTCGCTCCTTGATCAACTCAGTGACCTCTTCTGCTAACTTCAAGCTGGCAACAGATGAATCGGGACAAACTAAAGTCCTTATTTTTTCAAAACGCTCTTGTCGGGTGGGCAGCTCTTCATTAGCTGAATCGAAAATTCGGGCAGTTCTGTCAAATTCATTCATGAGAGCTCTCAAACTCCTCGACAGCGATCCCGCTGTCAACGTATCCCGACTTCATAAATATTTCACGAACGGTTATGAGTCTGCGCATCGCGCGAAACAAGATGTCAAATTGCTTGGAAAGAGCTCTCTTTCGCAAACCCGACAAGCTTATAAAAACCCAATCGGAGGAGATAGGGACTATCTTTTGAGAGCGCCTACCTATCCTTCTCCCTCGACCACTTGCTCCCGCAACTCTTCGATAATCTTGTCGATCTGATCGACGTGCTTGAGCGGGGCGCGCCGGCGGAGGTGCTTGTTCCAGAGGACTTCGCGGAATCGCTCCATTTCTTCGAGGGTGAGCATTTCCCGTTGCTCCCATTCGGGATCGGATTTGCGGGTGAAGAAAAACTCCCATCGCCCGGCAAACTGCTGGGCGCGATAGAAAACCTGCTCCCCGTCCTCAGCCCGCTCGCGCCATTCGTGCTTGGTCATGACGCGGCGAGAACTTCTTTGAGGGTTTCGAGGCAGCGACGGTTCTGAGCCATCGTGCCGATTGAGATCCGGACCCACTCGGGAAGTTTGTAGCCACTCATGGTGCGGATGATGACGCCCTTCTGGAGCATCGCTTTGAATACAGCATCTCCATCCCCTACTTTCACGAGCACGAAATTGGCGACGCTGGGGACATACTCAAGCCCCATCTCCTCAAAGGCGGAGTGAAGAAACGGGAGCCCTTCGTCGTTGAGATCACGAGTGCGCTGCTGATGTTCATCGTCGGCGAGTCCGGCGATGGCGCCGGCTTGAGCGATCATGTTCGTGTTAAAAGGCTGGCGACATTTCTGAAGGACGGTCGCGATTTCCGGGGTGGTGATCCCGTAGCCGATCCGCAGTCCGGCAAGTCCCTGGATCTTGGAAAATGTCCGCATGATGACGACGTTTCGTCCTTCGCGCACATACTTCAGCGTGTCGGGGGCGTCGTGGAGAAATTCATGATAAGCCTCGTCGAAGATGACCATGACGTGCTCCGGCACCTTGGCCATGAAACGATCAATTTCCTCCTGCCCGACCATGGTGCCGGTGGGGTTGTTAGGATTCGCAATGAAGACTTTTCTCGTCCTCGGAGTGATCGCGGCAGCCATCGCGTCGAGATCATGGACGAAGCCGGGATCGGGAACTTCGATGGTCTCGGCCCCGAACAGAGTCGCCATGAGCTTATAAACGACGAAGGCGTGCTCGGCGGCGATGACATTGTCGCCGGGATTCAAAAACCCGTGCCCGATCAATTCAATGATCTCATTCGAACCGTTCCCGAGAATGATGTTCTCCCGACCGAGTCCGAATTTTTCGGCAATCGCGGTGCGCAGTTTGTAGCCTCCACCGTCGGGATAGATGTGCACGCCCTCAGCGGCTTCTTTCATCGCCTCAATTGCTTTCGGAGACGGTCCGAGCGGATTCTCATTGGAGGCAAGTTTAATGATGTCCTCCGGATTGAGCCCCAGTTCGCGAGCGGTCTCCTCAATGGGTTTACCGGGGTCATAGGCGACGAGATTTTCGAGCCAGGAGTGAGCTTGTTGAGTAATGGTCGACATGGAGAGAGGTTTTAAAGAGAAACGTTGATCGCGGCGCTCGCGTTGCGCGCTTTTTCGCGGGCTTCATCGATGGAGCCTCCGCGGGCCACCGCAACCCCCATGCGACGTTTTCCGGAAACTTTTGGCTTTCCGAAAAGACGGATCTGGGTGTCCGGATCGGCAAGGGCGGACTCCAGATTGCCATAACTGACATTCTGCGAATCGCCCTCGACGAGGAGCACGGCAGAGGCCGAGGGGCCGTGTTGCTGAATATTGGGAATCGGCAGACCAAGGATCGCGCGGGCATGAATCGCGAACTGAGAGAGATCCTGCGAAATCATCGTGACCATGCCGGTATCGTGCGGGCGGGGTGAGACTTCGGAGAAAATGATCTCATCCCCTTTCACGAACAGTTCGACACCAAAGATGCCGCGCCCACCGAGCTCGTCGGTGATCGCTTTGGCATACTGCTGAGCCTCAGCCTTCGCCGCGTCGCTCATGGGCTGTGGCTGCCAGCTTTCCCGATAATCACCATCGACCTGGATGTGCCCAATCGGTTCGCAATAGGAGGTGCCTCCGACATGACGGACCGTGAGAAGGGTGATCTCGTAATCAAAATCGACGAAGCCTTCGACGATGACTTTCCCTTTTCCGGCGCGACCGCCCTCCTGAGCATACTGCCACGCAGCGTCCACTTCATCGGCGGAGCGCACCATGCTTTGACCTTTGCCGGAGGAACTCATGATCGGCTTGATCACAAACGGCAGCCCGATTGCCTCGACCGCGTCGCGATACTCTTCCTCCGTTGAAGCAAAACGGTAGGGCGAAGTCCGGAGGCCGAGATCCTCAGCCGCGAGTCGCCGAATGCCCTCGCGGTTCATCGTCAGCTGAGTGGCCCGTGCCGTGGGAATGACAGTGGTGACCCCGGCTGCTTCCAGCTCAGCGAGGGTGTCGGTCGCAATCGCCTCTACTTCAGGGACGACGAGATGAGGCTTTTCCTCCTCGATCACGCGTCGCAGCGCCTCACCATCGAGCATCGAAAGGACGTGAGAACGATCCGCGACCTGCATCGCCGGGGCATTCTCATAGGCATCCACCGCGATCACTTCAACCCCGTAGCGCTGGAGTTCGATGACGACTTCTTTGCCCAGCTCGCCAGACCCGCAAAGCATGACGCGAGTGGCTTCTGAGGTGAAGGGGGTTCCTATGCTTGCCATGGCCGCTAACTTAGAGATAAACTCGGAATACCAAAGGAATTTTCCAACCTCTTCCGGAAGATTCTTTACGTTCCCATGTCGACTGCTTCTCAATGCCTTCTCCTTTTCCGGGTTCATGCGCGCATGGCCGGAGTCAAGGCTCTCAACTCCGTGAAAAACGCCCGTCTCATGACGGCGACGATCCTTCTCTTTCTTCTCGCTTACACGGTCTCGGCCTATTGGCTCTTCAGTGAAGGTCTCGAGTATGTGGCCCGCCTCCCCGGGGCGGGGGCACTCCTCAGCGACCGGCTCATCTACGTGATGTTTTTCTGCTTCATGATGATGCTGATTTTCTCCGTCGCGGTCACGAGCTACATTTCGCTCTATCGGAACCGCGACACGAGGTGGCTTTTGACACTGCCAATCACGCATCGCGCGATTTTTCTCTGGAAGTGCTTCGAGGCGGCCATGTTTTCGGGGTGGGGTCTGATTTTCATCCTTTTCCCGCTCCTTCTTGCCTTCGCTCAAATTCGCGATGTCCCGATGAGCTTTTTTCTCAAGGTGATCCTCGTTCTTATTCCCTTCCTTATTCTTGCGAGCACGCTCGGGGCACTCATCCTCGTGACGGCGGTGCGCTTTCTCTCACGCCGGCAGATTCTCGCGCTGACCGCTCTCGTGGGCCTTGTCCTCGTTGCTTCGGCAATTCAGACGGCGCTGATCAATCGGGAAGTGATTCAAAAAGAGGAGCTGAGCGCTGCCTTCACTTTTCAAAGAGTCCTCCACCACACGAATATTTCGGTGAATCGTGCGCTCCCCAGCACCTGGCTCTCAGGTGCCATCGTCGACTGGACCCGCCCTTACCGACATTTCAGGAGCTTCCTCTACCCGACCCTGCTTTTCAGCAATGCCCTCATGGGCTTGATGCTCGTTTATCGAGCAGGTGGTGCCTGGTTCTACCGATCATGGAATCGCTCGCTTCAGCATTCGGCTTCTTCAGCGATTCGTCGGGAATCCTATCACAACGCTCCTTCGGTCGAGCAGTTTGTGAAAAAGCAGACCACCAATCCATTGATCCGCGCGATCGTTGGACGACCCAATGCGGCGATCTCGCGAAAAGACTTCCTTACCTTCTTTCGTGACCCGGCACAATGGGTCCAGTTCTCTCTCGTCTTCGGGCTTCTCGCCATCTATGCGAGCGGACTGAGGCAGATGAACGGGAACATCGAAATGCCCAAGGACCTCTATCTCGTGGCCTTCCTAAATCTTGCGGTTTGTGCCCTCGCTCTTTCCACCCTGACGACCCGCTTTGTTTTCCCTCAGTTCAGCCTTGAGGGTCGGAAGCTCTGGATCCTCGCGATGTCGCCACTCAAGCTCTCGTCGCTCGTCTTTCAAAAATTTATCACGAGCACTCTCTTCAGCGGGTTTATTATTGTGATCATTCTCCTCATCGGGGGCTACAACCTTCAGCTCGGCTGGGCTGACTCGCTCTTCTTTGCCTTTGCGATCGGATTACTGGCGATCGGGCTCAATGCTCTCGCCGTGGGTCTCGGCGTTATATTCCCCAATCTTGAAGAATCGAATGCCGCGAAAATAGTCAGTGGATTCGGAGGAACGCTCTGTCTCATCGGCAGTTTTATCTACATCCTTGCCTTCATTCTTCTTCTCGCCTGGGCTCGATGGGATGTCTTTCAGTCGAATGAGATCAACTCAAACTGGCTCCAAAACCCGCGAAGTCAGGCGGCAGCCGCCGGAGCACTGTTCATAACTGCTGTGGTAAGTGTAGTTCCTCTTTTTTTTTCACAGAAAAAGCTAAAAAGACTGGAAATTATAAGCATTTTATAATATTAATGGTTTGTTAACTAAATTTAACCAATCATTTCTTACCATGTCTGCCGCTGCTGAAATCCAACCGATGTTTTTTGATGAAGATGGTGGAGACGATCTTGAGATCCAGTTCGATCCCAGGCAGTTCGAAGCCGTGACGCCCTACAGCGAAGATCTCAACGACGAGTATCAGCAGGCACAGGATCAACTGCGCCAGCTTCGCCAGCAGGAAGAGCAGATTCGCCGTCAGGCGGAAGAGCTTGAAGAATTGACTCAGAAGGAAGCGCAGTTCAAAGAAGGCCGCGCGGCTGCGACCGGCCAGCTCACCAAGTATCTTTCGATCCTCGACGAGGAAGCGACGGAAGCTCAGCGACTCGCTGAAGAATGTGGAGCAGCTCACGAGCGACTTGAGAGTCACCTTTCACACATCAACGCGCTGCGCCCTGAGACTTGGAGCCGCGCTGACCGCAAGGCGGAGATCGCCCGTGCCCTCAGTTATGTCGAGGCCGCCGAGGAGGAACTCGACGATGTCACCTCTCTGGTAAACAGTTTTGGTAAAAAAAGTTCAGGACTCTTTCAGCTTAAGTCACATCACCGTCGTCCCGCATCCTCCGGCGGAATGTCTCAGCAACAAGATTTCGGCTACTGGCTCAAAAGCGGATTGGCCTTCTCGCTTCCGCTCGTTGGCTTCGCGCTGATCGCGCTCATCGTCGTTCTCTTTTTCTAAGAAAACCGTCTTTCTGAAGCTGACCACTCAGAAATTATCCACCCTACCTCGGGCTCATTTTAAGACACCAAGCCATGGGAATGTTTTCATCCTCTCCGTCAAATCGTCGTCGTCGCAGCAAAAAGAAGGCCGATCGCTCCTGGATCGATGAGCCGACTTCAACGCCGAAGCCACGCACCGCCCGCAAGGCAAAATCAACGCATCCCCGCGAGCAGGCTCACCAGCTCCATGCTCAAATCGGTGCGATTGAAAGTTTTCTGAACAAGCACCATCAGGCGGAAGTTCAGAGGATGAAGATGAAGGAGGAGAACATCCTTCCCCCACCCGACCGCTCCAAGCACCGTCAGGTGCGGAAGAAAATCACGATGGCCGCCCGTCGTCGCCAAAACGCGGAGCGCAACCGCACGAGTTTCAAATTTCTCGTGATGTTTTGCACTGCCTGCGTTCTCGGCTGGTGGCTGATCTTTGCGGGTGTTTAGCCTGCAGTCTTGATCCTACCCTTACTCCTGATCTTGATCCGTTTTAGCTCGGTCACCCGAATAGAAACGTGAGCAAATCGGGAAAGTAAGAACAAGAAGGTCTGAACCGGGAACGGTTCACTCAGCCGCCTCGACGTCATCCTCACGGACTCCGTTCTTCACTTCGAACTCGCGGCACCAGCCTTTGATTTCGAGGTCATTAAAGATCTTGCCCATAACGCGACGGAGTAATCCTTTGAGGTTGGCGTTCTCCAACTCCGCGAGACTGCGCACGGCGGCGTCTTTGTAGGTTTCGAGAAGAAGGAGGCACTTTTCATCCGCCTCGACTTCATGAGCGAGAGTCCGGATTTTGTGAATCGCAATGTCCTGAAGGTCTTCGTGGCTCCAAAGCGACTCCATGAGGGCTTTGTCGTCGCCCTTGGCCCGCTCACGAGCGAGCGCGAGAAGAACGCTGGGACGCATTTTCTCGAGCTCGTTGTCTCCGGCGTCAGCCCCGAGATCATCCATGTCGTCGCGGATCTGATACGCGATACCGAGGTTCTCAGAATACTTTTCGAGGACTTCGCCGACTTCATCAAGCTTCCCTGCATAGCTCGCCCCGAGCTTCAGCGCGACCTCGAAGGCAGGAGCAGTTTTTTGCCGAAAAATCTCGAGGACCTGCTTGGACTTCAACGGCTTGGGATCCTGCGCCCAGACGAGTTCAGCACCCTGACCACGACACAATTCCCGCTGCCCCCGTGAAGAAACGAGAAGCATCTCTGTCTTCTGCGCGTCGGAAATTTCACTCTCACCGATGAGACGATAGCCCTCACCGATCAACAAATCGCCGGCATTAAGCGCGACGGGGATGCTGTGCTCAACGTGGAGCGTTGGCTGATCGTAGCGGCCGTGATCCTCGTCCTCAATATCGTCGTGGATCAGTGAAGCTTTATGAAAGAGTTCCGTCGCGACGGCGATCTTCTTAAGATCTTCCGGGATTGGTTCCCCCCGATCATCACGAAGCGCTTCAAAAGCGGCGGCGGTGAGAAATGGACGCCAGCGTTTGCCGTCACGGGCGAGCCATTCACGGGCAATTTCCTCCTGACGACCTTCGGCGGGCCCCATGATCGTCTCAATCGATTCAGCAGTGAACCATTCCTTCACCTCTTCATGCAGGGCATTGAGATCGAGACGACGCGTCTTGTCATCGCTCGTGAGGTGGATGTATTCCCAGACCCAGTCGATATCCACCGTGGTGTTGATGCAGTCGTCCTGAAGGAGCGGAACCGCAATCGAAGGAATCGCGGCCGCTTCAACGTAAGGGAAAGTCCGCTCCAAGACGGGAAGGCAGGAGATTCCGACAATCGCTTCGATCTGTCCGGTCTGGATCAACGACATCACGATCGCCGAGCCTTCCGCGACGAGCACGGCGTAGCCGAGACGTTCCGCTTCATTTTGAAAATCCTGAATCGAGCAAAGACCGCACTGCTTACACAGAAGGCCGAATTCGTCGAAGGGAGCCGGGCACTTGTCCTCGACCCGAAGGCATTTCGGCATGAGGAGAAGACGTCGCTCGTAAGGGATCTCCGCGAGAGTCTCCCGCCACATCTCATTGTTCAGGCAGACGGCAGTGTAGTGGAGATAGGTCTCGTCGCCTTCATAGCCGAGGCCGGTGAGGATAACGCGGGCGTGAACATCGAGTTCCTCCAGCGGCATCGGCGGAACCGGATTCTCTTTCTCAATGTATTCGCGGATCGCGGCGAGAAATTGATCCCGCTCGATCTTCGTCTGCGGAATGTATTTCTTAGGCGCACGAAAGCGCGTCGTGGTGACAGGCACCGGCTTCGGAACCTTGATGGTCTGGATGGAGTCGACAGGAGAGGACATAGAAAAGAGATCGATTCAACCGGGTATGGTCATTGACCGTACCCGGGTTGGGTTCAGTCTAACATGAGACAGAGTCTCGAAAAGCACAATTCAATCCAACGATTACCGTCTTGCGCAATCAAGGGAACAAAAACGGCAACATTTCCGCGGACGCGGGAATCGAGTGGCCATAATCCACAATCGTAGGTTTGAGCGTGAGCGAAAACCCGCCGGAGCCATGCCGGCTACTCCCTCACGCTCGCGGCTGCGGGGGAACTCAACGATTCACGGCAAAATGCAGGATCGTCGCGGTGTGGCCCTTGCTTAGCTCATTCTTTGTCTCCGCGACGCGGATTGCGGCGGTGTGGTAAGCATTACTGAGCCCTTCGGCAAGGACAACACTGCGCGGATAGTTCAGTCCTTTGCTGTAACGGTGATACAAATCCACGGCCTCCCACTCGCCGCCATCGATGCTGACTTCGAGAATCCCGGCATCAGGCCCCGCGAGAACAAACGCGCCGAGCATGTTCCCGGCGAAGGTGTAATAAAGGTAATTCCCCGCCTCATCGGAACGCAGCGCTGAGTATTTTTCATAATCGGCGCGGATTTGACCCATCGGCAGGAGTGCTTCGGAAACGAGCTCATGCTTCCACCCGCCGAGCCAGTTCATCGCCTCAAGCTCGACCAGCTCAATGCCCGCATAGGAACCCGGATCGAGTGGTTCCGGCACGGTCACGGTCTGAGGTGTCTCACCGGAAATAGTGTCGTCGATGACCTTGGTAATGAGGCCGGAGGCAAAAGCGTAACCGGTCTCGTTCGGGTGCGTGTCTTTGTAATCCTCTTCCCAGGTCATCCTGCCGGCTGCAATCTCATTCGCGAGCGCCTGCCCGACATCAACGATGGGTATGTCGTAGTGCCGTGCCACGCTTTTATGCGCCACGACGCTGATCGCTTCCCCGCCGCCCTGCTTCTTCGCGAGAATCTCAGGATTCACGAACTGCACCGAAATCACGTCGCCCCTGGGATTGGCGGCAAAGTATTGACGGATGATTCCCTCGAGCCCGCGGACCGCCGTGTCGTGATCGTGCGCCGCGTCCTGATCATCATTCACCGCGAACTCGACGATGAGGAGATCGATCTCTCCCTGCGAAAGGACGTCACGATCCACGCGAAAGGCACCGCTCAGTGAGCAGGTCGAGCTCAGGCCCGCATTGGTGAAGGTAAAATCCACATCCGCCCAGTTCTCCTTCAACCACTTGGCGACGATCTCGCTGTGCCCCGTGCTCTTCTGCGTGATCGATCCTCCGAGGAAGGCCACGTGAGCCTTCCGTTCTTTTTCCATCTTCGCGATAAAATTGGAAACCCCTCGCGATCCCATTTCGATCACGGGAACCTCTTCGGATCGAACCTCAAGCGCGAAAAATTGAATGGCGAGAATAGGGATGAAAAAAAACGGCCTCATGACTTGTCTGGGGACAGTAAACGCGACAAGACTGGTAGGATGAAATTCTTTTCCGCCCTTTTCGCGCTAACGACTTTGATGACAGGTCAATTGTTCACCGCTGAAAAGCCCAACCTGCTTGTTATCATGGTCGATGATCTCGGCTACGGAGATCTTTCGATTTACGGGGCGCCGGACCTGAAGTCGCCTCATATCGACGCGCTCATGAACGAAGGGATGCGCTTCGATGCCTTCTACGCGAATTGCCCGGTTTGCTCTCCGACGCGTGCCTCTTTTCTCACCGGCCTCTACCCGGACATGGCCGGAGTTCCCGGCGTGATCCGGACGCCCCTCCCCGGTATCCCGACGAGTTGGGGGAATTTGCGAAACGACGTCACGACCTTGCCGGGACATCTAAAAACGGTCGGCTACGACACCGCCCTGATCGGGAAATGGCACCTCGGTCTCGAAGCACCGGACCGCCCCACCGACGTTGGCTTCGATTTCTTTCACGGCTTCCTCGGGGACATGATGGATGACTATTACGATCACCTTCGCCACGGCGAACACTACATGCGTCGCAATGAAGAGCCGATCCACCCCGAGGGCCACGCGACGGATCTCTTCACGGACTGGACCGTCGATTACCTCAAAGAGCGAAAGGAAAAAGAGAACCCTTTCTTTATCTTCCTCGCTTACAATGCTCCGCACACCCCGATCCAGCCGCCTCAGGACTGGCTTGAAAAAGTGAAAGCGCGCGAGACCGGCATTGACGACGATCGCGCTGCTCTCGTCGCCCTCATCGAGCACCTCGACGACGGCGTCGGCCGGGTTGTGCAGGGACTCAAGGACGAAGGACTCTGGGAAAACACCGTCACCATTTTCACGAGTGACAATGGCGGCCAGTCCAGCGTCGGTGCCCGCAACGACCCCTGGCGCGGAGGAAAGCAGGAGATGTGGGAAGGCGGCATCCGGGTTGGCACCTCAGTAACCTGGCCCGGCACGATCAAAGCCGGAACAATCCAGCCCGATCACATTTCCCTGACGATGGACATTTTCCCCACCCTCGCCGAGATCGCCGGTGCTCCGGTCGATTTCCATCTCGACGGCCGGAGCTTTCTCCCCGTGCTCAAAGAAGAAGCGTTTGAAGAAGAGCCACGCCCACTCTTTTGGGTTCGGCTCGAGGGAAATCCAAAATACGGCGGCCTCCCCTATCATGCCGCGAGAATCGGAGACTGGAAGATCCTCCGGAATTCACCCTACGAGCCCTACCAAATGTTCCAGCTCGACCGGGATTCCGGCGAAGAAACGCCGATTGATCGCAAGCAGGCACCGAAGAAATTCGACGAGATCTACAATGCGCTCATGATGCATCACAACCACGCCGGGAAAATCCCCTGGCAGCGGGAGAATCCATAGTATGTCCCACCGCACTGCGCTTGAACTCCCCCTCTCCTCCTACGGCAGATCAGCCCGTGGTGTTTCGCTGGAATGTCTCATGCCGGACCGCGACTGCGATCTCCTCATTGTCGCGGGAATCCATGGCGAGGAATCGGAAGGCGTCGTCTCCCTTTCGCGGGCTTTTCGCTCTCTCTCTCCGGGAGAGATTGCCCCGGGCGTCGCCGCCATCTTCTGCGCGAATCCGGACGGCGTTATCCTCGGGACGCGGGGCAACGCGAACGGCGTCGATCTCAACCGGAACTTCCCCGCATCGAACTGGTCTCCCGATCCATCGACATGTCGCTGGCATGCGGACGAGGAGGAAAGCCTTCCCATCCTCACCGGTAACGCACCGGGCTCCGAGTCCGAAACGAAAGCCCTCATCTCACTGATCGAATCGCTCAAGCCGGCCAAAATCCTGACGCTCCATGGTCCGCTCGCTTGCATTGATGATCCGGATCAAAGCCCTCTCGCCCAATGGATCGCCGGGCGCACCGGGCTGCCGCTCGTGTCTGAGATCGGATACCCCACGCCCGGCTCAATGGGGTCCTGGGCTGCGGAAGCCGGTATCCCGATTATCACCTGGGAGTTTCCGCCGGAGGGAGTGGAAATTCTCAGCCGCTCACAGGTGCCTGTCCTCGTCGAGATCATTTCCGGAAACTTTCCCGGACGAATCGGGTTGTAACTGAGAGCACACTCCTTCCGTCTCCCCCTGCATCATGGCCTCCAAATTTTACGCTGTCCTTCTCCTGCTCTTTCCCCTCTCCGGTGCCGCCGAAGTCACCTACCATCAGGACATTGCTCCCCTCGTTTACGCCAACTGCACAAGCTGTCATCGCGAAGGCGAAAGCGCTCCCTTCTCTCTGAGCAATTATGAAGAGGTTTCCCGAAAAGCGAAGACCATCGCGCGGGTCATCGACGACAGATACATGCCGCCGTGGCACGCCTCGATTGAGCACCTTCCCTTTCAGGATGTGCGGCAGTTGAGCGAGGATGAAATCTCCAAATTCGCGCTCTGGGTCGAAGCTGGAAAACCGGAGGGAGACCCCGCCTCGGCCCCTCCCCTGCCGGATTTCCCGAAAGGATGGCAACTCGGCGAGCCTGATCTCATTATCACCATGGCGAACGCCTATGAAGTCCCTGCCGATGGCCCTGACATTTATCGAAATTTCGTCCTCCCCCTCGACCTTCCCGAAGACAAATGGGTCAAAGCGGTTGAGCTGAGACCCTCGGCCCGCTCCGTCCTCCACCACAGCCTCCTTTTCCTGGATGACAGCGGCACCGCCCGTTCTCTCGACGGGAAAGACGGCAAACCCGGATTCACCGGGATGGGCTTTCGCAAGAGCGGCTCGATCGGAACCTACGTCCCCGGAGCGACCCCGAATCGTCTTCCCGGCGATCTCGCCCGCCCCCTTCCGAAAGGATCAGACATCGTCCTCTCGACCCACTTTCACCCCTCTGGAAAAGTGGAGAACGAGCAAACCACCCTCGGGATCTACTTTGCCGATTCCCCGCCAAGTCGGAAACTCGAAGAAGTTCAGGTCCCGCCCGGCTTTGGTCGCGGAATCGGGATCGATATACCGGCCGGGGAATCGAACTACGTCATTGAAGACACCTTCACCCTTCCGGTCGATTACGAAGCGATCTCCGTCGGCGGACACGCTCACTATATCTGTGAGACCATGAAAATGACCGCGACTTTCCCCGACGGCGGGGAAAAAGTGCTGCTCGAAATCACCGATTGGGACATGGACTGGCAGGACACTTATTACTTCACCGAACCGGTCATCCTCCCCGCCGGCACGACCCTCAAATCCGTGATCAGCTACGATAACTCAGCGAACAATCCCGCCAATCCTCACACTCCGCCTCAGCGCATCAAATGGGGACGGGAATCGACCGATGAAATGGGTAGCATCACCCTCGTCGGGGTGCCGGTCGAGGCGGATGACTTCACGCAATTGAGCCGGGCCACGAAGGTGGAACGGGCAAAAATCCTCACCAACCTCGGACGTGAACTGATCAACTCACGGGTCGCGAGCCGCCTGCCCCAGATCATGAAATCCCTCGACAAAAACAGCGACGGCAACCTCGATGCGGCCGAGCTGCCGGAGCGGATGCGGGCCGCCCTTCTTCTCAAACTCGATGCGGATGGAGACAAATCGCTCAATCCCTCCGAGTTGCAGGCGCTGAAAGACTGGCTCGAAAATCTACAGGCCGGAGAAGGCGCATGACCCTCCCCCGTTTCGTTCCCGCTCTTGTTTTACTGGCCTTCTCCTCCCTGACCACCGCTGAGGAAGCGAAGCCCCTGAGACCAAAAGCGAGCGTCTGGATTTTTGTGGCCGTCGATTGCCCAATTGCGAATGGTTACGCCCCCGAGATGAACCGTCTCCGGCAAGATTTCGCCGCCCGGGGAATTGTATTTACGCTCATCTATCCGGAACCGTCCTTGAGCGAATCCGCGATCACTTCGCACCTCCGTGACTATGCCCTCGACTTTGATTATCATCACGACACGAACCATTCCTACGTGAAAAAGAGTGGCGTCACGACGACCCCGGAAGTTGCCGTTTTCGATACGAACGATCAGTTGGTCTACCGGGGGAAAATCGATGACCGCTATTCAGAATTTGGTGATCGGCGAAACGCCCCGACGGAGACCTGTCTCCGCGATGTCCTCGCGCGACTCCTCGCCGGCGAAGCGGTCGAATTTCACGAGACCGAACCGATCGGCTGCTTCATCGAAGCACTGCCGAAAAACTGAATGCTTCCCTGCGTTCTTTATTTTTGCTACAACTCCATTAATCATTGGATCTTATGGAGCCTCTCAGTCTCGTCGAGTCCGTTCTCGACAACCTCCCCGTGGCCGTCTTCGCTAAAGATGCGAATGACGATTTTCGCTTCGTCCTCTGGAACCAGAAGCAGGAACAAATCACGACCGTCAAGGCTTCGAAAGCCATCGGGCGCGACGACTATGACCTCTTTTCGGAGGAATCAGCGGACTACTTCCGCAGCGTCGACAAGGCGGTTTTAAAACGGGGAAAACTCCTCAAAGTCCCCGAGGAAATCATCGAAGGAAAAGACGGGCAGGACATTCATCTCCGCACCGTCAAGATACCAGTGATCGAAGAAGATACCGGTCGCCGCCTCATCGTGGGCATCAGTGAGGACATCACCGAACAGGTGCGGGCGCGGGCGAAAATGGAGAGCCTCAACAAAAACCTTCTCGAAACCAACCGCGAGCTTCAGGAAACCCAGCTCCAGCTCATCCAGGCCGAAAAACTGGAATCGATCGGACGCCTTGCCGCCGGAGTCGCGCACGAGGTCAAGAACCCGCTCGCCCTGCTCCTTCTCGGCGTTGACTACCTTTCCGACGGAATCGACCCCGACGACCCTAACGTCACCACGATTCTCAAACAGATGAGGGAAGCCGTTGATCGCGCCGACCGAATTGTCCGCGGGCTCGTCGATTTCTCCTCACAGCGGGCATTGTCTCGTGAACCGGTCCAGTTGCACGCCGTGATCGACGATGTCCTCCTCCTCGTGAAACATGAACTGACGCGCTCCAGCACCACCGTCACGGTCGACCTGCCGGACGACCTCCCTCACGTCTTCCTCGATCTTTCCAAATTCGAACAGGTGGTCATCAACCTCGTCATCAATGCGGTTCATGCCATGTCCGAGTCAAAGAAGCCGACCCTCCAAATCAAGGCCCATTCGAAGAAGTTGGACGGAGTCGTTAAAAATCAGGGAGCAAGGAAATACGAGGTCTTTCGCAGCGGCGACCCCGTCGTCATTCTGGAATTCATCGACAATGGCTGCGGCATCGAAAGTGCAGATGCGACCCGACTCTTCGACCCCTTTTTCACGACGAAGGCCACCGGAGTGGGCACAGGACTCGGGCTCTCCGTCGCGCGAAAAATCGTGCAGTTGCACGGGGGTGAACTTCACGTCGGCGACCGCGACGACAAGAAGGGAGCGATCGCAAAACTGATCCTTCCGACAAAGGTCGACACCGGCAAAGTGCCGACCACTTCAAAATTAGCGAAATAGATTGACACTCATGGGCTTATCCTGACACGCTGGGAACTGCTCAATAACCTTTCATTCAACACATTCCGTCTCGATGGCTCGCAAAATTCTACTCGTCGATGACGAAGCCGGTTTCACCCAGCTTCTCAAAATGAACCTTGAAAAGTCGGGGGATTTTGAAGTCACGATTGAAAACGATTCCACGAAAGCAGTTTCCACAGCGAGGTCTTTCCAACCCGACGTGGTCCTCCTTGATGTCGTCATGCCGGGAATGGACGGAGGAGATGTTCAGGCTCAGTTTCAGTCGGACTCAACGCTGAGCAAAGTCCCGGTGATCATGCTGACCGCACTGGTTGATTCGGCCGAACTTTCCGATGGAGCGGTCGCTCAGAGTGGGTCTTCCATCGTCCTTCCGAAACCCGTCGATCTCAGCCTCCTTCTGCGAGTTCTCGACGAGGCGACTGGCGTGAGCTGAGAGGGTGGATTTGACTTCGGGTCAAAAATTTAACAATTCCTAAGTGGTTTTCAGAAGGTCGCGGCGGCTAAGGTGCTTCCGTGATAAATGACCAAATCGTCCTTTTCCTCTGCACCGGGAACTTCTACCGGAGCCGCTACGCGGAGGCCCTTTTCAATCATCAGGCCGGACTCGCCGGCTTGAGCTGGCGGGCAAAGTCAAAGGGCTTCCGCCCTCACCTCGCAACGGAGGCTCTCTCTCACTGGGTCGTGGAACGGCTTGAAGGGCAGGAGATCCCCCTTTCCTGCACCGCCGGGACGCCATCGAAGCTGAGCGCCTTTGATTTGGCGGAGTCTTCGCTCGTGATCGCTCTCTACGAAGCGGAGCACGCCCCGATGATGAAAGCACAATTTCCCCGATGGATGGATCGCATCCGCTACTGGAATGTTCCTGACATTGACATCACTCCGCCAACTCCCGCCCTCGCAAAAATCGAGCATGAAGTGGATACCCTCGTGCACCAATTAAGCGCCGGACATGCCATGGGACGGCACCGGGACTGCGTCGTGGAATTTTAGTTTCCCTAATTTTTTGACAACACAAAGTAAAGTGTCCATGCTGTGTTTCATACACGTTCGCTTTCACGGATCCTCCGTTGATTTCGAATTGAAAATATGAGTGATCTGCAATCTGAAACGGGGGCGGGTGGAACATCTTCAGAAGGGACTGTCCAAGTCGAGATGTTCAACGGAAGCGCGTCGAAAAAGCATCGTCCTTCAAAGCCGAAAATTTATGGAGACGGCTTGAAAGCCCCCTCTCCAATCGGGAAAAATTTCGTTCTCGATACAAATGTTCTCCTGCATGATCCTGAGTGTCTCTACCGCTTTGGGGACAACCACATTTGCATTCCCCTCGAGGTCCTTTGTGAACTCGACCGCTTCAAGACAGAACAGACGGAGCGTGGCGCCAACGCCCGGGCCGCACACCGGAAGCTGGCAGAACACTTTTCCTGTCACCCCGGCAACTCAACTTCCGGAATCGCCCTCTCTGAAGGCGGTTCGATCCGCCTTGTTCCCGGACAACTCCCGGGAGGAACCCGCGGTGGGGCCGCCGACGAACTCCTCTCGCTCTTCCGCGGGCAGGATACCAATGACAACCGCATCCTTGTCACGACGCGCCTCATTGCCTCGAAGAATTCCGCGCCGACGATCCTCGTGACGAAAGATCTCAACATGCAGCTCAAGGCCCATGCAATCGGCCTGCCCTGTGAAGACTATCAAAACGATAAAGTCGACAGCAATCTCGTCAGGGAAACCGGACCGACGATCATCGACATTCGCGCCAGTGACCTGCAGCGCTTCGCGAGCTCGGGCACGATCGAGCTACCCACTCATGTAAAGAAAATCTACCCGAACGAGTATGTTCTTCTCAAAGCCGGAGAGAAACGAACGATGCCGGCGCGGATGGGAAGTGACGGGCTTCTCCACAAACTTTTCATCCCGGACCAGATTCGGATTCAGCAGGGTAAACCACTCCGCCCGCTCAACCTCGGACAGCAGTGCTTCATTGATGCCCTCTTGAATCCCGAAGCGACTCTCGTGACCTGCTACGGGCAGGCCGGCACGGGAAAAACCCTCCTCGCGGTCGCCTCCGCGCTGCACGCCACTTTCGGAGGCGAATACAACGGGGTCACCGTGAGCCGCCCTGTGATCCCGCTGGGAGACACGCTCGGTTTCCTTCCCGGGTCACTGGAGGAAAAGCTGGACCCCTGGTTGAAGCCAATCTTTGACGCCCTGGAATTTCTTCTCACCCCCGAGCAGAATCTGGCGAAGCGCAAACAACCGCGAAATCGGAAGGGAGCGTCCGACGCCCCCTACAACCCGCCCGGTAAAAGGGTCTATGATTCGATGCTGGACTCCGGCCTCGTCGAGATCGAAGCGCTCTGCTACATCCGGGGTCGCTCGATCCCGAACCGCTATTTCATTCTCGATGAAGCCCAGCAGTTGACGCCGCTGGAGGCGAAGACCATCGTCACGCGAATGGCGCGCGGCTCAAAGCTCGTCCTCATCGGTGATCCCGCTCAAATTGATAATCCTTATGTGGATCGACTTAGTAATGGTCTGGTTTACACTCGTGACCGTCTTCGCGACGAGGCCTGCAGTTCGCACGTTACCCTGGAACGTGGCGAACGGAGCCAACTCGCGGAAGCAGCCGCCAAGAAGATGTAAATCCGGCGAACCTTCCGCATTTTATTTGCGCAAAGGACAGCATCGGGGAATAGGGTTCCCCGAAGATGGCTCGTGATTACACCATAAATCGCGTCCCGAAGGGGGCGAAATCGGAAATCGATTACCGGAAGGAACTGAATGACGCTCAGTTCGCTGCGGTGACGGCGCCTCCCGGTCCCTCCCTCGTCATAGCCGGGGCCGGCAGCGGGAAAACGCGCACCCTAACCTACCGCGTCGCCTACCTTCTCGACAACGGTGTCGCGCCGAAAAACATTCTCCTCCTCACCTTCACGAACAAGGCAGCACGGGAGATGTTACAGCGCGTCGAGGAACTGGTCCCCTACGAAACCCAGGATATCTGGGGCGGCACCTTCCACTCGATCGGCAACAAAATCCTGCGTCGCCACGCCCCCGATCTGGGTTGGGAGCGGAACTTTTCAATCATGGATCGGGAAGACCAGAAGGAACTCATGAGCGCGGTCGTCGGCGAGAGTGAGTTCGACACGAAAGCGACCCGCTTCCCCAAACCGGACGTTCTCCTCGACATCTTCAGTCTCGCGAAAAATACGGGGGAGGAAATTGTCGACATTCTCCTGAAGCGCTATTCATATTTCCATCATCTCGCCGAGCCCATCATCGCGCTGCAGGATGATTATGAGACAAAGAAAAAGCAGACGAACTCGATGGATTTTGATGATCTTCTCGAAAAGGTTCTTCGCCTTTTTCACGAGCATCCCGGGATTCTGGAACACTACCAACGGCAGTTCGAATGGGTTCTCGTTGATGAGTATCAGGACACCAACACCCTCCAGGCCGAGCTGATCGACTTTCTCGCAGCCCCTCAAAAAAACGTCATGGTCGTGGGCGACGACGCTCAATCGATCTACTCCTGGCGCGGTGCAGACTTCCGGAACATTCTCGAATTCCCGGAGCGCTACGAAGGCGCGAAGCGCTATTTGATCGAGACGAATTATCGCTCTGTTCCGGAAATTTTGACTCTCGCGAACGCCGCGATCGCCCCGAACACGAAACAGTTCCGAAAGGATCTCGCTCCGGCCCGGCCTGACCGGGAGACCCTTCCTGCGTTGATCCCGCTTCAGGACACGGGAACCCAGGCTGCTTTTGTCGCCCAGCGCATCCTTGATCTGCGTGATGAAGGGATCGAGTTGAATGAGATCGCAGTGCTCTATCGCGCCCATTTCCATGCCATGGAAATCCAGCTCGAGCTGACAAAACGTGGCATCCCTTTTGTCATCACGAGCGGATTGCGCTTCTTTGAACAGGCGCACATCAAAGACGTCGCCGCCTTCATGAAATTCGTCTACAACCGCCGCGACGAAGTTTCATTTAAACGCATTGTGAAAATGCTCCCCGGGATCGGTGCCAAAAGCGCTGACAACCTCTGGCGCGAATGGCTCGCCTGTGACGAAGCGACCGCTGAAACCGTGACCTCATTTTCAAACGTCATGCTCGGTTTCAAATTGCCGGCGAAGGCGAAGAGTAATTTCGAGCAGCTCGTCTTCACTCTCGACGAACTCGTCGATCACGAGGGGAAACCAAAGCCACCCTCCCCGATGATGCCTTCGATTCTCGGCGGGGTTTATGAAGACTACATGCGGAGCAAGTTCTCGAACTTCGACAATCGTCGGCAGGATCTTCTGCAACTCCAGAAATACGCGGAGAAGTTTGAAGACCTCGAAGAATTCTTAAGCCAGCTAAGTCTTCTCGCCGGGCAGGACGCGGTCAACGCCACTCAGGATGAACCGGATGACGAGTCCGTCTGCCTCAGCTCCGTTCACCAGGCCAAAGGCCTCGAGTGGCGCGTCGTTTTCTGCGTCTGGCTCGCCGACGGAATGTTTCCTAACAATCGCGTTATCGATGAAGACAACGATGATCAAACGGGACTCGAAGAAGAGCGGCGCCTTTTCTATGTCGCCGTGACGCGGGCCAAAGATGAGCTCTACCTGACCTACCCACTCATGTGGCATGGCTCATTCAATGGTGAAGTGATTCAGCGTCCTTCGCGATTTCTCGATGCCATTCCGACGGAAATGACGGAGGAATGGAACGTCGGTACTTCGAGTTGGTGAGCGGAACAGACCTATCGCAGCATGACACGAGCTTCGTCGTGTTCTCTCCGCGAGGGCGCAAGAACGGTGACTCTCACCCGATAGCTGCTCTTAAACTCAAGGTGAGGTTCTTTCCCGAACCAGAACCACTGGTCGTGCTCGCCGTTTTTAACATATTGAGTCGTGTTGAGACGGAAAACTTTCGAGGCGAGAACCTTCCGGGATGAGTTCTCCAGCACCTCCACTTTGACGCGGGCGCTGTCAAAGGTATCGAGCCGCGGATGCCCCGCATAACTGCCGCCGCGACCGTAAATGCGAAGACGCGACGGAAAGCTGCGCGATTGGAGGTTCGAGACCTGAAACTCATGCGTGCCCGTTTTCCCCAGGGAAAACCGCGGAAGGAACGAAGAACGAAACGACCCCTGCCCGTAGGAAAGCGCCTCCCCTTCCCGGACCGGTCCCCGGCATCCGCCGGGAAGAATACTGAAGAGCAGAACGGGAAGAAGAAGGAGACGGCGTGAGATGATCATGCAAGAGTTGAAGGGTAGACAGACAAAATCTTCGGCCGTTCGATCCGTCAAGAGAATGTCACGCAAAGGAACGACGGGGAACCGTCTCGTTTTGACTTGCCGAAAATACCGGACACCTTCTAGCCTTTCGGGATGAGGTCTTTTCTCCGCTTCGCTTTCGCTTTTATTCTTTCGGCTTCTCTGACGGCCCGCGCGGAGGACTTCAGCGACATCCCCACCGAGCCCACCGTCGGCGATGCGATGCTGGAATCTTACTTTGAGCGGGAAACGCGGAAAATTTCCGCCCGCACCGAGTCGCTCCTTGAAGACGTCGAAGACTGGCCACGCCTCAAGGCCGACCTTCGTCGCCAACTCTTTGAAATGCTCGGGCTGCAGCCGCTCCCGGCGCGGTCAGATCTCAAAGCCGAGGTCACCGGCACGACAGAGCGGGACGGCGTCATCGTTGAAAACATCGTCTTCCAATCGCGCCCCGGACTCTATGTCACCGCTAACTTTTACCGCCCCGCACAGCAGGACGGTCCTCTCCCGACGATTCTCTACCTCTGCGGTCACGGGAAAGTGAAAATCGATGACATCAGCTACGGGAACAAAACTCACTACCAATACCACGGGACCTGGTTTGCAAAGAACGGCTACACCTGCCTCATGATCGACACCCTCCAACTCGGCGAGATCGAAGGGCACCATCACGGCACCCATCGCCTCGATCGCTGGTGGTGGAATTCGCGAGGCTACACCCCGGCCGGCGTGGAAGCCTGGAACTCGATCCGCGCCCTCGACTACCTCGAAACCCGCGAGGAAGTCGACGCCGCCAAGATCGGCGCGACGGGACGCTCCGGCGGCGGGGCCTACACCTTCTGGATCAGCGCGCTCGATGAACGGATCAAAGTCTCCGCGCCGGTCGCAGGAATCACCTCGATGCAGAATCACGTCGTCGATGACTGCATTGAGGGCCACTGCGACTGCATGTTCATGGTCAACACTTACCGCTGGGATTTCCCGCTTTTGGCCTCCCTCATGGCACCACGGCCCCAACTCATTTTGAACACTGACAAAGACAGAATCTTTCCCCTCGATGGCGTTGTCGATGTCTATCAGAAAACCAAAGGCGTCTACGAGGCGATTGGGGCTGGAGACAAGATCGGCCTCGCGATTCTTGAAGGCGAACACAAAGACACCCAACCCCTGCGGGTCCCCGCCTTCCATTGGTTTGAGCGTCACCTCAAAGGGGCCGGTCTTGACGACGAAATTGAAAACACCACCGCGCCCAAAATTTTTGAACCCGCCGAACTCAAAGTGCTCCGTGAGATCCCCGGCAACGAACGCAACACCTACATCGACGACTATTTCACGAAGCGCGTTCCGCGAACCGCCACCGTCTCTGAGAGCGAAACAGACTGGGCCGCGAAACAGGCCCTGATCCTGAGCCGTCTCAAGTCACGCACCTTTCGCGGCTGGCCCTCCACGAACGAAGATCTGAATGCCACCGAAGACCTCCGCATCGAGCGTGACGGGATCGTCTTCAGCCGCTGGAGCTTCGACAGCCAGAGCGGAGTGCGCTTGCCGCTCTACCTCGCCGCGCCGGTCGGAATCGAACCCGGCGAACTCGACCTGATCGTTCTCAATCCTCTCGCGGAAAAGGACTGGAGTGATTTCCTCACGGGGATGGGTGCCGCTTTCCCGGGGGCCTTCCCCGGAATCGAACTGCCCGAACTCGATCCGGAAGCCTACGAAGCGGAGAAGAAAATGCACGCCTCCCAGAAGTGGGCCATGGCTTATCTGCCGGTTCGCGGCGTCGGCCCGACCGCCTGGACCACCGACGAAAAAGAACGCACTCACATTCGCCGCCGCTTTGCTCTTCTCGGCCAGACCCTCGACACGATGCGGATCTGGGATATCCGGCGTGGAATTCAAGTTTTGCAGGGAGGCGAAGACACCGCCGCAGTCCCCCTTTGGCTGCAGGCGCAAGATGACATGGCGGGAAACGCTCTTTACGCAGCCCTCTTTGAACCCGGAATCGCCCGCCTCGACCTGCATTCGATGCCGGTCACCCATCGTGACGGACCAGAGTTGCTCAACGTCCTCCGCTTCACCGATCTCCCCGAAGTCGCCGCCATCGTAGGGGCCAAAAGCCAGCTTCGGATTTATGGAGGGGAAGCCGACGAGTGGAAATTCCTCAAGGCCCATGCCGAGAAGTTCGCCTGGCCTGAAAAGCAATTGCAAATCAGGTAGGGAATTCGGGACATCCCCCCGGCGATCGAGCCGCTCACCGATCGCATTTCACTCTCCCAATCCCCTTTGTGGCGTCGTGAAGGCATCTTTATTGATTTTCACTTCCGGCCTTTTTCCCTCCAGCAAGAGAACTTCAATGACATCGAAGCGGAACAACACCTTGGGATGATTTAGTTCTCGCAGCCAGGCATTCGCTCCACGAATGATAAGCCGCTCCTTCTCACGGTTAACGGCATCACCAGGTCGGCCAAACTGCTCACTGGTCCGCGTCTTGACCTCGGCGAAAACTAGAGTTTCACCGTCCCGATAAATGATGTCTACCTCTCCGCCTTTCGGTGCCCGAAAGTTCCGATAAAGCACCTTTCCCTTTTCACGATGGATCTGCTTTCCGGCAAGGCGTTCACCGGTCCTCCCGATATCGCGGTTCCATTCACCTGCCTCGACCAGATCGCGGGAAGCCAGGGTGACGAACCTGTCCAGCTCGCGATCCACCCACCGATACCACGCTGTTCGAATCCAGTTCACCGCTTCAATTTAGCCGCCTCCGCGACCGGGGCAAAACTCATTCGATGAATCGGACAGGGACCGCACTTGTCCAACGCCGCCTTGTGAATTGCGGTTCCATAGCCCTTGTGCCGCTCGAAACCATACTCCGGGTACTTCACCGCATACTCGATCATGAGCCGGTCGCGCTCCACCTTCGCAATGATACTCGCCGCCGCGATCGAAAGGCTCAGCGAGTCCCCTTTCACTAATCCGCGATGGGGTGCCGGGAAATTCTTCACCGGCCGGCCATCGATGAGAGCGATGTCCGGCGACGGATCGAGTTTCAAAAACGAGCGCCTCATTCCCTCCCAGGTCGCTTGCAAAATGTTGATCGCATCGATCTCATCCGCTTCGACCATGACCGAAGCCCATCGAATGCGGGGATCGCTGATGATCTCATCATAGAGCCGTTCTCGCGTTTTCTCCGGGAGCTGCTTCGAATCGTTCAGGACAGGATGCGAGTAGCCTTCGGGAAGGATGACGGCAGCCACCGAAACAGGCCCCGCGAGCGGCCCCCGTCCTGCTTCGTCGATTCCGGCCACGATCGGGTAGCCTTTTTTTTGCAGGGCTGTTTCGTAGGAAAAATCCGGCATTTTGCAAAGATATCGGACTCAGACAACTCGATTCACTTCGTCAATCAACTGGCGGAAACGTCCGGCCATGCCCCGTTTTTTCGAGCAAATCAATCGAGGCAGACCCTTGAGATGAGGTTCATCAGATTCTTCAGGCAGGGCCTCGCAGGCTTCATATTCCCCTTCCTCGAGGAGATCGAGGTAATCCACGTTCAGCTTGGCGAGCAATTCCGGAGTGACCGGTTTCTGCAAACGCATCACAAGGCGCTTTCCGACATAGCGATAGCTGTGGAAGTTGCTGTAAAAAGTGGTCACCTCCGCCACCGCCGCATCGACGTCGACCATGACTTTGAAAAGATGGAAATCGTCTTCAGAAATCAGACCAAGGCGGAAAAGATGATCTTTCACAAACTGCATCCACGTTTTCCAATAAGTTCCGCCATCGGCATCGACGAGCACGATCGGGACGACCTGAGCCTTTCCGGTTTGGATCAGTGTCAGGACCTCGAAGAGCTCATCCATCGTTCCGAAACCACCGGGCAGGGCCGCGATCGCATCGCTCTCTTTCACAAAGGCCAGCTTGCGGGTGAAAAAGTAGTTAAAGTTAATCAGCTTCTCATCTCCATCGATGTGAACATTGGCCCCCTGCTCAAAAGGAAGCTTAATATTGAGCCCGAAGCTGCTGTCGCGACCGGAGCCTTCCTGCGCAGCCTCCATGATCCCCGGACCGGCCCCCGTGATCGTCATGAAGCCGGCCTCCTTCATTTTCGCGGCGAACGAGACGGCCGCTTTGTATTCGGGTTCTTCAGGCTTCGTGCGCGCACTGCCAAAGATCGAAATCTTGCGCTCATCAGCGTAGGGGCCGAAGACGCGGCTCGACTGGCGCATTTCTTTGAGCGCGCGGTTGTAAAGCTTCAAGTCGCCTTCCGGTGGGCAATCCCGACCAAACTTCAACGCGGTGACGATCATTTCCCGAACAAGAGAATTCGAAGAATCGCAGGCCCACTCCTCGACCAGTTCGCGAATTCGCGCATCAATCGCCTCATCCCCGGTCGTTCCTGATTTTCGGGGAAGGCCAAAAATGCCGCCTCCAGTGAAGTCGCGGGGGTCCTTTCGCAAATGGCGTCTTTTACTCATACGGGGCGAGGCTACGGGATGAACGCCTGCGGCTCAATCTCTGATCGAAAAATCCTCGCCTTAAAAAGCCGATTTTTTCCTTTCATGCCCGTGATTTAGCGTGCTTATTCCCCGCCCCATGTCTATCCCTCTCGACGATATCAGAATCGACAGCTTAAAGCAGCTCATTGCCCCGACCATTCTCATGGAGGAAGTTCCCGTTTCCACCCGGGCTGCCGAGGTTGTTTCAGCGGCACGCACTGAAATCGCCGATATTCTTTCCGGAAAAGATGATCGCGTCCTCGCTGTCGTTGGCCCCTGCTCGATTCACGATACCGGCGCAGCGCTTGAATACGCGGACCGCCTTGCGGAACTGCAAAACAAAGTCTCCGGCGATCTCCTCCTCGTGATGCGGGTTTATTTTGAAAAGCCACGCACCACGGTTGGCTGGAAGGGTTTGATCAACGATCCTCACCTTGACGAGTCCTACGACATCAACGAAGGCGTTGCGATTGCGCGGAAGCTCCTCCTCGGAATTGCGGAGAAAGGCATCTCCGCCGGGACCGAGTTTCTCGACACGATCAGTCCTCAGTTTTACGCTGACCTCATCAGCTGGGGTGCGATCGGAGCACGCACCACTGAGTGCCAACTCCACCGCGAGCTTGCAAGCGGTCTCAGCATGCCGGTTGGATTCAAAAACGGCACCGGTGGTAATTTCCAAATCGCAATCGATGCGATCCAGTCGGCGAGCCAACCTCATCGTTTTCTCTCCGTGACCAAGTCCGGAGACAGCGCCATCGTCGCGACGAAAGGCAACGACACTTGTCACATCATCCTCCGCGGAGGAAAGACAGGCCCGAACTATGATCGTGAAAGCGTCGCCGAAGTCCGCAAAGCCCTCGAAGCTAAAGGCCTTGAGCCCGCTCTGATGCTCGACTGCAGCCACGCAAACAGCGGAAAGGACTTCCGAAATCAGCCCAAAGTCGCCGCTGAGATCGGTGCCCAGATTGCGACCGGTGACACCTCGATCCGGGCCGTCATGATTGAGAGTAACCTCAATGAGGGAGCCCAGAAGATTAACTCTGATCGCTCCAAGCTCGACTACGGGGTCAGCGTCACTGATTCCTGTGTGAGCTGGGAAACCACGATCACCATGATCGATCAACTCGCCACTGACGTCCGCAAGCGCCGCGCGACTTTTCTCGCTTAAGGGATTCAGACGGTCAAACAGGGTGAAGTCAGTGACTTAACCCTGTTCGTTTGCGGAGTTTGTTACGGCTTTACTGTGCCGCTGGAATTTCGGGCGGACCCGTCTTCCCTGCCGTTTTCTTTTTCTCTCCCGGTCTGAAATGACCGTTTCCGGCAGAATTCCTCCATGCAAGGCGGAGCCACCTCACGAGGGCAGCGGCCAGCCAAAGCGCCCAAAGCAACATGGCGAGGCGGAACCACCAGATTGAGATCGACAGGTAACCGGGCCGGGGAAGCGCTTCTCCCGCTCTTGCCGTGAACCACTTCAGATAGCTCGCAGTTGATCCGTTTCCGGCAACATACATCTGCGGATTTCCGAGCAATCCCGTCGATGCAATTCCGATAAAAACCCCGACGGAAATCAGGGTCAGAAAAATCAAAGCGGCCGAGCCTGTGTTGTAGTAACCCAAAGTAAGCTGCTGAAAACCGGGGCTGCCGCGCCACTGAATCATAAAAAGCCATGCCACAACTATTAACGAGAGTGCCACGGGAATCTGAGTCAAGCCGAAACAGAGGAGGAGCCACTCGTGCAAGCGAAGAGGGCTCGCGGGGAGGCGCGAAAGGACAAATGCAGCAATAATCGCGAAAATCAAAACGCCCCAAAACCGGACCGCCGGCCCGCGAAGCGGACCATCGAGGAACACAATCCAGCGATCTTCGGCCGGGCGAATGATGGTCGTGACGTTTGCTGATTCAACAGGGAGCTTCAAGAGATCCGCCCGTGTCCATCCACCCATCTCACCCGGGATCCTCCAGTCGATCTGAATCGTTTGTCCACCCGGTCGCAACGGGATCACGACGGAGTTGCCCTCCTTTCGAACCGGAATGGCGTTCCCGAAATGCTTCAGCGAAGTGACGTCGGCCCCTTCGGGAAGCTCGACCGCAAAGTCCTCGCCAAGGCTTGTCCGCAAAGTAAGCGAAAGCGAAGACGCCCGCTGTCTCCGTCCCGGGGTAAGCGTGTATTCTGCGGAGTCCACCGTAACCGCCGCTCCGGAAACAGCTTCGGGACGGGATACAGAAATGGTCGTCGCCTCGCCGGGCCAGGGTTGCCAAAGCGGAACCAATTGACTGTCATTGATCATGAAAGTCGGTGAGAGCCCGGCAAAGGAAACGTTCCAAACCGGCGAAGTAACCAACCGCCACTGCTCGGTCCAGCTGTCGGATTTTCGGGATGAAAGAATCAGCTCGCTACTTGGGGAAAGCTCCCCTTCCCAGCTGATACTCTCCACCGAGGGAGAGAGGCGAACTTCGATGACCCCGCCTTCGACGGAGCGCCCGGCACTGACCACTTTCTCTCCCGGTAAGACCGGCACCTGCATCACAACCACCCGCCCTGTCGGGGAAATCCTTGAAACTGTCGTCTTCACTCGCCAAACGAGGCCCAACTCAATCTGCCGTTCCACGAGGAGGGCATGACTTGTATCGGGACGATCGTAGTTGGCGGCGGCGGCTTGCCCGTTTTCATCCCTTGCTCTTGAGAAGAGAATCTGATCCTCGGCACTGCCATCCGGGCGGATCCCGCTGACGCTCCAGCCCTCTGCCTCAATCGCAAACCGACGGGGCTTTAAAGGGAATCCCCACTCCCAGTCGGTGACGTCACGAAGCCGGCCGCTAACGGTAAGACGATGGATCCCCGTTTCCGGTAAAAGCACCCATAGCTGCCCTTCATTCCTCAGTAGGGTCGGGGCAGACTCATTGGAAAATTCAGCCGACGACGGAACGAACGCTCCCAGAGGGACAGGCACCGGCGCGGCGCATCTTGCGGCGGCATGATATACAAAGGTGAAGGAAACCGATTCCCCTTCCGCCGCAAAGGTTGCTGACTCAATTCCGGCGGCACCCGGAAAAGCATCCGAAGGTTCGGTCAATCGCTTCTCCAGCTCGGAGAGCATCTCTGCATGGGGGAACTGAGCCTGCGCCTCACCGGGGAGAGTGAACAAACAGAGTCCGGCAATAAGCATTGCCGCCGCTCCCGCGGCTCCGGAATCAACAGTGATGCGCTCTTTTTCCGCAGGCGGGTTCTTCTTTCGTCTTATCGAAAGGAGCATCGCGAGCAATCCGATCAAACAGAGAACGCGAACGATGGCAAGGAGCCGGGAAAAAATCGGCGTAATCAGAACCGGGCGCACTTCCTGAGATGATGAAACGGGTCCCTTCCAACCGAATTCAACCGTGCGCCAGGACCATGTCGGAAGTCCGGGGCCGGTCTGGATCACCGCATTCGGGTCATTCGCGAGATTCGATTTCCTTAACTTGAAAGAGTCTTTCGAGTAGTCCGATGCGGTCGAGGAACCCAGTGTGTAAACCCCTTCCACAAGGGCATCCGAAGCATACTCGACCGGATTGCCCGTCGTCGAGAAAGCAGCTCTCCGCTCCAGTTGTGGGAAGATTGCCCCCTGAATCTGATCAGTCAGAAAAGGGAGCAGAAAGAGGAGCAGAATCACCGCAAATGCCCATTTTACGCCGGCGGTGAGCTTCCGCCAGCGCCCCTCCGGCATAAATGTGACCAGCGCCACCGGGACGAGAAGAAAAAGCCACGGAAGCTTCGGTGCCCCCGGCTCATGGTAAGCGAGTCCATACGCCGCAAAGGCCAGCAGAGCGGCTCCGAAACCCCGCAAACGAAAGACCGCGAGAGTGAAAAGAAGGAGGAGGAATAAATCGAGCAGGTTCCAGGCTGTTAGCCAGTCGCCCTGCGAGTAGTCCGCTCCGAAAAGAGCGAAGAGTCGATAGCCGGGAGGAAGCTGCATTACTGCAGTGAGTCCATCCGCATTGGCCTGCCAACCAGTCGCAGGAAGGGTCTCGTCCATTTTGATCCGTCCCGTCGCCACGGCTGACAAGACCGGAGATCTCACTTCAAACCCCGGAGCACCTCCATCAGGATTGTGAGTGATCAACTGAGGCTCCCCCGCGACACTGACGGAACCGAGCTCATGACCGCTCGCGGCATCCAGTCTTTGCATATTCCTAACAGAACCACTCAGAGCATCCTGATAGGTGATCATTTTCCCGTCATCATCCAACCAGAGGGAACGCTGAATTTTTAGCGGCGAACTCCCCTGCTCTCCGGGCCCCCTGACTCGCTCGATGAGTTGAAATGGCTGCGAGGTGTCCCACCGGTAAATCGGAAGCGCCCTCCAAGCCTCGGGCACCTGCGTTTGCGCGACATCAATCTGAGGAAGCCCAACGATTTCCGCCTGCCGAAATTCCGGCAACGCCCGATAGGCAATCGCCTGATCAACGACTGCCGGGGTCTTGCCCGGGGGAAACGTAATCGTCTCGACTTGCTCCGTTTGAAAGGCACGGAGAGAAATTGTCCAGCGACCAGGACGAAGCTGCGCCTTCAAAAATCCGCTTTCATCAATCGCGACCGGGATCGGAGCAATGATACTGGCCAACTCCCACCCTTCGGGAAGGACCGTCCCCAGTGCTTCCTCACGACTCTTACCCGCAACGATCAGCTCTATTTTTGTTTCAAACCAAAGTGGAATTCCATCCTCCAGTTGCGAGTAAACCTTGATCGAAAGAAAGTCCTCATCAACCGGCTCAGACGACGCCTGACGCTGCAGCCAGAGAGTTCCGTCTGCATCCCACGATGGATTTCCCTGCGGAGCACCCGCGACCGTAAGGTTGAGCAATCCGATCTCCGGTGGAAGCTGAATTTGCTGAGGAAGCACGGGCCAGCGAAATTTTCCGGCAATCGAGGCAACCCCTGCAGGAAGTTGTATCGCAGGTCGACCGTCTCGCTCGACAACCGGCACGGGATTCCCGGAGACCGTGACGTTCTGCGGCCAAAGCCGCGAACTGCCCGGAAGGCCAAGCCAGGACTCTCGAAACGCAACCACCTCCATCGAAAAATCCGCACCGCTCGCGGTTGCGTCGAGCTGGAGACGTGAACTCCACAGGGGGTGTTGAACCGCAGGGTTTCCGTGGTCGCGTGGACTCTCCAGATCGATCCCGCTGTGGGTGACCCAACCTACCCAGGGCTGCAGGGCTTCCGGAATCGCCTCAGAAGTATCGGATGCAGATTGCTCCGTGACTTCCTCCGGTCCGAAAAATTCCTGAGCCAAAGCGGTTTGAGGCGGAAGCCAGGATGAGACAAGGAAAGCGAGGACGAGAAGCCGGAGGAATTTCATGATAGCGATACGGGGGTTCAACCCGATTCTATCGCGGTAACGGAAACAAAGGCGATGGGAAAGCGAAGGCTCCCTTTTTGGTTTGGGTCAAAAACTCAACTACTGAGAAGACGACTGACTTTTCTGAAAGTCTCTGAATAGAGCAATCTGATCCGGCTCCGCTCTCGATTGAAGCGCTTCGTTTTTCTCAAGCCAGATCTTGAATTCCTTTTCCTCAGGCCCGGTCAGGGTTGTTCGGGGATCGCTCTTTTCACGACTCCTCGCGGCTCCCGGAGGCCACGGAGCCCCCGGCTCCGATCTTTGCGCCTTCGATTTCACCGGCGCAGAACGAGGGGGAAGAGCTTGCCCACCGAATGGCTCGCTCATGATCAGTCGATGGATCACCTCTCCAAAAAACAGCAGATAGATCCCCATTACGCCCGAGAGGATAATGTGAAAAGCCATGCTGCCGAATAGCGAGAAGCTGCCGCCCGAACCGTCGGAAAACAAAGACGAATTCGTCTGGCTGAAAAGGTTTCCGGCTTGAATCAAGGTGACCACCAACAAAAGGGCCCGGTAGCAAAAGATGACACCAAAGGTGCGGATGATCACCCAGACCAGCTGATTTTTCGTTAGAGAATCTTTCATGAAACAGGATGGCTCAAAATCAATTGAGGTAAGCAATAATGAGCTGCCTTGACCCTAAGGAAGTCATCCTCTCTCGAAAAGAAATTTCGTCAGCCGTGGGAGGGTCCTGCTACAGGCAACAGCAACGCAGATCAGCCCTCGCATTTTCCCTCTGCCTTGGCATAATTTGAGGCATGCGTTTCCTCATCGTCTTTGCCCTCACCTGCCTCGGGTTCACCGCTCTTTCGAGTGATCGCCCCAATGTGCTTCTCATCTGCATCGATGATCTTCGCCCCGAGCTGAATTGCTACGGAGTCGATTACATCCACTCTCCCCATATCGACCGTCTCGCGGCAAGCGGGATGCGCTTTAATCGTCACTATGTCCAGGCACCGACCTGCGGTGCCTCGCGCTATGCGCTGATGACTGGAAAATATGGACCCTCTGCCAATGATGCTCTTTTTAAACGCATTGAGGGCGTGAGCACGCCGACCGCTCCGGAGTGGTTTCGGGAGAATGGCTACATCACTGTTTCCGTGGGCAAAGTCTCCCACCATCCCGGCGGCCTCGGTGGCCCCGACTGGAACGATGAAGCCATCATCGAAATGCCGGGGGCCTGGGTTCGCCAACAAATGCCGGTTGGGGACTGGCTCCATCCGCGCGGCGCAATGCATGGATTGGCTCATGGAGAGATCCGAACAAATGCCGGCGACATGGATCTCTTCCAACTCGAAGAGGGCTACGATTACATTTATCCGGACGGCCTCATCACCGACACCGCCCTGCAGGAGCTGAACGAACTCGCCGCCGCCAATGACACTGAGCCCTTCTTTCTCGCCGTTGGTATTATCCGGCCGCATCTCCCTTTCGGCGCTCCGGCGAAATACATGAAGCATTATGAAGGGGTCGAACTCCCGCCGATTGCCCATCCGGAAAAACCGGAGGGGAAAACGACCTGGCACAAATCCGGGGAGTTCATGAAATACAATCGATGGGGTCGTGATCCTAACACTGATTCAGAATTCGCTGACGAGGTCCGTCGTCACTACGCCGCCTGCGTCACTTACGCGGATGCCCAGGCGGGACGTCTCCTCGATCGGCTTGAGGAATTAGGACTTAGTGACAATACCATTGTTGTCCTGTGGGGCGACCACGGCTGGCACCTCGGCGAACACGCGATCTGGGGGAAACATGCCCTCTTTGAGGAGTCGCTGCATTCCCCTCTCATCGTCCGCTATCCGGGAATGACGAACCCCGGCTCGGCCACGGAGGAGATCGTGGAGACGATCGACCTTTTCCCGACTCTGGCTGATCTCGCCGGTCTCGAAGCGCCGGAGTTTACCGATGGAGAATCACTCAAGCCCCTCGTTGAAGGAACCGGGAAAGGACGACCCGCGATTTCCTACTATCGGGGAGACACCGCGACAATCCGGACGGATCGCTATCGGATGATCCTCCACCCGGACCATGTCGAGCTGTATGATCACCAGAGCGAGGCGGGAGAAACGAAGAACATCGCCGCAGAAAATCCCGGGATCGTCGCAGAGTTGACTGCGGAGCTGAAGGAAAGACGTCCGTAGTCCTTTTTCGGGTAGGATGGGTTGCCCGCCCCGTCGCCTTTGCTTCGGCCGGAGACGGGTTAGGCAACCCATCCTACTTTTTCACCGCGTCGTGATCCTTGCTTTGAGGAGACCCATCAATGAATAGAGGCCGAAGTAGGCGCGGTTGAGATAGATTGAATCGGCGGATCCCCGAGCTGTTTTCATTTGTTTCAGCTCTGAGTTCCGGCGCTGTTCGTCGCCCATTTCAAAGATGCTCGCCATGTAGGTTTCATCGCTGAAATCGAATTCACCTTCATGAAAAGGACGGCCGAGAAGTCTTGCGCCCCGCTCCGCACCTTCGAGAATGAGCTCTCGCTCGCGCGGAGAGTCGTCGTCGGAAAGGACCTGCAACTGCCGCAGCCCGGCCTCAAATTTTTCGGGATCGTTCAAGACTTCGAGATCGAGGAAGCGGAAGTAGTCGCGATGAAAATCAGGATCCAATTCCTTGGTGCACCCGAAGTCTAACACGACCACCTCATTCGCGGCATCGACGAGAAAATTTCCCGGATGAGGATCGGCGTGAAACTGCTTGAGCTCGTGGATTTGAAACTGATAGAAATCCCAGATCGCCTGGGCAACGCGGTTCTTCACTTCCTGATCGACTTCCTCCCCGGCAAAGCGGTCAAGCGGGCGACCGTCGATCCAGTCCATCGTGAGGACACGACGATTGGAAAGTTCAGGGTAGTAGCGGGGAAATCGCAACCCTTCCACTTTTCCCCTCGTCGCCTCGGAGAGCTCGATAGAGCGCTCGAGTTCAAGCGAGTAATCCGTTTCTTCGAGAAGCCGCTTCTTCACTTCCTGAAAGTAAGGCTCCACGTCCATGTCGCTGAGTCCGAGCATTTGCAGGGCGACCGGCTTCACGACGGCGAGGTCACTGTGCAAGCTATCAGCCACCCCTGGATACTGCACCTTCACGGCAAACCTTTGATCTCCTTTCGTCGCCTCGTGAACCTGTCCGATTGATGCCCCGTGCTTTGCCGACTGCGAAAAGGTATCGAAAAGATCGAGTGGTCCCTTCGCAAACTCACGCTGGAATGTCCTCACGACAAGCGGGTAGGACAAAGGCGGTGCCGAGTACTGCGCCTGGGCGAACTGAGTCCGAAAGGCATCTGGCAGCATGTTTTTATCAATGCTCAGCATTTGGGCGAGCTTGAGCGGGCCCCCTTTGAGCCTCGAAAAAGTCTCATAGACGGCTCCGGCGTTGGCTTCATCCAGATCAGTGCGATCATTCCCTCCGCCGACGGCGCGCTTGCCATAGTGCTTAAGGTAGTTGACCCCAACTTTGGCACCGGCTCCGGCGAGAGCGGCGATGCGCGACGCTTTCCCTGAGGGAATAGAAGTTTGCTCAGGTGTACTCATGAAGGATTGGAAGGACCCCAACTCCGCCCGCTCAGAAAACGGAAAAGATCGAAAGCAGAATCGACTGCCTGAGTCCCCATGACGTCAAAAGCGAGGCGAACTGATTTCTCGATGTAGGCATCGGTCCGCTCGAATCCCCTGCTCGTGTCTTCAAGATTGAATTCGATCACCGAAAGAAGGTGCCCGAACAATCCGAGTGGATAGGCGCGGGTCAGATTTCCCCGACACGCGACTTCCCCGTTCTCACGACCTGAAGCGAGAACACGCTCGGCAAACCCGGTGAAGGCATGTCTCATGCCGCAGAGGCTCTGATGAGGTTTATCCCCTTTCGGGAGTCGCGGAAAGCGGGCGAGAAAGAAAGAGCGTTGATCCAGAATCCGATCACACAGCGCGTAGTAAAAAGTGAGCAGCTTCTGCTGCGCGCTGAAACCACTCCACTCATCGCCATGCTCCACCGCGTGAATCGTGTCCGCGACTGCCCGCTTCCAAATCTCTGCCTCAAGCGCTTCGAAAGAGGCAAAGTGCTCGAAAAATTCGCGCTCGCTCACTTCAAGATCTTTCGCGAAGGCATAGACAGAGGCAGGTGGGTGGCCCGTTTCGAGGACGAGGTGAATGTATTTCCCGATGGCGTGGTCGTGATCCATTTCAGATCAATACGCACCACGAAGGAATTCAGTTATCCACAAAAAAAGACCGACGATTGCCGGCCATTCTTTGAAGGAGAAGAGTCGAAAGTGAAATCAATCAGCGAGCGCCTCGCGCGCTGCCGCCGCACTGTAGTCGCGATTGAGCTTAGCGATCACATCAGCGCTGATTTCTTTCGGGCAAACCGCTTCACACTCGTACTGGTTGGTGCAGTTTCCAAAGCCCTCTGCGTCCATCTGGCGAACGAGTGCGAGAGTTCTTTTGTCCTTTTCCGGGTGTCCCTGCGGAAGACGGTTCAAGTGATTTGCCTTCGCCCCGACGAAGAGCATTGCACTGGCGTTTTTGCAGGAAGCAACGCAGGCCCCACAGCCAATACAAGCCGCTGAATCAAATGAGGCATCGGCGTCATGTTTCGAAATTGGGACAGCATTCGCATCCGGCGCTGATCCTGTCCGGACATCAATGTAACCGCCGGCAGCAATGATTCGGTCAAACGCTGAACGATCCACCATGAGGTCTTTCAGAATTGGAAAGGCCTTCGCCCGGAACGGCTCGATCCAGATCGTATCGCCCTCACGGAACTTCCGCATATGAACCTGGCAGGTCGTAATGCCCCGGTCCTTGCTGTGAGGCACCCCATTGATCGTGAGCGAACACATCCCGCAGATGCCTTCCCGACAATCGTGGTCGAAGTGGATCGGATCGCCTCCGTCGAGGATGATTCGCTCGTTTACGATGTCGAGCATTTCGAGAAACGAAGCCTCGAAAGGGATGTCTTTCGCATCGTAGGTCTGAATGCTTCCGGTGTCGTTTGCGTGGGCCTGACGCCAGACTTTAAGAGTGAGATTCATGTCGTCTTGGATGAGTTATTATTGATTACGTTGCCAATCGCCTACTTGTAGCTCCGCACGCTGAGTTTCACGCTTTCGTAGACCAGCTTCTCTTTGTGAAGAATTGGTTCCTCTCCCGGGGATGTGTATTCCCAGGCGGAAACATAGGCGAATTCGTCGTCGCGTCGCTTCGCTTCCCCTTCGTTGGTGAAGCCGGACTGAACGGCTTCGTCATCTTTGGTAAACTGATACTCCTCGCGGAAGTGACCTCCGCAGGATTCTTCACGATCCAGCGCATCGTGGCACATGACTTCCGCGAAATCGATGAAATCGGCGACACGGCCGGCTTTCTCCAATTCCATGTTCACTCCGTCGGCACTGCCGGGGATTTTCACATTTTCCCAGAAGTCTTTGCGAATTTCGGGGATCTTCCGCAAGGCTTCTTCAAGCCCCTCTTTGGTCCGGGCCATCCCGCATTTATCCCAGACGAGGAGACCAAGTTCGCGGTGAAAGCTGTCGACCGTCTTCGTACCCTTAATGCTGAGGAGCTTTTCGATGCGCGCTTTGACTTCGGCCTCCGCCTCAGCAAATTCCGGAGCATCGGTCGTGACCGCACCCGGAGTCTGATCGACGAGGTAGTTCGGAAGCGTCGCCGGAATCACAAAATAGCCATCAGCGAGCCCCTGCATGAGAGCACTCGCACCGAGGCGGTTCGCGCCATGGTCGGAGAAATTGGCTTCGCCAAGGACGTGAAGCCCCTTCACATTCGACTGGAGATTATAGTCCACCCAGAGTCCGCCCATCGTGTAGTGCACGGCGGGATAAATCATCATCGGTGTCTTGTAAGGATTGTCCCCCATGATCTTCTCATACATCTGGAAAAGGTTTCCATAGCGGGCGCGGATCGTGTCCTCGCCGAGTCGGGCAATCGCATCGCTGAAGTCGAGAAAAACGCCGAGGCCTGTTTTCGCGACACCACGACCTTCATCGCAGACTTCCTTAGCGGAACGGGAAGAAATATCGCGGGGAGCAAGGTTTCCGAAAGAAGGATACTTCCGCTCCAGATAGTAGTCGCGATCTTCTTCGGCAACGTCTGCGGCGGTCAACACGCCTTCGCGAATCTTCTTCGCCACTTCGGCATCCTTCGGAGCCCAGATTCGGCCATCGTTCCGGAGGGATTCTGACATCAGAGTCAATTTGCTCTGGTAGTCACCGCTCACGGGAATGCAGGTGGGGTGAATTTGGGTGTAGCAGGGATTCGCCATGTAGGCACCGCGCTTGTGCGCGCGAAAGGCCGCCATGACATTGCAGCCCATCGCGTTTGTCGAAAGGAAGAAGACGTTTCCATAGCCGCCGGTCGCGAGGAGGACACAGTCAGCGGAGTGACTTTCGATTTCGCCGGTCTTGAGGTCGCGCACGACGATCCCTTTGGCGTGGCCATCGACTTTGACGAGATCCAGCATTTCCGTCCGGGGATACATTGTGACTCCCCCTTTGGAGATCTCTTTCTCCAGCGCCTGGTAGGCACCGATGAGAAGCTGCTGGCCAGTCTGACCACGAGCGTAGAAAGTCCGGCTCACCTGAGCGCCACCGAAGGAACGGTTGTCGAGAAGTCCGCCATACTCACGGGCGAAAGGAACGCCCTGCGCGACACACTGGTCGATGATGTTCACACTGACCTCAGCGAGGCGGTGGACATTTGCCTCACGCGAGCGGAAGTCACCACCCTTGACCGTGTCGTAGAAAAGCCGCCAGACTGAATCACCATCGTTGCGGTAATTTTTCGCCGCGTTGATTCCTCCCTGAGCCGCAATCGAATGGGCGCGTCGAGGACTGTCCTGATAACAGAAGCACTTCACCTGATAACCCAGCTCCGAGAGAGTCGCGGCAGCCGACCCGCCCGCGAGGCCGGAGCCAACTACGATGATCGAATACTTCCGCTTGTTCGCCGGGTTGATAAGTTTCGCGTTACTCTTGAACTTCGTCCACTTGTCCGCGAGCGGACCGTCCGGAATTGCTGATTCGAGAGTGCCGGCGAGTGAGCCTGTGGTTGAACCGTCGTATGCCATGGGATGAGTCGGTAGAGTTTCGGGAATTTCAGATCAGGATTCAGTGACCGCTTCGACAGTCGCGCCGCGGGCGGCGGATTTCTCAGGGACCCCTTTGTCCCTGAGCAGGTTCACAGAGGCGAGAAAGGGAATGGAAATAAAGCCGAGCCAGAGAACGATCGTCACCGCAATTCCGACCTTTCCGATGATCCATCGAGTCTTCTCGGAGCGAAGACCCAGCGTCTGGAAAAGCGAGGAGATGCCGTGGTTAAGATGCGTGCAGAAAAAGGAAATCGCGACAATGTAGAATAGAACCACAATCGGATTCTGGAAGCCGGTGATGACCATGCCGTAAACATCGTGACGGCTCGGGTCCATTGGGTCCTTCATTGCCGCGAGGTCCGGATCGACCCGCACCGTGAAGTGGAGGAGGTGGAAGATCACAAAGCCGAGCACGGTCAGACCGCTCCAAATCATCATGCGCGAACTACGGGGAGCCTGCACGGTCGCGTCATACGCGTAGCGACTGTTTCGCGCGGCACGGTTTTCACGGACGAGAGCGATTGTCGCGATGATATGCAAAGTGAAGGCACCGATAAGACCTAGGCGGAAAATCCAGATCCCCCAGCCGTGGAGAAAGTGATGCAGAAAGTAAGCATAATCGTTCAGCGACTCTCGCCCCTGAAAGATGAGCAGGTTACCGACCATGTGAGCAACCAGGAAACCCACCAACATGATGCCTGTCACGGCAACAATGAGCTTTTTTCCTATGGAGGACTCCCAAAATCCAAGAAGAGCTTTTCCGAGCGCGTTCATTTCCGGTTTCTTAAGCAATACGCTGCCCTTTTGCAAGAAGATGGGGGGCGAAAACAGGAAATAGTGCAAAATAATTCATTTCCCCGCAAAATTGGCGCAGTCAATGCGGCTTGACTGCCTTTGTTGAAAGAAATTCTCATTGCCAAAGGACCTTCACGACCCCTAGCATCACCGATTTCGGAACCATGTCGACTCCCCGCCGCTTTCTCGCATTTCTCCTTGTCCTGCTCTCCCCGGCAGCCGCTTTCGCAGAAGAAGCCTCCACTTCCGCCGCTGACAAGATCAACTCGGCTCTCGAACCGATCGCCGACAAGGCACTGGAAATCATTTTCTGGGGATTCGAAGTCACCGACGGAGTGACTCTTCCCCTCGTTCTCGTCGCTCTCGGCGGAACCGCCGTCTTCCTCACGATCTACTTCAAGTTCATCAATCTCCGCGGTTTCGGGATCGCGCTACGCACCGTGAAGGGAAAATACACCGACCCGAATGCGCCCGGTCAGATCTCTCACTTCCAGGCCCTCAGCGCCGCACTTTCCGCCACCGTGGGACTCGGCAATATAGGCGGTGTCGCCGTTGCCGTTGGCGTCGGTGGACCCGGCGCTACTTTCTGGATGATCGTGATGGGCCTTTGCGGCATGACCACCAAATTCGCCGAGTGCACCCTCGGAGTGAAATACCGTCGCATCGCGAAAGACGGAACCGTTAAAGGTGGGGCGATGTATTACCTTCGGGACGGATTTAAAGAAATTGGAATGGGTCCCATCGGCGCAGTCCTCGCGGTTTTCTTTGCTCTTTTTGTGATTGGCGGAGCCTTTGGCGCCGGAAACATGTTCCAGTCGAACCAAGCCTTCAGCCAGTTCAGCTCAACCTTTCTCGACGCGGATGTCGCTCAAAGTAGCAACGCCAAGTTGACCTTCGGAATCATCCTTGCAATCGTTGTCGGCCTTGTCATCATTGGTGGTATTGTCAGGATAGCACAGGTCACCGCTTTCCTCGTCCCGTTCATGTGCGGCATCTACATGCTCACCGCGCTCGTCATCATTTTGACCAACCTTGGCGAGGTCCTGCCCGCTTGCGGCACGATTCTCAGTTCAGCTTTTAGTAACGAAGCGGTCACCGGAGGACTCATCGGGGTCTTGATTCAGGGCATCCGCCGTGCCGCATTCTCGAACGAAGCGGGTCTTGGCTCTGCTCCCATTGCCCACTCAGCGGTGAAAACGGACAAGCCGGCCTCCGAGGGTTTTGTCGCTCTCTTAGAGCCCTTTGTTGATACCGTCGTGGTCTGCACCATGACTGCTCTCGTTATCGTCATCACTGGTGTCTGGCAAGTCAGTGCCGAAGTCAATCCGGGCGGCACGCAGATAGTTGCCGCTCCCGGATCTTCGGAAGTCGTTCGCGAACTCGACGAGGGTCAATACGTTCACACGCGAGTTTCAAAGGATGACCACTTCGAAGTGATCGGATTGGTTTCCGCAGAAGACACCACGGTGGAAAAAGTGAACGGATGGGTCGCATCTGACGCAGTCACGGATCGCAAGGGGGTCGCCATGACCTCCATGGCCTTCGGCTCCGTCATTTCCTGGTTTCCCGCCCTTCTCACCATTGCCGTCGTCCTCTTCGCCTTCTCGACGATGATCTCGTGGTCCTACTACGGCGAGCAGGGGGTCATGTATCTCTTCAGCAGCCTCGGCGATGATAAAATGAAAATCCCTGTTCTCGTCTACAAGGTGGTCTTCTGTCTCCTCATCGTGGTCGGATCGTCGGCCTCTCTGACGAACGTCCTGAATCTCTCCGATGCGATGATCTTTGCGATGGTGATCCCTAACCTGATCGGTCTTTACTTCCTCCTTCCCGTCGTAAAACGGGAGGCCGATTCTTATCTTGAGCACGTCAGATCGGTTGATGGCAAATCCTGATGACCAAGCCCGCCGAACTGAAAAGATCCGCCGCCGCCCTATGGAGCCTCGTCTTTGGCATCCTCAGCATCACCTGTCTCTGGCTCTTTGCTTCGATTCCGGCGATCATTCTCGGCTGCGTTGCCCTCGGGAAAACCAGTGAGCCGAACCCCGAGATGTCGGGTCGTGGGATCGCGAAAGCGGGTATTTCAACTGGATGCATCGGCACGATTTTCGGGCTTTTCCCGATGGGGATCTGGCTGGCGGTGATGATTCCCGCAACGATTCAGGATGAAATCGGCGACCGGACCGCAACGGTAGAGCTTGCCGAAATCAGCGTCGCGATCCAGCGCTACGCGGTGATCGAGGGCACCTACCCCGAAACCTTGCAGGATCTGATTCCGCTGCACCTCGCGGATGACGAGTCGATCACGATGCGATCTTCACCATCACGGGGTGAATCGCCCTACCTCTATCGACTGGAAGGCTTCCGGTCTGAAACGCCTGAGACATCCCCTGTCGTTCTCACGCCGGAACTGGTCGACGGGCAACGAATCGTCATCTTTGCCGACGGGAAAGTGGCGGCGACAATTGACGAGACGATCATCGAATTGTTTGGTGCGGTGTCCGGAGGCATCTGAGACGGGTCAGGCAACCCGTCCTACTTGCCGGACCGACGCGGACAGCGGGGACGCTGTCCCTCCAGCTCCGCGCCCGATCACCACCCTGCCCCGCTTACGCGAAAATCTCTTTCACGACGCGACCGTGGACGTCGGTGAGCCGGAAATCCCGGCCTGCGAAATTGTAAGTCAACTGCTCGTGATCAAGACCGAGGGCATGCAGGATCGTCGCGTGGAGATCATGCATGTGGACTTTGTTCTCCACTGCCTGAAACCCGAACTCATCGGTCGCACCGTAGGACATTCCCGGTTTCACCCCGCCACCCGCGAGCCAAACGGTGAAACCGCGCGGATTGTGATCCCGGCCATTGTTGTTTTGTGAGAAAGGAGTCCGCCCAAATTCCGCGCCCCACCAGACGAGGGTATCTTCAAGGAGCCCGCGCCGTTTCAAATCCTCTAGCAATCCGGCAATCGGCTTATCGACCTCCGCCGCGAGCTGCTCGTGCTTCGGCATATTACTATGCTGATCCCAGACCGGCGTCGAGGAGTTATCGCAATGACTGACCTGAATGAAACGCACGCCTGACTCGGCGAGTTGTCGCGCGGCGAGACACTGGCGGGCGAAGCCGTCCGTGGTGTCATTCCCGATCCCATAGAGATCCCGGGTCTCGCGGGATTCACGATTCACATCGACGAGTTCCGACGCGTGCGTCTGCATGCGCCAGGCGAGTTCGTGGCTTTTGATCACCCCGTCGAGAACCGAGTCACTCGAATCGGCGACCTGCATTCGGTTGAGCTGATCAAGAAAGTCGTGCTCGCGTTTCACCGCCCCGTCGCTGAGCGGATTGGAGAGGTTCCGGATTTCAGGTCTCGCATTGGGATTCCCCGGCTCGCCGAGAACGGTTCCCTGGTGAAAGGCCGGCAGAAAAGCATTGGCGTAGTTCCTCGGGCCCCCTTTGTTCGCCGGCGGATTCACGGTCACAAACGCGGGCAGATTCTCATTTTCAGCCCCCAATCCGTAGCTGATCCACGCGCCCATGGAAGGGCGCACCAAGTTGGTCGCCCCGGTGTGGAGAAACAAAGTCGAAGGCCCGTGGGCAACGCCTTCGGTGTGCATCGAGTGGATAAAACAGAGTTTGTCGATATGACCGGCGACCTCAGGGAAAAGCGAAGACGACCACCGCCCCGACTCGCCGTATTGCTTGAAATCCCACATCGGCTTCATGACCGTCCGCTGCTCCTCAGCCCTGGTTCTCGGGACGTAGAATCCGACCTCGCGTTGATGCGCTTTGATCAGCTCCGGTTTGTAGTCGTAGGTATCGACCTGGCTCGGACCGCCCTGCATGAAAAGGAAAATGACCCGCTTTGCCCGCGGCGCGATCACCGGGGTTTGATTGGCCATCGCGGAAAAAGCGAGACTACCAAAGCCACATCCTGCGGCTTTGAGGAGTTGTCGGCGGCTGGGATTCAACAGGGTTGGGTCCATCGTTAAATAGGGTTCGCGACCCTCGTTAGGGTTGGGTCACCTCAGATAGCGGAAATCGACTGACGCGAAAAGGCTCCGCTTCAGTGCCGCCCAGGCGTCGGCTTTGTCGCCGGAGGGATCGTCTCCGGACTCTTTCAGAAAACTCATCGCGAGCGAGGCTTCGCTATCGGTGGGGGGACGCCCCACCGCCAGTCGAAAGGCCCGCTCGACCCGCACTTCGTCGGAGACCGCCTCGCCGCCGAGCAATTCAGCGGCAGCCGCGTGCGAGCGCTGATGAATAAATTTGCTGTTTGTCAGGAAAAGCGACTGGGTCGGAATCGTGCTATGCGACCGCTTCCCGATCGTGAAATTAGGATTCGCAAAATCGAAGACGGTAAACATTTCATAGCCGGAATTCCGGAACACGGGAACGTAAACGCTTCGGCGCATTGTCGTGAACTCATAGCCGAACTCGCTGCGGAAACCGTCCGGCAAAGACGGACCTCCCGCAGTCGGATCAAGCTCACCGGAGAGAGTCAGGATCGCGTCGCGGAGAGATTCGGCATCGAGCGGTCGCAAATGGGCGCGGGCGTAGAGTTTGTTTTCCGGATCGATCTCATCGCCTGCGACGAGGCCCCGTCCCGTCGAACGGGAGTAGACCTCGGACATCATGATTTCGCGAACGAGCGACTTCGTTGACCAGCCGCTCGCGATGAGACGCCCCGCGAGATAGTCGAGCAGCTCCGGATGGGTCGGCTCCTCGCCGGTGACACCGAAATTGTCAGCGGTTCGCACGAGGCCTTCGCCCATCAGCTTGAGCCAGATGCGGTTTGCAAGAACTCGGGCCGTGAGGGGATGTCGCGCATCGACGAGCCAGTTGGCAAGTTCAAGACGACCGCTCGCCTCCGTTGAAAGCGACGGCGCTTCCCAACTCGCGACTTCAAGAAATCCGCGGGGAACGACCTCGCCGCGATTGGACTCCATCCCGCGAATTCTCAGCGCGGTGCCCCCGATCACATCGGTTCCCTTATCAACGACACTCATCGCCTGCGGAATCGCGGGCGCCGCCGAGCGAAGGGTTTTCAATGCCGCTTCGGCCGACTTCAGCGAAGTTTCGAGACGCTGAATTTCCTGAGTGAGTTCCGGCGAAATCTCTCTCTCGACCCGCTCGCCGATGGGGAGCCACTGCACGGCATCCGCAATGACGTGACCGTCCTCTTCACTTTGATTGCTCATGACCACAGTCACGGTTTCCCCGGCGGAAATCTCGTAGACGCCGACGGTCTGAAAAAGTTCATCATGCTCCGGTGCGAGGCGCTGGTTGATGAGAACGAGGTCCTCCCCACCCCTGACTTTAACCATGACGGGGGTTTTCGTATTCCGACTAGGCCCCGTGGAGTAGGAAAGGCGAAGCTCATAAGTTCCCGCCCCGGGCAGGCTCGCTTTCCAGGTCACGGTCTTCGGCTCCTGACTCGCGTTCATGTCGTGAAGGTAGCCCGCTCCAACCCAGCGACCGGCGCTCGTCGAAGCCTCCCATTCCCCGTCGAAAGTTGCCTCTGAATTATCGATCACGACGCCGGGAAGTGACTCCGCCCGAACGCTGCGAAGCGGTCCACCACTCCCCCGCCCCATTTCCGCGAGCCGGTCCGTGAGATCTTTCACCTGCGAGACGAGCTCCTTTTCCTCTCCCTCGAATTTTGCGATCGCGGCCCTGGCCTCTTCAGTCGGCGGAACGGGTTCACGGTGCCAGTTCGAGACGTTGGCGTGAGTCACTGAATGGGTGCTCAGGAAAATGCCGGCCATCGCGTAGTAATCACGCGTCGGGATCGGGTCAAATTTGTGATCATGACACCGGGCGCATCCCACGGTCTGCCCCATGAAGGCGCGACCGATCGTATCGATCTGCTCGTCGACAATTTCAAAGTCGAGCTCGGCCTTGTTCTGGTTCTCATAATTGTGCGGCCCGAGGATAAGAAATCCGGTCGCGATCAGATTCCGCTGGCGCTCTTTCAAATTTTCGTAGGGCAACAAATCGCCCGCGATCTGCTCCGTGATGAGCCGGTCAAGCGGTCGATCTTTACGAAAAGCATCGATGATGTAATCCCGATACCGCCACGCGTCGGGAAAGGGCATCGAGCGTCCCCCGCCGCTCGAATCCGCGTAGCGGGCGATGTCGAGCCAATGCCTGCCCCAGCGCTCCCCGAAGGCGTCCGATGCGAGCCAGCGATCGAGCATCGCCTCCCATTTCTTCCCTTCCGGATCTTCGAGGAAATTTTCCTGTTCGGTCAGGTTTGGAATCAAGCCGGTGAGATCAAGCTTTGCCCGTCGCAGGCGTTGAAGCGACCCGGTGCGGGGTTCGGGCGTCAATCCGGCCGCGTCCAGCTTTGCGCCGATGAAATCATCAATCGTTTTCTTTTCCCCGAATGACTCCTGGCGGGGTCGGAAGGACCAGAACTCGAGGCCTTCTTCAATGCTCATCCCGCCCCCGTCGTCGACGACCGCGCCTTCGGTGCGCGGATCCGGCAGACCGCGGCGGACCCATTCTTCAAAGTCGGCGATGACCGAGGAGGGCAGCTTGCTCTCCGGCGGCATTTCGAGATCAGGATCGGCGTAGCGAATCGTCGCAATGAAAAGACTTCCCTCGACGTCACCGGGAACAGCGGCGGGACCGGAGTCACCACCCATTTCCCAGCCGGCTTTGCGATCCAGCCAGAGTCCGCCTTTGCGCTTGTCCGCCTCTTCCGAATGACACTCGTAACAATGAGTCACGAGCGCGGGACGAATCTTTGCTTCAAAAAAGGTGAGATCGTCCGGACTGAGGTCATCCGCAGACAAGGCCGGGACACATAGTGCCGGAAGCAAAACAAACCATAAAGCTGCAGGAGCGATCCTCATCGAGTGACAAGGTATCGATTTTCCGAATTAGTTGCACTTGCGTCATAAAGGCACTTTTTCGGTGTCCAATCGGGTGAAACCCCGAGTCGATCAGCGCACCACTTCTACGGTCACGGTCTGCCGACCCCACTCGAGGGCCTGCTTGTGAGTCTTAAAAAAGAGATCGATCTTCCCTCCTTTGATCGCACCGCCGCGGTCTTCGACGGTTCCCCATCCGTAGCCGGGGATCTTCATGCGAGTGCCGAAGGAAAAAACTGTTGTGTCAGCTGCAATCGTGCCCGGCTTTGCTTTCGTTCCCGAGGCGGTCTGACCGATTTTTTTCTTCTCCCCCTCCATCGACCCGTAGGCATAGACCGGCTGCATGAGCAGATTCCTTTTCCATCCGCAGCACTCCTGACACTTGCAGTAGCCGGTCGCTTCAAGCGTGATGAATTCACTCCGCTCGAAAGGCTTGCGATTCGCACAGCTCGTCAGCATCGCGAGCGCAACCCCAAAGAAAAAGCCTAATTTAATAATTTTCATAAAATAAGGTAATTTTAATCAAAATTTCTGCAAGCGCTCATAAACCGAAACGATGATCGATTTCAGCCTTCTCAAATCCGGATCTGATGCGGTAGGCTCGCCGCATGGCTCTCATTCTTTCTCTCGATCAAGGCACTACGAGCTCCAGGGCAATTATTTTCGACGAATCAGGTGTCGCGAAAGCGAAAGCGCAGGAGGAGTTCCCCCAGATTTTTCCACGCCCCGGGCTCGTCGAGCATGACGCAAAAACGATCTGGGAAACTCAGTTAAAAGTCGCCCGCGCCGCGATCAAAGAATGCGGGTGTTCTCCCGGTGAAATCTCCGGAATCGGCATCACGAACCAGCGGGAAACCGCCGTGATCTGGGATCGGAAAACGGGCGAACCAGTCGGCAACGCCATCGTCTGGCAGGATCGCCGGACGGCGGAGTTTTGCGAGCAACTCACTGCGGAGGGTTTCGCTGACGAAATCCAGTCCATCACCGGCCTGGTCATCGATGCCTACTTTTCAGGGACCAAAATCCGTTGGATGCTCGACCACCTTCCCGGAGTCCGCGAGCGCGCCGAAGCCGGTGAACTTGCCTTTGGCACGATCGATTCGTGGCTCGTCTGGAATCTCACCGGCGGTCAAGATCACCTCACCGATGTCACGAACGCGAGCCGGACCCTCCTCTTTGATATTCACAATCTGGATTGGAGTGATCGCATGTTGGAGATTCTCGATCTCCCCCGCGCGCTCCTCCCCGAAATCCGCAGCAGCAGCGAAATCTACGCGACGACCCAACCCGGGCTGTTCGGCACCGCAATCCCCATTGCCGGAATTGCCGGCGACCAGCATGCCGCCCTTTTCGGACAAGCCTGCCTCGAGCCGGGAATGGCCAAAAACACCTATGGGACCGGTTGTTTCATGCTCATGAATACGGGGACGAAGCCGGTCAAATCGACGCATCGTCTTCTCACCACTGTCGCCTGGCAGATCGATGGCGTGACTGAATATGCACTCGAAGGCAGTATTTTCATCGGAGGTGCTGTTGTGCAATGGCTGAGAGATCAGCTCGGCATCATTCAGACCTCGGAGGAAATCGAAGCGCTTGCCCGCGAGGTTGAGGACAACGGAGGCGTTTATTTCGTCCCCGCTTTCGCCGGGCTCGGGGCCCCGCACTGGGATGGATTTGCCCGGGGAACCATCACCGGCCTGACGCGCGGCTCTAACAAAGCGCATATCGCGAGAGCCGCATTGGAGGGAATCGCCTTTCAAGTTCATGATATTCTCAAAGCGATGGCCAAAGATTCGGGCACTGAGCTGACCGAGCTCCGCGTCGATGGAGGTGCAACGACGAATGAACTGCTCATGCAAATTCAAGCCGACCTCCTCGGAGTCCCCGTTGTCCGCTCTGAAACGCCGGAATCAACCGCACTCGGGGCCGCTTATCTGGCAGGACTCGCGACCGGAGTATGGGAAAGCAAGCAGCACATCGCCGCCGCCTGGGCAGAGCGCGACCGCTTTGAGCCCGGACCGGGGCGGCTTGGCATGCAAGCTGGTCTTGAGGAATGGAATCGCGCCGTGGAGAGGACTTTGAGCTGATCGCTTCCTTCTGAAAAAAGCTTAGCTCAGTGATACCTTGCTTTTCCTGAAATCCTGCGAAACCTTGCGCCCTTTTCTCATGCGGAGTTTGCTCAGATCCAAGATCCATCTCGCCACGGTCACCGGGGCGAATGTCGATTATGTCGGGAGCATCACGATCGACCGGAATCTCATCGATGCCGTCGGCCTCTGGGTCGGGGAAAAGGTCCTCGTGGTGAGTGCCACGACCGGTGCCCGCCTTGAGACCTACGTCATCGAAGGGGAAGCCGGTTCCGGGGCCATCGAGATCAACGGAGCCGCCGCGCACCTCATCAACGCCGGAGAGAAAGTGATCATCATGGGCTTTGAGCTGACGGAAAAGCCGGTCGAACCCATGGTCATCCTCTGTGACAAGGAGAACGGGATCGCTGAATTCTTGAGCGAAACGCAGGGGCAGATCCCGGCGGTTTAAGGTGCCCCTCTTGAGCTAACCCTTACTCCTGATCTTGCTCCCTTTCATTTTGCCAGTGAACGGAATCAGATCGTTAGCCGCAGGCGGCAATCACTCCGCGAAAGATAGAAGCGCATCCTAAAACCCGTAGTGAGTCTTCCCCTTTGTCTCGGCGAAAGCATTGGAGCGACTTCGGTATTTAAGTCGAAAATTTCAAGGATGACTTGCTGCCCCGCTCGCCTCAAAAACGTCGTCCGGAAACACGAGGAACCAGTTGCCCTTCGGCATCCCGATCATCGGTGATGATGACAATACGAACCGCTTGCAACCCGATTCATACACCTCATACCTTTCTGAGTGACTCCAGCGCACTGAGAAGATCCCCACGAATCTGTGCTTCCAAGGTAGGAGCGTTGCGTGTAGCGCGGCTGAGCGTAGTTCCGAGCGGTTCGGTCGCTCGATAGATTCCCCCCGATCTCAGCATAATCCCGTCTTTGCGGTTGCGATGCGGCAACCGCTTCTTTGGCCTTCTGCTGAACCAACCGAATTTTGTCCTCCTGAGAGTAATTTTGTGAGGTCACCTGCAATCTCGAGCCTTCCCTTTGAAACGTTTGTTCGGCCTCCAGCGCAATGGCATAACTCTCTGGGGAATAACAAAAGTTGCTCTGAATGGACTCTGGGAGACTCGGAAAGTGGAGAAGAGCTAGTCCTCCTTCATGCCGGATCCTTATTCCCAAAGCAGTAATTTCCTCTATGGTGACCTTGAGATATGTTCGTTCGGGTAACTCTAATTTTTCACGAGTCTTGATCAAAGAATACTGGACTTCGTCGAAGCCAAACTCAGAGGCTTCGCCTGCCTTCATCTCGGTAAAGTCTACAAACCGGCGAATCCTTTCAGCTCCATATTCAATGCAAATACCAAGAGGATTTTGACTGATCAGTGTGACGTCGTCTAAAATTTCCCCCGAGACATGAAGGTCACCAAGTTCGATTCTCTCTCCCATCGCGGAGAGCGAAAACAAAAACATGGTCAAACTGCTAAGAATTACTGGCAGTCCTCGAACTTGCATTGTGCTAACCAGGTTGAATCGCAGCGGCTACGACAATCGCCAAACTGATGATAACTGCCGCAGTGACAATCGCGACTGCCAAGTTTCCGCTCTGAAGTTCCTTCCATTCATCGAATGGAGTGAACTTATCCCATATTTTCGTCAAAATAATCAAACCAATACCCATGGTGAGCGCGGCGGCAATTCCATAAGCAAACAGAAGGAGGACGTTTTGAACAATTGGGTTCATCCGCATGTGGATAGCAGAAATTCCGAAACTCCGCAACAAAATGTAACTCCTTGAGCTACCCTAAATAGATCAAATCCTTCATTATCTCTGCATCAGCAGGTTTCCTCTCAAGATGACTTTCAAACAGACCACATTCACTCAGGATTCGCCCAGGTCTTCACGACGGCTTCGAGGCCGGTCACGACTTTGACGAACTGATCGCGGTCGATTTTCTCCATCGTATCTGTCGCCTTGTGATGGTGCGGATAACGAAACGACGAGGTATCTGTCACCATGACCGCTTTGTAACCGGCCTCCCAAAACGACCCGTGATCGGAAGAAGCCACCCACGGCACTTCGGTGGAAAATGCCCCGCCGATCACGGGAAGCCCACTGGCCGATGCAAACGCAGTCCCCGCCGAATCCGCGAAGTAGCGGGAATTCTCGTCACCGGTAAAGGCGAGAAAGTTCCCCGTCGTCGGAAGCTGTCCTTCCAATCCTTCGGGAACTTTCTGGCTGTTCTCGGCTTCTGAAAAAGAACCGAGCGAATCGAGGGAGATCATCGCGACAATGTTTTCCCGCCGACTGCTGCTGCGCGCGGCATAGACCCGACTCCCCATGCGGTCAGTCTGGAAATAAGGTGCCTCCCCATTCACGAAGGCGATGAAGCGAATCGTCCGCGCCTGCTGATCCCCCGCCATCGCCTGCGCCAGACTGATGAGTGCCGCCACTCCGGTGCCATTGTCATTCGCCCCCGGACTGCCAGGGACGGTGTCGTAGTGCGCTCCGACGATGATGATCTCATCGCGGCGGGTTTTTCCCGGCAATTCAGCAATCAAATTTCTGACGCCGACTCCATCGACATCGTAGAACTGTCGCTCGATGGGATAGCCAATATTCCCCCCTCCGAGCGACGACTCAATCCAGACGGCGGTTTGCTCCAACTTTTCCGGTTTGCCGACATGACGCTCGCCGATCGTTTCCGTGAGCGTCTTGAGATATCGCTCGATATCGATACGATTCACCGGCTTCCGATTCAAAGCGGCGGCATCGAGACGCGACTCTTCGTTGGGATCAATCGGGATATCAGGAGTGGAAAGGTGCGTCTTAAGCATCGCCGCGACGCCGAGGAAAAGCAGCCCGGTCGGCAGCGCGACAATTAGAAATCGTATGAGAGCACCTTCTTTCATCGTCATAAATTACGCCGTAACTTCGAGGGCAGCCGCTACCGATTGCGCCGCTTTGGTATGGGCACCTCCGCCCCCGAGCATGGCAACGACGTCGGCGATCTCGCGCTCGATGTTCTTGCGAGCCTGCGAGTCTTCGAGAAGGCGCGTCAGTTCTGTGGCGATCGCTTTGCCGGTGGCCTCATTTTGGAGCAGCTCCCGGACGACTTCACGATCCGCCATGACGTTGACAATCCCGAGGTAATCGACAGACATGACCTGTTTTGCAATTTGTGCGGTGAGCCAGGCTACCTTGTAAGTGAGGCAATACGGCAATCCGAGACAGGCTGCTTCGAGCGTTGCGGTGCCTGAGGCGATGACACCGACTCCGGCCTCCTGCATGATGCGGTGACTCGTCGATTCACCAACTGAGAATGCATCAGAAAGCCCCGCCTCCGTGACCATTTCGCGAAGCAGCTCCGTGAGGATGGCGGTCGCTCCGGTCGTCGCAAATTTCAATGCGGGCCGACTCCCCAGTAGTTCAGCGGCGGCTTCCAGCATCGGAGGGAAAAGCTTCGCGATTTCACGCTCCCTTGATCCGGGAAGCACCGCGACGAGATTCGCATCTCGGACGATGGTTTCGTCGCGAACTTCGGCCATCTCGTCGATCAAAGGATGACCCGCGAACTCTGTCGGGAGGCCGCTCGCTTCGTAGAGCTGTTTTTCGAACGGAAAAATACAGATCATGAGATCCAGCAACTCCGCCATGACTTTGATGCGCCCCTTTTTCCAGGCCCAAACCTGGGGACTGATATAGTAGATTAGCTTGCCTTGGTAGCCTTCATCCCGCAGCCGTTTCGCGAGACGGAGATTGAACCCGGGGTAGTCGATGAGGAGGACCCCGTCCGGCTTCACCTCGTGAATGTGCGCCACGGTTTCCTCCATCTTTTCGCGGAAGTAGCCGTATTTTTTTAAGACCTCGATGAGACCGAGCACCGCCGCCTCGTCGAGCCAGTTTTGGATCGTGCCGGTAAGCGCCTCCATCTTGGGCCCACCGAGTCCGGAGAGATTCCACGTGCAGACATCGGGGAGCGCTCTCAACAATTCGGCGCCATGAGTATCCCCACTGATTTCACCGGCAATAACGACGAGCGACTTCAAAGACGGCAAGAGGGTAACGGTTTTAACTAGTGGACCTGAATCGCCTCAGGCGGCTCGGCGTCGTAATTCCACGCCTCAAAGGAAAATTTCCATCGCTCGCGAATTTCCTTCGATTCCGCTTCGCTGACGTAATGAACGTTCCGTTCATAATCCTTGAGTCCTTCAAGATAGGAGCCGATCTCTGCGAGTCCCTCTGCTTTACCCCCGAGCCCAAGCTCATCATAGATGCGACCGATTTCCCCGAGAGGATCCTTCGTGATCGCCTCGTAAGTCGTCTCGACCAATTGATTCGCCGGGAGCTTGAGTTCCTCACGATCTGCAAGGTAGCGCTTCATGAGCTTTTCGTATGTCTCCAGGGTGTAGCCGGGGACATCGACATTCTGAAACGACTGCCAGGCAAAAGCGTTAAAGACCCTCGGAAAGTGGCTCCGCGTCGAGCAGTAGACCTCCCACGGATTCCGCACGATGTGAACAAAGCGGGCATCCGGATACATTTCCAGAATCATCTTCATCCTCGTCGTCGAGGGCGGATTTTTGAAGAGCAGCTGCCTGCCATTCTTCGCGTAGTTCAGCTTTCGAACGAGAAAGGCGTAGTTTTTCTTAAAGCGCTTCACCGCTGACTCTGAAACCCCGTCGAAAAACAATGACTCGTCCCGCAGCTTCGCCATTTCCTGTGGAAAGTAGTAGATGCTGTAGTAGCCAATCGGGTTGAGATTTCCGAGCGCCATTTCCTCTTCCTGCGGCTCGTCGAGAGTGAGCTTTACCTTGTCGAAACCGCGGTCATCGGGAAGGGCGCGGTCGATAATACGACGCATGATCCGCACTTTCGGCCCCAGCATGTCGAGCGGCAACGCGGTCTCGGTGAACTTCAAATAACCGAACTGCGAATCCCGGCTCATCAGATTGTGAAGATGAGTCGTCCCGCTGCGCCAGTGCCCGATCAGAAAAATCGGCGGCGTTTTCATGAGCTGCCGACGGATCGCGCCGACGTATTTCACTTTCTCAATGAGCGCGAGCGGGAAGCGGACAAACTGAGCGACACAGGCGATGAACCGTTGGTAGCGAGTCCTCGGATCAAAGCCGGGAGTGAACAAAAAGTGCTGCAGAAAGACCCGAAGACGGGAACCGGCGAGCGGATGCAGGCCCGGTGCTTTCTTCTCAGCGGCTGATTCGAGTGTCCATTTCTCTCCCATCGTGAAGGTGGGGCGACCCTAGCCGGAATCACTTCGATCCGCTAACTCAAAATCAGGCAAAGCACATCCCGCCGAGTCCCAATTTTAACAAGCAACTCAAATGAACACTTGTATTCTGAGGGATATTCAAGTACCGCCATTCTGCGATGAATTCCAAGGATTCCTTTTTAGCCCTGAACCTGCTCCCCCGCATTGGGCCGATCCGGGTCCGTCGGATGTTGGAGTATTTCCATGAGCCTGGGAAAATTCTCTCCGCCTCAGTCAAGGACTTGCAGGAAGTGCCCGGCATCGGGCAGGAAATGGCGCAACAAATCCACCAGTGGGAGCGCCACATTGACCTCCCGGAAGAGCAGCGTCGCATGTCCGAGCATGAGATCGAAGCGATCACGCTGGATGATGATATCTATCCGCCCGCGCTCCGCGAAATTCACGATCCTCCCTTCCTCCTATATATAAAGGGTCAGCTTCGCCCGTCGGATTCCGCTGCGATCGGCGTAGTCGGTTCGCGGCGCATGACGCATTATGGCCGCGAACAGGCGAGAAAGCTCAGTTTTCAGCTCGCCCGCACCGGTTTTTGTATCATTAGCGGGCTTGCACGAGGCATCGACACGGCCGCTCACGAAGCCGCCCTCGCCGCCGAAGGCCGCACCGTGGCCGTTCTAGGGTCTGGCATCGGCAATGTCTATCCGCCGGAAAACCAGGCCCTCGCTGACAAGATCACGGAAAACGGAGCCGTTATTTCAGAATTCCCCGTCCTTTATGTTCCGGATAAACAATCCTTTCCGCTCCGAAACCGTATTGTTTCAGGAATGTCACAGGGACTCCTCGTCGTCGAAGCACCGGCACGGAGCGGATCGATGATCACCGCGAATCAGGCGCTCGAGCAGGGACGAACTGTCTTTGCGGTTCCCGGCCCGATTGACCGTCCAAGTTCTGAAGGCTGCAATCGGTTGATCCGCGCGGGGGCTACCCTTGTCTGCACCGCGCAGGACATCATTGATGATCTCGGGGCCGGAATAAACTCGCTCGCGCTTGACTTCGATCCCCCCGTCGCGCCCGCAAAACTCGCGCGCCCAATCCCCTCTTTGAACGAAAACGAGCAACGCATCCTCCAAGCATTAGAGGCCGGAGAGTCCACGATTGACGCTCTATCCGAACAGCTCTCGCTTCCTGCCGGAGTGGTCAGCGCGACGCTGCTTCAACTCGAAATGAAGAGTCAAATTAAACAGCTTCCCGGCAAATACTTCACGAAACTGATTTGACGGAACGTTGATATCGGGCCACTCCATTGGCGACCGGCATCCTTTCCGCCGCACCCCTTCCCCCTTCTATCCATGTCGAAATCACTTATCATCGCCGAGAAACCGAGCGTCGCGAACGACCTCGCCCGGGTTCTCGGGAAAGACCCCGCGATCGGTCAATTCGACAAGAAGGAGGACTTTTTCGAGAATGACCGATACGTCATTTCCTCCGCCGTCGGTCACCTCGTGCAGCAGGCACTCCCCATGACAGCCGAGGGGAAAACCCTCCCCTGGAAGTTTGACTGCCTCCCGGTCCTCCCCGATCAATTTGCGCTCGAACCGAGTGAACAAAAGGGTTCGAAATCCCGCCTCAACGTCCTCAAGCGTCTCATGAAGCGCAAGGATGTCACCGAACTCATCAATGCCTGTGATGCCGGCCGTGAAGGTGAGCTCATTTTCCGCTACATCGTTCAGTTCGCGGGTATTGATAAACCGACACGCCGTCTCTGGATGCAGTCGATGACCGACGGCGCGATCAAAGAAGCCTTCGGGAGTCTCCGCAGCGACGAGGAAATGCGCCCCCTTTCCGACGCCGCCTACTGCCGCTCCGAGTCTGATTGGCTCATCGGGATTAACTCGACCCGGGCGATGACCGCCTTCAACAGTAAGTTTGGAGGCTTCAACAAAACCCCGGTCGGTCGCGTTCAGACGCCAACTCTCGCTCTCCTCGCCGAGCGCGAAGCTGAGATCGATAAATTTGTGAGCGAAGACTACTTCGAAGTGCATGGGACCTTCGGCGTCAAAGCTGGCGACTACATGGGACGGTGGTTCAGCCAGAGCTATAAGAAATCCGAAGATAAACCCCACGCCCGCGCCGAGCGGATCTGGGAGCAAAGCGAGGCCCAGGCCATCGTGGATCGTTGTCAGGGCAAAACGGCAATCGTCGAAGAAAAGAAAAAGCCGACCAAACAAATTTCACCACAACTCTACGATCTCACCAGTCTGCAGCGGGAGGCGAATGGCCGCTTCGGATTTTCAGCACGACGCACCCTTCAACTCGCCCAGTCCCTCTACGAGCGCCACAAAGCGCTCACTTATCCGCGAACTGACTCCCGCTACCTGCCCGATGACTACGTCCCGACCACGATTGAGACCTTGAAGAAGATCTCGGCCGGATCAGGATACACCATCGGCGACATGCCCGGCCACGCCGCCAAAGTCATCGAGAAATCCTGGGTCAACGGCAAGGACAAGCGAGTCTTCAACGGCGCCAAAGTCAGCGATCACTTTGCGATCATTCCGACCGGACAGATCCCGGCGAACCTCGATGAAGCTGAGCAGAAGCTCTACGACATGGTGAGCCGCCGCTTCATTGCGACCTTTTATCCGCAGGCGGAATTCGAAATCACGACCCGGATCAGCCGGATCGGGGAAGACGCTTTCAAATCGGACGGCAAAATACTCGTCGAAGCGGGGTGGCTCGCTGTTTACGGCAAAAAAGTGGGGGCACCGCCACTCGCCCCCGTCACCGACGGCGAAGAAGGACGCGGCAAAAAGGCTTCCGCGAGTGCCGACAAAGAAATCGTCGCCGTCGCCCCCGGTGAAACCGCCGCCGCGAAAAAAATCGAGCGCCTCGACAAGCAGACCCGCCCGCCGGCGCGATACAACGAAAGCACGCTTCTTTCCGCGATGGAAACCGCCGGAAAACGAGTCGATGACGAAGACCTCCGCGACGCGATGTCTGAGCGTGGACTCGGCACCCCCGCGACCCGTGCCTCGACGATCGAAGGTCTCATCAACGACAAATACATCACCCGGGACGGTCGCGACATTTTCGTGACGACCCGCGGGATGCGCCTCATCGAGCAACTCAACAACATGGAAATCGGCATTCTCACTTCACCCGAAATGACCGGGGAATGGGAATACAAGCTCAAGCAGATGGAGCAGGGCAAGCTGCAGCGCCCCAGCTTTATGAATGAGATCAAGGCGCTCACCGGCACCGTCGTCGAAACTGCGAAGGAATATGCCCGCACCGCCCTCGAGCGCGAATGGCCCGAATTCCCAGTCCCCTGTCCGGTCTGCGGCGCGTCTTCCCTGAGCCAGGACGATGGCCGTTACAAGTGTAAGCAGCCCGATTGTAAATTCGCGCTCCCGAAAGTCGTCGCGAGCCGCCCCCTTTCCGAAGAGGAAGCGAAGACCCTTCTCACGACCAAGCTCGTCGGTCCTCTCACCGGATTTGTGAACCGTTTCAAGCAGCCTTTCGATGCGGCCATCGAATTGCAGGAAGACAAAAAGACCGGCTTGAAGGCCTCATTTGTCTTCGAAAAATCCCCCGAAGAGGAAGAGGAAGGCGAAGCCATCAAAGCAGAGAACAAACTCTGCAAATGTCCGCTTTGTGAGAAGGGAGAAATCTACGTCACTCCTCACAGTTACCTCTGTGATCGGCGCGCGAGCGGAGACGGTTGCAAAGCCCGCCTCTCCAAAGAGATGTGCAAATACGAGATCCCCCGTGATCAGGCGCTCAAATATTTCACCGAAGGCAAAACCGATGTTATTGAAGCCTGGATCAGCAAAAAGGGCCGCCCTTTCAAAGCCGCTCTGACCTGCAACACCAAAGGCAAGCGCATGTTAGGGTGGGAATTTCCCCCTCGTGAACCCGCGAAGAAGAAGGTTGCCGCGAAGAAAGCTCCCGCAAAGAAAGCGGCGACGAAGAAGACTGCCGCTAAGAAAAAGAGCGTTTGAGGAGTTGAGTAGGAAAGAAGAAACGGGAGGAGTCGAGTAGGATAGAATTCAAGAAGTAGAGAATGAAACCAGCACCGACGGAGTCGGTGGAAACTTTATTCTCCGCTCCTCTACTCCTTTAATTCTTTTCTACTTTCCCCAAAAGCTCCGCCTTAACGCAACTGGGAACAAACTGATCGATCTCTCCGCCGAGTCTCGCGACTTCCTTCACGATGCGGGAGCTCAAGTAAATGCTCTCCTGACTCGGCATGAGGAAGACGGTCTCCAAATTCTCGTCGAGACTGCGGTTCATCAGAGCCATCTGAAACTCGTATTCAAAATCCGAGACAGCTCGCAAACCGCGGATGACAACATCGGCTTTGTTCTCTCGAACGAAGTCCACGAGAAGCCCTTCAAAAGAGGTCACTTCCACGTTATCGAGGTGACTCGTTGATTCTTTGATCAACTCGACCCGCTCGTCAGGAGTGAACAGGCCGGTTTTGGCTCCATTAAAAGCGACCGCCACGATCATCCGGTCCCATAGTTTGCTGGCCCGCTCGATGACATCAAGGTGTCCGTTGTGAATCGGGTCAAAGCTTCCCGGATAGATCGCGGTTTTCATAAAAATTTGGGGGATTACCCCCTGTTTTGAGCTTCAATGATCCCATATTCCAAAATTTTTCAAAGACATTTCATGATTTCCCGCTAGTATCTGCATGATGAAAGTCGCGAAAAGTTTGATGTTTACCTTTGCTGTCGTCGTTTCCTTCGGGTTCGTTGGCTGTGAAACGACCGGAAACAATGGAGATGTCATCACGCCTTCTCAGACTGCTGACAGCGGGCCGATCAATGCCGCCGGCTTCCTCAAAACAGACTATGAGCCGTTGAATAAATGGCTCGATGAGCGCTTCGAGGTCGATTATAAGCACATGACCCCGGCTCTGATTTTCGATCAAGTCCCGCTAAACGATATCTTCTACGAGACCTCAAATCTCCCCACCGGCGCTTCGGCGTTCAATTTTTCAAGCAGCGATGTTTCCCGTCGTGAGCTACTCAAGAAAATCGCCAGTCACTGGAAGTTGAAGATGAGCTTCTCCGCTGACGAGTCCGGCACGCCAACAGCGGTTCGGGTCGAGGGGTAACTCACGCTCCGTCTGCGTTCAAATGTATCGGACGACGTGAGCCTTCCGTCAGGCATTGACCCGGCCCGCCGCGGTCGGAACTTTACCAAGTCCTGCTACTTTTCGGTGTGCCGATACGCTTCGCGCACGACTTCTCCAAAAATCCGCATTCCGTCTTCGACGATGGCCTCGGGTTGCGTGTAACTCACACGGACACACTGGTGCGCATGGTCCCAGTCTTCGGTATCGAGGCCGAAAAAGAAATACTCGCCCGGCACGACGATGAGGCTGGCCTCTTTCAATCGTCGATAGAGTTCCTTGCAACTGATCGGCAGCTTGTCGAACCAGAACCAAAGGAAAAACGCCCCTTCGCTCTCATGCACCCGCCAGGGAATATCTGACGGGAGATGCTCGTGCGCGAGGGCAAGGGCCCGCTCGGACCGCGTTTGGTAGTAGGGACGGATCACCTCCTCGGCGAGCATCTTCATCTCGTGCGACTCCAGCAAAGGACGTGCCAGAGCCTGCCCGACGTTGTTGTTCGCGAGGCCAATGATCGCCGTCATCGAACGCACTTCCTGAATGATCTCTTCGCGCGCCACGATGATTCCGGTTCGCGTTCCGGGAAGACCTAACTTGCTCAGGCTCATCGTGAGAATGATGTTTTTATCCCAAACGAGTTCGACATCGTGAAAGACCACTCCGGGAAAAGGCAAGCCATAGGCGTTGTCGATGATCAGTGGTATCCCGTTCGCCTCGGCGAGTTCACGCAGACGGGCGACCTCTTCATCGGTGATGACATTGGAACTCGGATTCGTCGGCCGCGAAACCGCGATCGCCCCGTGACTTGAGTTCACCTTCAGGTTCTCAAAATCGATCTTATACTTAAAACGATGATCTCCCGTCAATTCGATGAGGGGACGCCGCGAATCAAACATCGAGGTATCGGAGACGCCCTGGTCGCTGTAACCGATGTATTCTGGCACGAGCGGAAGAAGGATCTTTTTCTCGCCGCCGTCCGGCATTCTCCCGGCAAATCGGTTCAGGAGAAAAAAGAAAGCGGTCTGGCCGCCGTTGGTCACCGCGATATTGTCTCTCGTCAGCTCCCAGCCATATTCTTTCGAAAGGAATCCAGCGACGGCATCGCGAAAAGCAGGACTTCCCGCTGGCTGATCGTAGTCCGCCATGACGCGGTCAAATTCCTCCGGGGTATCGAGCACGAGTTCCCTCATCCGCTCCCGCCAGATCTGCTGCATTTCCGGAATGTGGGCGGGATTCCCCCCTCCCATCATTCTCATTCGTCCGCGCCCTGCGGTCAGGGCTTCGCCGAGGTCGTCCATCAGCTCGGTGATACCGGAATGTTCCGTCAGCTTCTTTCCAAAGACGGATTTAGGATAGGGGCTTTCTTCACTCACATGCGCATTGTCGATACGAAGCGGAGAGGATCAAGAAGACTTCGCAGGTTTCCGGTCGAATTTCGCGCCGTAACCTCTAGTGTCCATGACGATGCATTCCGCCCCCCCTGTTGCCCTCGCCATTGCCGGTTCCGACTCTTCCTCCGGTGCCGGGATGCAGGCTGATCTTAAGACTTTCGCCGCTCACGGCGTCTACGGGGTCAATGCCCTCACCGCCGTGGTTGCCGAAGTTCCCGGCGAGGTCGCCCGCTTCGAGGCGACGGACCCAACCCTCTTAGGTCATCAACTCAACAGTGTTGCGTCCCATTTCTCGATCGCCGCCGCGAAGACCGGGATGCTCGCCAATGCCGAAAATGTGGCGGTCACGGCCGACTTCGTCTCGCGCCATCGGAGCATTCCCCTCGTGATTGATCCGGTGATCTTCGCGACCGCCGAGTCCCAGCTTCTTTCAAATGACGGGGTCGAAAAAATGAAAGCCGACCTCCTCCCGCTCGCCCTCATCGCGACGCCGAATTTGCCTGAAGCCGAAGCCCTCCTCGGGCGACCGATTCAGACCGCCGCAGAACTCGCCGACTCTCCTCGACAACTTTTCGAACGCTATGGCTGCGGTTTTCTCGTCAAAGGCGGCCACTTTTCCGACGGGAAAACGATCACTGACTACGCGTGGCTCAATGGCGAACTGGTCTCCTTTTCCCACCCCCGCATCGAAGTCGCCGACACGCACGGGACCGGCTGCACACTTTCCGCTGCGATATGCGCGAACCTCGCGACGAACAAGCCGCTCCCCGAAGCGGTCGGTGAGGCGATTAATTACCTGACTCGATGCCTCGCAAACCAGTATCAGTGGCACGAAAACGGGGACATGATCGCAGCATTGAACCATTTCCCCGATGGCGTAAGCTGAGCCTGCTATCATGACGCGCTGCCTTCTGCTCACTCTGTGTTTCCTGCCTCTCCTCGCCTTCCCGCTGGATGAAACCCCTCAGGTCGAAGCTCCGGAAACCACTCCCGAAGCTGATGATCCCGAAAAGCTCAGCGAGCTCATCGACACGCTCAATCAAGCGAGCTTGCAGGAGGCTTTCCGCCTCCTCACCGACGATTACATCAACGGTGAAGAGCTTGATCCACTAGAGGTCAATCGCTCCGCGCTCCAGGGGATGCTGAGCCGCCTCGACTTCGGCGCGATGCTCCTGACCGAGAAATCGATTCAGGATCGCAACTCGCGCTTCGTTTTTCATGCCGAAAAGGTGAACCGCTCGACGGCGTATCTCCGTTTCGGCCTCTACGACATAGCCGGGCTCAAAGAAATGGACGAGGCGCTGCAAAGTTTCATCGCTGACAAAGAGATCACCGATCTCATCATCGATCTTCGTTCTCCGCAGGCGACGGCGGAATTTGCGATCGCCTCCGAGATTCTGAGCCGCTTTCGCCCGCCGAATGAATTGCTCTTTAAGATTCGGAGACCGGGGGCCGACCGCCCCACTCTCTTTGTGTCCAAAGCTGCGGGCCCGAACTGGTCACGAAATTTAATCCTGCTCGTGGATCGCGAGACCGGGAACGTCGGGGAAATCATTGCCGCCGTCTTGAAGCGGAAGTCGAGCCCGCTTATCATCGGGGAGAAAACTCCGGGGCTGACCGTCGAATACCGCGACGTTCCGATCGGGGATGATCGCATCATGCGTTACGCTATCGCCGAAGTCGTCCTCGATGACGATTCCTCGATTTTCCGCGCCGGCATCGCTCCCGACATCGAGACCCCGACCCCGCTGGAATCCAAGCACGCCATTTTCGACGCGACTCAGAAGGATCGAAAGCTCACCGAATTTCTCTACCAAAAGCAACGCCCCCGCATGAACGAGGCCGCTCTCGTCGCCGGGATCGATCCGGAAATCGATTACTACATCCTTCGCTCAAACGGGAAAGAAACACCCTGGGACGAGCCGCCGCTTCAGGACCGGGCGCTTCAACAGGCGGTGGATCTGCTCAACGCCGATGCCTTTCTCGAATCCGGACGCAAAACCCGCCGCTGATGCGCGACCCCGCTGAGGAACTCGCCGCGCTTGAGGCGCAGGGATTGCGGCGTCATCTCCGGCAGCTCGACTCGCCGCAGGATTCCCGAATCGCCCTCGCCGCCTCGGGCCGCTGCGTGAATTTTTCGTCGAATGACTACCTCGGCCTCGCCAACTCGGAGCGCCTCAAAGCGGCCTTCAAAAACCACATCGAAGTCCACGGCGTCGGTGCCGGAGCCTCCCGCCTCGTCTGCGGGACAATGGCCCCGCATCTCGCCCTCGAGGAAAAAATTGCAGCACTGAAAGGCGCCGAAGCCGCTCTCACCTTCGGGTCCGGATTTGCGACGGCCACGGGAATCCTCCCCGCTCTTTGCGGCAAGGAGGACTTCCTCATTCTCGACAAACTTTGCCACGCCTCGCTCATCGACGGGGCCCGCCTCTCCGGAGCGACGATGCGGATTTTTCCCCACAATGACCTCGGGAAACTCCGGGATCACCTCGCCTGGGCCCGGTCCAAAGCGGCCGCCGAAAGCAGAATCATCGTCGTGACCGAGTCGGTTTTCAGCATGGACGGCGACCGCGCCCCGCTTCGCGAAATCGTGGCGCTGAAAGACGAGTTCGGTGCCCTCCTCCTCCTCGACGAAGCGCATGCCTTCGGAGCCATCGGGCCTCAGGGTCGCGGCCTCGCTGCCGAGCTGGGACTCGAATCAAAAATCGACCTGCAAATGGGAACCTTCAGCAAAGCCTGCGGTCTCTCCGGCGGGTATGTCTGCACGAGCCGCGCGATGGTCGACCTCCTTATCAATCGGGCCCGCAGTTTCATCTACTCGACCGCCCCCGCCCCTGCCCTCGCCGCGACGATCAGCGATGCCCTCGATCTCATCGCCGGCGAAGACGGGGAACAACGACGGGGAAAACTCTGGGAAAACATTCGCCATTTCTCCGACGACGCGATGAGTGCGATTTTTCCCCATCTCATCGGAGAGAACGAGGCCGCTCTCGCCGCGTCGGAAGCGCTCCTGCGGGGCGGATTCCTCGTCCCCGCGATCCGTTACCCAACCGTCCCCCGCGGCACCGCGAGACTGCGCATCACCTTCTCGGCGGCCCATCAAGCCGATGACGTTACCGCGCTCAAAAACGCACTCGCCGGAGTCACCTCCGACTGCTAGCCTCCGTCTTCATGACACGCTTTTTCTCCGTTCTTTCCCTCTTTCTCATGACCTCCCCTGCGACGGCTGAGCCACTTTCTCCGATCCCACTCTGGCCCTCCGGTGTTCCCGGCGAAGATCATCTCGAGCTTCCGGCGGAATCCGTTGAGCTCAAAGGCGAGTATCAAATCGAAATCCTTTCGAATGTCAGTGAGCCGACCCTCACCTGGTATCCTGCCAAAGAACCCAACGGAGCTGCCGTCCTCGTTCTTCCCGGAGGTGGCTACAACATTCTTGCGATGTCACACGAAGGCACTGAGGTCTGCGAATGGCTGAACTCGATTGGAATCGCAGCGGGATTGGTGAAATATCGCGTCCCCCGCCGTGAAGGTCTTGAGCCCCACGACGCGCCGCTTCAGGACGTGCAGCGGGCCATGGGAATTGTCCGGACCAACGCGATCAAGTGGAACATCAATCCAGCGCGCGTCGGTGTCTTAGGATTTTCGGCAGGAGGAAATCTCTCCACGATGGCCCTGACTTCTGACGGGACGCGGGGCTTTCAGCCGGATCCAAAATTCGACACTCCCGGCTGCGTTCCTAATTTCGGGATCCTTCTCTATCCCGCCTACCTCAACGATCCGAAGGACCCCGACAAGCTCGCTCCGGGGATCGTCGTCAATGAATCGACGCCGCCGGTTTTCATGGCGGTTTCGGATGAGGACAAACAATTCGTCGAAGGAAGCGCCCGATTCTACATCGAAATGCACCGGAATGATCGTCCCTGCGAACTCCACATTTTCACCGGCGGTCGTCACGGCTTCGGTCTCGATAAAATCGACAGCCCGATTAAGCAATGGCCCATGCTCGCGGAGCAGTGGCTGAATGAACTGGGACTGACCACGCCTTAAAGCGCCACTCGCCAGCCGGTAGGACGGGTTGCCTTACCCGTCAATCCACAGTGCCGACGAAGACGGGTTAGGCAACCCGTCCTACTTTCCCCGCTCTGACTCATCGAGCGTCTTCTTTGCTTTTTTCAGCAACTCTTCCACGAGAGGATTTGGGACACGACGACTCGGGGAAATCGCGTAGAAGCTCTCTTTGATATCAGTAAACCGATAAAGCTCCGCTAACTGTCCACGCTTCAACTCACCGGCGACGACCACGGGCGGAACGAGCGCGATCCCCGCTCCGTCGCGGGCGAGGAGTCGCATCATCGCCATGTCGTCGATCTCCGCTGCAATCACCGGGCGAATACCTTCGCGTTCCATCACGAGATCGAAGGCCGCTCTCAAGTTGCTGTCCAGCGTCGGGAGAAGAAGAGGCGTCGTCCGCAAATCCTCCGGAAAAGAAAAAGCCTTCCGCCCTTTGGGCTTCGCCCCTACGAGCGCAACAGGCTGCTCTTCCAGCAAATGACTGTGCCAGTCCGTCTCGGCATCGCGACGAACCGGAAGATTCGACAAAACAATGTCGAGGGTATGCGATTTCAATTGTCGCAGTAATTCGCGGAGACTGCCGGAGCGCAGGACCAGCTCGACATCATCCCGACCGATAAAGGGCTGAAGACAGGCCAACTGGAAGTTTCGCGACAAGGTCGCCACCGCGCCGACCCGCAGGAGCCGCTTCCGGTCAGTGGGCCGGTTCTGAAGAACGCTGATCAACTCGTCTCCGGAACGAAAGATTGTCTCTGCGTAATCAAGCGCAATTCGCCCCGCTTCAGTAAGGACGAGTGACTTACTCTCACGGCGAAAAAGGGGCTGACCGATGCTTTCCTCCAACTGCTTCAACTGCACGCTCAAGGACGACTGCGCGACCCCCAGCTTTGCTGCGGCCCCGGTTAATGTCCCCTCCGTCGCAATCGCACGAAAGTAACGGAGGTGGTGATAATTGAGAAAGGCCATACGCTTTATTCTGAAAATCAGAACTATTTATTAGGAAACATATATTAGAAAGAATCCCATGCAAGCGCACCTTCAACCCGTCGGAAGCATGAACCGCTGCGGCACTTAATCTCAATCCCACCGCTTAGTTTTATGGACATCCTCACCACCATCCTCAATCCCGGAGTGCTCTTCTTCATTCTCGGGTTCGTTGCGATCATGCTGAAATCGAATCTCTCGATTCCGGAATCGGTCGTCAAATTCGTCAGTATCTACCTGATGCTCTCCATTGGCTTCAAAGGAGGTGTGAGTCTCCATGGAACGAGCCTCTTCGGAGATGGCCTCCTTATCATCGGCATCATCATTGCCATGAGCGCCCTCGTCCCGATTTACAGCTTCTTCCTTCTCAGAAAGAAAATCGGAGTCGCGGATGCCGCCGCGATTGGCGCAACCTACGGATCCAACAGCACTCTGACCTACATCACCGCGGCCGGTTTCCTCACCTCCATTGGCGCAAGCTACGACGGCTACATGACCGTCGCCCTCGTCGTCATGGAGACTCCCGCAATCATCTTTGCGATCGTCATGGCGCAGATGTCACTCAAAGGAACGGGACACAAAAGCACGAAGGAAGTGATCAAAGAAGCACTCACTGATGGAACCCTCCTCGTCCTTGTCGGCAGCATGGTGATCGGCTACATTCTCACCGCTCTCGGCACCGAGAAATCGCCCCTCGCGACCTTCATCGGCGGCGACATGTTCACCGGGATGCTTGTCTTCTTCCTCCTCTACATGGGAACGCTTGTCGGGAAAAAATTCAAAGAGATCGACTCCTTCCCTCCCATTCTGGTAGCCTTCGCGATCATCGCACCGATCTTCAATGGCATCCTCGCGATCCTCATCAGCAAGCTCTGCGGATTCGAACACGGCGATGCGCTCCTCCTCACGATCCTCTGCGCCTCGGCTTCCTACATCGTTGCTCCCGCGATCTTGAAAGACGCGCTGCCGGAGGCGAACCCTGCCAAGTATCTCACGATGAGCATGGGCATCACCTTCCCCCTCAACATCATCCTCGGCATCCCCGTTTACTGGTGGGCGATCACGAACTGGGTGTGAGCAAAATTGACGAAGCCCGAATCAAAGCCGAATCTGTCCCTGACCGGAGAGATTCGGTTTCTTCCGTTCTCAATGAGATTCATCTGCACCCCGACCGCAAAGCCATCGTTCATCTCAATGGTGCTCGCGGCAATCGTTGCTTCGGGCACCGCTTCGAGTGCGGAGCAGGAAATCGCAGCAGGACTGCCGCAGCCGGTGCGATCTGAGGAGTTCGCGTCCTTGCGAACCGGGTCGCCCTTTCTCCGCTCCCTGAACCTTTCCGAGGCTTACATCCTGACCGGGACGGTGCGCATCGACGACGAAATATACATCGCGCTGATGGATCGGGAATCGGGCGAGACGGATCTCATTTCCTCCGCCGCTAATTCTGAGGGCTGGAAGCTGGTCGGCCTGGAGGGAGACTCTTCCGAGCTTCAACAAATCACCGCGCAGGTCTCGAACCCGGGTGGCGAAATTTTCGCAATCCGATTCGATGAGCGACAATTCGAACCCCAAAACGGTGGGCTTCGCCCCGGCGGCATCCGGGGTTCGGGATCCGGCGAGAAGGCCCCGGTTCCGGAAAGAGACTATCGCGAAGGCATCTCCGGGGACGGACATCGCGGCCCGACTCCTCCGGAGCTGGTGCAAAAGCTCTCGCGACTCGATGAAAACACCCGTAACCGACTCATTCAGGAGATCCGGGAAATTCGGGGCCGGGGAGTGAGCAGCGAAGAGCGGCAGGTTCTTTTCACCCGCATGGTGGATGAGGCAGTCAGGCAGCGGAGGTAGCGCCCTGAAATTTCGGGGAAATATCCGTATTTTCCTTCGCCCCGTAACTCTTCTAACTCAGTCATGAATTTGGAAAACTTCGACCTCTCTCAAATCGACCTCAGTAAGGTCATCGTTCAATACGTGATCCCATGGGGAACCAACTTCCTCTTCGCTCTCGTCATCTTTCTAGTCGGGGCGGCGATTGCAAAATGGGCCGTAAAAATGATCGGCAAAGGTCTCGGAAAATCGGCGCTTGATCCCATGCTGATTGACTTCCTGAAGAACATCCTGCGATGGATTTTCATGCTCCTGGTGATTGTTGCTGCTCTCGATCAGTTGGGAGTTGATACGACTTCCTTCATCGCGATCCTCGGTGCGGCGGGTCTCGCGATCGGTCTCGCACTGAAGGATTCCCTGCAGAACTTCGCCTCCGGTGTCATGCTGATTCTCTTTCGCCCCTTCAAGACCGGCGACTTCATCGAAGCGGGCGGAGCTGATGGAATCGTCGAGGAGATTCGAATTTTCAGCACGCAGTTGAGAACTCCTGACAACAGGGTCGTCATCATTCCCAATGGCGATGTCTACGGAGGTGTCATCACGAATGTCACCGCAAAGGAAACCCGGCGCATCGATCTCGTTATCGGGATCGGCTACGACGATGACCTCCGGGAGGCAAAGCGCCTTCTTGAGGAGTTGGTCATGGCTGATGAGCGAGTCCTGAAAGAACCGGCACCGTTCGTCGCGGTCGGCGAACTGGGCGGATCGAGCGTCGATCTTCTCGTGCGCCCCTGGACGAAGACATCCGATTACTTTGCGACTAAGTGCGAACTCACCGAGCGGATCAAGCTCGCCTTCGATGATGCCGGGATTTCAATCCCCTATCCACAAATGAATGTGCATCTCGGCTCCGGGAGTGGCGATGGGCCAAAGATCACTTAACCGCCCCGTCCTCCGCAGTCGGGCAGGAGCGCGCTCCTCCATTCACACGAGGCCACCGTCACGCGAAAGCGCGAATAAACCCGACCTCGAGCGCGAGGGCTTCGAAGACATTCGTGCTCAGGTTCGTGCGCAGCTTTTCAACCGCCTCAATGCGCCGACCGAGTTCATGGACGGGAAGCTTTTCAGAAAGGTGACGGGTTGCCCCCGCGTATTCCGGCAGATCGAGATGCACTCCGCCGTTCTGCTGCCGCATTGCATCACCAAACCACATCATGAGATAATCAATGAGCCGGTTCCGTTGCTCCAGATACTCAGCCTCAGTCAGCGCCTTGTAATATTCCTCGCGCTGCTTGAGATAGTCTCCTTCCATTCGCTGACGATAGTGCGCCGCTTCCGCTTTCAGCGCGTCATCATTCCGCTTCGCGATGACGGCCTTCTCCTCTTTCAGAATCGCCGCAAACTGCGACATGAGCCCCAGCGCGCCGGAGATGCCCCCCTTCCCGCTTTCGGCATGACGTTTCAGAGAATCAAGAAGACCGCTCGCCGATTCACTGAGAACCGCCGGGCGAATGTTGCCCGCGAGTGGAATGTTGATACACCGCGACAGGATCGTTTCGAGGAGCATTTCGGGCCGTGAACTCAGGAGGAGAACACGACTTTGTTTCGGCGGTTCCTCCAGTGTTTTCAGGAAAGCGTTCGCTGCCTGTTCATTCATGCGATCAGCATCTTTGATCACCGCAAATTTCGTGAGCCCCTCCGGAGCCGACATGTGAACGAGGTGCTCGAGTCCCCGGATCTCATCGACTTTGACGACGCGCGATTTCGATTTTGGCCCGATCACCGCCACAGTGCTAGATTCCAACGATGCGAGGGAAGTCACTTCCGGCCCGATCCCCGGATTCACCATCCGGATCATCTCGATGGCGAGCTTTTCCTTCCCGCACCCGACTGGCCCCGTGATGAGATAGGCGTGGGCGAGGCGGCCGTTGTCTTTCGCAAGACCGATCAACTCCACCGCTTTGTCGAAAGAAAAACTCATGCTTCAACTCCTCCGAGACGAGATTGAAAACAGGCCTCGATCGCCACGGTAACTTCATCAATACTCGCCGAGGCATCGATCACCGCGATTCGCTCCGGCTCGCACGCCGCGAGGTCGAGATACCCCTGGCGAACCAGTTCAAAGAAATCGAGCGGCTGGTCTTCCATGCGATCCTGCTTGCCGCCGCTGGCCGCGACCGCGCGCGCGTGACCAATCGTGACATCGAGGTCGAGAAGGATCGTTAAGTCAGGCATCGTTTCCCCGACCGCAAATCGATTGATCGCTTTCACCGCCTTGAGATCAAGACCTCTCCCGACACCCTGATACACGTCCGTAGAATCGAGAAACCTATCCGCGACGACCCATTGCCCCGCCGCAAGCGCCGGTTCGATGATTCGTCGCACAAGCTGGGCGCGGCTCGCCGCAAAGAGGAGCAACTCACTCTCACTCGTGAGATCCGTCGCTTCCTCATCATATTGGAGAAGATGCCGGATTTTTTCCCCGATGACCGTCCCACCCGGCTCACGGGTCTGAATCACCTCGAAACCGCGACTTTCCAGCGACGCAACAAAGCGCTCGATCTGCGTAGACTTTCCACAGCCCTCAGATCCTTCAAAAGTGATAAATTTCCCGCGTTGCATCAAAGCCTTTTGCATCTATGAATGGCAGCAAGAGGATTGTCTAATTGAAAATAAACTGACTACCCATTCCATCATGTCCAGCTCATCCGAAATCACCTTTGGCTCCCGTGAAGATCGCAAACTTCTTGAAAAAGGGCACACCTTTTCTCCGAAATTCGACGACCACGGCCTCATCGTTGCGATTGCGCAGGATGCCGACACCAACGAAGTCCTCATGGTTGCTTACATGAACGAGGACTCGCTCAAGCAAACTCTCGAAATTGGCGAGGCCGTTTACTACTCCCGCAGCCGTCAGGAGATCTGGCACAAAGGAGCCACCTCCGGCCACACCCAGACTGTTGAGAAGATCCTCACCGACTGTGATCAGGACGCCCTCGTCCTCAAGGTTCGTCAGCATGGCCCCGGTTGCTGCCATGCCGGATACCGATCTTGCTTTTACAGAAATATACAGGAGCCCGGTAGCCCCGTAGCCTTGGGACAAGAGATCGAGGACCAATCCTACGATCCGGATAAGGTTTACAGTTGACGGCCTGACCTCATCTTCTTACTCCTACTCCTCATCTTCTTCTTTCCTTTCGACGACCGCAGCTGGGGAAAGAGTAAGAAGAAGATTAAGAGCAGGAAGAAGAGTCCTCCATTTTACTTAACTCCCATTTCCCCCGTTTCTATGAAATCCCTCTGGTCCAACTCCGACGCGAAGAAATTCAAAGGCGATCTTGGCAAGCGTGTCTACACCTCACGACTTCTCGGCGCAAATCCTGAACTGGTCCTTCACGGGGGCGGAAACACCTCGGTGAAAACCACCGAGAAAGACTTCTTCGGTGACAAAGTCGAAGTCCTCCATGTCAAAGGATCCGGTTGGGATCTCGGCACCATCGAAGCCGCCGGCTTTGCTCCGGTGCGGATGGAGGCACTCCTCAAAATGGCGAAGCTCGATAAACTGAGCGATCCCGAAATGGTGAAGCAACAGCGCGCCGCGATGCTCGAACCAAGCGCGCCGAATCCGAGTATCGAGGCGATTCTCCACGCGATCATTCCGCAGAAATTTGTCGATCACACCCACGCCAATGCCGTTGTTGCGCTGACAAATCACAAGCTCGGTCGCGAAGCCGTCGCCGAAGTCTACGGAGACCGCGTCGTCGTTGTCCCCTACGTCATGCCCGGCTTCGATCTCGCCAAGGCAGTGGAGAAGGCGCTCGAAAATGTCGATCCGTTTGCCCTCGATGGGATCATCCTCATGAATCACGGCATCTTCACGATGCATGACGACGCCAAGACCAGCTACGACCTCATGATCCAGCTCGTGACCGAAGCTGAAATCTACATTTCGACGAAACTCGGCAAGAACTTTTCATTCCCCACCGCGAAGCCTGACGAAAACCTCCTCGCCCTCTCTGAAATCAGAGGCAAAGTTTCTAACCTTCGCGGTGTCCCCGTGATTGCCTCGCTCGATCAGTCCCCCGAGGCTGCGGGATTCGCAAGTCGCGTCGATGTCGCCAAGATTGCGACCCGTGGACCACTCACCCCCGACCACACGATCCGCACGAAGCGTGTTCCCGTCGTGATCGGCAAGGACAGTGGAAAGTCACTCGACAAGTATGCTGCCGATTACGCCAAGTATTTCGACAAATACAACCAGGGCGAAACGATGCTTTCCCCTGATCCCCGCTGGGCCGTCTGGCAGGACAAAGGGATCATCGCCTTCGGCGCGACCGAAAAGGAAGCCAGAGTCCTCACCGACATTTCCACGAGCACCTGGCGCACGATCACTCAGTCCGAAGCTGCTTTCGAAGGCGGATGGAAAGCGCTCCCCGCCGGGAAACTTTTCGAAATCGAATACTGGGAGCTCGAGCAGGCCAAACTGAAAAAGGGCGGCAGCGCTCCGACCCATCAGGGCAAGGTTGCAATCGTGACCGGCTCCGCCGCAGGCATCGGATTTGCCTGCGCGCAGTCGCTCGCTGAGCAGGGCGCCAAAGTCATCGGCATCGACCTCAGCCCCGAGATTGAAGCGCAGATGGAGTCCATCGGCGGCATCGGGATCATCGCGAACCTCACGAATGACGAAAAGGTCATCGAAGCCGTCGAAGGGGTCGTTCGTCAGTTCGGTGGCATCGACATTGTCGTTAGCAACGCCGGAATCTTCACCGCCGGCGCCTACCTCGAAAATCTCGAAGGCAAGAACTGGGATCTCTCCATCGCCGTCAACCTCACCAGCCACCAGAAGCTGCTCAAATACACGATTCCTTACCTCAAAAACGGCATCGACCCCGCTGTTGTTCTCGTCGGTTCGCGAAACGTCAATGCTCCCGGCGCCGGTGCGGCAAGCTACTCCTGCGCCAAAGCAGGGCTTACCCAGCTCTGCCGTGTCGCCTCTCTCGAGCTCGCGCCTTTCGGCGTGCGTTGTAACATCATTCACCCCGACGCTGTCTTTGACACCAAGCTCTGGACCGAGGAAAACCTCAAGCGTTCCGCCGAGCGTTACCACATGACGGTCGAAGAATACAAGACCCGGAACCTCCTCAAAACCGAGATCAAATCCAAAGACGTCGGTAACATGGTTGCCGCGATGGCGAGTTCCCTCTTCGGCAAGACCACCGGTGCCCAGGTGCCGGTGGATGGCGGCAACGATCGGGTGATCTGAGGGAGAACGACGGAACCTATCAGCTTCCGTTATCCCGCAGTAGGGAAGATTTTGCATCGTCCGCTACGTTTCACTTCACGGCGATCCCGAGCGGAGCGGACGGCGTGAGCCTTCCGTCAGGCAGTGGCCCGGCCTGTCGCCGTCGGAAGATTGACATCTTCCGCTACGCTTCACTTCACGGCGATTTCGAAACGTAGCGGACGGCGTGAGCCTTCCGTCAGGCAATGCCCCGGCCCGTCGCCGTCGGAAGATTGACATCTTCCGCTACGTTTCACTTCACGGCGATCCCGAGCGGAGCGGACGGCGTGAGCCTTCCGTCAGGCAATGCCCCGGCCCGTCGCCGTCGGAAGATTTTCCATCTTCCGCTACAAAATACAAAAAAAGGCGATCCTTTCGGATCGCCTTTCTTCAAAATTGAAACTGAATCGTCTCTACGACTCTTTCGCCGCCGCAGCAGCAGCCTCGACCTTCTTCGGATGCTTGAGGGCGGTGAGAACGTCGCGTGAGTTCATTTGATTGACCACTTTCTCCTCCATTCCGAGGGCGACGAGGCGGGCCTTTTGCTCACGGCGGCGACGGTTTTTCTTGCCTGCTGCCTTCTTCGGACGAGTCCGGTTCTTGTTGCGCTCTAAAGTCGTTCCCATGTGTAAAAATCGGTGCGTGGTCTTGTTAATGGACCGGGGCCGGGGCGCCCAGTCATCCCCTTTGGAAGCAGGGAGCGAGACCCATAGTCGCTTTCCGGCCCCAGGTCAACGTGATTTCGACCGTCTTTCCTTTCAAAATCAGCAGTGTATCTAAGCCCAATAGAGGGCAAAACGGTGACAGAATGCGACTGGTCCGTTCCGCCTCACTTTGCTAAGGTGGGTGTATGAATGTCGATCAAGCCAGTCGCCACCGTAGTTTCCGGCGGACTTTTCTCCTCGTGGCCGGCCTGCTTATCGCGGGCTTTGTGCAGACTTCCCAAGCAGAGCGCGCGATCCACGTCTTCGGTGTCTTCTGCAATGCCTACGAAGGCGAAGGTGGCGCGATCAACGAAGGCGTCACCGCAGACAAGTTCATCCTCAACACGATCTTCACCGAATACTTCACGGAGCAATCCTGGGGCGTGAAATTAAACCGGCGAACCTTGGAGGGGAAAGCAGCGACCCGTGACGGTCTCCTTGCTGAGTTCGAACTTTTCTCCCGTGACGTTGGCGCGGAGGACACTGTTTACATCCACTTCTCGGGCCATGGTGTGATCCCCGACCCGCTCAACGGAGAGCAATTCTTGAATTTCGTCGATGAATCTCTCATGAGCCGGAAGGAATGGGCGGACCAAATCGAAGCCCTTCCCTGTCGGCTCAAAATTTTCATCACCGATTGCTGTTCGAGCTATCCCCCGGAGTTCGTCATCGCCGAGGGGGATGAGAAAGTGGAGCCCTGGAAAAACCTCTACGCGCTCATGCTGGAGCACGAGGGGTTCGTCAACATCACCGCAGCCTCACCGGGGGAATTTGCGCTGGGCAGTTCCTCCGGCGGATTTCTGACAATCAATCTTGAGTCAGACATGCAGCGCTATTCCTCGTGGGAGCAGGTCTTTGCCGAAACCAAAAAGCGGGTCGAAGCGGAAACCGAAGGCCAGATCCGCATGGCGGGCCTCAGTGATGAGTTATCCCCCCAGCGCCCCTTCGCCTACAGCCTCGGCAAACGCATCGAGTCGGGCGTCGGCAGCCGCGCGCCAAAACCGGCATTCACCGAATACGTGATTCCCGATTCCCACTCCCGTGAACTGACGCGGGATGAACTCGAGAACATGGGGCTGCAACAACTTTACCTGGCGCGAAATGAGATTTTTGCGCGCTACGGCTTTGATTTCAGCGGTTCCTTTCTGCAGGATTATTTCGGCAGCCTCTCCTGGTATGAGCGGATTCCAGGCTACAAGAACCCTCCGGTGACCGCATTGGAAACCTCGAACGCATCGCTGATTCTCGAAGTCGAAACGGAACAGGGAGGTCCCTTCATCAGCAGTAAAAAAGTGATGCCCGGTGAGCAGCAAAACGCAGCAACCTTTCCGGATATTTTTGCCTACTCCTCGCAACGGGCACTCTCGCGATCCATCCTCCAAAACCTGACCCCGCAGGAACTTTCGATCGCCCGAAATGAAATTTACGCCCGGCACGGGTATCCTTTCGCCTCGACCACGCTGCAGGAATACTTCGCCGCGAAGCCCTACTATACGCGGAATCCGGGTGCGACCGATCCAGTTTTTTCCAGCATCGAGAATCACAATCTCTGGCTCATCCGCAAAGTCGAGCGCATCAACGGCGGCGCTTATTCGTGGTGATCTTTAGACCGCCAAACAAGCGGACTCAACAGGGTCTGATGACCGACCCAACCCTGTTCAATCCGGTAGCGACGACCCACACGTCAGGGATTCACCATTTCGACCTTCTCACCGCGATACTTCTGAATCAGCGCATCAAGCACGGGCACGATCTCCTCTTCCGTCCCGACGACCAACCAGTAGCGATAGCGAATCGTCGTCTTTGGCAACAGGTTCACTTTCACAATCGGAGCAAGGTGAACGCAGGGTCCATCGGTCGCTTCGTCGCTATTGCCCGATCCATGGGCGCCATAATTCCATAACTCAGTCGCGCCTGGGCTGAAAACCGCGATCCCCTGACCCTCGAGGTTGAAGCAGGCCATGACCTTATGCGGAGCCTCGATTCTCGACCAGGGCAAACCCGGCTCATCGGGGGCTTCGCTCCACTTTCCCTCCCCTTCATAAACGCGAAAGAGTGAAAAATTCCGGGTGAAATAGAGCGCCGGGATTTCCTGATGCCGCAGCCCTTTCGGCCCCCAGATGTCGTCCTCTTCGCGTCGGGATTCGAGTTCGCACTTCACGACGACGACATTCGGAAACCCCGCTTCGAAGCCTGTCTCTTGTCTCATCACCGCGGCGGCTTCTTCGTCATACATGTCCCAAAGTTTGGGGATCGTCTCGGAATACAAACTGCCGCCCTCCGTCTTTTCAAAAGTCGTGACCCGTGCCCATGAGCCGACGCCACCACCCTGAATCGGATTCCACGGCCATGGCGACCACGATTTGCTTTGTCCATCCGCAATGCGGTCGAGACTTTTCCCGGCGTAGTAGGATTGCTGAATGAGCCGTCCCGGATCGTGAATATTCACGACATTCCGACGATACCCCTCCCAGTCGAGAAAGGTGATTGAGGCTCCCATCGCAGCATCGACCCCGATTTTCACCTTCCCGTTATCAGCGAAAAGAAGCTCCTCCGCTTCCAACTGGCGGACGTTGGCATGCTTCGTTAGGTCTTCTGCCAGCACGAAACCAAAAAAAAGAATGATGGAAAGGAAGGCAGCCGTTTTCATGATCAATCGCCGCCGCAGCCTCCACCACCGCAGCCGGAACCGCCGCATCCACTGTCGTTATTACCGCAGCCGCCTCCAGATCCTCCGCCCCACCATCCACTGCATCCCGAGTTTCCGGGTCCGCCTTTCCCGCCACCATTTTTGCCAAAGAAATAAGCAATGATCATGAGAAGGACAAATGTCACCGCCACGAAGATGATAATCCCTGAGAAATTATCGGTCACGCCCAGGATCGAGTTGCAGCCTGCTGTGACGAGAGCGAGCCCCAGCGCACTGATTGCCGCCACCAATCCTTTCCGCGAAAGCACGAGCGAGCGTGCCCGGTCCACCCGAACCCAATCCACCCGCCGAAAGCGTCTCTCCGATCCGGGCCAGATTTCCTCCGGTGGCTTGCCGCCAAAATGTTTCGCATATGTGGCGAGGGTCGCCTCATACCAGTCGGTGAATTTATCCCCTTCCTCCCCGCCTCCGCGAGTCGGTCCGTGATGGATCGGCTTGCCTAGGGTGTCACCACAAAGATCCTCCCAATACGAGCGCGTGTAGCAGAGGTGCAAGTGCCAGGCCTGGTCCACTTCATCGGAAGGCGTCACGGGATGCCCCGCCTCGACGCATAGATACAGGAAGCGACGATACTCCTCGAGGACCCGCGCCGTGTAGTCGACGGTCCAGCCGTTTTCCCGCCGCAGACGCTCCGAAAAAGGAAAGGCCGCTCCGGGCGCGTCGAAAGAGAAGGCTTCCAGTTTTTGCCATAATTCTGCGTTCATGATTCTTCCTCCTTCGGATTGAGCGGCGCTTCACAGGACCAGCAGGTGTCAAAATTCCCGGGACTCACTTCTCCACACTCTTTACATTTCGAGTCCGATGCTGCCAGCTCTTCATTCCTGGAACGGTGTTCGCGAATCAACTGCCAGGCGCGTTCGTAATCTTCGTTCGAAACGACACAGAGCATGGGAAAAGTGTCTGGAATTGGAATCTCGCTTCCCCCCGCGAGAGCAACCGACTCATTTTTCACATGCGTCTCAATCCCGCAGGCTTCCAGCAAAGCCTGATATTGCCGGATCATGGTGATGTCCCGTTCGCGAATAAGTTCCTTCATGGTTGCACAGATTACTGAAGTCCCCCGCAAGCGAAAAGCTTATTTCCCAAGTCGGATCGTCTAAGCTGCGTTCAGAGAGCGGTAGACCTTCGTGGATACTTAACCTATCTTAAAGACCCAAAAAAGATGAGTCGAAAGAAATCTTCACCCCAGCCCCCCGGACCGTTTGCTTCACTTTTTCAAGATGACGGTGGATCGGGCAAAGGAAAACGCCGACGCCGTGGTGGCGGCTTTCGCGGGATTTTTATCCTTCTCCTTCTTGGACTCGGACTCGGCGTGATTGGTTTCATCGGAGGCTCCGTCTTCTATGCGGCCAAAGCGCTCGCCTTTGATCTCGACCAGCTCGATGAAGTTCCCGAGCGAACTCTCGTCTATGACCGAAAGGGCGAACTCCTCGGCCATGTCTCGGGACACGGAGAAAACCGCCTTGTCGTCCCCGCCTCCGAGGTTTCCGAAAATTTCATCAAGGCACTCCTCGCCCGTGAGGACAGCCGCTTCTACGAACACGGCGGCGTTGATTACCGGGGTGTCGTCCGCGCGACAATCACGAACCTCAAAGCCGGCGGGATGGAGCAGGGTGCCTCTACGCTAACGATGCAGCTTGCCCGAAATGCATTCGAAATGCGGGAGAAAACCCTGAACCGCAAAATGCTCGAGGTCGCGATCGCGAAACGAATCGAGCGGAATTTTGAAAAGGACGAGATCCTTGGTTTTTACATGAACCGGATCTATTTCGGCTCCGGCCTCTACGGGATCGAGCGAGCCTCGCAGGGATTTTTCATGAAGCCTGCCTCGGAGTTGACTCCGGGTGAAGGAGCGATGCTCGCGGGAATCATTCGCGGCCCGAGCCTCCTCAATCCCTTCCGCAGCATGGAAAATGCGGAAGACACCCGCGACGAAGTCCTCGCGCGGATGGTCGCCGACGGAACCCTGAACGAAGAACAATCCAACGCCGCCAAAGCAGAGGTCATCGCCCTTCGTCCGCCTGATCAACGCCTCGCGACCGGTAGCTATGTCCTCCAGACCGTCTTTGATCTTCTCGCCAATTATCTCGAGAGCGAGGAAGAAGTTCAATTCGGCGGACTCCGTGTTTACACGACGCTCGATTCGAATCTGCAGGAAGCCGCAGAGAAGGCTCTCGATTCTCATCTCACCGCTATCGAAAACCAAAGCGGCTATCGCCACCCGAAACGGGCTGACCATAAGGAAGGCGAATCGACGAAGTATCTTCAGGGCTCGGTCGTGACTCTCGACAACTCTTCCGGCGCGATCCGCGCTCTCGTCGGCGGTCGCAAATTTGCCGACAGTTCCTTCAACCGCGCCTACAAAGCACGGCGGCAGGCAGGTTCGACTTTCAAGCCATTCATCTACGCGGAGGCGATGCAGCGCGCAGGAATGCTTCCCGGCGTCTATGTCAGCGACGACCCGATCCGCATTCAGCATGGTGGCGGTCCAGTCTGGGCTCCGAAAAACAGCGACGGAACCTTCACCGGACTGCAGCCTGCCGCGATCGGATTGATCCGCTCGCGTAACACGATGTCAGTCCGCGTCGGTCAGATTGCGGGAATCGAAAATGTGCGAAAGATGGCCTACGACATGAAGTTCGGCGAGATCCCCGATTCTCCTGTCATCTTCCTCGGGGCCTTTGACACCACTCCGTTCACGATGACGAGCGCCTTCTCCACGCTCGGCGCGAAAGGAGTCAATTACATGCCGTTCCTGATTGACCGCGTTGAGCATCGCGACGGACGGATCCTCTACGAAGAGAAGCCCGAAGGCGTCCAGATTTTCCCGGAATCCATCGCCTGGGTCACCTCCGACATTCTCTCCAAAGTCATGGATGAAGGAACCGGTCGCGCCGCCCGCAGCGCCGGCTACACCGCCCCCGCGAAAGGAAAAACGGGAACGACAAACGACTATCGCGACGCCTGGTTCGTCGGCTACACCGACAAGATTACAACCGGAGTCTGGGTCGGCCTCGACCAGCCGAAAACGATCATGGATCGTGGCTACGGCAGCACCCTCGCCCTCCCCATTTGGACCGAGGTCATGAAAAAAGCGGAAGAAGATTATCCCGCCGCCCGCATCCCGGCCCCTGAGGGCTCCGCCAACGCCGTCCTCTGCCGCGAGTGCGGACTCCTCCAGAGCAACCGCACCCGCAACCCCTACCAGATGCTCCTTCCACCCGACATGCGCCCGCGCGGCAGTTGTCGCGGACATGGTGGCGGTCTCTTCACCAACAATCAGGGAATGCCCCAGGCCTTTCCTGTCCCCGGCGATGGCCAGCAACCAGCTCCCGGCTTTCCACCGGGGATGCAACCGCCGCCTGAAGAAAGTGGAATTGGCAAGGCCATCAGAGGTTTCGGGAGATTCCTTTTCGGGGGTGATCCGCAGCGATAGGAAAACTAGCTTTGTACCCCAAAGGCACCGAAACTCCCTCTTCTCTCCGCAAATAAGGTCTCGACAATGAAATTCAGTGTGTCATTTTCAGCCAATTGCGGAAATGAGCACAAACAAAGATTCTTTTTTCAGTCTGGTCCCGGACGGTTCGCCCCACGAGGTGGAGGGTGAAAGAGAGGTCATGCTTCCCGGCATGTCCCTTGAGATTCTCGCAACGCGGAAGATCCGGCTGCAGCGTTGGAATTTGAAAGGACTCTTCGATCCCTACTGGCGCCTTTATTGCCCCGTCGAGGGAAAGGCCATCGTCGAATTTCAGGGCACGAAAACGGAACTCGTCCCGGGAAAGCTCTACTTGATTCCTCCGCGAACCTCTTTCAGCTCGAACAACCCTGAGCCGTTCACGAAGTGGTATGTCCATTTTATTCTCGGGCGATCCGACCTCCTTTCCGTCCCCGGGATCTATTCGCAGAACGTCGATGACATTTCGTCCGGCTTTGTCGATACCCTCGCCACCGCAAAAGGCGAGCCCTACAACTGGGAGTCCGCGAGTCTCGTCATTCACGCCCTGACAAAGCTACCCAACGCCGCGTGGACTGATCAGAAACTCGACTCCCGCGTCGAACGTGCGATGGAGTTTCTTCAGACCAATCTCGCCCGCAAAATCAGCGCCGACGACGCGGCCCGCTCCGCCGGGGTCAGCGTGAGGAATCTGAATCATCTCTTCCGCTCCCAGGTCCGTATGGCTCCGATGAGCGTCCTCCTCAACTACCGCCTCGACCGCGCCTGCCACCTCCTTCGCCACACCGACCAGTCGATCGAACAAGTCGCCGAGAACTGCGGGTTTCCCAACCGCTACTACTTCAGCCGTATGCTGAAACAGCATCGGGGAATCTCCCCGGCAGCGTATCGTAAGGGTCAGCTTTATTGAGAAGAAAAGGAGTAAAGGAGCAGAGTAGCAAAGAATTTCCAAATCCGTGCCTATCTGCGCAAGTCCGTGGTTCAAATTCCTTCCTGGCGCACATCCACCCTCACCCTCCTCCCATGAAATCGCCCACCCTCGACGATCGGCAACGAGTCAGCCAACGTCCCGGTGATTCCGTCGTGATGTATCAAAAGTGGAAAGACCTCCTCTTTCTTCACTGGGAAGTCGATTCAGCTAAAATACAGTCCACCCTCCCTGACGGCCTCACCGTCGATTTGCACGAAGGGAAATCCTACCTCGGCCTCGTGCCCTTCTACATGCGCGAGATCCGCCCGCGCTTCCTTCCGACCGTCCCTGGCATTTCGAACTTCCTTGAGATGAATGTCAGGACCTACGTGCACGACCGTCACGGAAACCCCGGAGTTTGGTTCTACTCCCTCGATGCGAACCAGTCCCTCGCCGTCGCCCTCGCGCGGCGCTTTTTTCACCTGCCTTACTTCCGGGCGGAGATGACAGCCTCGCAGGATTCCGGGATGATTGATTACACCTCTCGGCGAAAAAATGTTTCCGCAGACATCTCAGAATTTCGCTATCAAGGTGCCGCAAAAATGGACACCCCGACGCCCGGTTCGCTAGAGTATTTCCTGCTCGAACGCTACCTCCTCTTTGCCCACGACAAAACCAGAGACCGACTCCTCTGCGGCCAGGTCCATCACACGCCCTACCCTGTGCATGAGGCGGAGGTGGAAGCCTTCAGCCCGGTGGCGATGGCGCAGGCCGGATTCGACGTCGGTCAGGATCCGCCGGTTCATGCGGCTTTTTCACCGGGTGTTTCCGTGGAGATTTTCGGGATCAAAACGGTGGCTCTTTAGGGATGGACTGGGAGCATTTCCATCCCTTCACGCCGCTCCATTTCGCGGCAATCTTTGTCTGCGTCGCGCTTTCCGTGTCCATCGCCCTGCTCGCCCCCCGGATCCGACAGGGAAACCGCTCACGGCAGAGCGGTCGTCGCTTCCTCGCGATCGGCAACCTCGTGATTTGGACGATCGCCTGCGGCTTCTGGTTTTTTCCGGGCTACTTCCGGATCGATCAATCGCTGCCCCTCCACTTCTGCAACCTCGCCAATCTCATCGCCGCCGCCGCCGTGGGGTTTCGCTGGCGGATCGCCCAGTCCCTCTTGTATTTCTGGACCTTCGCGCTCTGCATCTGGGCTTTCCTCACGCCCTTTCTCATGGTCGGACCCGCCCATCCCTGGTTCTGGGTTTTCTGGCTTTATCATCTCTTTATCCCCCTCGCGACCTCGTGGATTCTTTCGGTGGATCGATTCCGCCCCGGCCTTTCCGACCTCAAGTCAGCGATCCTCGTGACCTTCCTTTACACCGGATTTCTCACCCTCCTGAATGCCCTGACCGGATGGGATTACGGTTTCGTTGGTCCGGGGAAACCGGGACAACCGAGCCTGATTGATGTGTTAGGCCCTTACCCGCTTCGGCTCGTCTGGATGACCTTGATCGCTGCCACTCTGTTCGGCCTCCTCCTCCTGCCGTGGCTTCGCTGTAACAAACCGGATTTGTCGCCGTAAGTTTCTTGTCCTCACACGTCTCCATAGATCAGACTCCCAGTCAAAATTCCCCATCCTATGACCAGCGCCGAACAGAAAGCACTCGACCATTTCATGCAGGGTCTCAAAAAGCGAAACCCGCACGAGACTGAATTCCAACAGGCCGTCCACGAAGTTGCGATGTCGGTGATGCCCTGGTATCTCCAGCACGACGAATACCGCAAAGCGCAAATCCTCGAGCGTGCCACCGAGCCGGATCGTATCATCACTTTCCGCGTCACCTGGATGACTGACGATGGCGAAATCCGCGCGAACCGCGCCTGGCGGGTCCAGTTCAACCACGCGCTCGGCCCCTACAAAGGCGGCCTCCGCTTTCACTCCTCCGTGACTCAAAGCGTCCTCAAATTTCTCGGCTTCGAACAGATCTTTAAAAACAGTCTTACCGGTCTCCCCATGGGCGGCGCGAAGGGCGGCTCTAACTTTAACCCAAAAGGCAAAAGCCAAAATGAAGTGATGCGCTTTTGTCAGTCCATGATGATCGAACTTCATCGCCACATCGGCGAAGACATCGACGTCCCCGCCGGTGACATCGGCGTCGGCGCCCGGGAGGTCAGCTACCTCTTTGGCCAATACATGCGTCTTGAGAACCGCTGGAGCGGCGTCCTCACCGGGAAAGGTCTCTCCTTTGGCGGCAGCGCCGTCCGCAAAGAAGCGACCGGATGGGGCTGCGTTTACTTCTGCGATGACATGCTCAAGCATCACGGCCATTCCCTCGAAGGAAAACGCGTCGCCGTGAGCGGGAGCGGCAACGTCGCGCTCTATGCGGCGCAGAAGCTGATCGAAAAAGGGGCCAAAGTCGTCACGCTGAGTGATTCGAAAGGTTTCATCCATGTCAAAGATGGACTCAGCGAAGAACAGTGGGAAGAAGTCCGCGCACTCAAAGAGGAGCAACGCGGTCGCCTCTCCGAGTTCAAAAGCAGCGGAGTTCAGTATCATGCCGACCAGCGCCCCTGGGGAGTCGAGTGCGATATCGCAATGCCCTGCGCAACTCAAAACGAACTCGAAGAAGACTGCGCCCGCTCCCTCGTCTCGAATGGTGTCATAGCGGTTTGTGAGGGCGCTAACATGCCCACCACCTATGATGCGATTGAAGTCTTCCGGGAACATCAAGTCCTCCATGCTCCCGGCAAAGCTTCCAACGCCGGTGGCGTCGCCGTGAGCGGACTCGAACAAAGCCAGAACGCGATGCGCATCTCCTGGTCACCCGAAGAGGTCGATCAGCGCCTCAAGGACATCATGAAAAATATCCACCGCCGCTGCGTCGAAGAAGGAACCACCGAAAGCGGTCGCGTCGATTACATCGACGGCTCCAACATCGGCGGATTCAAGAAAGTCGCCGAAGCGATGCTGGCTTATGGGGCGGTTTAGGGAACTGTTTTCGCTGATGAGCGGTGAACGCACTTGCAAAACATCATCCTCCCCCATCACGCCAAAATCCCCTGCACGACCTCACCATAAACATCGGTGAGTCGGAAATCTCTGCCCGCGTAGCGGTAGGTCAGTCGCTTGTGATCGATTCCCATGAGATGGAGCATCGTCGCGTGGAGGTCGTGCATGTGGACTTTGTCTTTCACCGCGTAGTAGCCGAATTCGTCGGTCTCGCCGTGGGCGTAGCCACCCTTGACGCCGCCACCGGCCATCCACATCGTGAAGCCCTGCGGGTTGTGGTCGCGGCCGTTTGATCCCTGCACGATCGGCGTCCTCCCGAACTCCCCGCCCCAAACAACGAGGGTGTCTTCAAGCATCCCGCGCTGTTTCAAATCGGTGAGAAGTCCCGCAATCGGCTTGTCGACCGCGAGTGAATTCTTCTCGTGTCCTTTCACGAGATTGCCATGCTGATCCCAGACGTTTGGCGTGGAAACCTGGAGATACCGCACTCCAGACTCGGCAAAACGGCGCGCGAGCAAACACTGACGACCGAAGGTGTCGGTCTCGTCGGTCCCAATTCCGTAGAGTTCCTTGATGTGCTCCGGCTCGTCGAGAGTATCGATGACATCCGGGGCTGAGGCCTGCATCCGGAATGCCATCTCCATTGATTCGATCATCCCCTCGACCGGCGCATACTGCGTTCGCGCGAGATGTTCCCGATTCATTTTCTGGAGGAACTCGAGTTTCGCCGACTGAACCTCCTTCGCAGACTTCGGTTTTAGAAAATCGAAATTCGCGCCGTCGTCGAGTTTCCCGTTGCGCCCGATCGTCGTCGCTTGATGCGCTGCGGGGAGAAATGCCGGACCGTAATTCCGCGGCCCTCCATGAGTGGCGGAGGGACTGATGCTGACAAATCCCGGTAGGTCATGATTGTCCGTTCCAAGACCATAGCTGACCCAGGATCCCAGCGAGGGACGCACAAAATTATCCGAACCCGTGTGCAGCATGCAGACGGCCTGCCCGTGTGACTGGCCTTTGCTTTGCATCGAGCGAATGACACACAAGTCGTCCGCCATTTTCGCAACCTCGGGAAACAGCTCACTGACCCACAGGCCCGATTGACCATGTTGTGAGAACTCCCACGGCGATCCCATCAGCTTCGCCTGCTTCGTCGCGGTCGGGTCGAGGTTTTTCGCGGGCGCAAAAGGAAGTCGTTCCCCGTCCCGCTTCTGCAACTCGGGCTTGTAATCGAAGGTATCGACGTGTGACGGGCCGCCATGCATGAAAAGAAAAATGACCCGCTTCGCCCGTGGCGGATGATGAAAGCTCAGCGGCGAACCAGCCTGAGCGAGCCCTGACAAAGCCATCGAACCGAATCCGCAGCCCGCCGCTTGCAGGAGCTTCCTCCGGGAAAAGGTTGCTTCATCGAATTGGCCGCAGGCAGTGTGGAGTGGGTTCATCTTATTCGAGGTAGAGGTATTCCGTGGAGGCCAGAAGAACGTGGGCGAAGTGCGCCACCGCCGTCGCGAGAGCCTCGCCGCTTTCCGCGCCACCGCTCAAATCCGCGACGAGACCGAGCGCGGCGGACGACTCAAGAGGGTTAGGTCCTCGACCTAAGAGGGTTTGATAGAGCCAGTCGATCTCCGCCCCGGGAACGGAGGCTGCTTCCAGCGCCTGCTTTGCGAGGAGGCCGGCCTGCGCATGCATGAACTCGCTGTTCAGCAAATAGAGGGCCTGAGTCGGGACGGTCGTTTGGGCGCGCTTTCCGGACACGAGATCAGGATTCGCGGCGTCGAAGACCGCCAGCTCCGTTGCCGGATTGTTCCGCGCGACCGGCAGGTAAACGGTCCGCTTTTTCTCCTTCGCGAATGAGATGGGATTGTCGAGATCCTCGCCGAACTGATTGGCCGTCGCCCCGCCCGGTTCGCGATCCAGTTGCCCTGACAGATACAGAATGCTATCACGGATTTCCTCCGCCGAGAGTCGACGATGATTCTGACGGGCGAACCACTTGTTCGCCGGATCAGCGACCTGCCCCTCGTCACAATTGCTCGACAACTGGTAGCTGCGACTCAGGACGAGATCACGGACGAGTGATTTCACCGAGCCGCCGTTTTCCCGAAATCCCGACGCGAGATAGTCGAGCAACTCTGGATGGGTCGGCCCCGAGCCGAGGCGCCCGAAATTGTCTACCGTCGCAACAATACCGCGACCGAAAAGATGATGCCAGACGCGATTCACGATGACGCGGTCGAGCAGTGCATTGTCCTCTCCTGTGATCCACTCGGCCAACTCAAGGCGACCGCTCCGCCCCTCTTCAATCGGTGGAGCCTCGCCCTCGTGCAGGACTTTGAGAAAATTTCGCGGAACCTTCGGCCCGAGCTGCCCGACCTCGCCCCGCACGCGGAGATGCGTGTCATCCGCCGATGGCTCGTCGCGCGGTGCCATCGCGACCGGCTTGTCTTTGAGATCCTTGATCAGTGCACCGAGCTCTTTCTTCAAATCTTTCTCCGACATCGCGTAAAGCGGATCCATCGTGCCGGTGTCCATCGCCGCAAGCGCCGAGGCTTCCCGGGCAATGTCATCCACGGGAATAAACTGAACGGCATCGACAATGAGGTAAGTCCCCCCGGTCCCGCCCGATTCGATGATGACTTCGCAATCCGCCCCTTTCTCAAAATCGAAAACTCCAACCGGCTCGAAAAGGTTCCCCACTGTCGGTTCCTTCGTCTCATCGAGGATCAAAGAATGACGCCCCGCCCGATCAACGACCGTGACCGGTACCTTCGCGGCCCGGTTTCCCGACGCGTTGTAGGCAATCCTCACCTCGTAACGCCCGCTCACGGGAAGGCTTCCTCGAAATATCGCGATGTTAGTCCCCTTCCCTTTCTGATCGTCGTGAAGATAGCCGGGACCAAAATGGTTCGGGAAATGCGTGCTCTTGACCCAGTCACCCACGAGTTCGGCGTGCTCATCGTCATAAATGATTCCGGCGAGAGGGAGATTGTTTTTTGTCATCCCACCGCCGGCTTTGTTTTTAAATTGCTGTTCGACGGTGAGCCGCATCGCGAGTTCAAGTCGCTCGACTTTCCTCGCGGTCTCCTTTTCCAACTCTCCGCCAACGGGCAGCGGGCGCTCGATCCAGCTCGCCACATTGACACAGCCGTTGCGGGTCCCGATGACGACACCGGTGGAGCGGAAGATCCCGGCCATGGCGTAGTAATCCTCCTGCGAGACGGGATCGAATTTATGATCGTGGCAGCGGGCACAGCCGATCGTGAGTCCAAGAAAAGCACGCCCGAGGGTGTCGAGCTGCTCGTCAGCGGTATCCATCCAGAGTTTCTCCTTGTCGCGCTCCGTGAGCATTTTCGGACCGAGGGCGAGAAAGGTGCTCGCGATAAGGCCGCGCGCCGCGCTCTCGTCATTCTCCGCCGTCAGCAAATCCCCGGCAAGCTGCGCCCTCACAAAGTCATAATACGACTCGTCGCGATTCAGCGAATCGATGACCCAGTTCCGGTAACGCCATGCCTGATAAAACGTGTAGTTGCGGTCGCCTCCGTTCGAATCTGCATAGCGCGCGACATCGAGCCAGTGGCGGCCCCATTTTTCGCCGAAGGCGGGACGCGCGAGGAGATCATCGACGATTGCCCCGTAGGACTCCGGGGAGGGATCAGCGAGGAAACGCTCCGTCTCCTCTTTCGTCGGGGGGAGACCGTTGAGATCAAAGTGGAGGCGGCGAAGCAAGGAACTCGCATCCGCCGTCTCTGCGGGATGAAGCCCCATTCGCTCGATCCCTGCGAAAATGAAATGATCGACCTCACTTTGTGACCAGTCAGATGTCGCTGTGTCAGGAACGTCAGGCTTTACGAGAGGACGGTAGGCCCACTCTTCGCGAGCGGCTTCGAAGTCGATCGCTTCTTTTCGCAGCGCCCCGGCGAGTTTCGCATCGCGAGGGTCCGGAGCGCCCATCGCGACCCACTTTTCAAGAATCTCCACTTCCTCCGTCGAGAGCCTCGTCTTCGGCGGCATTTGCAGACTCGGCTCAAGATAGCGAACCGTCTCGATGAGAAGACTGCGCTCAACGTCTCCCGGAATGAGCGATGGCCCCGAGTCGCCGCCCAGCTCCCAGCCTTCTCTGCGGTCGAGCCAGAGTCCGCCTTTTTTCTTCTCCGCTTCTTCGGAATGGCATTCGTAACAGTGCTTCGCCAAAACGGGACGGACACTACTTTCAAAAAAGGCAAACCCCTCCGTCGCCCGTGCCGGGATTGAGAAAAGACAGCCCAGGGCGAGGACTGCTGCGATGCGGGGGAAAGCGGCCATTCTACTAGAACAAGTTCACTTTGAGGAGCTTTGGACAATTTAGGAAGGACGCGATAGAGCCATGCGACGCGGGTAGACCTCTCGAAAGAAGTGTCCAAAACGGAGTCTTTCTGCCTTATTCAGGTAGAACGCGATGCCTGAAAACTCCGATAACGAACGCACCGAAGCTTTTCTCAGACTCCTCAGCGAGCACGAGAGGAAGCTCGGCATTTACGTGACCGGTCTCGTCGCCTGTCCGCAGGACGCACAGGATATCCTGCAGGAGGGCAAGATCGTGATGTGGCGACAGTTCGGGCAGTTTGAACTCGGGACGAACTTCGCGGCCTGGGCGCGGAAGATTCTCTTTTACCAAATCCTCGCCTACCGTCGGAAATCAAAACGCGACCGCGCTGAAACCCTGAGCGACAAAATGCTCGAACTCCTCAGCGAAGAATCCGAGTCGGCGATTCGCGAGCAGCGCTGGGAAAAACGCGAGGAGGCACTCGTCCACTGCGTCACGAAGCTGACCGAAGAGCACCGCGAGATTCTTCACATGCGCTACCGCGACGAGTCCTCAATCGAACGCATCTCTCACCGCACCGAGCGGACCGAAGGAGCGGTCTACCGCCTTCTCAGTCGGCTTCGCAAAAATCTTTACGAATGCGTGGAGAAAGAAATCCACGGAACCACCGCCTGACCTTTCACCATGAACGATACTGAACGCGACGAACTTCTCGAACTGGCCAACGCCTACGTCGAACAAACTCTGACCGCCGACGAGGCCCGGAAGCTCGAGGCTATCCTTGACGCCGATGAAGAAGCGAGACGCTGCTTTGTCGATTTCACCCACGACCACGCCGTCCTGCACTGGGAGCAGGTCCAGGGCGAAACCGCCGGGATCGATGACCTCGCCGACTTCCGCCCGCGTCGTCTCCCCACGATGTGGCAAACCCTCGCCGCCGCCGCCGTGATTTCGCTGCTCGCGCTCGCTTTGATCAAACCACAGCCGAAGGAAACGACTTTTGCAACGATGGAGATGACCGCCGCCGCCCGCTGGGAAAGCGGCAGCCTCCCGACGATGGACGGCGCCCGCCTCGGAGCCGGCACGCTGAAACTGGTTCGCGGTCTCGCCACGATTCAGTTCGACTCCGGAGCCGAAGTCATCCTCGAAGCACCCGCCGAACTCGAACTCATCGACGAGATGAATTGCGTTCTCGCCCTCGGCACTGCCGTCGCCGAAGTCAGCGAAGGCGCGGAAGGATTCACGATCCAGACTCCGACCGCCAACGTCATCGATCATGGGACCCGCTTCGCGGTGAATGTGAATCCGCAGACCGGCGCGACGCAGACGCAGGTCTTCGACGGCCTCGTCGAAGTCGAACTCCCCGCGACCGGTGAAAGCATCGAGCTCCGCGAAGGACAGCGAAATTTTGTCGCCGGTCAGGGTCTCGGCGCCGTCAGCGAAGGACTCGAAGAAGCGACCTGGGCACCGACCCCGGCACCACGTCATCGCGATGCGGGGTGGGTCGTCCTCACGACCGGAGACCCCGGCTCTGACGACGCCTATGTATGGGGCGGCGATCCGAATGATCATATCTCCGACGAGCTCCTTCTCTTGAAAAACAGCAAAGACCCTGCCGGTCCCCACCGGAAGTCCTATCTGCGCTTTGACCTGAGTCAACTCGGTGATCGTGAGATTCAAACCGCCGAGCTGAGCCTGAGATTCGTCCCGACAGGATGGGGCCTCGCCTCTCACGTGGGTGACTCCGAATTTCAGGTTTATGGAATCACCGACGATTCATTCGACGACTGGTCCTCCGAAACAATGGACTGGGAATCCGCGCCCGCCAACGATCTCAGCAACGGAACCGGCCTCCTTCCCGAAACCGCGACTCTGCTCGGAAGCTTTCAACTCCCTCAGGGAATCCAGTCCGGCACCTTTGGGATTCGTGGCGACGCGCTGAAGCAATTCCTCAAAGCCGACTCAAATCAACGTGCCACCCTCGTCGTCGTCCGCACCACGATGGAAAATCGCGGCGGCGGCATCGTCCACGCCTTCGCCAGCGCGAGGCATTCTGGTCTTCCCGCCCCGAGTCTTTCGGTGAAGCTGCGGTAGCCTCAAAAGAAGACTGCGGGAAATTGATTTCCATTCCGGTTTTCAAAGCGTAATTCGGACTTGCCTGAACGCCTCAGCAGCGTTTGCTCTCCCCAGATGTCAGTTTCCTTTCAGCCCCGCTTTCTCTCCTACCCGAATGCCTCCGCCGTTGCCTCGAATTTCGGCACTCCGGTCTATGTCTACGATGAGACAACATTGGAGGCTAACGCCGCCGACGTTCTCGCTTTTCCGAACGCGTTCGGACTCACCGCCCGCTATGCGATGAAGGCGGCACCCAATGCGGCGATCCTGAAACTCTTCGCGGCAGCCGGACTCCACATGGATGCTTCCTCTGGTCACGAAGTGCGTCGCGCTATGGCGGCAGGAATTGCTCCGGGAAAGATCAGCCTGAGCGCTCAGGAAATCCCTGATGATCTCGGTGCGCTTCTCGATCTCGGCATTCATTTCAATGCCTGCTCGCTGAGCCAGTTGGAGCGCTTTGGCCAACTCAAGCGCGGCTCAAATGTCGGCATCCGTTTCAATCCCGGCGCCGGTTCCGGAGGAAACAATCGCACCAACGTCGGCGGTCCTTCCTCCAGCTTCGGAATCTGGCACGAGTGGATTCCGCAAATCAAAGCGCTTCTCGAAGCCTATGAGCTGACCGCGACACGCATTCACACCCACATCGGCTCGGGGAGCAATCCAGAGGTCTGGCTCAAGGTCGCGAAAATGAATTTCGACCTTGTTCGCCAATTTCAAGACGTCGTGACCCTGAATCTAGGCGGCGGGTTCAAGGTCGCGCGGATGCCTGATGAAATCGCAACCGACCTTCAAGTCGTCGGTCAGCCGGTGAAGGAAAAGTTTGAAGAATTCGCTGCCGAAACGGGTCGTGAAATCCATCTCGAAATCGAACCCGGGACTTTTCTCGTCGCCAACGCCTGCGCCCTCCTCGCCTCGGTTCAGGATGTCGTCTCGACAGGAGACGAGGGCTACCATTTCATCAAGCTGAACGCCGGCATGACCGAGTTGCTCCGTCCCTCAATCTACGGCTCGCAGCATCCGATCCATCTTTTGCAGGAGAAGGAAAAACCGGAAACCAGGGACTACGTCGTCGTGGGTCATTGCTGTGAATCCGGAGACATCCTGACTCCCGCACCGGGCGATCCTGAAGTGCTTTCGACCCGCGAGCTTCCCGTCGCAGCGATCGGTGACTACTGCGTCATCGACGGCTCCGGAGCCTATGCCTCATCAATGACGCCGAAGCATTACAATTCCTACCCGGAAGCGGCCGAAGTCATGCTGAGCAAAGACGGAACACCGAATCTCATTCGCCGCCGTCAAACCCTTGAGGACATCTGGGCGAACGAAGTGGTGCTTAAGCCTCTATCGAAGTGAGGAAAAAAGCTGGGATAGTTTGTCGCTCTGACTGCAGTCCGAGAGCGGCTACTATTCCGTCTTCCCTGCTAAGTAAGCCACGAGATCTGCGAACTCCACCAACGAAAGCGCATTGGCCAATCCGGGCGGCATCATCGAGGTTGGCAAGTGCTCTTCATGCTCGACGTCTCCGGCCTTTAATGTCGTAACCTGACCGGCCATGTCCCTGAGCTTCATCAAGTCGGTGTTACTTTCGGTGACGAAGCCTACATGCATCGTTCCATCTTTCATCTTCACCTGAGCGGTTTGAAATCCTTGCGAGATCGTGTCGTTCGGACGCAAGATCGCGGTCGCGATCTGTTCACGATTCATGATTGATCCGATTTGCCCCATGTAAGGCCCAAGCGCGGGCCCTGTGTTTGTAAGCGCGTGACAGGCAACGCAACCCTGCTGGGCGAACAGCTTTTCCCCCTTGCCGGCATCTCCCTTAATCTTCTCGAGTGAGAGAATAACATCTTCAATCGGAGTCGAACCAACGGCTCCTTTTTGAGCCTGAATCTTCGCAAGATCGACGGTTGGCATCGCCTCTTCCTCAGCCTCTTCGATCAAGGTTCCCAGCGCCCCAATTCCCATGCGCATGCGATCATTCAGGGACGCGAGCAACTCCAACTCGTCAACATCAGCACCGCTTAATTCTTCAGCAAAGATCGCCGCAATTTTAGGCGACGCCTCCCACTGGATTGACTTGTAATACGGACCGCGCGTGTCCGGTCGAGTCGTCCACCACCAACTGCCATCATAAGGCGCTTCTTTTTGGTATAGCCTCGACAGTGTCGTGAGGAGAGCAGTCCGCTGCTCTCCCTCCGCTTTCTCAAGCGCTGAGACGAGCCCCTCAACGGCCTCATCCGAGTGCAAGTAGGAAAGCGCCCACAACGCAAGATCCTGACTCGACGTTCCCACCGCATCGAGGCAGGCCTGAACGTCGCCAAGGCGCACCAGAGAACGCACCGCGAGATGGGGAATCACGACCTCTGCATTCGGAGTCGAGTGACGCGGGCTTGCGGAAACCCCGGCTCCGCCTTCGCCAGGCGAAACGGTGGAGACAAAAAAGTCAATCGAGCCATCTTTCGGGTTTGAATCCGCTTTCGTTCCGCCGGTCTCGAAGTTCACCGCGTTGGCCGGCACTTCATAAACGACCGTCGCCGGCGCCGTCATCGTCAACACCGTTTTCGCCAACTTCTTCGTCTTTTTGGAAATCGCGGAGCCGTCCGGATTTTTGTCGATGAATACCTCACCTTGCACTGGACCGAGCGTGGCCAATGAAATCGAGGAACCGTCGGCGAGAGCAAATGCAGCATCGAGAAGGGCGAGGTGAGAGGCTTCCCCAACCGCATTGGTCTCGGCAAGATTCAGGTAAATTTTCTCTCCCGGCTCAACCTCCAATTTTGCGACGGTTCTCCGATTCCCCTTGATCGTATCGAGTTGAGTCGAAACAGCACGGCTCGCGGCTTCCGGTTTTTCGTAGGCAACGGCAAGGAGAGCCCCGGCCGCTTCCACCTTGCCAAGACGCCCCAGTGCCACCGCTGCGGCCGCCCGTTCACGAGCAGTTCCTTCATGAAGCGCTTTCGCAAACGGCTCAACCGGAAGGTCCGCACCCGCAAGCCGCTCGAGCCGATCCGTCGAAGCCCGGAGCGCAAACTCGCGCAGATCCCCGCCCCCCTTTGCAAGGATCATGACAGGATCAGTTTCGATCTGGGCAAAGGTATAAAACGCGGCGACTCGCGCCTCCAGAGAGTTTGAAGGTTCTTCAAAAATCTGCGTCAAATGCGGGATCGCTTCCGCCGCGCCTTCGCGGGAAAGAAGCTCCTGCTGCGCATACAATCGAGTCTTATCACTTTCCGATCCTAACAAAGCAGCGAGCGATTCCAAATCCAGTCGGGGAAGCTCCGGCGCCGTCTCGTATTTCCAATCCTGCGGCACAACTCTCACGAGATACCCTTTTGATTCATCGCCTTTGAATCCAGCCCCATCCCAGGCGCTGAGAAACATCTGCCCACTCGGATCGACGTCGAGATCGGAAACCTGCGACACCTCGACAAACTCCTCTTGCTGCTGGACGAAGCTCGGCCCATCAGGCTTGAGGCGGTGCAGATAGACGGCTTTGCGACCCCAGTCTGCCATGAGCGGCTGTTTGTTGTAATGCGACGGCCAGGTCGGCTCGTCAAGGAAAAGCGCCCCGACTCCGGAACCGCCGCCCACATCTTCCAGCGCGGGGAGGATCTCTTCGGCGAAGTTGATAAACAGTCGAGGGTAGCCGTACTCGCCCGTCTGGATGTGATGCGTAAACCGCACGTTCCAGCCGCCTCCATCGTTCGTGTTCCCCCGGGTAAAGAGGTTCATGAAAGGATCAATCGCCACGTCGTAGATGTTGCGCATCCCGCTGGTGTAGAGTTCCATTTCGGAGCCATCGGGGCGAACCCTGACAATGCCACCTCCGAGCAGCGTTAGTTTCGTCCCGTCCGTTCCAACGGCATCGGCGAATCCGAAATCACCGATCGCAATGTAGATCCACCCGTCGATTCCGAGCTGAATTCCATTCGTCGAGTGATCCGTTCCCCGACTCTTAATCGCCGTCGCGGAGCAGATATGCTCAACCAGTTTTTCAGCAGGACCGTCCGCGACCCCGTCGCCATCTGCGTCGGTGAGGACGACAAGGTCCATCCCTGTGGCGCTGCCTTCGACATCATAAGCGGTGTGCAGGACGTAGAGACTTTCTCCGACTGCAATGAGCCCCCGTGGATTATCAATCTCCGCAAAAACCGTGTGCTCATCGGAGACGCCATCTTTATCCTTATCGACGAGTCGGACGATGCGCCCTTTTCCGGGACCTTTTCCAAGCGAACCGTTCAGATCGATTCCGGCATAAACGACTCCGTCCGCCGAGGTGCAAAGACATGCCGGGCTCGGAGTCAGGTCCGGCCCCGCGAAGACCGTCAGCTTCAAATCATCGGGAACCTTGTCCGCAGATTGCGAAGACAGGGTGAGGAGGAAGGTGGCAAAAAGGATAAGTCGTCTCATAGGGAGGAACGCGCACTTAGCCACACCCCGTCCACTTTTCAACAACGGCAACCCATGTGCCTAATCCAGCATCACGCTATTCCAGATGCCAGTTAGCGCCGTCGGCCATGACGCTGGCATTGATCTCAAGGAGTTGCGCCTTCAGCTTCGCGAGAAGCTCGGGATTTTCCGCCGCAATATCCGTTGTTTGATTCGGGTCCGCCTTCAAATCGAACAATTGGAAGTTTGTGTAGTGGCCCGCTTTGATCGCCGGAATCCATCTTTCATCGAACATGTTGCTCTCCGACAATTCGAAATCCGGATCAGCCACGAGCGAGTAATCCCCGGCCCGCATCGCAACGACAGGCCGGGCTTTTTGAAGGTGCCAGAAAAGTGGTTGCTGACGGGAGAAATCCCCGGCGTCTCCCGTCAGAACCGGCACAAGATCACTTCCATCGAGAGGAACGCCCATCGGAGTCTGTAACCCGAGAAGTCCACACACCGTCGGCAGGACATCGACGAGCCCGGCGGGCTCCGCCGCGACCTGCCCCTCCTCAATCGTCCCCGGCCAGGAAAAGATGCCCGGAACGCGAATGCCGCCTTCCCAGTTCATGCCTTTTTGCCCTCGCAATCCACCCGTCCGGTCATCACGGTAACTCCCGTTGTCGGAGGCATAAATAATGAGTGTCTCCTCCGCCGGAGCGATTTTTTTCAGCTTTGCGATTAGCCTGCCAATAGCTCGATCCGTGTTATCAATCGTCCCCGAGTAAACCGCTGCCGATTTGTTGCGTCCTTTCTGATCCGGCACCTCCCCATATTCAGCGACAATATCATCCGGGGCCGCAATCGGTGCGTGAGGTTCGTGAAACCAGACGTTCAGAAAAAACGGGGCCGTCTTGTCTTCGCGCGAGTCCAGCCATCCAATTGCTTCATCGACTACGATCTGACAGGAAAATCCTTCGACTTCCCCGACCGGCTCGCCATTGCGGACAAAGTTATCAGGATTCTCATGACTCGGGGAAGCATTGTTCCCCGTTGCGAACCAATGATCGAATCCATGTCGGTCCGGAGTCGGTTTTCTGATCTTTTCAGTCGGGAGCCCGAGGTGCCATTTCCCGACATGAGCGGTCGCATAGCCCTCCGTTTTTAGAATCTCCGCGAGGGTGATTTCCCGTTCCCGGAGATGAGACCTCTGCGTTTCGTCAAAGATCCAACTGTATACCCCGGTCCGGATATGATGCCTCCCTGTGAGCAAGACCGCCCGCGACGGAGAGCAAACCGCGCATCCTGAATAGAAAGTCGAAAAGCGTGTTCCACCCGCCGCAAGCGCATCGAGATTGGGCGTCTTCACCGGCCCTCCATAGACACCGATATCTTGAACCCCGAGATCATCGGCGAGTAAAATCACGACATTGGGGCGGTCGCCGGCACCAACTGAACTGGCGAAACCGATCATAAAAAGAAGAACAAGCTTTCGAATCATGCCGCAGTCTGAATCAGGGACCTCCTTTTGTCACGCCTCGCAAACGCGCCGTCCCGTGAGATTTTTTGTAAGCGCGCCCCTACCTCACCGTCTTCCCTGACATGGACCCATCTTTAGCATCACTCGCCCCGGACCTGACCACGACTTTCCCCCGAAGTCCGCGGGTCACCCTCGGTGGTTTCGTTGTCGCGGCCCGGACCCTCGACAAATGCCGCGCCATCCTCGCGGGAAGTGCCGGGGAATATCATTTCGACTGTCCGCTCGATAATCTCCTCTTCGATTTCACTGGGATCACCGCCGAAGAATTCAAAACCAAAGTTGCTGAAGGATTGTCCGAGAAAGCCTTTGCTGAATGGCTTGGAGAGAAATCCAGTCATCTCGAACCTCGTGAAATCATCCAGTGGAACAACAATCTCCGCTACAAGCGGATTAGCGAAATACCGATCGAATTGCAGGAATTCCTCGAAGGATACATCCCCGAATTCATCCCCAATGACAAAATCGTCTACTATTGGTTCGACGTTTACGACATCGAGGAGAAAAGAATTTAACCATTCGGGAGCATTCACCCGTTGACTTTCCCTGTTTTGGGGGCAAAATGCGCCCCCCAACCAACTTTAGCTATGGCAGTCCCAAAACGTCGCACCTCCAAAATGAAAAAGCGCCTCCGCCGTTCCGGCCAGCGCTGGCGCGCCCAGAAACTCAACGTGTGCTCGGAATGTGGCAGTGCCACTCCTTCTCACATTGCATGTCCGAGCTGCGGTTACTACAAGGGCCGTCAGGTCATCACAGTAGACGAGCTCTAAGAGTCCCTTCCTATTTTATTTCTTTTCGCGAAGTCACCTCGATTGAGGTGACTTTGTTGTTTTCAGGGTTGCATCTTTAACCCTCCTCATCCTAGATAGCGCCCTTACTTTCCTATGAAGATTGCCCTTGATGTCATGGGGGGCGACCACGCTCCCGCCGCAACGATGGAAGGCGCTATGCAAGCGCTTGAAAGCTTTGGTACCGACCTCGATAAACTCTTTCTGGTCGGCGATGAAGCGCAGATCAAAGAACAATTGAGCCATCTCTCCTACGCTCACGGTAAGATCGAGATCGTCCATGCTGAACAAGTCGTGACGATGGAGGACTCAGCCGTCAAATCGGTGCGGGAGAAAAAGAAGTCTTCGATCAGCATCGCCATCGATCTCGTGAAACAGGGCGAGTGTGCTGCTGTCGTCAGCGCCGGCAACACCGGAGCCGCAGTTGCCGCAGCGACGATCAAGCTCCGTAACATCCCGGGCGTAGGCCGGGCCGGGATTGCTTCCGCTTTGCCCAACGAAAATGGCCCCTGCAACATCATTGATGCCGGAGCCAATGTGGATTCAAAGCCTTCACACCTTCTCGGCTACGGCATCATGGGAAGCGTTTACGCTCGTCACGTCCAGGGGAAAAAGAATCCGGTCGTTGGCCTCATGTCGGTCGGCGAGGAGGATTCGAAAGGCACTGATTTTACCCGCGAAGTCTTCGACCTCCTCAATGCATCAAATCTGAATTTCGTCGGCAACGTTGAAGGTCACGACCTCTTTGAATCAAAAATCGACGTCGTCGTTTGCGATGGTTTCGTCGGCAATGTCATTCTCAAATCCTGCGAGGCGACCGCTAAAGTCATGTTTAAATGGCTGAAGCAGGATCTCATGGCGACTCCGATCCGCCAGATGGGTGCCCTCATTGCCAAAGACGCCTTCCGTGCCACGAAAGAACGGGGTAATTACGAGACCTACGGCGGCAGTCCGCTTCTCGGTGTGAACGGAGTTTGCATCATCGGTCATGGCTCCAGTTCTCCACTTGCGGTCAAGAACGCAATCCGCGTCGCCTCCGAAGCGGTGAAGCATCACGTGAATCCTCATATTGAAGAAGAAATGGCTCGCTCAGCCAGCCTCCTCAGTTAACAGTACCCTCTTCAATTCGGCTCTGAATTTTAGTTTATGACATCATCCGCTCCACAGCCCGGTCAAACGATCACCCCGGTCCGCATCGCCGGAACGGGCAGCTATCTTCCTGAGCGGATCATGACCAATCAGGAATTGGAAAAATTGGTCGATACCTCTGACGAGTGGATCACCTCCCGCACCGGGATTCGTGCCCGCCGCATCGCCGCTGATGACGAAAACACGAGCGATCTTGCAAGCAAAGCCGGCCTCAAAGCACTCGAGCAAGCCGGCATCGCCGGGGCCGACGTGGATCTCATCATCGTCGCGACTATCACTCCGGACACCCTCACTCCCGCCACCGCCTGCTACGTTCAGCAAAAAATCGGTGCCTTCGGCGCGGTCGCCTTCGACGTTTCCGCTGCCTGTTCCGGTTTTCTTTACGCCCTCGAAATCGCCCGCCACAGCGTCGGAGCCGGTGCCTTCAAGAACGCACTGATTATCGGCGCGGAGAAGCTCAGCGCCTTCGTCGATTGGACGGATCGCAACACCTGCGTTCTCTTCGGTGACGGGGCCGGCGCTGCCGTGATTGTCCCTTCGGAAAATGGAAGCGGTCGCGTCCTCTCCTCGCAACTGGGAACCGATGGCGCTCAGGCCGAGCTTCTGAACATCCCCGGAGGCGGCTCCGCCTGTCCGATCACGGTAGCCAACGCGCCGGAGAAGCTCGCGACGCTCTCGATGCAGGGCCGCGAGGTCTTCAAGCACGCCGTCAACGCGATGAAGAAGGCGAGTATCGACGGGATCACTGCGGCCGGACTCACGGCAAAAGACATCAAGCTTCTCATTCCTCATCAAGCGAACCTGCGCATCATCGATGCGATTGTGGAGCGTCTCGAAGTGAGCCGGGAAAATGTCTACATCAATCTCGATAAATACGGGAACACCTCAGCAGCAGCGGTCGCGATCGCTCTCGACGAAGCCCATCGCGAAGGCCGCATCGAGCGGGGTGATAAAATTCTCCTCGTCGCCTTCGGAGCCGGCCTAACCTGGGCGAGTGCTGTCATCGAATGGTAATGGCATCGAGCGATTGCACGGTTACGGTGTCCAATTCCCCGTCGTGTCATGAGTGCCCCTGCTGAAACTACTTTCTCTCTCGCCTACCCGTGGGCGCTGGGATTGTTAGCGCTCATCCCCCTGCTCGCGCTCCTGAAAAGTCGTTCCGGAAATCAGCACGCCGTTACTTTTTCCTCGCTCCACATTTTCAAACGCCTCGGTCCCGTCGCGAAGGGACGCAGCGGTGGATTTCGACTCGCCAGTCTCTTCCTCGCTCTCACTTTCCTCATCCTCGCGCTCTCGCGACCACAATGGATCAACCGGACGGAACAGGTCTCCGAAAGCGGCGTTGAACTCATCCTCGCGATCGACGTCTCGCGATCAATGCAGGTCGAGGATTTTAGAATCGAAGGCAATCAGGCGAACCGTCTTCAGGCCGCAAAAAAGGTGACTCGGGATTTCATCAAAGGACGGGACAATGATCGCATCGGGATTCTTGCCTTCGCAGGACGCCCCTACCTCGCGAGCCCCCTGACACTGTCAAAATCCTGGCTCGAAGGGGAGCAGGGCCTCGGTCGTGTCCGCATCGGTCTCGTCGAGGACGGCACCGCGATTGGATCCGCCATTGCCGCCGCCGCGAAGCGACTCGACAAGCGAACTTCGAAAAGCAAAGTGATCGTCCTCCTCACTGATGGCGTCAACAACGCCGGTAAACTCTCACCGATTGAAGCCGCCAAACTCGCGAAGACTCTCGGCATCAAAGTCTATACCATCGCCGTCGGCACCTACGGCGACTATGTCGTGCAGACTCCGGTTGGACCGCAGCGACTTCGTCAGGAGTTCGATGAAAAAACGCTCCAGGAAATCGCCGTCATCGCCGACGGGGAATACTTCCGTGCCCAGGACACCTCCGGCCTCGAGCGAATCTTCGACGCGATTGACGAAATGGAGAAAACGGAGGTGCTTCGTACAACCCGCGTCGAAGCCGATGAATTTTTTCACTGGTTTGCCATGGCCGGAGTCTTTTTCGGATTGATAACTTTGGTCGGAGACGAGACCTTCTGGCGTCGCTATCCATGAGCAGTATCACCTTTTACAGCCCGCTTTGGTTTTGGGGTCTGCTCGTCCTCATTCCACTCCTCGCCCTGCGAATCCGCGCCGCCTCTTCGCGACGTCGTAAGCTACCCGGGCTCGTCTCGCCGAGACTGCAGCGGCAGCTCGTCAGCAGCGGCAGCCAGGCGCAGCGCTGGATCGTCTTCGCGCTGCAGGGCCTCGCCCTCGCCGCCACGCTCACCGCCCTCGCCCGTCCTCAACTGGGATTCGAAGAAGTCGAGTCCGAGATCCAGGCCCGGAACCTGTTTCTCGCGATTGATACCTCGCGGAGCATGCTGGCTAGTGATCTCCGTCCTTCGCGCCTTTCCCGCGCCAAGCTTGCCGCGACCGACATCGTCAATTCCCTGCCCGAAGATCGCATCGGGCTCATCGCCTTTGCGGGTCGCCCTTTCCTCCAGGCACCGCTCACCGTCGATCACGAGGCAATACGCGAAGCGCTCACCCAGCTCGACACAGAAATCATCCCCCGCGGTGGGACCAACATCGCGGCGGCTATCGAACTCGCCCTCGAAACGGTCCAAGAAGCCGAGGTCGAACAAAGCGCCCTCGTTATTTTCTCGGATGGCGAGGCCCTCGAGGGCAGCGGTGAAGTCGAGGCGGTGAAGGCGAAAGCGCGGGAGGCGTCCCTCACGATCATCTCAGTCGGAGTCGGCACCGACGATGGCGCGATTATTCCGGAGCAGGATGAGCGCGGCGAGGCGATCCCCGGAGTTTTCATCAAAGACGAAGCCGGACAGGTTGTTCGCAGTCGGCTCGATCCTGCGGTGCTTCAAAGTGTCGCCTCCGGAGGTGGCCTCTACGTTCACCTCGGCGGCTCGACTTCTCTCAGTCGAGTCGTGCAGCAAATTCAGAACGGAATCTCAAGCTCCCGCGAGCAGAGTGATTCACAGCTTCGTCCCATCGAACGCTTTATCTGGCCGCTCGCCCTTGCCGTGATCTGCCTTATTTTCGCCCACCTAGCCCCGGTTCTCTGGACACGAGCGCCCCGCCCCGTCGGACTGCGCACCCTGAGCACGAACCCGATCTGGATTCTCGCACCCTTGCTGCTTCTTTCATCCCTGAGCTTTGGAGAAGATGCTCTCTTCGCAGGGCACGAAGCCTTTGAACGCCGTGAATTTGATGAAGCAATTCAAGCCTACGAGGGAGCTCTCGCAGACCGTCACTCTCCTGACGACATCACCCGCCTCAATCTCGCGCTCGGAGCAGCGGCGTTTCGAAAAGGCGATTACGAAAGAGCGGCGGAAGCCTATGGGCAGGCACTCATCAAACCGAAAGACGCTTTTCGCGAGCACGCCCACTACAACCTTGGCAACACTCTCTTCCGCCAGGGTGAGGCCGCGTTGAAAACGCTCGGCCAATCAGCAAACCCGGACCAGCTTCAGAATCTCGAAGGCCCCCCCGAACAGGTCGGGGCAGTTCTCGCCCAATGGGAAAGTGCGCTTGAGCACTATGAGTCAGCCCTTTCCCTCAACACGGAAAATCAGAAAACGGCTCACAACATTGAAGTCGTCAAAAAGAGAATCGAGGAGCTGAAAAAGGAGCAGGAAAAACAAGAGCAAGAACAGCAACAGGAGGAGAAGGAGGAAGAACAGGACAAGGAAGATCAGGAAGAAAACGAGGAAGAAGAAGAAAAAGACGAGGACCAGAAAGACGAAGGATCTGAAAGCGATGACTCCGGCGATGAGCAGGAAGACGAGAACGGCGAAAGTGACGAGCAGGAAAACGAGTCTGAGCAAAACCCGCAGGACAATGAGGGTGAATCCGATCGCGAAAACAAAGATGAGCCTGAAGATCCCTCAGAGAACGAGGGCGAAGGTGAGGAACCAGCAAAGCCGGAGACACCTGAGGGGCAGGAACCGGAGCAACCTGAAGCACCCGGAGACGGTGAGCTGGAGGCCAATCCCAACCAGTCACAACCACAGGATCCCCGACAAATGAACCCACAGGAAATGCAAACGAATCCGGAAACCGGCTACGCTCCCAGTGAGGCGCGGCAGCTTCTCGAAGCGCTCGCCGACGAAACCGAAGTCCGTCCTGTCCTTGCCCCTTCGCGGGGAGAGAACTACAAGAACTGGTAACCACGCACGATGTTTCGATATTCCACCACCCCGTTTTTGATTGTTCTGCTCCTCGCCTTAGCCGTCGCGCCTGCCTCGGCTCAGGAGCCACCCGATGGATTTGGCGTCTCGCTGAATGCGCTCACGAACCGAGTCGCGATTGGCGAGGTCGGGACCCTCATCGTCAAAATCACCGGTGGCGACGTCGCGATGCCCTCCACCATCGATGTGCCGGGACTCGATGTCGCGCACGTCGGTCAAAATTCCAAAATTTCGATCATCAACCAAACTCAGACGATCGAAATGACCCACTTCTATCGTTTCACCGGAGCTGCTCCGGGAACGTTTACGGTTCCGGGGATGAATATCGTTCTCGGATCAAAAAACTATTCGACGAATCCATTGGAAATCACCATTTACGAGCGTGATCAGAGTGAAACAATCGACGCCACAAAGCCCTTCTTTGGCAAGTTTGAGCTGTCCAAGGACACCTTCTACGTGAACGAAATCGTCCCTCTCACGCTGAGCGCTTTTGTTCAGGGACGGAATTCGATTCAGGACGTACTCCCGCCCCAACTTAACCATGAAAGTTTTATTATCAAAAGCTTCCGCGATGTGCAGACCGACGGAGCAGATCTTGGAAACACCTACTACACCTCCGCCTCGCTTCCTTCGAATCTCTTCGCCCTGAAAGCCGGCGAGCATCGCATCGGCCCTGCCACTCTCGGCGTCCGCGTCAAAGACGATCAGGGAGCCAGCTTCGGGTTCGGTGGTTTTTTCTCCCGGACCGTGAAGCGGGAAATGGCAACCAATACCATGAACGTAACCGTAAAATCGCTTCCGCCCGGAGCTCCCGTCAGCTTCAGCGGCGGCGTCGGAAACTTCGAACTGACCGCGACCGCCTCCACCGCCGAAGTCAGCCTCGGCGATCCCATCTCGATGGAGTTCGTCGTCACCGGGTCGGGGAATTTTGAAACCCTCGGTGCCCCGGTCTTCAAAGTGCCTCCCACCGACCTCTGGAAAAGCTACGAAGCGGCAAAGGCCCTTGAAGACATTCCGAACGAAAACTCCGGCAGCGCAACCGCGAGGGCCGTCTTCTCTCAAGTCATCATCCCGGAGGCAAAAGTGAAATCGATTCCTCCGTTTGCGCTGACCTACTTCGACCCGAACCTGGAGGAATACGTCTCGCTGGAAACCCCTGAAATTCCGATCACCGTGAGCGCCGACGAGCGGAACAGCTCACCCACCACGATCAGCTTCCCAGCTAGTGCCGGGGAGCTGACCCGCATCCCTGAAGCGGCACGACCCAACCCGCAATTCGACGACATTCTTCATATCCGCAAAACGCAGCCCCGCTGGATTGCCGCCACATCACTGGAGTCGACCTCAATCTGGTTCTATCTCGTGCAGGCAGCTTTCTCGATTGGATTCTTCACCATCCTCGGCTTCGGAGTGATCCGCTGGGTGAAGCAACGGGAGTTTGACCGCGAGGGCCAGCTTCCGGTGTTGAGTTTCCGCCAGTCGCTCAAACGCATTCCCAAAGCCGGTGCCCCGAAGCGCGAATTTTACCATGCCGTGTCGACCTCCTTAATGTTGTGGCAGGATGAAAATCCCGACCCGCCCGCACCCGTTCTCGAAATCGTTGACCGCATCACCGACCGCTGCGACACCATCCTTTACAGCGGAGCCTCTCCGGGCAGCGGACCAGCCACGGATCGCGACGTCGCTGAGATCGTTCCCATCCTTCAAAAGCTTGCTAAAAAGTGACCGCCTCTAAGATCATCCTCCTCCCGCTGCTGGTCATCGGAATTGCCCTCATCCACGCTCCCGGCGCAGCTCAGGAGTCCGTTGAGGTGTTCACTTCCGCGAATGCTGATTTTGAAAGCGGTGCTCTCGAAGAGGCCTCACTCAAGTATCAAAGTCTCGTCGATAGCGGCCTCATCTCTGCTGACCTCTTTTTCAATCTTGGCACCACTCAGTATCGACTCGAAAAACCGGGGGAAGCCATGCTCTGGTTTCGCCGCGCCAAAATCGTTGAACCACGAGCCCCCGAAGTCCCGCAGAATGTTGGATACTTGAAAACCAAAATCGGTTTCCTTGAGTTCGCTGAATCAGGACTCGCCGGTTTCCTTCGTTCAATCCCGTCCGGCACCGGCCGCTGGCTTGGTTCCGTTTTCCTTTGGTCTGGTGCGATCGCTTTCGCCGGAGCCTTATCGATCCCGTCACTTCGCCCGAAACGATCCGGGATGATCGCTCTCGGAATCGCCCTCGCGATGTTTGGCTACGTCGCGCTGAAGATGGATCACTACGAAAAAAACCAGCTCGCTCCGGAGAATTTTGCGACCGTGATCACTGCCGGTACCAAGGCACTCACGGCCCCGGCCCCGGCGTCAAAGACGGTTATCGACTTGCCTCCGGGTTCTGAAGTTCGCATCATCGAAGCCTCAGGTCAGTGGCGCTACGTTGACATTCCCGGCGAACTCCGGGGCTGGGTGCGCGCCGAAGAAATAGAACCCGTCTGGCCGATCCCCACCCCCCAATCATGACCCGTCTCCTCATTGTTCTCCCCTTGCTCCTCAGCTCCCTGCTTCAGGCCGCCCCTTCAGAAAGACTTGTCATCGGGGCGGAAGCTCAAAAGGGCATCGCAATCGTTGACCCTTCCGACAGCAATAAAGTCCTCTGGCATCATCCCATCAAGCAGGTCCATATCCTCGATCTTCTCCCGGACAACAACCTCCTCACTCAGGACGGATGGCCCCTCGTCGTTGAATTTGATCTCGGGAAAAACACCGTCTGGTCCTACGACGCAATGAGTCAAAACCGCGACGACGGCCTCAAGAAGGTCGAAATTCACGCCGCGCAAAGATTGCCTAACGGAACCACGATGATCGCCGAATCCGGGTCGAGCCGGATTCTTGAGGTAAACCCCGACGGCACCATCGCTAAAGAGTTCCCTCTCGTCGTCACCGCGCCCAATGCCCACTCCGACACGCGACAAGTTCGCCGCCTCGAAAACGGCCACTACCTCGTCGCCCACGAAGCCGACCAAATCGTGAAAGAATATGACAGCGCAGGCAAAGTCATCTGGCAATTCCCCGTGCCTCTTTTTGGAAAAGAGCCATCGAAAGGGCATGGCCCCGAAGCCTTTGGAGGAAAATGCTTTTCCGCGATCAAAGCAAAAAACGGGAACTACCTCATCACGACCGGGAACGGGCACAGCGTTCTCGAAGTGACTCCGGGAAAGGAAATCGTCTGGAAGCTGGAGCAGAACGATCTTGAGGGAATCACCCTCGCCTGGGTCACGACGATTGAAGAACGGGAGAAGGGAAATCTCATGATCGGGAACTGCCACGCCGGCCCTGACAACCCTCAAATCATCGAGATCACTCGCGACAAAAAAGTGGTCTGGACCTTCCACGATTTCGAGACTTTCGGCAACGCTCTCGCCAACACCCTTGTCATCGATGGGGAAAGAGCAAAACAACTCCGCGCGAAACTCAACGACCTCCCGTAGCGAAAGCAGTCAGCCTTTCGCCCCTTCCCCACCGTTATGTCATCCCGCCGCGTCGCGCTCGAAGCGCTCACTGAATGGGAAAACACCTCTGCCTATGCTGAGGATATTCTCGCCGATCTCGCTTCTCATTACAAAATCACCGGCCCGGATCGAGCGCTCGCCGTCGAGATCCTTTACGGCACGATTCGAAACCTTTTTCTCATCGATGAAATCATCGATGAACTCCGGCGCGGCAAGATCAAATCGGAAACTCAAAATCTTCTCCGCATCGGGCTCTTCCAGATCTTTCTCTCCGGCATCGCTGATCACGCCGCAGTCAATGAAACCGTGAATCTCGCCCGCAAGCATGAGCGGGGCCTCGTCAATGCGATCCTTCGCAACGCCCTCCGCCAACGGGAACAATTCGAAGCCGCGATCCCGACCTGGCCGCTCGAAGATCGATTCTCTCATCCCGGATTTCTCATCGAACGATGGGAAAAGCAATATGGCAAAGAAGCCGCCGAAGCTCTCTGTGCGTGGAATAATCAGCCGCCTTCCAACTACGCCCGCATCAATACCCTCGCCACTGACAAAGAGGCACTCAACAGGGTCAGGTCAGAGACCGAACCCTCTTTGGTCGGCCCCGATTACCCGGATTTTTTCTCGTTCGACGGAGCTCCCGATCATGATTGGCTCGAGGCGGGACTTGTCTATGTGCAAGACCCCAGCACCTCGCGGGCCTGCCGCCTTCTCGATCCGCAGCCCGGCGAGCGCATCCTCGATGCATGCGGCGCACCCGGTGGAAAAGCCGCCTACCTCGCCGCCCTTTCGGGGAACCCTGAATTGATCACCGTGGCCGACAGCTCCGGGAAACGCCTCGACCGTACCCGTGGAAACCTCGACCGCCTCGGTGCCGGATCCGCGAGCCTCCTTCAAATCGACTGGACCAATGACGAGCTGAATTCTTCAGCAATGGAGCCCTTTGACGCCATTCTCCTCGATGTTCCCTGCTCAAACTCCGGCGTGATCAGAAGACGGGTCGATGTGAGGTGGCGACTGCAGGAAGGTGACTTCGAAAGACAGGCCGGCCTGCAGCAGGAGCTACTCGCGAGCACAGCCCGCTTCCTCAAACCCGGCGGTCGAATTATCTATAGCACTTGTTCCATCGATGAGGTCGAAAATGAACACGTTATCAAGCGTTCCGGACTCCAGATTGAGCAAACGGTGAGTAACCTCCCATGGCGGGACAGATACGACGGAGCTTTCGCGGCACTCTTACGGGCATGAATTGACTGCTCCCATCACTTGCACGGCGGGCTCTTTTCGAGTAAAAACTATCTTATGTTCCGCTCGTTAATCACTTTCGTCGCAGTGATCCTCTTCGCCTTCCTTGTCATGCTCCTCTGGAGCGGCAGCAAGGAACTCGAATTCAAAAGGGTCGCCATGGATGGTGATCGCTCCACTCAGGCCGTCATTGCCGACTTTCAGCGCAAGCAGATGGAGGCAGCGAAGGACCGAATGACGAGCGACGCACCCACCGATACTCCCGCGCCAAAACAGTCCAGCTCAGGCGACGGGCCTGCCGTTGTCGTTTGGATCAGCATCCCCGGTTTCCGCGGCGACTACATTGAAAAATCAGAGACTCCGTTTTTAGACGGTCTCATCAGTGACGGCAGCGGCACAAACAAAATGCGGCCCACTTTCCCCTGCCTCACCTTCCCTGCTCACGCGACCATGGCAACGGGGGTCACTGCTTCAAGCCACGGCATCGTCGCAGACCAGCTCCGCCTCGCGCCGGGAGAAGTCATCACTAATCCCACCGATGCGGAATTGCTTCAAGCCGAGCCGATCTGGTCCACCGCGACGCGACAGGGAATCAAGACCCTGGTCCACGACTGGCCACTTTCGCAAAACCAGACCGGCGACCATCCCGCCTCGATCTTTCTCGATTCTTTTGACGAAGAGGCAACCGATGAGACACGCCTCACCACAGCACTCGAAGCCTGGCGTGCCTCCGTTCCTGAAGGGGCCGAACCGGCAGCCGACGGCAGTGATCGCCTCCGCCTCGTCATGCTTCGTCTCAACGACATCTATAAGGCCGGCCTCGTGAATGGCCCGCGCGCCGACGAAACCTTCGCCGCCGTCGGAAAAACCGACACCGCGCTGAAGTCATTCTTCGATACGATTCAGTCGGAGTGGGACAAGCTGGCCCCACCGGCTGCCAATTTGATCGTTTTCATCTCGACCGATCATGGGATGGCTGAGCTCGATAAAAATGTGAACATCGCGCACCTCCTCGGTGATGACATGATGCTCAATGCCGACATCGTTGCCCACGAAGCGATCGCCAATCTTTACTTCAAAGACCTCCCCGAATCAGAAGGCGAGCAACAGATCTTCAAGGACAAGTTTGATGGCGAACTGAGCAAGCGCATCTACTTCCGGACTCTGAAGAAAGAAGAGCTCCCCGAGGAGTGGAACTATCTCCACGAGCGCACCGGCGACCGCGTCCTTGTGCTCAAGACCGGTTATGCCTTTGCGGAGGAGAAATCCGAAGAACCAGTCTTCGATCCTTCGGAAGGACCGGGATATTTCGGTGCCTACGGCTATCCTGTCGAGGAATCTATCCGCATGTCCGGGCAAGTCATCATGGCTGGAATTCCGAATTCACCCCTTAGCGGCGAACTCGATGAAATCAGCCAACTCACCTTCCACGCGACAGTTTGTAAGTTACTCGGCATCGAACCCGCCGAAGGCGCCACGACCGAGACGCTGGACGTGAATTAGGCAGACGCTGCGGGGAACCTTGCAGACAGCGAATCAACTCACACCTTCCTGACAAACGCGCCCATCTCCGCCTTCCACCAGATCGCGATTCCAACCGCGAGGAGGACAACATTTTGCATCATCTTGACGGGATAGTTCAATTGTTCGTTCTGCCCGAAGCAGCCGCAGGTAATGTCGAGACCGCGCATCCATGAGACGGCAATGGCGAGGGTGAAAACGATGAGACTCGCGGTGAGGAGGAAAGATCCGCCTTTAACGAAGCGGTCCAGCATCACGGCGATGCCGGCGAAGACCTCGATCCAGGGGACGAAGAGGGCCACGGCTGGGGCGATGGGGTCACTGATGAGCTGGTAGTTTCTCACCACGTCAGCGAAAAAGATCGGATCTTTCAGCTTCATGACTCCGCTGAAGATAAAGAGCGCTCCGAAGGCGAGGCGCAGAATGAACCAGAACGTTTTCATGAATGCTTTTCGTTACGATAGGCTTCGGCGAGGAGACTCACGGGATGCACGACTTCGGCGCTTTCACCGAGCCCATTCTGGATCTGCAAATGACAGCCGGGATTGGCCGTCGCGACGAGGGAGGCGCCTGTTTTTTGCACACAGGCCACTTTTTCTTTCTGTAACTTCCCGGCCTGTTCCGGCTGCGTGATATTGTAAATCCCGGCACTGCCGCAGCAATGGGTCGCGTTTTCCAACTCGACGAGTTCAAGGCCCGGGATCGCTCTCAAAACGTCTCTCGGCTGACTTGAAATGCCCTGGCCGTGACACAAATGACACGCCTCATGGTAAGTGGCGGTGACCGACTCACCGCCACGGGTCTTTTCCGGTTTTCGAAAATCGATTTCGACGAGCCATTCGGAAATGTCTTTCACTTTGCGATCCCACTCCGTGGCGCGATCCGAATAATCAGGATCGCTTTTCAGGAGATTGGAAAAGTGTTTCAGATGCGAACCGCAACCGGCCGCATTCGTGATGATAGCATCCAGCGTCGCAAGGTCAAAGCGATCCAACAAGGCGCGCGCCCGCTCCGTCGCCTGATCGAGGTCTCCATTGTGCGCATGTAAGGATCCACAACAACCCTGCGAACGCGGCGTCGTGACTTCGCATCCGTTTTCGAGGAGAACATCAGCGGTGGCACGGTTCACGTTAGAGAAAATGAGATCCTGCACGCAGCCGGTCAAGAGGCCGACGCGATACTTGCTCGTTGCCGGAGCTTCGCGCTCTTCGATGAGGGCGTCGGAAAAATGCCGCTGAATCACGGGAGTGGTCGGCTCCAGTTCGCGAAGGTTCTTCGGGGCGAGCCAAAGGAGCCCGCTTTTCCTGACCAACCAACACAAACCGCTGACTTGATAAATCCAAAGAAGCCGACCGACGGCTCGCAGCATCCACGGTTTCGAGAAAAGCTGATCGAGGGTGAGCCATCGCCAAAAGCGCCGTTCCGGATTGAAAAGGACGCCGTGATACTCGACTTCGGCGCGGGCATTTTCAAAAAGCTGAGGGTAGTTAACTCCAGCGGGACAGGCGGTGGTGCAGGCGAGACAGCCGAGGCAGTAGTACATTTCCTCGCCGAATTCCTTCGTCACTTTGAGATCCCCATCGGCGATGGACCGCATCAGGGCGATGCGGCCGCGCGGACTGTTCCGCTCTTTCTTCGTCTCAAGATAGGTCGGACAAGCAGGCAGACACATCCCGCAGTGCATGCATTGCTGCAGGACTGAGTAGTCGAGATCGCCCAAATATTTGAGTGGTGTCAGGGGCCCGGCTTCGCTCATGAGGTTTTGTTTTCCGGAAGGTCAAAGATTTTCCCGGGGTTCAAAAGTCCGGTTGGATCGAGCGCCATTTTCACCTGCTTTAAAAGCTGATAGCTGGCCTCGGAAAACTGGCGGGCGAGAAACGGCTTCTTCGCGAGACCGACGCCATGCTCGCCGGTGATGGTTCCGCCAAGCTCGATGGTTTTGTCGAAGATATCGGAGAGGGCATGCTCAACCCGCTCCATTTCCTCTTTGTCGGTTTCATCAGTCAGGATCGTCGGGTGGACGTTGCCATCGCCAAAGTGGCCGAAGGTCGCAATTTCAAGCCGATGTTTTTTCCCGACCTCTTCAACGTAGCTAACGATTTCGACGAGCCGACTTCGGGGAACCGTGACATCCTCGAGGATCGTCGTCGGCCGAATCCTCGCGAGCGCAGAAAAAGCGGTGCGGCGTGCCGTCGCGAGCCGGGTCGCGTGAGCGTCATCCTTCGCCTTCTCGACTTTGATCGCGCCGTTCGCCTCCGCAATCGCCGCCATCGCATTGCCTTCCTCTTCAACGACACTCTCCGGCCCATCGGATTCCATGAGAACAACCGCAGCCGCTTCGGTGGGCAGGCCAACTTTGGCGTAATCTTCGACACAGCCGCAGGTTTTCCGATCAAGGAATTCGAGGGTGCAGGGAATGATCTGCTTTTCAATGATCTGCGAGACGGTCCGGGCGGCGGCTTCCATCGAGTCGAACGACGCGAGGAGTGTTCGCCGCGCCTTTGGACGCGGGACGAGCTTGAGCAGCACTTTGGTGATGATCCCGAGCGTTCCCTCCGAGCCGACGAAAAGATCTTTCATCGAATAGCCGGCGACATCTTTGACGCACTTCGAGCCGAGCCACACCACTTCGCCGGAAGGCAGGACGACTTCCATGCCCATGACGTAATCTCGCGTCACGCCATACTTGAGTCCGCGAAGGCCTCCGGAGTTGTTCGCAACATTTCCTCCGATCGTCGAAATTTTCATCGACCCGGGGTCGGGTGGGTAAAAAAGTCCATGGGGATGGGCCGCATCGTCGATCGCTTTCGTGATGACCCCGGTCTCGCAGAGAATCGTCAGATTCGCGGGGTCGAGTTCGATGATTTCATCCATGTTCACGAGGCAAAGGACGATGCCCCCTTCAACGGGAATACTCCCACCGGAGAGACCGGTCCCTGATCCTCGAGTCACAATGGGAGCCCCGGCAGCTCCCGCGATTTTCACAATCGCCGCCACTTCCTCGACGCTCCGCGGCGTGACGACACAGGTCGCCGCGTGTTTCATCGCCGCCGTTCCGTCGAATCCGTAGGGGATCAAATCCTCAGGTTCGGTAAGTAAATCCCCGGCTCTCACGACAGCACGCAGCTGATCGAGGAGAGCAACATTTCCAGATTGAAGCAAAGCCATTCTATCGATTGTATACAATATTATCTCAAAGTCGCAACTGACGCTTCGCCGGATACTCCCCGCGCAGGCATCACCCCTTTGCGCCATCGCTTCATTCGTAACGGTTCGGTATACTGTTGACCAGTGAATCGCGAAAGAAAAGCCGACCTTTCTTCGAGTTCCCTTCGGGTAGCTTGCGCACTCCTGTCGATCACTCCGGCGTTTTCTGCGGTGGCGAATGAAATCACGGCGGCAGAGTCCGAGTTTTTTGAGCGGAAAATCCGTCCACTCCTCGTCGAGAACTGCTTCCGCTGCCACGACGCGACGGAGAAAGAAGTGAAGGGCGGTCTCTCGATGCACTCTCCCGCTTCTTTTCGCGCCGGAGGGGATCATGGCAGGGTCGTTATCGTTCCGGGTGAGCCTGAGAAAAGTCTCCTCATCGAAGCGGTCCGGTATAAAAATCGGGATCTGCAGATGCCCCCGAAGTCCCCTCTCTCGGACGACGGGATCCGCGATCTGGAGACGTGGATCGAGATGGGTGCACCGGACCCTCGTCCGGAACTTGATGATGCCGCGCCCGCCCCCACCGGGATGGACCCCGAGACCGGTCGGAAGTTTTGGTCTTTCCGGCCGCGGGAAAAATCGGAAGTTCCCGCAGGGATAAATCCTGTCGATTTTTTCATCAATGCGGCTCTGAAAAAGAGCGGCCTCCTCGCAGCAGCTCCGGCCTCGAAAGAGATCTGGCTTCGTCGCGTCACCTTTGATCTGACCGGCCTGCCTTCGACTCCAGAGGAACTCGAACATTTTCTAGCCGATCAGTCACCGGAGGCGAAAACGAGAGTCATTGATCGTCTCCTCGCCTCGGAGGATTACGGAGTCCGCTGGGGTCGCCACTGGCTCGACGTCGCCCGCTATGCGGACTCTAACGGACTGGATGAAAATCTCGCGTTTGCCAATGCGTGGAAGTATCGCGACTACGTCATTGCCGCATTCAATCAGGACAAGCCTTTCGATCAATTTCTGGTCGAGCAGCTGGCCGGCGATCTCATTAAAAATCCGACGGAGGAATCACTGATCGCAACAGGGTTCCTCGCGCTCGGTGCCCGCGTTCTCGCCGAACCGGATCGGGAAAAGCTCACCATGGACGTCATCGATGAACAGCTCGACACGACAGGCAAAGCATTCATGGGTTTGACCCTCGGGTGCGCGAGATGCCACGATCACAAATTCGATCCGATCCTTCACGCGGACTACTACTCACTCGCCGCGATTTTTAAGAACTCGGAAAGCTTCGGCGAAACGAACACCGGTGCGATTAAGCACTGGTATGAGCACGATTTCTCCACCGAAGCGGAGCAGGAGAAATACAAAGAAATCGATGCCGCGATCAATGAGGCGAAAAAGAAGGCGTCCAAACACAAAAGCGATGTCGCGGTTCGTCTGCGCGGCGAGGCCCGCAGCAAAGCGGTGGCCTACCTTGAGGCCTGTTTTGAATTCACCGCCGATGATTCTCTGAAGACCGTTTCTGAAATTGCCGCGAAAGCCGAACTTCACCCCCGCATCCTTTACCATTCGCGGCGGCACCTCGACAATTATGTGAACTCTACGGTTTTCGGACCATGGTGGCAATTTCGCGAAGCGAATGATCGCGTCGGCATGGCGGCTTTCTACGAAGAGAAGTTCAGCAGCGCCGTCCTCACTTTTTCTGAGATTCAAAAAGAGGACCCGAAGGCCAAGGTGATCCCGGACGAAACTCTCGAAGCGTTTCGTGCCGCGCTCTTCGATGCCTCGGGATTTCTCGCGGTGCCGGCCAAACCTGAACATGCCTTTTCGAAAGCTGACCTTGCCGGGTATCATCGCCTCTCCGATGAGGCACGAGTGCTCGAAAGCCAGTCTCCGGATTTCCCCGCCGCGATGGGCCTGACAGATCATGATGAAATCGAAGACACGCTCCCGATTCACATTCGCGGGAATCATTTTAGCCTCGGCGAAGCCGTGCCGCGGGCCGTGCCTGCTGTCTTTGGAGATGCAGACATTTCCTTTCCCGACTCCTCGAGCGGCCGGCTCGAACTCGCTCACTGGATGGCCCGCCCGGATCATCCCCTCACCGCCCGAGTCATCGTAAACCGCCTCTGGCGCTGGCATTTCGGGCAGGGCCTCGTCTCGACGACGGAGAATTTCGGCGTCCTCGGAGAGCGCCCGAGTCACCCCGAATTGCTCGACTACCTCGCGACCTCGTTCGTCGAGAACGGTTGGAGCATCAAAAAACTCAATCGCCTCATTCTCCTTTCAGAAAGCTATAGCTGCGACTCGGAGCCGCTGCCGTCCCGGGATCCTGAGGTCGATCCTGAAAACCGGCTCCTCAGCTTTTTTCCGGTCCGCCGACTTGAGGCGGAGGCGATTCGCGACTCCATCCTTCATGTCACCGGACGCCTCGACCCTGAGATGGGTGGAAAGACGATCCCGCTTCGCAATCGTCAGATGGTCTTTAACCACACTTCGGAAGATCACACCTCCTACGATTCGCTGCGGCGGACCGCTTTCCTGCCCGTCGTTCGCAACCACGTCTATGACTGGCTGCACCTCTTCGATTACCCCGATCCGACGATGCCGACGGGAAACCGCCCCTCTACCGTGATCGCACCACAGGCGCTTCTCCTCATGAATTCCACGCTCATGATCGACAGCTCCACCGCCTTTGCCTCACGGGTCATGAAAGAGGAAAAAACTCTTCATGATCGCATCACGCGGGCATGGCAACTTGCTTTCGGGACCACGCCCACCGCTGAGGAAATGGCAATGTCCGCTGAATTCCTCAGTGAGGCCCCCGACTCAACCCGGCAGTGGTCACTCTTCTGCCAGAGCCTTCTCGCCTCGAACCAGTTTGTTTATCTTCATTGAGCCCTCTCCTCCAGCGTCGTGAATTTCTCGGAGCTGCCGCCCTCGGCTTCGGTCAGGTCGCGTTCCAGTCGCTTCTCGCATCGGAGAGTGTTCCGCGTCCCCACTTTCCGGCCCGGGCGAAGCGAGTCATCTTTCTTTTCATGAAAGGAGGACCGTCGCATATCGACACTTTCGATCCCAAGCCGATGCTGGATCGAGATCACGGAAAACCCCCACCCTTTGAGCTTCCGCGGGTCACTTTTGCAAAGCAGGGCAATCTCCTTAAATCGCCATGGCAGTTTAAGCAATATGGAGAAAGCGGCCTGCCGGTGAGTGATCTCTTTCCAAATGTGGCGCAATGCGTCGATGACCTCTGTATCCTGCGGGGCGTCCACGGCACCAACCCGGCTCACGGCGGTGCGATGCTCAAACTACACACTGGAAGCGACACCTTTGTCCGGCCCAGCATGGGATCCTGGATCGTCTACGGGTTAGGTTCAGAAAACCGGAACCTTCCCTCTTTCATCACGATCTGCCCGACCCTCGCCCATGGCGGAGTGAATAACTGGGGCTCTTCATTTCTCCCTCAGGAATGCCAGGGGACCCCGATGGGCACGGCGAGTTCCTCATCGCTCAAGGCAAAAGTAAAGCATATCACCCCACCCCCGGCGATCAGTCAGGACCAGCGCAAGCAGCTCGATTTTATCCGGCGGATGAATGAACGCAGCGTCGCGGAAAACCCTGAGATCGAAGCGATGAACGCCCGCCTCAGTTCCTTCGAGCTCGCCTATCGGATGCAGACCTCCATGCCCGAGGCGCAGGATCTCGCCGGTGAATCCGAGGCGACGCAGAAGCTCTACGGCGTTGATGATCCGGTCACCGAAGACTTCGGGCGACAGTGCCTCCTCGCACGGCGTTTCTGTGAGCGCGGGGTTCGCTTCGTGCAGGTCACGCACTCCGACAGCGAAGTCCAGTGGGACCAGCATTCCAACCTCTACCAGGGCCACACCAAGAACGCAGCCGAGGTCGATAAGCCGATCGCGGGTCTTCTCAAAGACCTCAAATCCCGTGGCATGCTGGAAGACACCCTCGTCGTCTGGGGTGGCGAATTCGGTCGAACCCCGACGGCGCAGGGCGGGAACGGTCGCGACCACAATCCGCATGGATTCACCGTCTGGATGGCCGGAGGAGGCGTCAAAGGCGGAATGGCCTACGGCGCGACCGACGATTACGGTTATTACGCGGAGAGAGACAAAATGCACGTTCACGACTTGCATGCCACCATTTTACATCTCATGGGGCTGGATCACGAAGCGCTCACCTTTCGCCACGCCGGCCGCGATTTCCGGCTCACCGATGTCCATGGCACCGTCGCCAGGGCAATTCTCGCCTGATTTTCAGACGAAGACTTTCCCCCGTTTCTTCTTCGGCAGTTGATTCGTATCAGCTCGTGGAAACGGCGCGCTTCATGCTCTATTTGACCAATGCCGAACGTGCGCTATAACTCCACCCCGACCTATGGCCAACACCATTCCAGAAATCCCAGAAGACGCTCCTTTTTCCTCAGAACAGCGTGTCTGGTTGAAATCCTACCTCACTCAACTCGTCCAGACGATGGGGAATGGACATTCAGCGATCAGCAAAGCGGCCGGCAAGCCGCGGGCCCTCTTTTTGTATGGAAGTCAGAGCGGTAACGCGCAGGCACTCTCGGAAGGATTTGCCGAAGTCATGAACAACGACGGCTGGGCTGCCGACGCTGTCGACATGGAAAATCACGCGACCGTCGATCTTGTTGAAGAGCCTCTTATTTTTGTGATCACGAGCACCTGGGGCGAAGGCGACCCGCCTGACAACGCTGTCGAATTCTGGGAAAAGTTTAAGTCGTCCGACTTTCCAAAGCTTCCCAACAGTCGGTTTTCAGTCCTCTCGCTTGGGGACACGAACTACGCTGATTTCTGCGAAATGGGTAAACTCATGGACAAGCGACTCGAAGAGCTCGGTGCCGAGCGCATCGCATCCCGTGTCGATTGCGACGTCGATTACGAAGACCCGTCTGAAGAGTGGTTCCGCGTCGTTTCCAAAAAGCTGGACGAGATCGGAAAAGAAGTCTTTACGACAACGGTCACGACTGACGGTGTCACCGAAGTCGAATCGCTTGAAGACATTCCTTTCGGGAAAAAACGCCCCTTCCCTGCGCCGCTCAAATACCGCTACAAACTCAATCTGGAGCCTTCGCCTCGCGACACGCGCCACATCGAGTTGAAGCTCGACGGCTCTGGTCTCGAATACGAAGTTGGAGATGCCGTTGCCACCTATCCGCTGAACGACACCGCCCTCGTCGATGAGATCATCAGCATCTTGCCATTTAACACGGCTGTCTCAGTGACCGCGCACGACGGTCGAAAACTGTCCCTGCAGGATGCGCTTCTCGAATGCTACGACATTCGCACTGTGACCAAGGCGATGGTTAAAAAATGGGCACCGCTAACCTCTCATCCCTACCTGCACGCCATCCTTGAAGACGACGGGCAGATGTCCGCTCTCATCGATGGCATCGAAGTCGTTGATTTGATCTATGATTTTCCCGCCGACATCAAGAGCGGTCAGGATTTCATCGGGATGCTACGCAAACTCCAACCGAGACTTTACTCGATCGCCTCGAGTCCGAAAAAGCATCCCGACGAAGTTCACCTCACCGTCGCCAAAGTCGTTTACGATTCAAAAGGGCGCGTTCGCAAAGGCGTTGCCTCCAATTTCCTGTGCGAGTGGATGAACGAAGAACAGGAAGTCCGCGTCTTCATGCAGCCGACGAAGCATTTTAAGCTGCCGACTGATCTCAGCAAAGATGTTATCATGGTCGGACCCGGAACCGGGATTGCTCCTTTCCGCGCTTTCCTCGAAGAACGTCAGGTGACAAAAGCGACCGGTCGCAACTGGCTCTTTTTCGGAAATCCGCACGAATCAACTGATTACTTTTACAAAGAGGAGTTCGACGAGATGGCCGAAGAGGGTGTCCTCACCCGCATCGATTGCGCTTGGTCCCGCGATCAGGAGCACAAGATCTACGTTCAGGACAAAATTCGTGAATTTTCCGAGGAAGTCTGGAAATGGCTCGAAGCCGGCTCCCACTTCTACGTCTGTGGGGATGCGACCTACATGGCCGGCGATGTCGACAAGGCGCTCTTCGAACTCGTCCGGAAATACGGCGGCTACGACCACGAAGGTGCCCGGGCTTACCTCAAGAAATTGAAGGACGACGGTCGCTACCAGCGCGACGTTTACTAAATTAGCTGGGGCTAGGCTTTAGATTGCTACTTTCGCTTCTACTGCCCAGCCATATTGCACTCGGCGAGATTTGATATTTTCAAAGTCTTTCAAAAACATCGCAAACTTCGCCGCCACGGTGCTATTTCCCCGGTAACCCTATGCCGGACGATTCCCGACACGACGAATTCATGCAGCTGTTCATCGAGTATCAGCCGCAGATTTATGCGTATGTGAGGAGTCTCCTTTTCCAGCGGGCCGATGCCGACGACGTCATGCAGGAGACCGCTTCGGTGCTCTGGCGAAAGTTCGATCAGTTTGAGCGCGGAACCCGTTTTGATCGCTGGGCCTTTCGGACGGCCTATCATCAGGTTCGCGCTTTCCGGCAAAAAAAAGCGCGCGAGTCGAAGCGGCTTCAGTTCGGGGATGCGCTTGTCGAAACGCTCAGCAACGAGGCGGAGGCCTTTCTCGACAACACCGAGGACACGATGGCAGCCCTCGAACGTTGCGTGCAGAAACTCCCGACGAAGCAGCGCGATATGGTTCGCTGGCGCTTCGAGCCGGGCGGCACAAATCGTGAAATCGCCAAGCTGATCGGAAAATCGGAGTCGGTCGTGAGCCGCTTCATGAATCGAATTTACGAGACGCTCATGAAGTGCGTTTCCCTGCAGGTGAAATTCAACGGGGAGGTCGGATGAAAGAGGCCGATTCCCAGTTGATCGAACTTTGTGGCAAAGTCAGGGATGAAACCGTGACACCGGAGGAGTTGGCGGCGCTTGAAGCACGGCTCGCCGCCGATCCTGCAGCACGTCAGTATTACCTGCGCTTCATGCAGCTCGATGCCCTTCTCGAAAAGTTTCCGCCGCTTGACGATGACGAGTTCGAAGAATCGATCAGCTCACCCCGCTTCGTCCGTCTCCCCCTTCCTGCAGCGGCGGGGTGGCTTGCGGTGGCGGCGGCGCTGACCCTCCTCGCGACCCTCGCTTTTTTCCGCGTGACTTCTGACGGGGAATCCCGCGCGACGAACCGCTCCATTGCGGTGCTCATTTTCTCCGAAGGCTGCGAGTGGAGCGGGCGCGACTTGATCGAGGGCCAGCGCCTCGGTCCGGGAAAACTGGAGCTGAAGGCGGGCACGGCGGTGATCCGGTTTACCGGCGGGGCCGAGGCGGTGCTCTCCGGGAGGTCCGCGCTGGAACTCACTGACGCGACGAGCGCGGTCCTCATCGACGGGGAAATTGTGATCCGGGCTGAAAACGGAGCGGAGGGATTTATCCTCGACACCCCGACCGGCCGACTCATCGACATGGGGACCGAATTTGCAGTCAAAATCAGGGACGACGGCGACACCGAGCTGCATGTCCACGAAGGCGAGGTCGCGGTCGGCGAAGCGGCGGAGGAAAAGGACATCATCGCTGCAGGTCACGCCGTGAGAGTCCAGCACGGCAGCCTCGCCCGCAGCGAAGTGACACTGAATGCCCCCCGTTTTCGTGAATTAATTGAACGAGCCAAGCCTCGCGAGCGCCGCGATCTCATGACTCACTACGAAGGGTTTTATCACGATCCGGGGAGCTACGATCCTTCTGCTCTCTCGACGGGGAAAGGCTGGGCCGGTCCCTGGCGTCTGCGCGCCGGGACTGAGTTTCAGCAGCGGGAAAAAGACAGCTCAGCGCTCATGACGATCGCTCACAGTCAGATGGAAATCGCCTGGCCCCTCAAAGGCGGGCAGGCCGGGATGCTGGAAATGCCACCGGGACAAAATGTGCGGATTCGCCAAATGAAGAAACCGCTCAGGATGGGGAAATGGGGTATTCACTACTTTAGCTTTCTCGTGACTGAGCCGGATCATTCCAAGCCAGGTGCGGAGATGGCGAGACCACCGCGATCTGATTTACGAGTCACCTTTCGATCCTCCGATGATTACTTCGGCGAATCGCTCAGTTTAGGCTGGGGCTCTCGCTTACAGCCCTGGCTCTCGAGTGATCTCGGATCGAACTTCCGGTCTCTCCGACAAATTCCGACGGATCAAACCGTGTTCTGCGTTGCTAAAATCACGACGAGAAATGACGGAACCGATGAAGTCGCCTTTCGCTTTTACACCCGTGAAGATCCCCTCGACATTGTCGAGCCGGCCGAGTGGGATCTCGTCACTCAGGGGATCGACCAGAAGGCCGCCTACGATCTCCTCCTCCTCACTTCCGATTCCAACCAGGTTCGCTACCTTGACGAAATCCGGATCGGCCCCTCATGGCGGTCGGTCACTCCGGTGAATGTCGAGCATTTCTCCGCGCTCCCTGAATCATGAGAAAATCTTTAGCCATCCTTCAGCTTGCGCTTGTTTTCGCCGTCTCCGGACTGCGGGCGGAATTCCCCGAGCCGGTTTTCCCCTTCCTCGAAACGCACTGCTATGAGTGCCACGACGATCTCAGCCAGGAAGGCGGGCTCAATCTTCTCGATCTCGACTTTGATCCAACCGATCCGCACAATCTCGCGATCTGGGCAAAAGCGCACGACCGCGCCACGTCGGGCGAAATGCCTCCGGAAGAGCAGCCGCGTCCCGGTGCGGATGAGCTGAAGAATTTCGCCGCCGTTACGAGCGAATCTCTCGAAGAGGAGTGGAAAAAACGCTACGCCTCGTCGGGGCGGACGCAGGGCCGACGGCTCAATCCCACTGAGTTCGAGCACACCCTGCACGATCTCCTCGACGCCCCCTGGCTGGAGCTGAAGGAAATGCTCCCGCCGGATCCTTCCGTCGCGGGATTCGACAATGTCGCCGAGGCGCAGGAGCTTTCCTACGTGCAGATGGCCCGCTACCTCGAGGCCGCCGAAGTCGCGATCGACGGCGCGATGCAGCTTCGTCCGCCGCACGAGGCCGAAACGGTCCGGACCTGGTTTTCGCAGGAAGGTCGCTACCTCGGCAAAGACGAGTTCGAAGGTCTCGGCACCGGCGACATCCGCCCCGTCGGTGACTGGACGATTTTCTTCCGCCAGCCGAACAGCGCACAGGACACCTATCACATCAAAAACACCTCCCCGCGTGTTCCCGGCTGGTATCGCTTCCGGGTCCGGGCGCGCGCCGTGCACTACGACAATGGCGAGCTTTCCGCTCCGAAACAAGGCCAGGTCGCGGTCATCAATACCGAGGCGAAGCGTGTTCTCGGCGAGTTCGATGTCCCCGAAGGACCCGAGGGCGGCATCGTCGAATTCACGGCCTGGCAGCATGAAAAAGAGCTGCTCGATTTTTTCTGCGCGACGCTCGATGACTTCGATTATCCCAACAAAAAGAAAGATCCGACCGGCCCGCTGAAGCGCGACGGGATCGGGATCGACTGGTTTGAAATTTCAGGGCCCTTTGCGAACGAAGACTGCGCCGAAGGCGTCTGGCCTCCGGAAAGCTACCGCCGTCTTTTCGGGGATCTCGCCACCGCCCCGTGGACGGAGGCGAGCGGTCTCAAGCCGCCGCAGCCGCTCAATTTACCCGATCTCACCGCGAACCGTTTCGGTCTTCGTGAAACCTATCAGCTCCCGCCGGAAATGATGATGGTCGTTTCTGAAAATCCGGAAGCCGATGCCGAGCGCCTCCTTCGCGACTTCATGGCGCGAGCCTACCGTGGCAAGCCGGAGGAGTCCGAAGTCCAGCGCTGTCTCGCCTTTGCCCTTGAAGCGATTGCCGGTAAAGCCTGCTTCCAGGATGCGATGCGTCCGGCTTTCAAGGCGGTCCTCTGCTCTCCGGACTTCCTCTATTTTCGCGAGGACGCGGGAGCGCTTGATGACTTCGCTCTCGCCTCGCGGCTCTCCTACCTGCTCTGGCGCTCGATGCCCGATGCGGCTTTGTTAGAGGATGCCGCCGCCGGTCGCCTGAGTTCCCCCGAGGGACTGCACGCCGCTTTCACCCGCCTCCTCGACGATCCGAAAGCAGAGCGGTTCATCGAAGATTTCGCGGGGCAATGGCTGGAGCTTCACGCGGTGCATGAGACCTCACCGGATCGCTATCTTTTCCCCGAATATTTCTGCGACACCCACCTCGTTGATTCCGGTGTCGCCGAGACCGTCGCGACCTTCGACGAGATGCTACATCAGAATCTTCCCGCGAAAACCATCGTCGCGGCGGACTTTGTCATGATCAATGAACGGCTCGCCGAGCTCTATGGCATCGACGGGGTTCGCGGTCGCGAGATCCGCCGCGTCGAGCTACCGGCCGGCTCCGTCCGCGGAGGGCTCCTCACGCAATCCAGCATTCTCAAAGTGACCGCGAACGGACTCACTTCCTCTCCCGTGATTCGCGGGGCCTGGGTCATCGAGCAGATTCTCGGCACGCCTGCTTCCGCTCCGCCGCCTGACGCGGGGGCGATCGAACCGGACACCCAGGGCGCGAAAACGATCCGCGAACTCCTCGCGCTCCACAGCCGTGAGGAGTCCTGTGCGAGTTGTCATGTCAGGATCGATCCTCCCGGTTTTGCTCTCGAAAGTTTCGACGTCATGGGCGCGTGGCGGGAAAGTTACCGTTCCTTCGGCGAGGGGGAAAAAGTGAATCTCGAGGTCGCCGGTCGCCAGGTCCGCTACAAGACCGGACTCCCCGTCGATCCCTCCGGCGTCACCGAAGAAGGCGAGCCCTTCTCGGACATCCATGAGTTTCGTGACTACCTCCTTTCGCAGGAGCGTCAGCTCGCGCGGAACCTCACGAAGCGCTTTGTCACCTTCGCGACCGGCGCGACGGTTTCTTTTTCCGACCGCAAAACCGTCGAGGCAATTCTCGACGCGACCGAAGCCGATGGATATCCTGTTAAAGATCTCCTCGAAGCGGTCGTTCTCAATGAACTCTTTCGTTTTAAGTAATCATGAGCCCCTACCTCTCCCGCCAACCACTCGACCGTCGCACGATCCTTCGCGGATTCGGCGTCGGTCTCGCGCTGCCGCTCCTCGATTCGATGATCCCGATGCGGGCCCGCGCCACCGAGCCGACGAACATTCAGCGACTCATCGCGATTCAGACGAATCAGGGGATTCTCCCGCAAAACTTTTTCCCTAAAGGTGAGGGCCGCGACTACGAAGCGTCACTTTACCTGAAGCTCCTCGATCAGCATCGTGACAAGATGACGATCTTCTCCGGCGTCTCTCACCCCGAAGTCGATGGCGGACACCAGGCCGAGTCCTGCTTTCTCACCGCCGCGCCGCATCCGGGCCGCGGTGGATTCCGGAACACGATTTCGGTCGATCAATACGCGGCGGATCGCATCGGGCACCTCACGCGATTCCCTTCCCTCTCCCTCGCCGTGGGGACGAAGCAAAGCCTCTCCTACACGCAGTCCGGCGTGCAGATTCCGGGCGAGGAATCCCCTTCCGCCCTTTTCCGAAAGCTCTTCATCCAGGGTTCCGAAACCGAGGTTGATGCCCAGGTTTCGAAATTGCGCCAGGGGCGGAGCATTCTTGACTCCGTCGGGGAGCGGGCGCGGCAGTTGCAGCGTCAGGTTGATGCGGCGGACCGCGATAAGCTCGATCAGTTCTTCACCGGCGTGCGCGAACTCGAAGGTCGTTTGTTGAAAAGCGAGGAATGGGAAACGCAGCCGAAGGCGAGCGTCGAGATTCCCCAGCCGAAGGATTTCAAAGACCCCGGCGCTCTCGTCGAGCGGACCCGCGCGATGTATGACCTCGCCCGCCTCGCCCTTGAGACGGATTCGACGCGACTCATTTCCATCTACGTTCATCAAAACACCGCGAAGCCGAACATCCCCGGGGTCGATACGGGGACGCACCCCTTGACCCATCATGGCAATCAGGAGGAAAAACTCGAGCAACTCACCCGCATCGAGAGCGCGCAGTTTTCGGAACTCGCCGGGCTGCTCGATGGCTTGAGCGGCTCACGCGGCGGCGGCGACTCCCTCCTCGACCAGACCTCCGTGATCTACGGCACCTGCATGGGGAATGCGAACGCCCACACGAACAACCATCTGCCCGTGCTCATTGCCGGAGGTGGTTTCAAACACAGCCAGCACCTCTCCCTCGGCGGGACGCACGATTACCCGCTCCCGAATCTCTTCGTGAGCACCCTGCAACGGTTTGGCGTAGAGGCGGATCGATTTGCGACGAGCACCGGGACGATGCGTGGGTTGGAGATGGTTTAAAAGGCGGGGAGAACTTTCAACGTTGAACGTCCAACGCTCAACATTGAAGGGCTGAGGCATGGTTGGAATGCAATGACTTCGCGGCCCGTTGCGAGATTTGTGAAATTGTTGGCGGCTGGATCACTGCTCTCGAATAACGATATTGGTGGCATTGATGAACTTACCCAAAGAACTCTCGAGGTAGGTATGACGACTCATGGTGCTGTGATAAAGAGTTTTACAAAGCTCTACCATCCGATCATTGAAAATCCCCTCTGGATCGGTTCGCTTCGTATCAGCCAACTTACCATTGTGACCATCGAGGATTCCCGGATCCAACTGAAAGACAGGGTGGCATCCCGCCTCAATTCGATAGTATGTTCCAGCAGGTGGAGAATAGTCCGTGAATGTTGGCGAATCAGGGATCAGTCGTCCTGTGATCAAGGACGGATTATGACCACTCGTCGTTTCAATGTAGCGAGACTGGAGCTCAGACTTGTTCGGCACACTTGCATTCTTATATCCCAACCAATACTCCCGATCCTGAATCGGTACAGTCGGAGCCAGCCACTTTTCAAGAGACTTTCCAACCTTCCAAATTCCTTTCGTCGCTACATCCGTTTTTGATGTGAGGGTAATTAGTCCCGGAGGCTCATTCGCCGGCCAGTTTCTCGTCGCAAGGCGCATCTGGCGGGTGTGAAGACTTTCAGAAGCAGGATTTATTAGTAGGATCAAATCCCCAATCACACGGGAACGTCGCTCGTGAAGAGAAACCCCTCCCTCATTCCGCTTTTCTCTGAGATATGAGTTGTAAGACAAGATTGAGGATGCTGCCACGTTTTCCAAAATACGTGCACCAAAAGAATGCCCCACTAGAACGACTCGACAATCCTGCTCGTTCGCAGCCCTTCGGAGTGACCAAAGACAGTCGAGCATCGCGGGACTGGAAAGACGTGTCGTCGCGGCACGACGCCCAGGGAAGGTTAGCTTATCGAGTGCAAAGGACAAAGGTATGTCTTCGCTGAGACTCCTCCCTTTCCAACCGATATAGATCCCAGCAGTATTTCTATAATCCCTGCTGAATTTATTGAGGAAGTTATTGAATCGCAGAAGATCATTGGGATTTCGATCAGGGTCCGCGTTATTTTGCCAACCGTGAATAAAGACAATCACAGTTCCCCCCGGGCGAAGTGATTTGATCACTTTCACGGCCTCCTTGCGCTGATCGGATTCCCATTTATCACCCTGATCATCAAATTCGATTACGCGAAGATTTTTTCCATACGCAGGCCCGCCTGCGTCAAGCCTGTCCGCGTAGGGGATCACAGCGTAACTCGATCTGGGCGTTTTCTCTGGAGTGAGTCGCCAGTAGTGCCGTACACTGATGCAACCAACCGTGAAGGAAGCAAGCATCGCTGCAGTAAGACTAATTATGGGGTAGCGAAGTGGAGGTGCCTTTCTCAGTAGCTGGAAGCTCATGTCGTGGATATATACTGCTGCGCTTCTAATTCCTGAGCGCAGACACATCCTTCACAAATGTCCTTCCACGTAAAGACAATGTGAACGTCTATTCTTGGGCGAAGAATGGTGAGATGCCTGTTTCAGACAAAGGGCAGAGAAACCATCAAACTGAATCGCTTCGGAAAGGCTTTCCAGATCGGCCCTTTCCTGAAGCTGTTGATCACTGGCAATAAAAGCCTGCGAGGTCACTGCAATTGACCGAGGCTTTCGAGGACTTCGAGCACTTGCGAGACTTGCTCTTCGCGCTTCGTGGATTTTCTGCCGAAGGCGGCGGAGAGGGCTTCGGAATCGGGGCCGTGATCGGGGAGCAAAGTGCGGATCGCGGTGACTTGATCGGGAAGACGATCCGGCCAGGCGAGGGCTTTGGCTTTCGACGGGGCCGCTTTTGTCTTCGCGGCGGGCAGGGCGAGCTCGGATTGGGTCGTGTCGCCGTCGGCGGAGTCGCCATCAGGGTTTTGGAAATCGGGACGGAGCCAGCGGATCTTGCCGTTCTTTTCCTCTTCGGCGCGTTCGTGATTGAGCGCGACGAGGCGTTCGAGGAGTTCGTTCTCCCAGGCATCAGCGGCGGCACCGCCGCCACTCTTGATCTTACTCTTGTTCTTGATCGTGCTCTCCTCCGCTGCCTCGGGATCAAGATCAGGATTAAGAGTAAGATCAAGAGGACCGCTCCCGGCGGAGGAATGGACCGTCGGGCGCTGCGCCCACAAGTCATCCCAGCCGTAGGCGTGGAAAACGGCTTCGTCGAGGTCGTCGTGGATTTGCTGGAGGACGGAGACGAGGCCGTCGTCGTGGATCTTCCGCTCCTTCGGCGTCAGGGGCGTCCCCGCGCGGAGGGCTTCGAGGACGTTGTAGATCCCGGTCAGGGTCAGGTCAGGGTGGAGCGATTGTTGGCGCTTGCGGTGGGCGTCGAGGCGCTCGCCGAGTTCACGGATGCGCTCGCGGGTTGGCTCGTCGGGGTCGGGGAATGGGAAGGTTTCGAAGCAGGTAGTTTTGACGTAGACCGGGGTGGGACCAAGCTGGGATCCATTCGCTAGGGACCATGCGACATGAACATGGCTCGACATAACGCCGAGCGACACAGCCGATTCGTCGGCGAAAGCGATCAACTTATTGTCCGGAAGAATTTTACCGTCAAGAAAAACAAAGAAGCGATATTTACTGGTTTCAACTGTCGCTATATACCTGTCGAGTCCTACCAAAGCCGGACGAAATGCACTGCGCGGCTCGCCGAAAATCCACCAGTTATCTCGGTAAGTTGCCCGCCGATTTTGGTCTCGCTCGGGTTTAACATTGCTTAGAACGTGCTGATAAGTTTCTGGGAATTCTTCGGACGCTTTTTCCGAAGAGAGACCGAATAAATCGATGACGTGGACGCCGCGCGGCTTAGTTGTCAGGTCTTTTCCGTTTCGATATTCTCGAATAATTTTTTCGATTCCTGGGATCCGCCCTAGACCGAGCTTATTGGCTGTTTCACTATCGATTAGGAACCCTGATCCGTGAAGTTTGACGCCTGGGCAGCTCAATCCTTCATTGGATTGCAAGAGCTCTTTTGAGGCAAGGTTGGCTCCAAGGCGGAGGGAGCTAGAAATCGAACCAATATTTTGATTGAACGTGACAGCAAAATCTCCGGACTCACTCTCAGCTTCAGTCGATACAGTTAGTCGCATTCCTTCCCCAAAATTCGCTGAACCAACTGTCATCGCAATCCGCACCGCCGCGCCATCACTTGAATCCACCCACGGATGATCGGGGATCGCAAAAGCCAGATGCATCGGCTTTTTCTCATCGCCCAAATGCCGCTCCAACACTCGCCGATTAAAGGTCTGATGAATCGAATTTGTCGTGATCAACCCGAAACGCTTAATCTTTCCGTCACGAAGAAGTTGCGCGGACTTTTCCCACCAATACATGACAAAATCCGCCGACTCTGGAACATCGCCCTTCCATGCCTTGCTTACCGCTTCGGTGTAGCCGTGGCCCAGGAAATCCCGCATCCGTGAGGCACCCACAAACGGCGGATTCCCCACGACATAATCCGCCTCAGGCCAATCCGGTCTCCTCGGATTCGTGAAATCGTAGAGCACTTTTTTCGCGCTCTCGTCAGGCACCTCTTTCCCTGTCACAGGATGCGGCTTCGTCGTGATCCCATCCCAGATCTGAACGACGTTGCCTTCTTCGTCGCGGCGCGGGATCTTTTCATCATACGCGAGGACCGCGTCCTGATGCAGGATCGTGTTTTGCTTTGGCAGGAGCGGGCGGTCGTTCGTATCGGCTTTGCCGGTCGTTCGAAAATGCCACTGAAAGTAACCGATCCAGAGGACGAGTTGGGCGATGGAAACGGCGGAGCGATTCAGCTCCATTCCGAAAAACTGATCGGGCCGCACTTTGAAGCTGTCCATCTCGAGGGTGCGGTTTCCCCCAATCAGCTCAAAGAAGTCGAGGACCTCTGCCTCCAGCAACTTGAGGTGCTCCATCGTGACGTAGAGAAAGTTCCCCGAGCCACAGGCGGGATCTAGGATTTTGAGCTGACAGAGTTCGTGATGGTAGCTCTCGACTTCCTCGCGGGCTTTCGAGGTTTTCTCCTGCTCCATCAAGAGGACGGCGGCGGCCTTCACCGACTCCCACTGCGTCCGCAGAGGCTCGATCACGGTCGGCTCGATGAGGCGCTCGACATACGAACGCGGCGTGTAATGCGCCCCGAGCTTGTGGCGCTCACGCGGGTCGAGGGCGCGCTCCAGCAGGGTCCCGAAGATCGCAGGATCGACCTCGGTCCAGTCGGCCTGGGCGGCTTCGATGAGGAGCTGGACTTGCTCTCTCGTGAGCGGGAGGGCGCTCGCATTTTCAAACAGGCCGCCGTTGAACTGGGCGATCTTTTGAAAGAGCAGCGTCGAGTAATCGGTCCCGGTCGACATTTCATTCCACAATCCGGTCACGAGGGTCGGAAAGCTCGCCGGATTTTCATCGACCTTCTTGAGGAGTTCGAGAAAGCCATGCTCGGGGAGGAGCCCGATGTCTTCCGCGAACATCGTGAAGAGACAGCGCTGGAGAAAGACGGCGACCACTTCGGGGTCATGTTTTTCCGCCTCAAGCGACTTGGCGAGCCTCGCGAGCCGGTCGGCGATGTCGCGGGTGACCTTGGCGATGCGCTTCGCGGGATCGAGCGAAAGCGGGTCGGTCCAGATCGTGCGGAGGAGGTCCCGGGTTTCTGCCTTGCGAAGATCGTCGAGATAGATCCGGTGATTTTTCGGATCGGGAAAGCGCTGGTAACGTCCTCCCGAGACCGTGAACTCGGCGTAGAGCTCAAAGACGTAGCCGATGTCGCAGACGATGAGAAAAGGCGGTCTCCCCTCACCCGCCGGAAGATCGCGGATGTAGCCCTCGGCCTGGGCATGGGCGCGGGTCATCGCTTTGTCATACCCGGCGGTGCCGCGAGTCCCGTGTCCGAGGGCGGACTTAAGAGGGTTAGGTGTCGGACCTAACCCTGTTGAGTCCGCTTTTGCGGCCGCCGCCTCGACGCCCTGTTTCGTTTCGAGGACGAAATGCCCCGCTTTGTAGAGATCGATGTAGCGGGGCGCGGAGCTGCCGTCGGCTTTATGATGCGTGATCGCCCGGTCAAAGGTGTAACCGTTTTCGCTCGCATCGGCCTGGGCCGGCTGCGGATGCGGGAGGTCGAGAAGGTCGCAAAGCTCAGCGAGGAAAAGCTGATAGTTCGCCCGCTCGCGCCCTCCCGAAGCGCTCCAGCGGGAGATGAAATCAGTGATGTCAGTTTCCGGAGCGTCGGGCATTTGTCTTTCTAGCGAAAGAACGGGGAACTTTCAACGTGGAAGGTTTGGGACGGGGAGAACTTTCAGCGTCCAACGTCCAACGTTCAACGTCGAAGGGGCGGGAAGGTAGCGGCATTCGGGAGAATGCCGACGGGGAGGAACGGGGAGAAATTTTGAATAATGAATCCTGAACGTCGAATTTCGAAGGAGGCCGGGCCTGGCGGTCGGAAGATTTTGGGATGAATGGTGTTCTCCAAACAGAATGCTCTCTTCTGAAAAGGTAGCGAGATTCGTCCGATTTTCGGATGGAAGTCCACGCCATGTCGGAATGGTTCTCATTCCCGCTACTTTTCCCCACTCCAACGTTGAACGTTCAAAGTTGAATGTTCAACGTTCGGCCGCAGGCCGCAGGCCGCCTTAGCTCCCCCGAAGCTCGATACCGCGGGTCGTGCCATCGTTGAACTTCGCGGTTCCGCTCCAGGAGGTTTTGCCGCCGGCGGGATCCTGCTTCGTGAGTTCGTAGTAGGTTCCGTATTGGTCGTTGAAGTAGATGAAGCCGGAGCGCGAATTTTGGCCGTTGATGGTGAGATTTTCACCCGGGGAAAAGAGCGAACCCTTGAGAGAGCCAAGACCCTTGATATTGCTCCAGATGATCGTGGCCGGATACTGCTGGCCGTAGGGGCCGGTCATGGTGTATTGGCGGACGGTCTCGCCGTTTGCCGCTGGTGGCATGGGCTTGGGAGCAGGCCCTCCGTCGGCTTTCTCGATGGGAACGAGGGTGACCTTGAACGGTGCGGCGGCATCAGCTCCGGTTCCGGCCCACTCGAAGGAGTTCCCTCGAGTTCGCTTCCAGAGACTGTAAATCGCGCCGTCGCTGGCGGTGAAAGTGATGTAACCGGCCTCGGGGTTTCTGCCATTGAAGGAAACGACCTCGCCATCGCGGTAAGTGATCGTTCCGGAAATGCCGCCGAGGCCTTTGATGTTATCCCAGACGATCTTAACAGGAAAAGGAGTCCCTCCGCCTTCGGGAAGGTAATGATAGTGCTGCACGGTCGCTCCGGCGGCGGGTTTTGGAGCGGGCTTGGGTTGGTTCGAGCCGCTCGGAACGAGGGCGATCCACTCGCCTGCTCCATCGGCACCGACCCAGCGGAATCCTTTGCCAACGGTCTCTTTGCGAAATTCGTAGTAGGTTCCATTCTCGTCATTCATCCAAATAAATCCGGAGGCCGAATTTTTGCCGCTGAAGCCGAGGTCACCGGCAGCGTAATGGAAATCGCCCCGGAGGTTGTCGAGCCCGTTGATATTATCCCAGATGATGGTGGTCGGAACGGTGGATCCGTCCGGATAGGTGAGCAGGTAAGTTCGAACGTCGGCCGCGAGGGCGGGAGGCTGAATGAAAGCGGTGACGGCGAAAAGGATCAAAAACGGTGAGAAAAAACGGTTCATGTCAAAAAGACGAGTGGTTTCTGAATTCATTCTGGAGTTCCTTCGTGATAATAAAGAAGATGCGCGAAATGGACAGAAGTTTTCTTGAGCAACAAATTCGTCGAATCGATTTCCCCCTTCCTATCCACCCCATGAAACGTTCTCTTTTAGGATTCGCGATCCTTTCGCTCCTCGCTCCGCCATTGCAGGCGCAACCGGTCGAGATTCCCCTGGGATCGCGAAAGGTTGTTTTTCAGAAACTCGACAGTCCGATCCGGCGCGAGGGGCCGCTTTTGATTTCACTCCATGCTAATGAAGCGACTTCGGTGAAGGCGGCCAAATCGCTGCTGCCCTCCTACGCGGGGACGCTCGTGGTGATCGAAGCGGGCGGGCAGCGTCGTATCCCGCTGAAAGACGGCTCCAACCGCGTCACGATCGATCCGAACCGCGTTTTCTCGCTCGCGGGGGTGAAGCGGGACATGGATCGTTTCAGTATCTTTTTGGAAGCGGAGGCGAAGCAGTGTGCGGCATTCGGCGAGAAGATCGTGGCGACTTTCGGGATCACGAAGGAACGTCCTGTCATTGCCCTGCACAATAACACGAACGGCGGTTACTCAATCGATAGCTACCTTGACGGTGGCTCGGAGGCGGCCGCAGCGGCGCGAGTGACCCGTGCTCCGTCGGATCCGGACAACTTCTTTCTCGTGACGCATCCGAAGCTTTTCGATGATCTGGTGAAGGCAGGTTTCAGCGTCGTGCTTCAAGATAATGAGAACGCGCCTGACGATGGTTCGCTTTCGGTTTACTGCGGACGGCGTGGCATCATCTACGTGAATGTTGAAACTCAACACGGTGCCGAAGCGGAGCAAAAGCGGATGCTGGAGGCGGTGATGGAGCTCCTCGGAACGCGGTGATCGGGAGCGGAAGCAGGTGCACCGTGACACTTTCGGGTCTTGCATCAGCCAACGACGAGTGACTCCGCCTCTTCGACTTCCCAGCGGTGGTAGGCGTCAGCATACTCGGGACAGGTCGCGACAAGGACGTCATGCGAGGCATCGCCGACGAGTTTCCCTTTTTCCAGAAAGAGAATGCGCGGAGCCTGGCGGAGAAGATCGATACGATGGGTCACGAGCAAGGTCGTCCCCTCCCCACCGCGGGTGCGCTCAAGAATTGAATCATGAATGAGCGACTCGCTTTCCGGCTCGACGGAGGCAGTTGGCTCATCGAGGAGGAGAATCGTCGGGACGGTGAGGAAAGCGCGGGCGAGACTGAGTCGCTGCCTTTGCCCACCGGAAAGTTTAACGCCGTTTTGACCCACTTCGGTGTCGTAGCCGAGCGGTAAGTTTTGAATAAAGTCGTGGGCGTTAGCAGCCAGGGTTGCTTTGATGATCGCTTCCTCATCGGCTTCGGGAAGCCCATAACGAAGGTTGTCGCGGACCGTGCCATTGAAGAGATAATTGTCCTGCCCCACGTAGCCGATGGGCTGACGGAGCGACGCCAGCTCGAAGTCGCGAACATCGATGCCATCAAGATCGAGATGCCCGGCGGTGATGTCGTAGAATCGCGGAATTAAATTGAGGAGGGTGCTCTTCCCCGATCCGCTTCCCCCGGCAATGGCAACGAACTCCCCCTTCCCGATCTCAAAGGAGACGCCGTCGAGGATCGGCTTGCCGGGGACGTAGTAAAACTCGACGTCCCGAAAGCTGATTTGCCCCCGTGGATTTTCCCAGCTCTTTGCGTCGGCCTTTGAGGCAATCACGACGGGTTCCTGAAGCAGCTCCATGACACGGGAGGCGGCGGCTCTTGCCCGCTGCAAAATGTCACTGGTCTGGGCGATGGTCCGGATCGGACTCTGCAAACGCCACCAGAACCCCCGGTAGGCGATGAGAGCGCCGAGAGTGAACCACTCGCTCCCCCGCATGATGAGCCAGGCGCCGACGCCGAGCATGATCAGATTATTGATGAATCCGAAAATCGAAACGATCGGGAAATAGGTGTTTCGAAGCTTGCTTGCTTTCACGCTCGTTTCGTAAAATCCATCAGCCCGAGCTTGAAAGTCAGCGATCTCGGCCTCTTCACGGGCAAATGACTGGGTGACCTGAATTCCGGCAAGGCGATCCTGGAGGAATGACCCAATATTCCCCAGTTTCTTCCGGACTCCTTCGTAAATCGTTTTGACGCGGCGATTATATTTCCGGATAAAGATGAAGGCAAAAGCGAGCGGGATGATCGAGGCGGTTCCCACGACGGGGCTGAGCCAGAGGACCATGCCGGCGACGACAAAGAAGGTGACGATTTCCTCAAGGAGACTCGTGAGGCCCTGAAGGACGGATTGCTCCATCGCATCGATGTCGCTCGTCATGCGGGTGACGAGTTCACCGGTGGAACGGTCGCGATGGTAGCCGAGAGACTGGTGTTGGAATTTCGAAAACAGCTCGGAGCGGATATCCCGCACGAAAGCCTGTCCGGTTTTTTCAAGGAGGTAGGTCTGAAAGGCCCCGCAGGCAAGGCCGACGAGATAGGTCGCGAACATGATCGCGAGCCACATCCCGAGAACGCCGGGCGTGAGAGTTTTCCCGACAAGATGATCAGCGACGAATCCCCAGACAAGCGGGTGAAAATTCACAAACGGGACCGCGAAGACGAGCAGGGCGAGGGCAGTGTAGATTCTCCCCCGGTAGGGAGTGAGGCGCCTCCACACTTCAGCGCGGAGTTCGCGGTCGCTGATTACATACTCGTCGGACATCGGAAGGAATACGACACGATGCCTAATTCAGGCCAATCGGGGACCGGAATGATCCGGAATCGGCAAGCGGAGCACTCGCTTCAGAGAAGGAGCTCGATTAGTTCACGGCAGATTTAATCTGCATGCGGGTGCTGGATTTGATTTGCCCAGTTCCGGAATCAAGCGTTTCAATCCGCATTTCGTCGACCATCCAGATATCACCGAACTTTTTGCCGCTGAGAACTTCGAAACGACGAATCGGGCGGCCTCCGGAATTATATCCGTTCATCTTGATCATTCCCCCGCTGCCGCGGTCGATCCAGACATCAACGGTAGCGTAGGCGCCTTGACCATCGGGATTTAAAACCCGGACCAGCCAGCACTCACGTCCTTTGACTTTATCCAACTTGATGATTTTTGCGTTGGGCCAGTAAAGAAAGCGCATTGCGAGGTCTTCGTAAGTCACATCGGTGCCGCGAACTTCGCCGGCATACTTTGACGGATTAACAGGCTGCATCGTTTTGCCACCCATGCCTTCGAAGAGGGCAAAGCTGTTATTCTTTGTGTCCAGGTAGATGACCTGAGACGGATCGTCGAAAATGAAACGGATCGATTCCGGTTTTAGCGACATGAGGAAGGGAGTCTTCGAGGCGAAGCCAGTCCGCAGGAGGCCGGTGAAGTCACGATTGAAGAGCGTGTAGCTGTAACGAACGAGCTTGAGGACTTCATCCGCCGTGAGTTGGTCGATGGATTTACCGGCGAATGAGGGAGTGGCTCCGGCTGGTGGCGCTTCGCCTGTTTCTTCCTGGGTGAAAGCCGGGAGAGTCAAGAGGCCGAGCGAAAGAGCGAAGATCGAGAAGGTTTTAATCATGAACGGGGAGTGGGTGTCACGGTTAGACGACGCGGTCTAAGATACATGCAAAAGCGGCATCGAAAACCCCAACTATCAGCGGAAGCGAATCAATTCGGCTGGAAAGATCGGCTGGAAAGATAACCTGTCCCTGTCATGATGAGGGATGGAGAATCATCGCCTTGTCCTGCCGGAACATTTGAATCAGTTTGGCTTCCTTTTCGGGGGCTACCTCTTGATGTGGGTCGATGAGGTGGCGTGGATGGCCGCTTCTCTGGAATTTAAGGGATGCCACTTTGTCACCGTCGGGATGAAAGCGGTCGCCTTTCACAAGACGGTAAAGCAGGGGGCCATTCTTCGTTTCGAAACGAAATTGATCAATCGGGGGAACACTTCAGTGACTTATGCCGTCAGCGTTCTGCACGAAGAGACCGAGATCTTTTCGAACTCGGTGACGCTCGTGCGAATCAACGAATCGGGGGAGAAACAATCGCTTCCCAAGGGCTGAAAGTCTGGTAGCATCTCACTTTTTCCCGAGTATGAGCGACGCAAAGCGAGCGGCAATTTCAGTGATTGGCTCTCTGAATATCGACTATTTCACGAAGGTTCAGGCCCTCCCGGGTCCGGGTGAAACCGTCTCATCGCGCGGGCTTGAACTGTTTCGCGGCGGCAAAGGAGCGAACCAGGCAATTTCAGCCTCTCGACAAGGAGTGAAAGTCTATTTTTTCGGCTGTATTGGGGAGGATGAAGAAGGAATCGCCTATCGAAAGGCGCTCGCTACGGAAGGGATTGACGTCTCCCACTTGAATAAAGCCCCAACCAAAACCGGCGCGGCTTTTATCACCGTGGACCGGGAGGGTGAAAACATGATCGTCATTGCCCACGGCGCCAACGACCGGCTCCATATCAATGATATCAAGGCAGGGCGGCAAGTCATCACCGCTTCTCAGGCTGTTCTGGGCCAGTTCGAGACGCCGGTCGAGGCACTCGTCGAGGCGGCAACGATGGCGAACAAAGCCAACATTCCCGTGGTGATTAACCCTTCTCCGATCAAGGCGGAGTTCCCATGGCACCTCATCCAGACGGATTATCTCATCGTGAACGAAGGCGAAGCGATCGAAGTGTTGGGGTTCCCCCCTCTTTCGGAAGACGCGACAACGCTGCGGCAACGGATGCACGAACTCCGCGTCGAGCATCTCATCGTGACTCGCGGCGGCGACGACACTCTTGTTTTTACCCGAACCGGCGATAGCTTTTCGATCGAAACGCTCCCCGTTTTGCCAATCGATACGGTCGGGGCGGGCGATGCTTTTGCGGGATGTTTCACTGCCCGTATCGCGGGCGGTGACAATTTGGAGGATGCCATTCGTGCGGCGAACTGTGCGGGCGCGCTCACGACATTGGGGGCGGGCGCTCAAAATCCTATTCCCGACCGCGAAAAAGTGGATCAACATCTTGATCATCTCTCCGCAAAATCATAGCCTGTGCTCCAGAATGAAGTCGATTTCTTCCCCTCTAATTTTGTTCCTGCTACTCTCTGCTGTGTTCCTAGTCGGCGCACAGGCATCGTTGGCCGAATCGTGGCCAAGATTTCCATGGCCCGAGTTTCGTGGCCCCGGCGGAGACGGGATCGCCACGGCCGAGAATGTTCCTGCTAAATTCGATGAAGAGAATGGCGTGGCGTGGAAGACTGAGCTCCCAGGTCGTGGCTGGTCATCTCCGGTTTTCGACGGGACTCATCTCTGGATGACCACGGCGATCGAGAAATTCCCTTCTGAAGAAGAGCGACTCGGGAAGCTGCGTGCCGCCGGAGAAGAGGAAAAGAAGTTCAACTCCCGCCAAGTTGCGGACCGCATCGAAATTGCAGTGCTGAAAGTCGACTACGCGACAGGTGAGTTGGTGGATAAGATCATCCTCGACACGATTGAGGAACCCCAGACGATTCATACCTTCAATAGCTTTGCCTCCCCCACTCCGGTCATCAATGACGGGATTCTTTATGCGCATTTTGGCGCTTTTGGCACATTCGCGGTGCGCATGGCGGGGTCCGAGGTTAAATGGCACCGTAAAATCGAGATTGAGCACGGGGTCGGCCCCGGAAGTTCCCCTTTTATCTACCAAAACTTGTTGATCCTCATTTGCGATGGAGTGGACCAGCAGTTCGTCACCGCTCTCGACAAGTCAACCGGTGAAGATGTCTGGAAAACGGACCGTCCGGAAATGCGGGCACCGCTCGGGGATCAGAAAAAGTCTTACAACACCCCGGTCCTTGTCACCGGTGCTGATGGCAAAGACCAGCTCGTTTGCATGGGGGCGCAGTGGCTCGTGAGCTATGTGCCTGAAACCGGTGAGGAAATCTGGCGACTTGACCACGGCAGCGGATTTTCCGTGGTCCCCCGCCCTGTCTTCAGCGATAAACATCAGCTCCTTTTTCTGAGCACGGGCTTCGGGAAGCCGGTTCTTCTTGCCGTCCGTGTTGATGGCAGGGGGGACATCACCGATCAGAACAAAATCATGTGGCGTGAGGAAAAGCGAATCCCCGCGAAACCTTCCCCACTCCTCGTCGGCGATGAACTCTACGTGATTTCGGATGGTGGGATCGCCTCGTGCTTCGATGCTTTGACGGGCTTGCACCACTGGACCGAGCGAATTGACGGGAACTACTCCGCGTCCCCGCTCTTTGCTGATGGCAAAATTTACTTCGCCAATCAGGAGGGAACGGTCAATGTCCTCAATCCTGGAAAGACCTTTGAGATTGCGTCCACGAACCAGTTGGATGGCTCTTTCATGGCCTCGCCTCTGGCTTTCGATGGAGCCTTGATTATCCGTTCCGACACAGCGATTTACCGATTCTCAAACTGAGCCGGGTTTAACCTGCCTGAGAGCCGGAAAAGCGATCTGCATTTTTGTTAAACTAAGCGTGACAAAATGCACGCTTCCCGATATTCATTATGGAAACTGATCCTTTCATCACTCCATGAATAACAAAACCTGTCCTAACATTGTACGAATTCTAGCGGTTCTTTTCGCCGGGATTTTTATCACCACCTCTCAGGCCCGCACCTGGACCAGCACTGACGGAAAGTCAATGCAGGCCATTTTTATGGGGATTGAGGGAGAAAACTTCCGCTTTAAAATGCGCGACGGAAACGAAATCGTGGTCCCCAGTGATCGCTTTATCAAAGCTGATCAGGAGGCCGCAGAGAGGCTTGATCTCATCGGCGACGATTCTTTTACCAAAGCATCGGCCCGTCAGATTGACACGCTTCTCGCCGGTAATTTAAAGGAAGCCGGTTTTTCATCCTTCAACGAGCCACTGCCTGACGATCTTTTTGTTCGCCGTGTTTATCTCGACATCATCGGACGAATTCCGACCAAGGAAGAGTTCCTCGCCTTCGCCGAGAGCGCCCGTCCCGACAAGCGTGAAGCCCTGATTGACGATCTTCTCCTCTCACCCGGCTACGCCTCCCACATGTTCAACTATTTCGCGGACATGTATCGACTCAACGCTTCCGATGCCTTTGTGAACGGAATTCGGATGGATCCTTACGTTCAGTGGTGGCGCGACCAGCTCAAGGCTAACCGTCCTTATAATGAGATGGTAAGCGACATGCTCACGGCAACCGGAAACGTCGGCCAGAACCCAGCCTCCGGGTTCCTCCTTCGCGACACCGGAATGGAATTCGACGCTTTCGCTAACTTCGGGCAGACGATGCTCGGGATCGATATTTCCTGCGCCCAGTGTCACGATCACCCGTTTGACGAATGGACTCAGGGCGACTTCTACGACATGGCTGCCTTCTTTGGGAATACGCAGCGCTCCCTCGGTTATCGTCCTGCTGCGGCGATGATGGGTGGTGGTGCGATTCAAATGCCAAATGCTCCCGAAGGTTGGAAAAAGCAATTCGAAGACTACGCGGTCAAGGAGCACGGGGTCGTGTTGCGCGATCAGTCGGATCGCCAGTTCAACTATTTCGTTCAGGCACTGGGTTGGAATATCGCTGACAACGAAACACTTGAGACAGTTCTTCCGCACGACTTCCGTGGAAGTGGTGGCAAGCCCAACGATGTCGCCCGGCCCAAGACTCTCATTGGTAACGCCGCTAAAGTGGGGGGTAAAACCCGACGTGAGGCGGTAGCCGAGTGGCTCACTGATCGAGAGAATCCACGTTTCGCTCTCGTCATCGCAAACCGCATGTGGGATCGCGCCTTCGGTCGTCCTCTCGTAGGCCCTGTCACTGACTTTGCTGATTCCTCGATTCGGGGTGCGGGGCAGCCTGAAGCACTTCAGTTTGTGACCAAAGAAATGCAGCGTGTGAATTACGACCTTCGTGAGTTCATGCGGATTCTTTACAACACGCGCGCCTATCAGTCGATTGCGACTGAGGAGGAGCCGGACTGGGGATCAGATTATGCTTTCCAGGGACCAGTCCTTCGTCGCATGCGTGCTGAGCAGGCCTGGGACTCGATGATGCTGCTGCAGCATGGTAAAGAAATCGACGAGAAGACCGGGGCAGACGGTTCCTTCTACAAAGCCGTCCTTGATGTCGATTTTAATACAATGACTAACGAGAAGGTTTGGGAGCACTTTGAAGCATGGAAGCAGGCTTCCGGCAGGCGCATGGGTAATGCCGTCCTCGCTTCTGAAGGTAGCATGACTCCAACGGTGGTGAGCGATAATGATCTTCGCGCTTCCGAGCTTGCGCAGCCTTACACAAACGCTTCGATGCTCGATACCTTCGGCCAATCGGATCGTGTCATCACTGATGATCACAACTACGATGGCTCCGTGCCTCAGGTGCTTGCGCTCATGAATGGCGATGTCACTGAAAGGCTCACCGGTCTTTCATCGAAGGTGGTCGAGGACATGGAAGAATATGACGGGCCGGACGACAAGGTTCGCGGTGTCTTCTTCACGCTCCTCAACCGCTTTCCGACGAAAGATGAACTCAGCCTCGGCACCGGGATGATCGAAGACTTTGGTGACGACGGTATCTCCGATCTTGCCTGGGCATTGATGAACAGCCCGGAGTTCCTTTTCATTCAGTAATCCCCTTTTTCCTACCACTTTTAATCGTTCAAATCTCATGGACCATATCGCATCCCTCGCCGGCAAAGACTCACTGAGCCGCCGCTATTTCATGGAAATGTCCGCCAGGCTCTCATTGGGCGTCGGACTCACAGTTCCTTTTCTCCCTCGCCAGTTGAAGGCGCAGGAGGGCGGGAAAGCTAAGAACCTCATCTACATCTACCTTTCAGGAGGAATGACCCACCTCGACACCTTCGACCCGAAACGTGGCGATGTGATGGGTAACACCGAGACAATCGACACGATTGTCGATAACATGAAGATGGGGCAGCACCTCACCGGACTGGCAAAGCAGGCTGATAAGCTTGCGGTGATCAACTCAATGTTCTCGACTAACGGGGCTCACGAGCAGGGTCAGTACATCATGCGGACCGGCTACGAGAAGCGTGCTACGATCGTGCACCCGACAATCGGGCCATGGGCGGAGCGACTTCTTGGAAAAAAGAACGAGGTTCTTCCGGACAGTGTTCTCATTGGTCAGAGCACTTCGAACGCTGGATTCATGGATCCGTCCCTGAGTCCGCTGCCGATTGCAAACCCTTCCGGCGGTGTCCCGAACACGGAACTCATCGTGGAGGGAGACCGATTTTCCCGCCGCATGGAGATGGCCCAGAAGCTCGGTCAGCAGTTCACCGAAAAGTTCAAATACAGCGGTCCCGATTCCTACGTCGAATACTACAAGCAGGCCAATCGGCTCCTCAACAGTGACGAATTGGGTGCCTTCGACATCTCGAACGAGCCGAATGGAGCAGACTATGGCACGGGGCGTCTCGGCCAGGGATGTCTCCTCGCCCGGAAGCTTGTCGAAAGTGGTGTTCGTGTCGTTGAAGTGGTCTCCGGTGGATGGGACATGCACGTAGACGTCGACGGTTCAACCGCAACGCGGATTCCCGAGCTCGACACTGCAGTTTCGACGCTTCTCAAGGATCTTGAGTCGCGCGGTCTCCTTGATTCCACTCTCGTGGCGATCGGAACTGAGTTTGGACGGACTCCAGACATCAACATGAACTCCGGTCGTGATCACTACCCTGCTGCCTACTCCTGCGTGCTTGCCGGTGGTGGAATTAAGGGTGGAACCGTTTACGGTGAAACAGACGGGCAGGGCAAGAAGGTAAAGGCCAATCCAGTCACTCCTGAGGACTTCATCGCGACGATCGGATATGGAATGGGACTAAATCTCGAAGAGACGATCTATTCCCCGAGTCAGCGCCCGTTCACCTTCGGTGATAAAGGTAAGCCAGTGACGGATCTCTTCGGGTAAGCCCGGCTAACACTATCTTTTAAGAGGCCGGGGTGACGATTCGTTCCCCCGGCTTTTTTGTGTCCCGGCCCCTTCACTGTCGAAGTAGCTCTATTTTCCGATGCAGAAGCTGCTGAAGATTTCACCAAGGATTTCCTCGACGTCCGTTTTCCCAATGACATCCCCTATCGCACTGAGGCCTTCCCGAAGATCCATCGCCACAAACTCGGGTGATTCATTCGACTCCAGATTGTCAGCCGCTCTCGCGAAGCTTTGCGCCGCTTGCTTGAGGCAATGCTGGTGGCGCGTGTTGATCGCGGTCAGGCTGCTGGTGCTTATATCACCATTCTCAACAAGGGTTCGGTAGAGATACTCTCGCAAAGCTTCAGAAGTCGATGGATCAAGGCAGGAAATCGAGAGGCCCTCTTCTTCTTTCCAGTCCGGGTGTGTTGGGAGATCCGATTTGTTCAGCAGTTTGACGATCCTTGAATCTTTCGGGAGTTCGATACTTGCGGTCTCGTTCACCGAGGCACTGCCGTCAATGACCCATAGAATCAGCTCTGCCCGGGCCAGCTGTTCTCGGCTCCGTTCAATGCCCTGCCGCTCCACTTCTCCGGCGTTTTCGCGAATCCCGGCGGTATCGATCAATCGGATCGGGATGCCATTCAGATTGATGACCTCTTCGATCGTATCACGGGTCGTGCCGGCCTGATCGGTAACAATGGCGCGTTCAAAGCCCAGTAAGAGGTTGAGAAGGCTCGATTTCCCGGCGTTCGGACTTCCACAAATAACCGTCCGAAGGCCCTCGCGCAGAATTTTACCCTGATCCGCAGTGGCGAGAAGGCGATCAACCGCCTCCCGAATCTCGCGAAGTCGATCCTGCAAAGCGGCAGACGAATCAGGGTCGATGTCCTCGTCTGGAAAATCGATGTAAGCTTCGACGTGAGCGAGAAGCCCAATCACTCGTTGTCGAATCGACTCCAGCTCTGAACCTAGTCGTCCCGAGAGCTGCTCCTGTGCGGCTTTCGCGGCCAGCTCGGTGCTCGCGGAGATCAGGTCCATGATTGCTTCCGCTTGCGTCAAGTCCATCTTCCCGTTGAAGAAGGACCGCTGGGAGAATTCTCCCGGCTCCGCAGGAACCGCCCCGGCATTAAGAACGAGTTCTAGGATCCGTTTGGTGACAACGACACCTCCATGGCCGGCAATCTCAACAGTTTCTTCGCCTGTGAAGCTCGCCGGTCCCGGAAACCAGGTCATGAGGACATCGTCAACTGTGGCCCCGTCGGAATCAATAATCCGACCGAAATGTTGATGCCTCGCTTTCCATGCGGCCTGAGGTGCTCCTTTGAAAATTGAGGCCACGATTTCGCCGGCCCTGAAACCGCTCACGCGGATCATTGAGACAGCCCCCGTCCCGGGCGCAGTGGCAATGGCGGCAATGGTAGTATTGGTGTTCACGATAATGCTGAATGTGAAAGCGTTTGAGCGCGAGGCAAGCCGGAAATCCGTTGCAGAACGGCGCTGAATCCTCCAACCTCCTCCCAAAGGTATGTTAATTAAGGATTTGCCGGAAGATGAGCGTCCCCGTGAACGCATGGCTGCCCATGGGGCGGAAACGCTCAGTGACGCCGAGATACTTGCCTTGTTTTTTGGTAGTGGTCGTCAGGGAGTGAGCGCCGTCGAGCTTGGGCGCGATATCATTTCCCGATTCGGTAATTTGCGGAATCTGTCCCGTGCCAGTGTTAGCGAGTTAGTGAGTATCAACGGAATTGGCCCGGCAAAAGCAGCTCAGCTCGCTGCTGCCTTTGAGTTTGGGCGTCGCTTGTCGCGTGAAGCATTCACGGACACCCCGGTGACTTCTCCCGAGGATGTCTACGCGCTACTCGGCACTTCGATGCAGTGCCTCTCTCAGGAGTCCGTTCGGGTTATTTTGCTCAATCATCGCAAAAAGCTGATCCACATCGATGAGGTTTTCAGAGGGACCGGAAACGAGTCGTTTGCCAATCCCTCGGAAATCCTGCGGCGGGCGATTAGTCATGCGGCTCATTCCATGATTCTAGTTCACAACCATCCCTCCGGCGACCCCTCTCCAAGCCGCGCAGATCATGATGTGACAAAAAGGATGAACCAAGCCTGTCTCACCGTAGGAATCGAATTCACCGATCATGTCGTGATTGGCAACGAATCATGCGTCCACGACAGACCTCCCTACTTCAGTTTCAGAGAGGCCGGCCTCCTTTGAATTCCAAACCGCAAATTTCTACCATTCCGAATGGCTTGTTCGCGTAAAAAGCACATTATGCCTCTCAAAAATGAGAACCTCTAGCAGGTTATGGAAATTTTAAGTAAACTTAACTTTCTCCCTCGAAATACAAAGATTTCATTGGTGTTTCGGTGTTTTGTGAGTAAATGACACATGGTAATTTGCCTGAACATGGGTCATATTTATCACTGACTTCAAAGCCGCTTTGATTTCGACGAGAGACAGATCTGAAACGTTTATTTTCAGTGGGTTCCCAAACTCCACTGTTCTCTGCTTTTTCGCGACTATTTTCCTTCTCGGCTCCGCAACATTACTCGCTCAGGATACGAGTTTTGACTTCGCCAGTTCACCTTCTGATGGCATGGTCGATTTGGACATCCAGAGTGACTTTTCCGACTTTGATGAGGATCTTGGAATCGCCCGCGCCCGTGGTGATGTCATCGTCAAATATGGCGCAGTGACGATTCGAGCGGAGCAGGTCGAATATCATCAATTTTCCGGAAAGATCTTCGCCCGCGATAACGTCCGGGTTTATCGCAACGGGGAAACGATCGAAGCCGAAGAGATCATCTACAACGTGAATACCGGCGAGATGACGACGACCGATCTCAAGAGTGCTCTTGAGCCGCTTTTTTACACGACCGACGAAGTGATCCGCCCCGAAGAAGGAACTGATGGGCCGATCACTCTGCTGAATTCCGATTTCACGACTCATGACTCGGCGAATCCGAATTACCGTTTCAAGGTCAAGAAATTGGAGATCTATCCCGATGACCGTGTCGTGATGCGCGGGGCCAAGCTTTACATGGGAAAAGTCCCGGTGATGTATTTCCCCTACTACGTCCAGCCGGTCGATTCAGATTTGGGCTATTATTTCACGCCCGGCTGGAATTCAGTCTGGGGAGGATTCCTGCTTAACCGATATGGCTTCATGCTGGGCGAGGATGTCTTCGCAAAAGCTCATCTCGATCTGCGAACAGAGCGAGGGGTTGCCGGAGGCTTTGAGTTTGAAGCGGCCAAGTTTCGAGACAACCCGAACATCGGAAGACTGAACCTCTATTACGCTAATGATTCCAACCCTCAGCTTGGGTTTAACGGAATTACTCGAACGCAAAACGTTGATCCAAGCCGCTATCGGGTGAATTTCCAGCACCGGATCTACTTTCCCGGATCAGACGACGAAACCTTCTTTCTCGACTTTGACGTCAATAAGCTGTCAGACGCTTTCGTCTATGAAGATTTTGCTCCCGGCGAGTTCAGGATCGATCCTCAACCGGACACGATGATCAACTTAAACAAGTTGTTCGATCAGGGGGAGATCTCGTTGACGGGACGTTTTGCAATCAATGACTTCTTCCAGACCGACACCCGCTCCCCTGAGCTGGCGATTGATATTATTCGCACACCGCTCGGCGAATCAGGATTTTTCTATGCAGGGCTGACTACTTACGGGATCATTGATGAGGAGATCGCGGAAGAGTCAATTCTTGCCGGATTGACAGATCCCCCGGGCTTTAATCGTTTTCAAACCTACCACGAATTTCTTTTCCCGACGCAGTTGGCTGGGTTTTTGAACGTGACTCCCCGTGTTGGCGCGGGTTACCGCAATTATTCTAATTTTGACATCGCCGGCATCGACACATTTGAAAGTACTACGACGCACGCCGGAATCGATATTTCATTTAAGATGTCGAGGAATTCCCCCAATGTCGTGAATCGTCGTCTTGGTCTCGATGGGCTTCTGCATGTCGTGAGGCCCTACCTGAACTACTCTCTCGTGCGGACCGATGAAATCAGTGGACGCTTTACTCCGATTGATCGATTCACTCCAACAACGAGACTTCGCCCGATCGATATGCCATTGTTCACAACGATGGATGACCTCCGTGACTGGCAGATTGTCCGGGCAGGAATTTCGCAAAAGTGGTTCACGAATAGAAATGGATCTTCTCACGAGTGGCTTTCACTCAATAACTACCTCGAACTCTACCCTGAAGATCCCGAGTTTGACCGTGATACCTCAAACTTCTTCACTGAGGTGGCCTGGAATCCTGTGCCATGGATGAGCGCTAATACCGTTGCCCAGTTCCCTCTCTTTGACGACACGATGGATTTCACTGAGATCACTTCCAACGTCTACTTTATGCCGAAGGATTGGTTCCGGATCGGCTTTGGTCGTTACTTCCTCGACAACCACCCAATCTTTCAGGACTCAAATCTCTACACGCTCTCAACCTACACTCGCGTCAGCGATGATTGGGGATTTAGCACCAATCATCGTTTTGAAGCGGACGATGGTATAATGGAATATCAGCAATACAGTGTTCACAAAGACCTTGCGAGCTGGACAGCGTCTCTCGGCGGCATTATTCGTGACAACCGGGTCGGGGAAAACGAATACGGCGTGTTGCTGAGTCTGACTTTGAAAGCGTTTCCACAAGTCAGTCTCCCTGTTGATTTTCAGCCCAGCGGTCTCGGGACCGAAGACAACTGATCTCGCTCTGGAAGAGCAATGATCTCCTGATTAGGGCGAGTGGTTTATCTTGACGATTCTTTACCAGTGGAAAATACTTTCACCATGGAACCACATCGCGGCACTACTGTTCTCGTCCTTGGAATTTTGGGTCTGGCTGTATGCCAGATTTGCGGAATTATCGCCTGGGTCATGGCAAACAAAGACATCCCGAAAATGGAGGCGGGGCAAATGGATCCTGAGGGACTGGGGCAAACAAAAGCCGGGAAAATCTGTGGCATTATCTCGGTTGTCATCCTCGCTGTCATTCTCCTGATTTATGTTGTGTTTTTTGTCATCTTCGGAGCTGCTGCTGCTTCAGGTGCTCTTGATTCTTTCCCCACTCAATGATTCAGTTCAGAAGAATCGTCGATCGAACGACTTTTCACAGAGGGACGCCGGGATTGATTCTCGGCGTCTTTTTTTATGTCCTCGCGTTGGTCGTGCTCTACAAGATCGGGAACGAAACCAATACGAATACGGCCCCCTGCCTGCTGATTCAAATGACGGGTATAAAATGTCCGCTTTGTGGAGGGACAAGGGCTTCTCTGGCATTGTTGCAGGGAGATTTTAAGCATGCCTTCGTGACGAACCCGTTGGCCGCATTGCTCGTAATCGTGGGCCTCGTGTGGTTCATTTTGAGATTTTGTCTGAAGATCAGAGTGACTCTTTCGCTTCCACGACCGGTTTTGATTTGCGGCATTGTCCTACTCGTGGCTATAAATTGGAGCTATGTGGTTTCGCATCAAGACATTGACGGACAAGAGCGCCCTCCTTTTGTTCGCGATTTGCTGCTGCATAGGCTGCAGCGGTAGCCCGGAAGAGACTCCGGTGAAGGTGATTGTTCCCTTTGCCCCGGGTGGGGGCAGTGACACCCTCGCACGGGTGTTAGTTAGAAAGATCCAAAACCGGCCCGGAGAGCATGCCCCCTGGGTAATCATCAATGTTCCCGGCGCAGGCGGCACCATCGGAAGTCGGCGGGTCAGGAAGGCGAAGCCTGATGGGCACACCCTTCTCTTTCTTCACGATGGTATCCTTACCGCAAAGTACGCAGGTCAGTCTCCATTCGGACCTGAAGCATTCACACCGGTGGGTGCAACAGGGAGCCTCGGAATGGTCATCTGTGTCCCCGAAGCGAGCCCGTTTCAAACCCTCAATGATCTCCTCGTTGCGGCAGAAGCGAGTCCCGATACAGTCACCTTTGCTGCCAATATTGGTGCTCCCAGCTATTTCATGGCCCGATCCCTTGAACAAGAGAAGCCGGGAGCGTCATTTCGTTACGTCCAGTCCGGCGGCGGTGCTCGTCGCTTCGCTGATCTCTCCGGTGGGCATGTCCAGTCGACCGCTTTTTCGGTCTCAGAATACCTGAATTTCCGCGAAGGGGGGATCCGCGCCCTGGCCGTGCTCGACGAGTCGAGGCATCCTGCACTGCCGACAGTTCCAAGCGCTCTGGAGCAGGGATACTCCGTCACTTATCGTAATCTTCAGGGATGGTGGGCACCTGCTGAGACGCCAGCTCCTGTAGTGGAGTCTCTTCAAAGCGTTCTCCGTGATGCCTTCGAGTCGCCTGCCCTGAGACGTTATTCCGAAGAGCAATGCCTCGAACCGGATTTTCTCGATTCCCGGGAACTCGCCGCGGCGATGATTCAAAAGTCGGAGATGCTGGTGGGTTTGGACCTCGAATTTGAGCGCAGGTATCTTCCTCCGGTCGGATTGTTTCTCATGATTGGAGTTGCTCTTGGGGGACTGCTTACGATCCCTTCACCAGCTGCCGGGCGCTCGCTCACTCCCACTTCCACGATTCGACAGTCACTCAGCAAACGGCTCGGGCTCGCGGCTCTCCTGGTAGGATTCATCGTCTCACTAAGCTTCCCTCTCGGGATGTTTCTGCCTGCCGGGATTCTGTTTATGGGCGCCGCCGGACTCATCATTTCGGGTTTTGAGAACCTTCGCGCGACGATTCTTGTCTCGATTGCGGCCCCTCTTTCTCTCTACCTCTTTCTTTCATCTCTTCTCGGGATTGACCTTCCATGATGTTTGCTGATCTAATCCATACAATGCCCTGGATCTTCCTTGGGGTTTGCGTCGGCATTCTCGTTGGTGCTGTTCCGGGTTTGACCGGGGCAATGGTCATTGCTCTCGCGGTTCCCCTCACCTTTTCAATGGAGGAATCTGATGCCCTGGCATTACTGGTGTCGCTCTATGTCGGATCTGTGAGCGGTGGGCTGATCTCCGCAACACTGCTGAAGATTCCCGGAACTCCGGCGGCAATGATCACCGTCCTTGATGCCTACCCGATGACTGAATCAGGGATGGCAGGAAGGGCGTTGGGAATTGGAATTATTGCCTCTTTGTTCGGCGGACTGTTTTCCGGAGTCGCTCTTATCTTACTTGCAAAGCCCATTGCGGCCTGGTCGATCTACCTCGGACCCTTTGATCTCTTTTCTCTTGTCTTCGTCGCGCTCGTTTTCATTGTGACCGTTGCCGAGCCGGGAAGGGTAGGAATGGGAAAAGGGATCCTTGCTGGATGTCTTGGCATTGCTGTTTCACTTCCCGGGATTCATCCCGCAACCGGTGAGATAAGATACACTTTCGGCATGCCTGAGCTGGGCGACGGGTTCAACCTTCTCCCGGTGCTGATAGGTCTCTTTGCTTTCAGTCAGGCCTGGAAAGACCTGACTGAGCGATCCCCAGGCCTCGGGACTGTTCGCACTGAGCCAGTGAAAATAGCCCTGCCCATGGCCCTCTGGTTGAAACAACTATCGAATCTTATTCGGTCCTCCGTTATTGGCACGCTCGTGGGAATCCTTCCCGGAATAGGGGCCAACGTTGGATCAGTGATTTCCTACGGTGCCGCGAAAAATCTTTCCCGCACTCCGGAACGTTTTGGTAAAGGGTCGGAGGAAGGCCTCATCGCGTCCGAATCAGCGAACAATGCCACCGTGGGAGGTGCCCTAATTCCGCTGATTGCTCTCGGTATTCCCGGCAGCGTCATCGACGCTATTCTCATCGGGGCATTTGTCATCCATGGACTTCAGCCCGGCCCTCTTCTCTTCCAGAATAACCCGGAGACAGTGGAGGGAATCTTTAGCAGCTACATCGTTGCAAATCTCCTCATGGCTCTGGTCATGCTCCTCGCCATAAAATGGATTGCACTTCTAGGCGGCGTCTCCAAGACGAGGCTCGCTCCGGTCATTCTTCTGTGCTGCATCGCCGGGAGCTACTGCACCGGAAATCGAATATTTGATGTTTGGGTCATGGTAGCCTTCGGAGTTCTCGGACTGGTGATGGAGCGCTACAGGATTCCCCCTGCCCCACTCGTTATTGGATTCGTGCTTGCTCCTCTGGCGGAGGAGAACCTGGCGGCAGGCCTGATGATCCATGGAGGCAGCTACCTTCCACTGCTCACGACTCCCTTTCCTCTTACCTGCTTCGGGATCGCCGGAATACTCATTTTCCTCAGTATCAAAGCCCTAACGAAAACGGCCTCTTCCGTTGAAAACGGAGAGGCCGGCTGAGTTTTGCTATTCCTGAAGGAATTTGCTGAAAATCAACGGTCGAACTGAGCGTCAAAGACAATGTTCGAAGTAGGGAAATCCACCTGCTTTACAAAAGCAGCTGACTCTGTTCCGCCGGCGACACGATCCATCCCGCCGTCTTCCCACTCAACTGAAAGCGGACCGGTGTATTCAATGTCATTCAGCGCACGAATGATCCGTTCAAAGTCAATCTTACCGCGACCCACAGACTTGAAGTCCCAGAACCTTCGACGGTTGTGAAAATCAAGATGGCCGCCAAATACCCCTGCATCAACAGGGTGGTCTGACCAGCTCACATCTTTCATGTGGACATGATTGATGCGATCGGAAAAGCGGTAAATAAACTCAACGTAATCCACTCCCTGATAGCCGAGGTGGCTGGGATCGTAGTTAAAACCAAAGGCAGGATGATAATCAATCGCCTCAAGTGCGGTCTCGGCGGAAGCGATGTCGAAGGCGATCTCTGTGGGATGAACCTCAAGCGCAAACTTGATTCCGTTTTCCTGAAAGACATCCATGATAGGCCCGAAACGATCAGCGAAATCCTTATAGCCGGCTTCGATTTGTCCAGGAAGGACAGGCGGAAATGAATAGAGAAGGTGCCAGATCGAAGATCCGGTAAACCCATTCACGACACTCACTCCGAATTCTTTCGCGGCGACGGCCGTCTTTTTCAATTCCTCTGCGGCGCGTTGACGAACTCCTTCCGGATCGCCATCGCCCCAGATGTAATCAGGAACGATCTGCTGGTGTCGGCCGTCAATCAAATCACAGACAGCTTGTCCCACAAGGTGGCTGGAAATCGCAAAACACTTCATGTCATGCTTCGCGAGCAATTCCCGCTTTGCTGCACAGTAGGCGGCGTCGGCCTTATCTACTTCAAAATGGTCTCCCCAACATCCGAACTCGACCCCGTCATAGCCCATTTCTTTGGCTTTGATAATGACAGATTCGCAATCGAGGTCAGCCCATTGGCCGGTGAAAAGAGTTACTGGGCGTCCCATAGGGTATTCAAAAAGTGGTGATTAAGATTTCTCAGGAACCGATAGTTACTGTTTTGCTACAAATGGATCAAGCGGTAAATCGCGTAATCCGGCGAAGTCACAAAGAATTGAATTGATCCCGAAAAAGTGGAAGTGCCAAAAGTAGAGTTCTGCCTCAAATTTGAGAGCAGAACGAATGAAGAGAAGCAAATTCAGCGAAGATCAACTTGTTGAGATCCTCCCCGAAGCGGTAAGCCGTTTGTGCGAAGCACACCATCAGCGAGGCGACGTTTAACAAACAGAAGCGGCAGGTATGGTGCGCAACGGACGTCAAGGATGCTCGACGGCTGCAGACGAGAACGGGGCGGCTAAAGTGGCTTGTCGATGATCTGTCGGTGCAGAACCAGATCCTCAAAGAGGTAAACGCAAAAAATGATACGACCATCGACCAAGCTTCGAGCTGTAAAGTTTGCCGTAGAAGAGAGGCTGGGATGCTCGACAGTTGCCGGCCGGGCGCTTGGGCTGGCCCGTTCAAGCTACTATCGAGTCGGTCAGTTGGGCGACGAACCGGAAACAATGCGTCAGGAGATTCTACCGCTCAGCGAAAAACATCCGCCGTATGGCTATCGAAGGATCACGGCGATGATGCGCCGCGACCGATATGCGATCAACGAGAGGCGAGTATTTCAAGTCCAACGGGAAAGAAGGAGCCAAAGTTCGCAGGAAGCAGCTGAGCATCCGTCGCATTGGGTTTTCAACCGTTCGCAGAGGCAAGGCAGAGAAGCGTAGAGATGCCTGGACCCGTGATTTCGTAGCTCATCAAACAGCTATTGGCAGCTAGTTCTGGAATCTGACGCTGATCGACAAACTTACCCGTAAGTGCCTTGCGACTCCCACGGCCTGGTCGATCCGGGCCACAGAGGAGATACGATCATCGAAGCTGCGCTCGAACGCTACGGAGCCCCGAGCACATTTGTAGGATAACGGGTCCAGAGTTCATCGCCTGCGCCGCAGAGGACTGGATGAAGGAGACAGCTTCGTTGCAGGAAGCATTTTTTTCCTTGAGCTGAGAGGTCTAGCCCGAATGGCACGGACTTAAGGCCTGTTTTCGAGGGAAATGGGCATGAAAAACCCGGCGAAAAGTGGTAATGCCAGGGTGTGAAAACCAACAACCCATTCCTGCCGGGAATTTCGACGAAACTTGACGGA
>Ga0222672_1000028_pt1 | contig 123193 bp, 110 predicted proteins | sample AntAcemetagen799_FD_179810 | JGI IMG/M metagenome (GOLD analysis project Ga0222672, IMG submission 179810) | Saline water microbial communities from Ace Lake, Antarctica - #799 | ecosystem: Environmental > Aquatic > Non-marine Saline and Alkaline > Saline | place: Antarctica: Ace Lake...
ACGCCAAACCCTCGAGCATCGGCGCTTGCAACACCGCAAAATCGCCGCCTAGATATCAACCCAGATGAGGCCCGCTCTCCGATAAAAAGACGACCCGATTGTCTCGAATGTTCTGACGACGCACACTTCAACTCGGGCTCGTCCATGCCGTTGTAGAGATGGTTCAGGAACATCTCCTTGGTCAGCGTGGTGCCCTTGCGCAGGGAGAGCAGCTCCAGGATTCCGTATTCCTTGCCGGTCAGATGGATCGGCTGGCCTTCGACCTCGACCGAACGGGTGTCCAGGTTCACGATGAGCTTGCCGGTTCGGATCAGCGAATCGGAGTGGCCCTTGGAACGGCGCACGATCGCCTGGATGCGGGCTACCAGTTCGCGGCGGTCGAACGGCTTCGTCACGTAGTCGTCGGCACCGAAGCCCAGACCCTTGATCTTGGCGTCGAGCTCGGCGAGGCCGGACAGGATAAGGATCGGCGTGCGTACGCGCGCCTGCCGGAGCCGGCGCAGCACCTCGTATCCGTCCATGTCCGGAAGCATGATGTCGAGGAGAATGAGATCGTAGTCGTATAGCTGACCGATCTCGAGGCCGTCTTCGCCCTGGTCCGTCACGTCGACGATCCAGCTCTCCGCTTTCAGCATTAGCTCGATAGACCGGGCGGTCGAGGCATCATCCTCTACCAACAGGATGCGCATGGCCGGTTCCCCCTGGGGAGTTTCATTGTGTCCACCTTACGCCCCATCATTTAAAAGAAAGGTTAACGTGAAAGCAGTCAATCGTTAAGCGCACATGGGCGTGCTAGCCTGATACTCGAAGCGGATACTACGGAGGACATCGTGGCCACCCTCCTGCGCCACCTTGCCAGCGATATCGAGAAAGTGGCGGATTTTCGCCTGTATGGGCGGGTCACCGCCGTCCTTGGCATGATGGTCGAGATCGGTGGCGTCGAGCGTGCGCTGTCGATCGGCGACCGTTGCTACGTGCAGGCACGCGGCAACCGTATGGTAACCTGCGAAGTCGTCGGCTTCCGCGACAGCCGGGCACTCGCCATGCCTTTCGCGGCGTTGGAGGGCGTCGGCATCGGTTCGCGGGCCCAGATTTCCGATGCCGAGCCGGTGGTGTATCCCGACGACGGCTGGCTCGGTCGCGTGATCGACGCGATGGGCGAGGCGGTCGACGGCAAGGGGGCGCTGCCGGAGGGCAACGACGCCTATTCGCTGCGCGGGTCGCCGCCGCCGGCGCACCAGCGCAACCGGGTCGGCGACAAGCTCGACGTCGGGGTCCGGGCGATCAATCAGTTCCTGTCGATCTGCCGTGGCCAGCGCATGGGCATCTTTGCCGGGTCCGGCGTTGGCAAGTCGGTGCTCATGGCGATGCTGGCGCGGTTCGCCAGCGCCGATGTCTTCGTGATCGGGCTGATCGGCGAACGCGGTCGGGAGGTCCAGGAGTTTATCCAGGACTATCTTGGCGAGGAAGGCATGCGGCGCAGCGTGGTCGTGGTCGCGACCTCCGATGAGAGTCCGCTGATGCGCCGGCAGGCGGCCTACCTGACCCTGGCCACGGCCGAGTGCTTCCGGGACAAGGGCAAACAGGTGCTCTGCATGATGGACTCGGTCACCCGGTTCGCCATGTCGCAGCGCGAGATCGGACTGGCGACCGGCGAACCGCCGGCCTCCAAGGGCTACACGCCGACGGTGTTCGCCGAGCTTCCGCGGTTGCTGGAGCGGGCCGGGCCCGGTGTTGCCGAGGGCTCGATCACCGGGCTGTTCAGCGTGCTGGTCGAGGGCGACGACCACAACGAGCCGATCGCCGATGCGGTGCGGGGCATCCTGGACGGTCATATCGTCCTGGAACGGGCCATCGCCGACCGTGGGCGCTATCCGTCGATCAACATCCTGCGCTCGGTCTCCCGCATGATGCCCGGCTGCAATACCGCCGAGGAAAACGCCCTGGTGCGCCGCGCCCGGGCGCTGATGGCGACCTACGAGGACATGGCCGACATGATCCGGCTGGGCGCGTACCGGCGCGGCAGCGACCCCCAGGTCGACGAGTCGATCAAGTATCACGACGCCCTGGAGGCGTTCCTGACCCAGGACAAGGACGAGCAGTCCGAGCTCGACGATGGCTACGCCCGCCTGGGCGAGATCCTCGATGGTGACGGGGCGGTCGAGTGACCGTTAGCCGATGCGGCCGTTCGACACCCTGATCCGCCTGTCCGAGCAGCAGCTCGACGAGAAGCGCAAGGCGCTGGCCAGGCTCGAGGCCGGCCTGGAGGTGGCGCGTGCCGGCCGGGCGGCGCTCGATGCCGAACTCGTCAGGGAGCAGCAGGTAGCGGGCCAATCGGTCGACGGTGCCCGGACTTACGGCGCCTACGCGATGGCGATGATCACCCGGCGCAAGGCCGCGGATCAGTTGATCCAGGACACCGAGGCGGCGGTGGACGCGGCCCGCGAGGAGGTTCGCTCCGCCTTCGCCGAGTTGAAACGCTACCAGATCACCCACGACGCCCGGCTCGCCAAGCTGGCCGCCGAGCAGGCGCGCAAGGATCAGGCCGTGGCGGACGAGACCGCCCAGAACCTGCACCGGCGCAAGGACGACCGGCTGTAGCCGGCGATCGCCTCGGGCCGGACGGCCCTGCCGACCGGTTGCATCGGCCCATGCGACGGCGAGGCTCAGCCCTCCAGCAGTTCGGCGAGCCGGGTGATGATGCGGTCCGGCTTGGCCGGGTGGCCGGCGGGCATACCTTTGCCGACCGGGTCGCGCCAGATCGCGTGGAAACCGAGGCGTTGCGGGACGACCACCTCCCAGTCGAGATTGTCGCCGACGATCCAGGTGTCGTCGACGCTGGTGCCGAGCGATGCCAGGGCGTGGGCGTATGCCTGCTCTTCCGGCTTGCCGAAGCCCATCTCGCCCTCGATCTGCACATGGACGAAGTGCCGGGCCAGATCGAACCGGACGATCTTGGCACGCTGCACATCGGCGGCGCCGTTGGTGATCAGACCGAGTCGCACGCCATGATCGGCGAGGGCCATCAGGGTGTCGATCGCGTCTGGGTACAAGGCGGTCTCGGCAGTCCGCATGGCTTCGAAGTGATCGGACAGCCGGTCGATATACTCCGGGTCGACCACGCCGGCGGCTTCCAGGCCCCTGGTCACGATATGCCGTCGGGCGATGGGAATGTTCAGCCGCCCTTCGCGATGGCGTGCGGGGTCCGACCAGAACCAGCGGGCAGCCTGGTGAATGGCATCTGCGGCCTGCGGTACGTCGAGCTCCGCCGGACGTTCTCCAAGCGTGCCGATCGCGCGCTGCCATGCCTCGCGCGGATCCGTGTGCGTGCTGATCAGGGTGTCGTCCAGGTCGAACAGAATCGCGGGCGGCAGGGCGGCGGAGGAGGGCATCGGGCTTCCCGGGGGCGGAGCGAAGAGGTTCAGACGGTCACGGTGGTTGTATCGCCCGTCGACGAAGCTTCCAAGTCCACCGGCAGGGGCGGCATGACCGGTGATGCCTTGAATGCCAGGTGGCCGATGATGCCGGTGCGCTCCAGCGTGCCGTCGAACAGCGCCTTGATGTCCCGGCGCATCACCACCGGCAGCGGCCTGGTGGTCCGGATCAGCAGGTCCACCAGTTCGTTCCGCACCAGGCCGTCGAGCCGGAACGGGCCGATGTTGGTGAGATCCAGGTCCACCAGGAAGGTGGTTCCGGGCTTGCCGTTGCGGCCCTCGCGGCCGTCCCGGCGCTCCTTGCGGGTGAGCAGCCGGATCGGCCGGCGCTCGTCCCAGGCGACCGGTATCAAGTAACTCCGCCAGCCCGTCTCGGACGGCTCTGCCGCCCGTTGCAGGGTCTTGAAGTCGTCGGAGAGCGAGTCCAGCAGGCCCCGGCGCCCGGCGGCTTCCAGTGCCTGGGTCGCATTGCGCCCGAGCCAGCCGCGCACGTCGCCGCCGCGCAGGGCGGTCATGAAGAACAGCAGGGTGGCGGTCAGCTGCGGACCGGGGCGCGGCATCGCCTCGATCGACTGGCGGGCGGATGCCGGGCCGAGCTGCTCCTCGAGGATTCGCAGCGCCGCCTCCAGGGCCGGCCACTCCCGCGCCAGCACCGGCAACGGGGCGGCGCGGTCGGCCGGTCCGCCGGCGCGGGATGCCAGCACGTCGAGCGCGATCCGGGTCCCGAGCCGCAGGTCGGCACGGGCATCGAGCGCGAGGTAGCCGACGGGCGACTGCACGACCGGCCGGCCGGCGGCGGTCAGGCCCGCGATCTGGCCGTCGATGCGGGCCGGGCTGGCGGTCGATCCGGTCTGCTGCACCAGGCCGGTAATCGCGCGGGCGGTGCCCTCGGAGCGCGCGCCGGTGTCCGTCACCGCCGCGATCCGGACGGTCAGCACCGCCCCGTTCGGCAGGGTCGCCCGCGCTGGTGCGGTCGACGCGGCGGCGTTGCCCGCGGCGGCGTTTGTTGCGGCCTGATTGCCCACGGTCTGGTTGCCGGCAGTCTGGTTGCCGGCGGTCTGATTGGCGGCTGCCGCGGCCGCCGGTGCCGACGAAAGCGTCGCCCGCGAGAGCGGCTCCGTGGGCGCGGCCGCCGTGCCGGCAGGGGACGACGCCACCGCGGCGGCCGCCGGCGCCGCCGGCGCAGCAGAACCGGCCGCCCCGGCCTGACCGGCTGCCGGCGCGGGGCCGCTGGTCGATGCGGGTGCGCCGCCGGCCGGAGCGGGTTGCCCGGCCGGCGTGGTCGCCGTCGCCGGCGACGGGGGAGAACCCGGCGGGGACGGCTGCAGCTGGGCAGTGGAGGGGCCGGTAGGAGGTGGCGTCGCAGGAGGTGTCGTGGCGGGCGGCGCAGCGGTGGGTGGTGCGGTGGCGGTGGGCAACGGGGCAGGGGGTGACGACGGAGGCGGCGACGACGGAGGGGGCGACGACGGAGGGGGAGTAACGGTGCCGCCCGCCGATGCCGGACCCGTCGGCGTGGCGCCGGTGACGGCGGCCGCAGGGGTGGCGGCTGAGGGTTGCCCCGGCGTCGTGGTCTGTGGCGTTGCCGGTGACGGAGTGGTCGGGGCGGCAGCCTGAGGCGGCTGGCCGGCTGGCGCCGGGCCCGGCACCACGGTGGCCTGGACGATACGCCCGACTGCCAGAGGTACGGTGGGTGCCGGGGTGGCCGAGCCGGTCGTCACCGCCGGCTGGGCCGATGCCGATGCCGATGCAGATGCCGTGCCTTGTGTCGCGACGCTTTGCGTCGTCACGCCGGATGTTGGTGCCGCGCGGACCGTCAGCTGGACCAGCGGTGGCTGCGACCCCGGGTTGCGGATCTCGAGCGTCACTGGCGTGCCGGGCCTGAGCAACTGTGCGACCTGGGCCCGGGTGAGCTCCAGCCGTACATCGCCCTGTGCGGTCCGAACCGTGACACTACCGTCGGCCGTGGCGGAACGCACCTGGCCCTCGACGGTCGTGCCGGCGGCGGCACGGGCCAGGTCGGGTGGGAGAGCGGAAGCCTGCGCCGGGCTGCCGGTTCCGGCCGGTACCGCCGGCTGCTGCGTCGGCGCCGGTGCACCCTGGCTAGCCGAACTCTGGCCGGCCGAACTCTGGCCGGCCGAACTTTGCGCAGGCGGTGGTTGTGACGCGGAGGAGGGAGCCGGGGGGCTTCCCGACGGCGGTAGCGCCGGAGGGATATCGCTCACCGGGTCTCCCGCAAACGCTCGGCGATGGCTTCGACGTCGATCGCGGCATCGGCCCCCGGATGCCGGATCATGATCGGCGTCTGGGTACGGATCGATTCGATGACCTTGCGGTCGCGGCGGATGATTCCGGCGAGCGGAGGCTCGACCTTCAGGAAGTTGGCGCAGGCCTTGCGCAGGGTGTCGTAGGTGCGCTGCCCTTCGGCCCGGCTGTCGGCGGCGTTGATCACCACCCGCAGGTCGACGGTCGGGTCATTGGTGACGGTGACCTTGATGAAGGCGTAGGCATCGGTCAGCGAGGTCGGCTCTGCGGTGGCTACGACGAGGACCGTGCCGGCGCGACCCGACAGCAGGCGCACGGTGCGGTCCAGCCCGGCGCCCATGTCCATGACGACGCTGTCGTAGGAACGGCCGAGGTCGATGAGCTCGGTGCCGAGCGCGCCGAGCCGGTTGGACGGCAGCTGCGCAAGGTTTCCCGAACCGGAGCGGCCGGCGATGATGTCGAAGCGACCTTCGTCGTAGCGCACCCTGGCCTGCGCGAGAGACAGCCGTCCGGCCAGGACGCCGCCGAGGTCGCGTTGCGGCATCAGGCCGAGCTGGATGTCGACGTTGGCCAGACCGAGGTCGGCATCGAACAGCAGGACCTTTTCACCGGCTCGCGACAGCGCATGGCAAAGCGTCACCGCGAACCAGGTCTTGCCGACGCCGCCCTTGCCCGACGCTACGGCGATCACGTTGCGGCCCTTCAGCAGCTTCGGAGGGGCCCCGGCGGGGGTTGGATCTTCGGACGGAACCATGCTGGGTCCTTTCACACGCATCATTCCGCAGCCTGATCGCGGGCCGCAGCATACTTTGGAAGCAACAGTCGTGCCAACGAGACCGGGTTCAACGGTGCCAGCCCGTCGGCCACGCTGGCGCCGATCCCGACCTCGGAGAAAGCCAGGCGGCCGGCGCTGGCGGCACTCAGCAGCCCGCCGAGCCGGCGGGCGATGTCCAGGCGGGTCGCGAGCAGCCGCCGGGCCCCCATCGCGGCATAGGCCTCGCCCAGCTCGGCGGCCTCCATCGGGTCGCCGCCGGCTGCCATCACCAGCACCACCTCGGCTTCGATACCGGCGATCAGGCGCCGCTGCTGGGTCGCGTCATCGGCATCGAACGGGTTGCCCCCGGCACAGTCGACCAGGATCAACGAGCCCGGTTTCGCCGCCACCACCGCGTCCTGCAGGGCCGATGCACCGTCGGCCTGCTGAAGGTCGACCTCCAGGAGCCTGGTGAACGCATGCAACTGCTCGTAGCCGCCGGCGCGCTGGGTATCGGTGGTGACCACGCTGACCGGCCGGCGGTTCATGACCGCCCGGGTCGCCAGCTTGGCGGTGGTGGCGGTCTTGCCGGCTCCCGGCATGCCCAGCAGCACGATCGGCCGTTTGCCGCCGGTGGGCAGCGGTTGGAACTTGAAATGCTGGTCGAGGGCGCCGGCCAGGGCCAGCAGCGGGTCGTCCGCGTCGAGCGAGCCGGCGGCCCGGGTCAGCTTGTCGGCCAACTCGCCGGGCACGTTGTGATGGGCCAGCGCCTCGGCGATCTCGTCGAGCGGATCGGCGTCGTCGTCATACTGGTCGTAGTGGTCCTCGTCCTCGACCGCCTCGATCGCGGCGGTGATCCGGATCCCGAGTCCGCCGTCACCCTTCTGTGTGGAGACGATGATCGCGTCCGGCCCGAGATGCGTCTTTACGAGCTGCATGGCGTCGGACATCGACGGCGCGGTGAAGGTCTTCAGGCGCATCCGGGACCCTTACTGGACGGGATCGCTGTGATCGGCGCACGAACCTTCGAACCGGCCGGGCGATCCTTCGCCGCGTGCCGTCCGCCGGTCCTCTCGTCGCCGGACCTCGGCCCCAGCTTCCCGTCTCCCCTCATATCTGCCCGAGCGTGCGGATCTTAGCCTTCGGATGGATCTCGTTCTGCGACATTACCACGGTCTGCGGTCGGAATCGCTCAATGATCGAACGCACATACGGCCGGATCAGCGGCGACGTCAGCAGGCAGGGCTGCTCGCCCATGGCCGTGTACTTGTCGAACTGATGGCGGACGGTGGTGATGAACTGCTGCAGACGGCTCGGCGCCATCGAGAGCTGCCGGTCGTCGCCGGTACCGACCAGTGACTCCGCGAAGGCCTGCTCCCACTCAGGCGACAGCGAGACCAGCGGGATGACGCCCTCCTCGTCGGCGTAGGCCTCGCTGATCTGACGGGCGAGGCGGGCCCGGACATGCTCGGTAATGGTTGCGACATTGCGGCTGTAGCCGGCGGCCTCGGCGACGCCCTCCAGGACCGTCGGCAGGTCGCGGATCGAGATGCGCTCCGCCAGCAGGTTCTGCAGCACGCGCTGCAGGCCGCCGACCGAGATGTGGGCCGGCACCACGTCGGCGACCAGCTTCTGGTTCTTGTCGCCGAGTTCGTCCAGCAACTTCTGGGTTTCGCCGTAGGACAGCAGCTCCGACATGTTGTCGCGCACCAACTCGGTCAGGTGCGTGGTGACGACGGTGGAGGGGTCGACGACCGTATAGCCCTTGAACAGCGCTTCCTCGCGGAGGTCGGGTGAGATCCACATGGCCGGCAGGCCGAAGGTCGGTTCCTTGGTTTCGGTGCCCGGCAACTCGATCTTGCCGCCGGTAGGGTCCATCACCAGCAACCGGTTGGGGCGCAGTTCGCCGCGCCCGACCTCGATCTCCTTTGCCCTGATCACATAGGTGTTGGCCCCGAGCTGCAGGTTATCCTGGATGCGGACCTGCGGCATGATGAAGCCGCTCTCGGCCGCCAGCTGGCGGCGGAGGGCCTTGATCTGATCGGTCAGGCGCTGCCCCTCGACCGCCTCGTTGATCAGCGGCAGCAGACCGTAGCCGAGCTCCAGGCGGATCAGGTCGATCTGCAGCGCCGAGGATATCGGTTCCTCCGGCGGCGGGGCCGCGGCAGCGGTCTCCACGGCCTCGACCTCGGCGGCCTTGGCCTCTTCGTGGCCGCGCCAAAGGAAGTAGGCGCCACCGCCGGTCACCCCGGCGATCAGCAGGAAAGGGAACATCGGGATGCCGGGCAGCATCGACATGATGACCATGAGCCCGGAACTCATCATCAGCGCCTTGGGATAGCCGCCGAGCTGGCCGAAAACCGTCTCGTCGGCCGAACCCTCGGTGCCGCCCTTCGTGACCAGCATGCCGGCGGCGGTCGACACGACCAGTGCCGGAATCTGGCTGACCAGCCCATCGCCGACGGTCAGGACCGTATATGTCGTCGAGGCATCGGCGAAGGACATGTCCTGCTGGGCCATGCCGATGATCATGCCGCCGACGACGTTGATCACGGTGATCAGCAGGCCGGCGACCGCATCGCCCCGCACGAATTTCGAGGCACCGTCCATCGAGCCGAAGAAACCGCTCTCCTGGCTCAGTTCCTCGCGCCGCTTGCGGGCATCGTCCTCGGTGATCAGGCCGGACGACAGGTCGGCGTCGATCGCCATCTGCTTGCCCGGCATGGCGTCCAGGCTGAAGCGCGCCGAAACCTCGGCGATACGTCCCGAGCCCTTGGTGATGACGATGAAGTTCACGATCACCAGGATCGAGAACACGATCACGCCGATCACCGGGTTACCGGCCATCATGAAGTTGCCGAACGCCTGGATGACCTGACCGGCGGCGGCGGTGCCGGTGTGACCCTCGCCAAGGATGAGCCGAGTGGACGCCAGGTTCAGCGACAGCCGCAGCATGGTCGCGATCAGCAGGATCATCGGGAAGGCGCTGAAGTCGAGCGGCTTGCGGATGAACATCACGGTCATGAGGATCAGGACCGAGAACAGCAACGAGATCGCCAGGCAGAAGTCCAGCAACCAGGTCGGCATCGGCAGGATCAGCACCGACAGGATACCGACTACGCCGCCCGCCAGCAGGATGTCGCCTCGCCGCAGTGCCTCACCGACGCTGGTGAGATTCGGCAGCATGATGCCTCCGGCGGGCTTGCCGCCGCCGTCGGGTCCGGAAGTGTCAGCCATCTCTCAGGCCACTCCCCAAGGGCTCGTCAACGGTTCAGATCGATGCCCGATCGGCATCGCCCGGCGCCGGGACATTGTGACCCTCGTCCATGAACAGCTTGACCTTGTTGCGCAGCGTGCGGATCGAGATGCCGAGGATGTTGGCGGCATGCGTCCGGTTGCCGAGGCAATGCGACAAGGTATCGATGATCAGGTCACGCTCGACGTCGGCGACGGTTCGGCCGACCAGCCCCGAGGTCGAGCTGCCGCCGGCCGAGCCGTGATCCGCCCCCGAGGACGACCTGGCCGGTGCCGCTGCGGCTGGCGCTGCCGTGGCGGCCGGTGCAGCCGGTTCCGGGGCCGGCGCACTCGGTGCCGCCGGCCGGCTGGCCTGCCCCATGTTCTCGCCGGTCAGGATGATCGCCTCCGGTCCGATCTCGGAGCCGCTGGCCAGCAGCACGGCCCGGTGCATCGTGTTCTCGAGTTCGCGTACGTTGCCGCGCCAGTGGTGGCCTTCCAGGCGCTGCAACGAGGCTTCCGTCAGCGGCCGATCCGGCAACTCGTTGGCCGCGGTGTATTTCTTGGCGAAGAAATCGGCCAGGGCCCGGATGTCGCCGGGTCGCTCGCGCAACGACGGCAGTTGCAGATTGAAGACATTGAGGCGGAAGTAGAGGTCCTCGCGGAACTTGCCGTCGCGGACGTGCTGCTCGAGATCGCGGTTCGAGGTCGCGATCAGCCGGATGTCGATCTTGACCGGGTTGCTGCCGCCGACCCGGTCGATCTCGCGCTCCTGGACCGCGCGCAGGAGCTTGGCCTGCAGGCGGATGTCCATCTCGCTGATCTCGTCGAGCAGCAGCGTGCCCTTGTCGGCCTCCTCGAACTTTCCGATTCGACGGGCGACGGCGCCGGTGAAGGCACCCTTCTCGTGACCGAACAGCTCGGACTCCAGCAGGTTGTCCGGAATCGCCGCACAGTTCACCGAGACGAACTTCTCCGAGGCACGCCGGGACTTGGAGTGCAGGTAGCGGGCAAGCACCTCCTTGCCGGTGCCGGACTCGCCGGTGACCAGGACGCTGGCGTCCGACGGCGCGATCTGGTCGGCGAGCTTCAGCACGCCAGCCATGATCGGGTCGCGGAACACCACCGCCGTCTGCTCCTCGGCGACCGCCGCCAGCACGGCGGCGATCAGCTCCGCGTTCGGCGGCAGCGGTATGTATTCCTTGGCGCCGGCGCGGATCGCGGCGACCGCGGTGTCAGGATCGCTCTGGATGCCGCACGCCACCACCGGGGTGTTCATCCGCTCCTGCTTCATCTGCTTGAGGAAGCGGGCGACCGGCTGGCGGACGTCGATCATGACCAGATCGGCACCCGGCCCGTCACGCAGGATCTTCAGGCCGCTCTCGATATCGGGGACGTGGCTGACCTTGGCGCCACGCTGCATGGCCATCTTCCCAGCCGTGGTGATGTGGCCTTCCAGTATGCCGACGATCAGCAGGCGCATTGCATCGCTCCCGGGGTCACGAGTAGTAGTCCAGCCGCTGCGATGGCGGCAGGATGGTGTTGAGCAGCGTCTCGAGCTGCCGGGGGTTTTCCTGCCGGGCGATCGAATTCGCCGCGACCATGTAGATCTGCTGGATCTGCCGCTCGTCCGCGGCATTGCGATCGACTTTCGCGGCGACCGGCGCGAACACCATGTAGGCGAGCACGGCGCCGTAGAAGGTGGTGAGCAGGGCGACCGCCATCGCCGGCCCGATCGCGTTGGGGTCCTTGAGGTTCGCCAGCATCTGTACGAGACCGATGAGGGTGCCGATCAGGCCCATCGCCGGCGCCACCTCGGCGGCCCGGCGCAGCACGTTGGCGGCCCGCGTCATGCGCTCCGACGTCGCCTCGATCTCGGTCCCGAGAACGGCCTCGACCCGCTCCGGCGCACCGCCGTCGACCGCCATGGCGACCGCGCGCTGCAGGAACGGTTCGCCGGCGAGCTGCGGCAGGACATGGTCGAGCGCCAGGATACCGTTGCGACGGGCGATCTCGGCCAGGTTCAGGGCCCTCTCGCAGGCGCGCCGGGCATTGCGGACCGGCGGGAACACGGTGCGCAGCAGCAACGGAACCACCCCTAGGACTTCGCCGACCGAGAACGAGACCAGGGTCACCGCGAAGGTTCCCAGGAGTACGATCAGGACCGACGGGAAGTCGATGAACGAGTTGAGGGAGTCGCCCAGCACGATTGCCGAGCCGATCAGCACGAAGGCGGCGCCCAGGCCGATGACCAGGGCGCCGTCCATCGTCGTGCCGCTGGGCGGCACGTCGTAGTTGACCGTCTCGCCGGATCGCGCCGCGGCGTACTCCGCTCCTTCCGCCATCGTTTCCGCTCCGCGCTCAGGCTGGCCGATCGGCCTTGATGATCTCGGTCATCGTCACTCCGAGCCGTTCGTCGACGATCACCACCTCGCCACGCGCGACCAGGCGGTTATTGACGTAGATGTCGATCGCCTCGCCGACCTTTCGGTCCAGTTCGACGACCGCACCGCGGCCGAGCTTGAGGAGCTGGCTGACCTGCATGCTGGTCTTGCCGAGCACCGCCGAGACCTGGACCGGAATGTCGTACACCGCTTCGAGTTCCCGGGCGGTGATCTGGCCCTTGCCGTCGTCGGCGTAGACCTCCTCCGGTTCGTCCTGCGCGGCCATGGCGGCGGCCATGTCGTCGTCTTCGAGATCCGTCAGGTTGAGATCGTCGTCGGACATGGAGTGCTCCTCGTTCAGCGGGGCTGCACGGCATCGCCGGCCGCGGCGGCTTCATCGGTGTCGAAATTCACGTCGTCGGCCGGTACATCGTCATGCGGAATATCGCCACCCGGGGCATCACCACCTGAGGCAACGCCACTTGGGGCATCATCGGGGGCGGCATCGTCGATGGTGGGCGCGGCGGCTTCGGCCGGGGTTTCGGAGTGGGTGCCGTGCTCGCGGGTCGGCTGCCCGACCAGGGCGCGTTCGACGATCTGGTCGATCTGCTCCCAGGTATTGTCGAGCGAGCGCTCGACCGCACCGGCCTGCCACGACACCCGGCAGTCGTCGGCCGGCAGCTCCGGGTCGCCGACCAACACCACCTGACCTTCGTAGCCGACCCGGGACGCCATCAGCGTGACCTTGTCCCGCAGCGCTTCCTCGAGGTCCGGCGCGACCCGGACCATGACCTTCGGCTGCTCGGTCAGGAATCCGAATGCCTCACGGACCACCCGCTCGACTTCCGGCAGTTCGCGGTCCTGGCACAGTTGCGGCGCCAGCTTGCGCATCAGCGTCATGGCCAGGCGGGCGGCATCCGTCTCCATCGACTTTGTCCAGGCGGCGTGCTGCTCGAACACCTTGGGAATTCGGGAGAACAGCACATCCAGGGTACGCCCGACCTGCTGTTCGATACCGGCCATGGCGTCCGCCATGCCCTCTTGCCGTCCAAGGGCGTGGGCCTCGGTCCGCGCCTGCTCAAGCTCGTCGACAGTGAAGGTCGGCGGCCGCGTGGCCTCGGCCGCCTCGGCGGCCTGTCGCTTGGCGTCTTCCGCCGCCTTGCGACGGTCGTCCGCGCCGGTGTCGAAGCTGTAGTCGAACGTGAACGGCCTGGTACGCGCCATGCTCAGCCAGCTCCCCGACCCGGTGTCGTCAGCGGCATCACTGAGCCTCCTGATACATCCAGTTGCGGATGATGGCGACCGCTTCCTCCGGGTGCTTGTCGACGATTTCGCCGATCTTGCGGAGCGACGATGCCCGGACCCGGCCTTCGACCTGGTTGATGTCGATCATCTGGTCGAGCAGGCTTTCCTCGGCTTCGTCCTCGCCTTCGAGCAGCTCCGCCATGTCGGCGGTGGCGCCCGGCCCGGCAAGCTGGGCGAGCTGACCGTCCTGGCCGATCAGGCTGCCGCCGCGCGAGGCGAGCGTGGTCGGCATGCTCTCGAACAGCCGGGTGAGCACCGGCCGAACCACCAGCAGGATGACCAGCAGGCCGACCACCGCCAGCACCAGCACCTCGGCGAGTTGCAGGAACTCTTCCTTGGAAATGCCGAACAGGAAGGCCCCGTCGTCGAGATCGCCGGGCTCGAGCTTCACGAACTCCATGTTCACGACTTCGACGGTGTCGCCGCGGTCGGCCTGGAAACCGACCGCCGACTTGACCAGCGTCTCGATCTGCTCGAGCTGCTCGGGCGTACGCGGCACGTAGACCCGCTGGCCGTCGTCGTTGCGCGTGACGGTACCGTCGATCAGCACCGCGACCGACAGGCGCTTGACGTCGCCCGACTCCCGCGTGCGCTGCCGGATGGTCTTGGAGATCTCGTAGTTGACGGTCTCCTCGGTGCGATTGTTGGACGTCTGCGCCTGGGTGCCGGTTCCGCCGGATGAGTCGACCTGCGCCTCGGGCAGGTTGTTCTGGACGGTAACCGTGTCCTCGCGCGCGGTTTCGTTCGACTTGGCGTTGTCCTCGATTGTCTGGGTCGAGCGGGCGACCTGACTGTCGGGATCGTAGCTCTCCGAGTTCTCCACCACCCGGCCGTAGTCGATGTCGGCGGTTACCTCGGCGCGCACGCGCCCGAACCCGACCGTGCGTTCGACCATTTCCTCGATCGAGCGCCGCAGCCGGCCTTCGTAGGCGGTCTTCATCTCCTCGGCATTGAGCATGGCGAGAGAGTTCTGCGCGTCTTCGCCGAAGCCGCGCGCCAGCAGCTCCCCGCGATCGTCGAGAATCGAGACGCCCTCGGGGCTGAGTTCCGGAACCGCGGCGGCGATCAGGTGCTGGATCGCCATCACCTGTTCCTTGCCGGGCCGCTGCCCGCCCTGGACCTGCAGCACGACCGACGCGCTGGGCTTCTGGCGTTCGCGCGAGAACAGCTCGCGGCGCGGCAGCACCAGGTGGACCCGGGCACCGCGGACGTTGCGCATCGAGGTGATGGTGCGGCCCAGTTCGCCTTCGAGAGCCCGCACCAGGTTGACGTTCTGCACGAAGCTGGTGGTGCCGAGGCCCTGGCTCTTGTCGAACAGCTCGTAGCCGACCGAGCCGCCGCCGGGAAGGCCCTGCTCGGCGAGCGTGACGCGCAGGCGCAGGACCTCGTCGGCCGGCACGAAGACCTGGGTGCCGTTGGCCTTGAGCTGGTACGGGATCTCGCGGGTGTCCAGCTCGCGCACGATCGACCCGGCGTCGGCCGGGTCGAGATCGGCGTACAGGAGGGACATGCTGCCGGTGGACAGGCGCGAGACCAGGAAGATGAAGAAGCCCACGACCGCGATGCCGGTCCCGGCGAGCGCAGCAAGCCGCACCGGGCCCAGGTTCCGGATCAGGTCGGCGAAGGGGTTCATGCCCGTCACTCCCCGCGTGGCCTGCCGGATATCGGCAGAAACCGTGAAGTCAATACGTCTAAAATTTTATACAAAATTTTGCTAGCTTTGGATAGCCACTACTCGGCAAAATTTTCCTAGCAACGCTATCATGCTTATCTGTAAAAAAGAACAAGGAATTACGGCGATACATTGCGGTCGTGCGTGAAGAAATCGATTCGCGACTGCGCCAGGGAGGAACGATGGCCAGACGGAAAAAGGGCCAGCCGCCGGGTTCCGGGCAGCACCGGCCACGCCCGCGGACGGTGGCACCATCCCCATCCGGCTCTGCCGCAGGTCCGCGCCAGGCCGCGGCCGGGGACCCGCGGCACGTCCAACTTACCGCGGCCGCCATGCAGGCGCTGGAGAGCGGCGATCTCGAGACCGCGCGTCGCGGCTTCCGAACGGTGCTGGACGAGAACATCCGGTATCCGGACGCGCTGCATGGCATGGGCCTGTTCGCCAGCCGGGTGGAACTCTTCGATACCGCGGCGTCGCTGATCCGGCAGGCCATCGACATCGATCCCAGGAACGCCAGCTACTGGTCGAATCTCGGCAACGTGCTGCAGAAGATGGAGCGATGGGACGAGGCCATCGAGGCCCACCGGACCGCCGTGAAGCTCAATCCGAACCATTTCGCGATCCGTCAGAACCTGGGCAGCGCCCTGAACCTCGCGGATCGCCCGTTCGAGGGGCTGCCGCACCTCCGGGAGGCGCTCAGGCTCAACCCGGCGTCGCCGGACGTCGCGGCGAGTTATGCCACGACCCTGTACCGGGTCGGCGAGTATGGCGCCGCCGTGCGCTTCTTCCGTCAGGCCCTGTCCGGCAACCCACGGCTCCCGGGCGCCCATTTCAACAGCGCGGTCAACCTCAACTGGATGGGGCGCTGGCAGGAGGGTTGGCCGGGCTACCAGTGGCGGTATGCGACCCAGGGCTTTCACCGTCCGCCTGCGCGTTTCAAGGCCCCGGACCCGTTGCCCGAGGATCTCCGCGGCTGCAAGGCGCTGGTGTTCGGCGAGCAGGGTATCGGCGACGAGATCCGGTTCGCCACGATGGTTCCGGATCTGATCGATCGTGGAGCCGCCGTGACCCTGGAGTGCACGGTCAAACTCGAACCACTGTTCGCGCGCTCGTTCCCGGCGGCGACGGTACGGGCGTTCCCGTCCCCGGGAGAGGCTTCCGAGGACGGCCTCGACGGGTTCGACATCATCCTGCCGACCGGCAGCCTGGGATACCATCTCCGGATGGGAACCGGCCGTTTCCCGGACCGCAAAGGGGTGCTGGAGCCGGATCCGGTGCGCGTGCGGGAACTGAAGCGGCGCGTCGCCGACCTCGGACCCGGGCTCAAGGTCGGGCTTTGCTGGCGCAGCCGCGCTCGCGGGCGCACGCGCGCTGAATATTATCCGGAAGTGGCCGATCTTGCCCCGATCCTGGCGGTGCCCGGCGTGGTGTTCGTGAACCTGCAGTACGACGATTGCGCCGCCGAGCTCGACGACATCCACGCGCGCTTCGGCGTCAAGGTTCATGCGATCGGCGGGCTGGACCTGTTCGACGACCTCGACGGCTCCGCCGCCCTGACCGCAGCTCTCGATTATGTTGTCAGCGCGAACACATCGGTCGCGACGATCGCCGGGGGCGTCGGGATCCCGGCCATCGAATTCCACGGCCGCCCGGTCGCCGACGGCTACCCGATCCAGGGACATGACCCGTGGTTTCCGTCGGTTCAGCCTGTCGGCAAGCGGATGGCCGATCCGTGGGGCCGGACCATGCGTCGCATCGCGGATGTTGTCAGGGATCTCGTGCACCGGTCCTGACCGGGATGATCTGGCGCGGCCCGGGACGGCCCACTCCGGAAGCACCGGCCACTCCGAAAGCACCGGCCGCTCGGGAAGCACCGGCCGCTCAGGGACCGGTGCGGGCCGTGCGGCGGTCGGCGCCGCGATACTGCTGCAACCGGGTCGCCCGCAGGCCGCGGACGCCATAGCGGTCGATCAACCGCTGCCATGATTCGTACTCTTCCAGCGACAGATTCCAACGCGCGCAGGCGTCCTCGACGGTCAGCAGGCCGCCGCGAACCGCCGAGACGACCTCGGCCTTGCGGCGCATCACCCAGCGCGTCGTTTCCGGCGGTGGCAGGTCGTCGAGACCGATCGGCGTACCGTTCGGGCCGGTGACTTGCCGCTTCGTGATGGTCGGGGTCCTGGTAACCGCTTGTCCGGTCATGTTCGCCAAGTATTCGTTGGAACCTGACGCCAGTGTGCGTAACGCCTGTTAAAAAATACCTAATATGCGGCGGTCCCATGCCGGTTCGTTCCGCGTCCGGAAAAAAAAGACCCCGGCCGTGGCCGGGGTCAGGTCTAGCGGTAACGGGTGCGGGGTTAGGTGTTACCGCTTCACGTTGATGATTTCGCTCAGCAACTCGTCGCCGGTGGTGATCAGCCGGGTTGCCGCGGAATACGCGCGCTGGGTGATGATCAGGTCGGTGAACTCGTCCGACAGGTCGACCGTCGACTGCTCCAGCGCAGATGCCTCGATCGAGCCGGCGCCCTGGTTCCCCGCCTCGGTCAGCAGCAGGTCGCCGGACCCGCTGGACAGGGTGTAGGCGTTGCCGTTCTCGGCCCTCAGCTCGGTCGAGGCGGGAACCGTGCCGATGGCGAGCTTGTAGATCGGCCGGGTGTCGCCGTTCTCGAACCGGGCCGTGACGATGCCTTCGTTGTCGACCTCGACGGCGATAAGGGTGGAAGGCGAGGAGCCGTTCTGGTTCAGCAGCGTGGCTTCGTACGCGCCCGACAGCTGGCTCGTGCCGTTGCTCTGGCCGACCGTGCCCCAGTTGATGGTGATGGACCCGGCGGCGGCGCCGCTGCCGAACTGCAGGGCCGTGATCGGCACGGTGCTCTGCGCCAGGGCGTCGGTCGCAAGGGCGGCGCCATCGACATCCTCGATGGTGCCGTCGGCGGGGTCGAACTCCATCGTGCCGACATCGATGGCGGCCGCGGTGACGCCGGCATTGTTGGTGACGTCGATCGAGTAGTCCCAGACGTTGGCGGCGGCGCTCTTGGTCCAGTTGATGGTGACCAGGTGATCGATGCCCAGCGAGTCGTAGACCGTCAGGTTGGTGGTCTGGGTGGACGATGTGGTGGCGTTGGCCGGCAGGTTGGCGGCGAGGTTCGCGGTGGTGGTCGGGTTCGACACCGAGGTGAAGCCCGCCAGGTTGATCGTCTCGAGGCTCGAGAGCTGGTCCTTGGTGGTCGTGTTCACGATGTTGCCGCTGGAGTCGGTTCGCCAGCCCTGCAGGAAGAACCCGGCGCTGTTCGCGAGGTTACCTTCCTCGTCTTCGACGAACGACCCGGCGCGGGTCAGCAGGTAGTCGCCGCCGTTGTTGGTCGGGTCATCGTTCGTGTTCACCACGAAGAAGCCGTCGCCGACGATCGCGAGATCGGTGGTCGAGGTCGTGCCCTGGAGCAGGCCCTGCTTCTCCGGGTTCACGAAGGGGCGGGCCAGCACGCCGCCCGGCGAGTACCGAGTGCCGGTGACCGACTCGGTGACCAGGGTCTGGAACCGCGCCTTGCTGTCCTTGTAGCCGATGGTGTTAACGTTCGCGATGTTGTCCGAGATGATCCCGAACGCCTGGGATTGCGCGGCCAGAGCCGACACACCCGAGAACATACCGCCGTAAATGCTCATTTTTTTGCCTCCGTTGGCGCACCCGGTTCCTTCGGGTGACTGAGAGGGTTGATCCGTGGCGTTCTGCCGGGTTTCCAGCGACCGTCTTATGACGACGCGTATGGTTCCTTGACCGCGACGATCTTGGTGACGTCGACCGCGAGGTCGCCCACCAGGACGTAGCTGCCTGAGCTGTCGACAGCCGAGCCGGTGACGTGACCGGTGATGTCGGTGTCGACCTCGATCGCATCGCCGTCGGCGTTCTTGGCGCTGGCGACGAATGTGTAGGACCCGTCGGCGACCGTGGCGCCGTCGTCGTCGAGGCCGTCCCACGTGATCGTGTGGCGCGCGGCGGTCTTCTCACCATCGATGGTCCGGACGGTCTTGCCGTCGGAGTCGACGATCTTGATGGTCAGGATGTCCGCGCTCTTCGCCGGCGTGTACCCGAAGGTGACCGGTGCGCCCGAGAACGTCGTCGTGCTGTCGGTATACTGCACGTCCTTGCCGATGTAGCTCACCGAGCTGGCCGCCGATTGCGCATTCAGCAGCGTGATCATCTGTTCCAGGTTCTGGTTCTGGGTGATCTGCTGCTCGACATTGGCGAACTGCACGAGCTGGTTGGTCATCTCGGCGTTGTCCATCGGATCGAGCGGATCCTGGTTCTTGAGCTGCGTGGTCAGCAGCGTCAGGAACATGTCCATGTCGCTGCTCAACTTATCGAACGACGTGGCCGACTTGGTGCTGCTGGTGCTGATCGCGCTGGTATCCATCGTCGGTCTCCTCAGGCCACGAGGTCGTAGCTGCCGTCCGCCCGAACGCCACCGGCGCCGGTTGCGGAGGCGGTCTCGACCTCGTCTGTGACTGTGTTGTCGATACCGGGCAGCCCTTGCTTGCCGGCCATCTGCTGATCGTCGCGGCCCGTCGGTTGTCCGTTGCCGCCCTGCAGGTTGAACTCCAGCGAGTTCTGATCGGTCTTCAGCCCGGCTTCCTGCAGCGCCTTGTCGAGGGCGCGGGCGTCACGCTGGAGCATCTCCAGGGTTTCCGGCCGCTCGACACTGATCTGGGCCCGAACGGAGCCATCGCGACCGAACTCGAGCTTGACGTCGACCTTGCCGAGTTCCTCCGGGTTCAGGCGGATGGTAACCCGGCCGCCGCCGTCAGCAGCCGTGCTCGCGAGTTTCATGGCGACCTGGCCGACCGCGGTGCTCGCCAAAGCACCGGGTCGACCCTGGGCGGTCACCTCCGCCCGTGAGGCCAAGGCGGTGGTAAGCGTGCTCTGGGGTCCGCCTGGCCCGGCCGTGAAAGATAGAGTCGAGACGCTGCCGGGCGCGCCGGCACCTTGCAGCGGCGCACGTGCGGTGCGCGCCGACAGAATCTCCTGGAATTGTGCGCGTGCGGCCTCGCCGCCGAAGCCGCGCTGGCCGATCGTGGCCGCGCCGAATGCGAAGCCTGCGCCGGTCTGCGCCTGGCCGCCGCCCTGGTTGCCCGACTGGCCACCGTCGCCGGCTTGCCCGCCGCCAGCTTGCCCGCCGCCGGCTTGTGCGCCGCCGGCCTGGGCGTCGGTGTTCTGGGCGCCCGCGCCATCGGCGCCGACGAACAGTGCCTGACCACCACCGACATGCAGTGGGGTTGCCGGCTGCGAGGCGGCTGCCTGCCCGGCGAGCGCTTGCCCGGCTAGTCCTTGTCCTGCCAGACCCTGACCGGCCAATCCTTGTCCGGCCAGCCCTTGCCCAGCCAGCCCTTGCCCAGCGAGCCCTTGCCCGGCAAGCGCTTGTCCAGCCAATCCGGCCCTGCCGGAGGCGTCGCCGACCGCGGCCATGTGCGCCTGAACCAACACCGCCGACGATACGCCCTGGGCTCGGGCGACGACCGATGCCGGTTCGACCGACACCTTGGCGTCGCGCGGAACAGCTCCGGACTTCGCCTCGGCACCGGATTGCGCTGCCATCCCGGAGTTTGCCATCCCGGAGTTTGCCGTCGCGGTCGACTGCGGCGTCGCGGGCTGGTGCTGTTCGGCGGCCTGTACCTGGGAGGTTTGGCCCGGGGCGGCCTGTACCTGGGGGGGCTGTGTCTGGGTAGCCTGTGTCTGGGTAGCCTGTGCCTGGGCGACTTGCGTCTGGGGAGCCAGTGCGTCGACGGGCGGCGTTGGTGCCGCAGAAGCCGGCATCGTCGCCTTGGCCTGATCGCCGGGGCTGGCTGTCGCCGGGTTCTGCCCGGCCGAGTCCGGTCCGGCCGGCGTCTGGCCGGTCGCCGACTGTGCCGCCGTCTGTTGTGTACCGACTGCTGCCGGCCCGACTGCTGCCGGCCCGACTGCTGCCGGCGTCGATCCCGCAGCTGACGCGCCCGGAGCTGCTGCGGATGCCTCTGCACGACCGGCCGCGGTTGCGTCGGCGTTGCCGGAAGCCGGCGCGCCGACCCGGCTGGGAGCCGGAGTCGTGGCGGGAACCGTCGGCGTTCCGTCGGCATCCGGGGCGGCCGCCGAGTCGACCGGAGGTGCGGTGTTCGCGTCCAGGGACGCCGTTTTCGGCGCTGCCTCGATCTGTCGGGTCTCGGGGGAGGGCGGAGTCGTTGCGTCGACGCTGGGATCGGTTTCCGGCCGCAGGCGTTCGCGCGGCGGCGGTGTCGCTGCCGGCCGGGCTTCGTCGGCGGTCTCCCTCTTGCGATCCCTGGCGGCGGATGCCGTGCGCTCGGCCGAACGCCCGGCGGGCTCCGGCGGTCGCCGGGTATCCTCGGATCGCACCGGCTCGGCGGCCACCAGGTGCGTCATGAGATCCATAACGCCCCGGAAACCACTGTCGCCACCGTTGCCACGGCGGGAGCCGACGGTCGAGGCGGGAGCGACTTTGGGATCCAGCGGGTTGAGGTCCATGGCGTCACCTGATCATTCGTGTCCGACCAGTTGGGAGCAATTCGCGGGCCACCGCTGCCTCGAGCTCTATCGTTCGCGATATCAACGGGTTGCAGGTTTGGCTCTGGACTGGTCGCGGCAAGTGCTGCCGGGCGCGGCAATTCCTGCCGGGCCGATCGCGCGTTTGTTGCCGGGTCGGCCGGCATGGCCCCTGGAAGCCTCTGCCGGAGGTCGGCCGGGCGTGCCGGGAACCGCGGAAAGCCGAGGCCGGTACGGCTCGTGCAAACCGGTCCCGCACACGGCCGCCTTATAAAGAAGTGTATTTGCGTAAAATTAAATTTAAATGCTTGACATCATCCTGAACCTCGTATTTCATGGCCGATAGACGGACTAGTTCCGTTCAGGTCGGCAAAACGCCGACGTCACCCTTAGAACGAGGATCAAGACAATGGCTGTTCAGAACTCAATCAACACCAACGTGGGTTCCTTCGTGGCTCTCCGTAACCTCAACTCAGTCAACCGCAATCTGGACCAGATCCAGAACCGGGTTTCGACCGGCTTGAAGGTCGCGGGCGCGCTCGACGACGCTTCGAACTTCTCCATCGCCCAGGGTATCCGCGGCGAGTTGAGGGCGATCGGCGCCGTCACGCAGGGCCTGAACAACGCCAAGGGTATTGGCAAGGTCGCCATCGCGGGCACCACCGCGATTTCCGACCTGATGCAGGACGTCCGCCAGAAGCTGACCGAGCTCTCGAACGAGGGCATCACCACGGCGCAGCGCTCGATCTTGTCGGACGACTTCAACCAGCTGCTGTCGCAGGCGGCCAACTTCATCGACAACGCCGTGTTCAACGGCGTGAACCTGCTCGATACCACAGGCGCCAGTGTCGACGTCGACACGCTGTCGAACCTGGCGGGCGGCACCCTGACCTTGTCCGCGCAGGATCTGCGGACCCAGGTTCTGTCGCTGGCCGGTGCCACGTTGACCGACGCGACTGCCGCGCAGGGCGTGCTCACCACGCAGTACTCGAACCTGGAGTCGGTGGTGAACACCGCGCTGGGCTCGCTTGGTGCGGAGGTTCGCGCGCTCGAACTGCAGACGTCGTTCCTGGAGCAGATCTCGGATGCCACCGAGGAAGGCCTGGGCAACATCGTGGATGCTGATCTGGCCCGCGAGTCGGCCAAGCTGACTTCCACCCAGGTTCAGCAGCAGCTGTCGATCCAGACGCTGGGTATCGCAAACCAGCGGCCGCAGACCCTGCTGGGTCTGTTCGGTTAACCGGCGAGGCACAATGGGACGCGGGGTGGGGCGGCGCTCCACCCCGTCATCCCACAAGAAAGATTACGGAAAGGAGATCCGCCGACCAGGGATTTTGATCAGTTAATCATTCGTTTACGAGTTAAATCACTGTCCGGACACGCCTCCTGGCCTGCCCGCAGCGCATGGTGTCGATCGACTTTATTTCGATTGACTCGGCGGTGCGTGCTGTGCATTTTCTATGGTGCTCTGGGGTTCGCCCCGCCTTGGGCAAAACTCCCAACCTTAGAAAGAGGAGGCCAAAATGGCTGTTCAAAACTCAATCAACACCAATCCAGGTGTGTTCGTCGCGCTTCGGACCCTCAATTCCGTTAACCGCGGCCTCGATACTACTCAGAATCGCGTGTCGACCGGCCTGAAAGTTTCTGGCGCGCTCGACGATGCCTCGAACTTCTCCATCGCCCAGGGTATCCGCGGCGAGCTGAAGGCGATCGGCGCCGTCACGCAGGGCCTGAACAACGCCAAGGGCATCGGCAAGGTCGCGGTCGCGGGCACCACCGCGGTTTCCGACCTGTTGGGGAGTGTCCGGACCAAGCTGACCGAGCTCTCGAACGAGGGCATCACCACGGCGCAGCGCTCGATCCTGACGGACGACTTCAACCAGCTGCTCTCGCAGGCGGCCAACTTCATCGACAACGCCGTGTTCAACGGCGTGAACCTGCTCGATACCTCAGGCGCCAGCCCCGACATCAATACGCTGTCGAACCTGGCGGGCGGTACCCTGACCCTGACCGGTCAGGATCTGCGGACCCAGGTTCTGTCGCTGGCCGGTGCTACGTTGACCGACGCGGCGGCGGCGCAGGGTGTGCTCACCACGCAGTACTCGAACCTGGAGTCGGTGGTGAACACCGCGCTGGGCTCGCTTGGTGCGGAGGTTCGCGCGCTCGATCTGCAGACGTCGTTCCTGGAGCAGATCTCGGATGCCACCGAGGAAGGCTTGGGCAACATCGTGGACGCCGATCTGGCCCGCGAGTCGGCCCGACTGACCGCCCTGCAGGTGCAGCAGCAGCTGTCGATCCAGACGCTGGGTATCGCCAACCAGCGTCCGCAGGGTCTGCTCGGCCTGTTCCGTTAATCTCGGAACATCATCGAGGAATACCCGGAACCGGGCGGCTCTGCCGCCCGGTTCTTTTTTATGTGATGTCGGTTGTCGCTGGCCGGTTCCGGGCAGCGCTCAAGAGATGCCCGCAAGCTCGCCGGCGATCCGCCGCATCAGCGACTCCCAGGACTCATCCGGCGCCCGATGGGCACCGACGACGGAGCGGTACCACGGCGAGCGAGGCTGGCCGAGGGCCACCCAGCTTGGCCGGCGACTGAAAGAGACGGTCGGAGCCCCGACCGCTCCGGCAAGGGCCAGGACCGCGGTGTCCGCCGCCAGTACCCCGTCCAGAGCGCCGATCAGGGCAGCGACGCCATCGAGGTCGTTTCGGCGATCGAGATCCGGCGGCACCAGAAGGGCCGGGCGGTCCGACGGCCAGACCCCGGCGATCTCGGATGCGAAGTCGTCATACTGCAGCGCGACCAGGCGGAGACCCGGGACGTCGAGCAGTGCCAGGCAGTCCTGGATCAGCGGGTAATACTTGCTCCGATCGGCGGTCTTCAGGCCGGATCGCCAGCACAGACCCAGCCGTCGCTGACCCGGCGCCTCGTCCGCCAGCCACTGCCGAAACCCGTCGACCCGGACCGGATCGGGGGTGAGATAGCCCGCCGTCGACGGAAAATCGTCGAGCCGGCGGCGCAGCAACATCGGCAGATCACCGGCCGCGATCCAATGCGTTGCCGGTACCTCGTGGTATCGGCGGTCGCGACTGCCCGGCCGATCGATCCATTCGAGATCCGGCAACGATCGGGCGGCCAACGGGCGTAGCCGCGGGTCCAGTTCGACCATAGCCCCGCCCAGCACGCCTTGTCGGACGAGTGCGGCGAGATCGGCCCAGCAGGATGCGAACAGCAGTTCGTCTCCGAGCCCCTGTTCGGCGAGAACCAGCAGCGTGGCCGCGGATCCGCCGGTCCATGCAGCCGGTGGCAGCCCGGGGGAGCGTGACAGCAGGCGGCGGGCCGGCCGGTAGCGGAACAGCCGCCAGCCCTGGTCCAGGTCGCCCCGTGCCAGGTGGTAGGTCGCGAGGTTGGCCAGCAGCCGGGGGTCACCGGGGGCGGCCGCACATGCCTGCCGCCCAGCCCTGCGGGCGAGATCGAATCTCGCCTCGCCGTAGTGGCACTGCGCAAGGTTTCCGTATGCCTCGGAGGTAGACGGCGACAGAATGGCGGCGGTCCTGGCCACAGCACTGGCCGCCGCCGGTTTCTCGAGGTCGACCAGGGCGGCGGCAATGATCACCCGCGCGGCGTATGACCCGGGGCTCAACCGAAGCGCCCAACCGCCGATTCGGCGAGCGGCTTCAGGATGACGGAGCGTACGCCGCAGGTCGGCAAGGTCGGTGACGGCCGCGAGGTCATCCGGGCTCAAGGCGACGGCGCGCTTGAGGAGACGTTCCGCGTCGGCGAGCGAATGGGTGTCCGGTGCCCGACGGGCGCGGCACAGGCCGAGGCGATGCCAGCCGGCGGGCCGATTCGGGGCCAGAACCGCCAACCGCCCGGCGAGTTGCTCCGCCGACCGGTCCTTCTGGTCGAACGCAATCTCGAGGAGACCGGACGCGGCATCCTGAAGGGTCGGGGACAGCACCAGCGCGCGGCGTAGCGCGAGCTGCGCCTCGGCCGTCCGGGCGAGCTGGTTCAGGGCCAGTCCGAGATGTGCCCACGCATCCGGAATCTTCGGCCAGCGGTGCAGGGCTTCGGCCAGCATCTGTGCGGCTTCCGCCGCGGAGCCGAGCTGCAGCAGTGCGAACCCGAGCAGGTGACGAGCCCGGTCGTGGTCAGGATCGACGGTCAGGATATTGCGGTATTCGGTCGCCGCCAGTCCGATCCGGCCGGCGCGATGCGCCGTGACGGCGCGTGCCAAAAGCACGTTGAGTGTCGTCACGGTTGTCGCTCTCGACAGTCATGCACCGATGGGCTTGGCTTGACAGGGCAGGTCTCCATGCGACACTTACCTTATGCCGCTCAAGGTCAACATCAAGCCGGGTGAGAAATTCGTCGTTAACGGCGCCGTCATGGTCGCCGGAAACAAGGGCGCGTCACTCGTGCTGCAGAACGAAGCAACCATCCTCCTCGGCAAAGATATCATGCAGGAGGATGACGCAAATACGCCGGCAAAGCGTATATATTTTACGATACTTTTAATGTATCTGGATGATCAGGATCGCAAGCAATATTATACTATGTTCATGAAACTGATCGAGGATTTCATGGAGGCGACGACCTTCAACGAAGTCCGCAAGACGCTTCTGCACATTGTCCAGGATGTGAACGCGGCCAAGTACTACCGGGCATTAAAGACTTGTAAAGCATTGATCGGTTATGAATCTGAGGTGCTGTCGTACACCGAGGAACGTGGGGCCAGCCCCAACCTGAGCGCGCTGGTAACTGCACAAGATGACCGCTGAGTGACCGATGTCCCAGTATTATGCCTACAAGCGCACGATCCGGCAGACCGCGTCCCCCAGAGACGTGGAGTACCGGTTGCTGGCCCAGGTCACGGCTGCGCTCCTGAAGGCGAAGGAGCTCCGCGACAAGAGCGACCGGGATCCCCGACGCATGGCGCAGATCATGGACGCGCTGAACTGGAACAACCAGGTGTGGGATGCGTTCGTCGAGGATGTGGGGACCGAGGGGAACATGTTGCCTCGGGAACTGCGCGCGGCGATCGTGAGCCTCGGCATCTGGGTCACCCGCGAGACCGGGATGATTTCGTCCGGTGAGGGGGACATCGATGCGCTGATCGGGGTCAACCGCGCCATCATGCGTGGCCTGAATCCGGCCATGGTGGCGTCGGAAGAGGGCGGCGAACAGCCTCCGGCGGCCGCTTCGGATCAACCTGCGTGACGCTCCCGGGCTCGCCGTGATGGCTGGCACCACGCGCGACGATCGAGCCCAGCAGCTTCTGAAGAATTTCAACGCCGCCGTGACGCTCCATGTCGCCGGTCGACTGACCGAAGCCGCGGTCCTGTACGAGGGCCTGCTCCGACAGTTGCCGGCACATCCCGACGTCCTGGATTACTACGGGACCCTCCGGCACCAACTCGGCGACCACGGCCCGGCCCTCTCGCTGGTCGAACGAGCCGTCGCCGCGCGGCCGCTCGCCGCTTCCACCCGCAATCGGCTGGGGTCGATCCAAAAGGCTCTCGGCGACCGGGGAACGGCCGCGCGGACCTTCAGGCGGGCAGCCGTTGTCGATCCGCGGCTGGCCGAGCCCGTGGTGAACATCGCGGGGCTGCATAAGGATGGTGGCGACGTAGAAACCGCACTGGCACTCTATGCTCGGGCACTGTCGGCGGATCGCGACTCCTTCGACGCGCGGCTCGGGCGCGCGATGGCCGGCAATCTGATCGAGCGGTTCGAGGAGGCGAGGGACGACCTCGAGCGTCTGCGCCTTCTACAACCCCTGAACCCCGAAGTCCGATTGCAACTGGCCATCGCGCGGTCGGGTTGCGGCGATTGGGACAGCGCGGCCAGGGCGGTGCGCGCGGGCGTGGTGATGGCTCCCCAGGCATTCGAACTGTATGCCGCACTCACCAGCGCGCGATCGCCGCTGGAGGAGGGGCGTCCGTCGCACGTGATCTGGGCGCGACGGGGCGTCGTCCTGCGGCCGGCGGATGGCCGGCTGTGGTCGAACCTCGGAATTGAACTGTACCGAAACACCGAGCCGCAGGCGGCGATGAGCGCGGCGCGCCGGGCCGTCGTTCTGGCGCCGGCCGACGAAGGGGCGATGCAGACCCTCACGGCTGCGGCCCATCAGTGCGAGGAGACCACGCTGGCCGCGACGGCGTGCCGCCGCGCTCTGCTCGCATATCCGGAGAATGCCGACGTGGCATTCCGGCTGTCCGAGATCGAATTCATCGCCGGCGATCTGGCGCATGCCTGGGACCTGTACGAGCGCAGGACCGCTCGCCGGATATTTCGGCCGAGGCTGTCGCTTCCGTCGCTGTGGCAAGGGCCCGGCACCGAATCGGGCCCGCTGCTGGTCGCTTCCGAGCAGGGGGTCGGCGACGAACTCATCTTTCTCAGCTGTCTGCCGGACCTCCTGCGGCAGGTCCGTGTGCCGGTGGTGGTGGAGGTCGATCAGCGAATCGTTCCGGTGATATCGAGGACTTTCCCCGACGTCACCGCGATCCCGAGGCAGTTGGCACCGGGGGATGCGCTCGGCCAGTTCTTCGACTATGCGGACGCGACCGCGCGGTACGGGTTGCGGCAGGCCGTGTTCGCCGGCAGCCTGCCGCGGTTCTTCCGTCGGGACCGCGACCATCCGACACCGCAGGGCGGGTATCTGCAGCCGGACCCCGAGCGGGTGGCGCATTGGCGGTCGGTATTGCAGCGTTTCCGTCCGGATCGCGCGGTCGGCGTCGTCTGGCGCAGTGCGCTGATGACCAAGTACCGCGCCCGGCATCATTCCGGCATCCTGGACTGGGCGCCGGTGTTCCGGACCCCGGGCTGTGCGTTCGTCAACCTGATGCACGGTGACGTGCGGCCCGAACTCGACCTGCTGCGCGAGAGCGCGGGGGTCGAGGTCCACCAGGTTTCCGGCATCGACCTCTGGAACGATATCGACGACCTGCTGGCGCTGCTTGCGGCGCTCGACGTGGTGGTCGCCGCGCGTACCGCCAACTGTGCGTTCGCCGCGGCGGTCGGAACGCCGACCATCCGGGTCGCGCAGAGCTTCAATCGCATCTCCGACGGGCGCGACTTCTTCTTCTCCAACGTCTGGCCGACCCTGCCGCGGGACCGGCCGTTCGAGGCCGGCCCGGCGGCCGAGGCCGCAGGCCGGCTGCTGCGCGAGAAGATCGCGGCGGCATGAGCGCTGCGGCGCCACTCGGACAGCGGCTGCAGAACGCCCTGGCCCTGCACCAAGCCCGGCGGTTCCCCGAGGCGCGGCAGGAATACGAGGCGCTGCTGACCGTCGCGCCCGATCATCCGGATATTCTTCATCTCCTGGGCATGCTGCATCTGGAGGGCGGCCGGGCCGAGCTGGCCGTCGGGCTGATCGACCGGGCGGTGCAGGGAATGCCGGGGTCGGCCGTGTATCGTGCGCATCTGGCGGACGCCCTGGCCGCCGCCGGGCGCGGCGCGGAGGCCGAGGCGGCATGGCGCGCCGCGTTGGAGCTTTCGCCGAACGATCCCGAAGCCAACTTCAATCTGGCCGGCCATCTGGCGCGCGGCGGGCGCTGGGCGGCGGCGGAGAGCTTCGCGCGCCGCGCCGTCGACCTGCTGCCGGCGTCTGCCCCGGCGCGGTTCCGACTGGGCCTCGCCCTGGAGGGGCTGGCGCGTCCCGCCGAAGCCCTCGCCGAGTTCCGGGTGGTGGCCCGGACGACGCCGCTCGAATGGGAGCTTCACCGGCGGATCCGGGCCGTCGCGATGGCTGCCGGAGCCCGGACCGAAGCATGGCGGGCGACCCAACGCTGCATGGTTCTGCGGCCGACGGCGCCGGACGGCTTCATCGCGATCGAGGCGGCAGGACCTGCCGCCGGCGAGGCCGCCACGCGCGAGCGCTGGATCCGCAGGGGCTGTGTCGTTGCCCCGGCCGAAGGTTTCCTGCGGGCGGTTGCGGCAGGCTACCGCATAGACCGCTGGGACCATGCGGGGGCGATCGACGAGACGCGTGCGGCCCTGTTGGCAGACCCCGGCATCGCGCTCGGCTATACCGCCCGAGCCCGCGTTGCGAACATGCTTCCGCTCTTCGATATGGCCGGGCAGGCGGCACGTCGCGGGCTCTGTGTGGCGCCCGCCGATCCCGAGCTGGCGTACCAGGCGGCGCAGGCGGAGATTGCAACCGGAGATCTCGCCACGGGCTGGGCGCTGCACGAGGCGCGCCTTCGCGGCCCGCGATTCCATCGCACCGCTGCGTTGCCGGCCGCCTGGGGTGGGCCGGGCACGCCGGCCGGACGGCTGCTGGTGGCGACCGAGCAGGGTATCGGCGACGAGCTGCTGTTCATGTCGTGCCTGCCCGATCTGATGAACGACGTTCCCGATCCGGTGGTCGAACTGGACGCCCGGCTGCACCCCCTGTTCCAGCGTAGTTTTCCCGGCCTGCAATTGGTAGCGCGCCAAGCCCGGCGCGGGGACGCGGGGCGGGCGGTGTTCGACTACGACGCGGTCGTCCGGCAACACGGGATCACGCACCACATCCATGCCGGCAGCCTGCCGGCCCTGTATCGGGGCGACCGCGCCCGGCCGGCGGCCCGCAGCAGCTACTTGCTGGCCGACGCCGGCGCGGCTTCCGGCTGGCGGGCGACACTGGATGCCCTGGGCCCCGAGCCGAAGGTCGGCGTCTGCTGGCGCAGCATCATCCAGTCGGCGGCACGATCGATCTACTACGCGCCGCTGACCGATTGGGAAGCGATGCTGCGGATCGACGGCATCCGCTTCGTGTCGCTGCAGTATGACGATTGCGAGGCCGAGCTGGCGGCGCTGCGCAGGCGGTCGGGAATCGACCTCTGGGTTCCAGGCGGGCTGGACCAGTTGGACGACCTGGACGGGACAGCGGCGCTGATTTCGACCCTGGACGCGGTGGTCTCGGCGCCCACATCGGTCTGCATGGCCTCGGCCGCGCTTGGCGTCCGGACGTTGCGTATCGGCCAGGGCACCTATTCGATCGGCCGCGAGCACGACCACTTCTTCCCGGCCATGCGGCCGCTGTCTCCATGGGGCCGGCCGCTCGACCTCCCGCGGGCTCTGGCCCGCGCCGCCGAGCTGATCGCGGCGCTCGCCGCCGCGCCCGAGGACCGGCACGCCGGATAGGCGGTTTTTGCCAGCGAAGACCGGCAATTCCTGCCGTCGACAGGTCCGGTGACAGGGCCACCTCTCGATGACGGCAAAAAATATCTCATAAAATCAGATGGTTGTTCGATGCCAATGCTGGCCCGGAGCTTGCGTCACTTGCTCCGAGCGACCTCTACCGGCGCCGACCGAACAAACCGCAGTCGGCGAAGAAGATACCGGGCCAGGTCAATAGAAAGTTGACGAAGGATTGGCACCATGTCGAACAACTCGGTTCTCACCAACCCTGAAGCCCTGATCGCGCTCCGTAACCTCGAGCGCACCAACCGGACGCTCGCCGTCACCCAGAACCGGGTCTCGACCGGCCTCAAGGTGACCGGCGCCATCGACGACGCCTCGAACTTCGCGATCGCCCAGGGCATCCGCGGCGATATCAAGGCACTCGGTGCGGTCGTCCAGGGGCTGAACAACGCCAAGGGTATCGCCAAGGTCGCGATCGCCGGTACCACCAGCATCTCGGACCTGCTGCAGACCGTTCGGCAGAAGCTGACGGAGCTGTCCAACGAAGGCATCACCACGACCCAGCGGCAGATTCTGCTGGACGACTTCCAGCAGTTGCTGTCGCAGGCGGCGAACTTCATCGACAACGCGGTGTTCAACGGCGTCAACCTGCTGGATACCGCCGCGGTCAGCCCGGGCGTCAACACGCTGTCGAACATCAATGGCGGCACGCTGACCCTGACCGCGCAGGATCTGCGCACCCAGATCCAGTCGCTGGCCTCGGTCTCGCTCGGCAGCGCATCGAGCTCGCAGGCCGTGCTGGCCAGCCAGTTCTCGGACCTGCAGTCGGTCGTCAACACGGCCCTCGGCTCGCTCGGCGCGGAAGCGCGGGCGCTCGAGTTGCAGACCGCGTTCCTGGAGGAAATCACCGACGCCACCGAGGAAGGTCTCGGCAACATCGTCGACGCCGACATGGCGCGCGAGTCGGCGCGCCTCACTGCCTTGCAGGTCCGGCAGCAGCTCGGCGTGCAGGTGCTGGGCATTGCCAACCAGGCGCCGCAGATCCTGCTTGGCCTGTTCCAGTAAATACCGACGACGCGTCGATGGTGACGGCCGGGGAAACCGGAACGCCTGCCGGCGGCCGAAGCGGAGGATGACTGTATGCAGGGTTACAACGCCTATCGCCGGGCACAGGGAGCGACGGTCGTCCAGAACGGCCGCGACACCGAGTATCGGCTGCTCGCACAGGTGACCGGCGCGCTGATCAAGGCTCGCGACGGGACCGTCGGCCTTCAGGAAAAGCTCAATGCGATCCTGCGGAACGAGAAGGTCTGGACCGTGTTCCTGGCCGATCTCAATCATCCGGACAACGCTCTGCCGCGGGATCTCAAGGGCGGCATCGCCAGTCTGGCGCTCTGGGTCATGCGCGAGACGCGCCTGGTGATCGACACCGATGCGCCGCTGGACGACCTGATCCTTATCAATCGCCAGATCATGGCGGGCCTGAAGCCGGAACCGCAGACAATGGCCGGATGACATGCGCCCGGCCTGGCTGCCATCACGGTTGGCTGAATTCTTGCATGTGATCGAGCGAAGGCCCGCGATCCGCTTCCTGATCCCGTCGCGCTGGAACTGAGGAACGTCGATGTCACTGTTCAACGCCATCTCTACCGCCCGCAGTGGTCTGATCGCGACGCAGTCCGCCATCAACGTCGCGTCGCGGAACATCGCGAATGCCAGCGTCGATGGATATACCCGCAAGATCCAGGTGAACACGGCCCGGGTCATCGACGGCCGCGCCGGCTCGGTCAAGGTCGAGGAGGTCACCCGCAACGTCAACGAGCAGCTTCAGCGCGACGTCCGTGAGCAGTCCTCGGTCGTGGAGAAGCTGACGATCATCGAGGATTTCCTGGGGCGCCTTGAGCTGGAGTTCGGCCGCCCCGAGGACAATAGCTCGGTGTCGTCGAAAGTGACCGAGCTGAAGAAGGCCTTCCAGTCGCTGGCCACCAACCCCGACCAGTCGACGGCCCAGAACGACGTGATCCGCGCCGCCGAGGAACTGGCGCTGTCGCTCAACAAGCTGTCGGACAGCGTTCAGGAACTGCGCGCCGAGGCCGACCAGCGGATCTCCAATTCCGTCGATATCGTCAACGAGGCGCTGCAGAACATCGACTCGCTCAATGGCGAGATCGGTGCCCGCAAGACGCTCGGGCAGTCGACCGCCGACCTCGAGGACCAGCAGGACGTCTGGGTCCAGAAGCTGGCCGAGCAGATGGACATCAAGACCTTCGACCGCCCGGACGGCCGGATCGCTATCCTGACCGGCGACAGCCAGTTCCTGCTGGATCAGGAGGCGGTGACGCTGACCTTTACCGCGTCCAACGTGGTGGGCCCCGGTTCCGCGGTCAATGACGTGCTGCTGGACAACGGGTTCCTGACGCCGTTCGCGATCACCAGTTCGTTCGCCGGCGGCACGCTGTCGGGCCTGGTGGAGATCCGCGACACCATTACGCCGTTGGCCCAGGACCAGCTGGACTCCCTGGCTTTCGAGCTGGCGCAGCAGTTCGATCTGCTGACGGTCGGCGCGAACACCGCCAACCTCGACCTGTTCACCGACGCGGCCAATGCGGTCCCGGGCGCGTCAGCCGGATTCTCGGCGGTGATCCAGGTGCGCGGCACGCTCGTCGGCGCCGACCTGCGCGACGGCACCGGCGGCACCTTCGCTTCGTCTGGCGCCAGCGACTCCTCGTTGCCCTTGGCCATCATCGACATGTTCGACACCAAGCTGGCGTATGTCGCGGTGACCGGGCTCAACACGACATCGGCGACGCTCGAGGAATTTTCTGCCGAGTTCATCAGCTACCAGGCCAATCAGGCAGCCGACTACGAAAGCCAGCTCAACTTCCAGGATCAAGTCCGGGGGCTGCTCGAAGAGCGCCTCCGGGACGAGAGCGGCGTGAACCTCGACGAGGAACTCGCCAGCCTGATCCAGCTAGAAAGTGCCTTTGCCGCATCTGCCCGGGTTCTAAGTTCGGTTCAGCAGGCGCTCGACGAGCTCCTGTCCGTGGTGCGGTAAGGCTTAACAGGACAAGACGCCATGCGAATCTCGACCGTTACCCAAAACCTCCGGATCGACAACTCGATCACGTCGATCCAGCGGCAGATCGCCGACGCCCAGCTGCAGATCTCGACCGGCAAGCGCTCGCAGGTCTACAGCGGCTTCGAAGGTCAGGATGTCAGGCTGCTGATCACCCTCAAGGAGCAGCGGACCAGCGTCGATTCATATGTCAATACGATCACCAACACGCAGGTTAAGACCAAGACCATCGATGCCTCGCTGGTGACCTTCACCGACATCACGCAGGACTTGCGCAAGAAGCTCTACGAGCAGGTCGAGGGCCTGTACGACAACTCGGCCCTGGCGCTGCAGACCTTCGCGAATGCGGCGATCGACCAGCTGACGAACCTGCTGAACCAGACGGCCGACGGAAAGTACCTGTTCAACGGTACCGACACCGACACCCAGCCGATGATCAACTCGGCGACGGTCAAGGGCGCCTATGCCCAACCGGCGCTGTCCGGTGGCTTTGCCGGCGTCACCGCGGCCGCCACGGCCTTCTTTGGCACCGACGCGAACTGGTCCAACGTGACGACCCCGGCGCCCAGATCGCTGCAGACGCGGATCGACGAAGGAGTCGACATCAGCTTCGGCGAACTGGCGAACGACGACGCGTTCGAGGAGGTCTTCGAGGTCCTGTACGCCTTCGCCAACGCGAACTTCCAGCCCGGCGACGACGCCAACTACGAGTCGCTGGTGAACTGGGGCATCGGCAAGGTCGAGGCGGCCTTCGATCTGATCAACGACATGGTCGGCCAGAACGGCGTCATCGGCGCGCAGATGGTGTCCCGCAGGGAAGCCCACCAGGACAGCCTGACGCTGCTGGAGACCCAGATCCTCGATATCGAGGAGATCGACCCCTACGAGGCGGTGAGTTCGTTCCAGACCTTGCAGGCGCAGCTCGAGGCCTCGTACCAGACGACCTCCGTACTCCGTGGCCTGTCGCTGACCCGCTACCTCTGACCGCCGGCCCGCGCCGCTCCAGGCGTCGGGCCTCCCGCCGGCCCGCGCAGTCGTTTGTGCTGGACGCCGAGGGCCGCCGGATTTATTTTTTTCGGCGGCTTGTTGATCTATGCAGCAGGCTTGTATCCCCGGAGCAGGGGGCGTTGTGCAAATTGACACGCGATTGCCGGCGATCCAGACCGGCAAGTCCGTAGAGGCCCGCGACGGCCAGACGTCGGCCCCACCGCCGGCGGCACCGGTCGGGAACGGCTCCGATTCGGATTTCTATATCAGCCCGATCCTGCGGTTCGATTCGCGCTCGCTGACCGTGATCTTCCAGGTCCGCGACAGCGGCTCGGGAGATGTCGTCCGCCAGTTCCCGCCGGAAACCGTTGTGGAACGGTATCGCCAGGATCCCACCGCGAAGCCGTTCGTTCTCTCGCCGCGCTCGGCCTCCGGCAAGGATGACCCGGACCCGGCGGACGAGGCGCTGGCGCCGTTTCCGAAGCCCGAGGAGGCGCCCGGCGGGGCGGAGGCGCCCGGCGCTACAGTGCCGACGGCGTCCGCGAGACCGGCCGATCCGGTCGCCGGCGACCCGGTCGACGTGGTCGCCTGACCCGAAACTTTGTTGATTTTACCGCATCCGTCGTAGTGGGAAGCGGTTTCACACGGCCCGACCATATGTGGTAGGGTCGTATCCGTGAGTGACAAGAATTGGCGGAGGCCCGTTCGATGAATTCCGGCGATCCGCTTCGTGACCTGCTGGTCGCGGCCATCCAGCATCAGGAGGCCGACGAGGTCGAGAAGGCCCGCGACCTGTACCTGCAGATCCTGGAGCAGGATCCGCGCCACGAGAAGGCGCTGCACCTGGCCGGCCTGCTGTGCCTGCAGTGCGGCGAGTATGACGGGGCCCGGACTCTCCTGGACGCAGCCATCGAGGTGAATCCGGACAATCCGGCCTATACCAATCATCTCGGCGTGGTTTCGCTGCGCCAGGACGACCTGCCGGCGGCGATCGAAATGTTCCGGCGCGCGTTGGCGATGGATCCGACCTACGCCGAGGCGCACTTCAATCTCGGGATCGCGTTGCGCGGCCTCGACGATCTCGACGGCGCGGCATCGGCGCTGGCGGAGGCCTCGCGGCTCGATCCGGACAACGACCTCACCCTGGTCTGGGCAGGCGTGCTGGCGAATGAGCGCGGCGCCGCGCACGAGGCCGCGGAACTTCTGATGCGCGCCGCCGAGCTCAACCCGACGAACACCGAGGCGCTTCACCAGCTCGGTGACGTGTTCGTTTCTCTGGGAGCGCACGAAGACGCCGAGCGTTGCTATCGCACGGCGTTGGGGATCACCCCCGAGGTTGCCGGCATCCACGGGAAGCTCGGGTCCGTCCTGACGCAGCTCGGCCAGTTGGATGAGGCCCGTGCGTCATTCGATACCGCGCTTGCTCTCAATCCGGGCGATCCTGCGCTGCTCGGCGGACTTGCGCTCGTGCAGCTCGACGCCGGTAGCGCCGACCAGGCGAAGGAGACGGCCGATCTTGCCGTGGCGGCCGACGACCAGAGTGTCGATGGGCACTACGCACTGGCTCGGATCTACCGGGTCATGGGCGACGTCGACGCCGCCCGGACCGAAGCCGCGAGGGTGCGCGAACTGGCGCCGGACAACGCCCGGTATCTCGACGGCCTGTTCATCTGAGGCTGCGAGAGGGTCTCCTGGCGCGGGTCAGAGCGTGCGGCTCACTCCGGCCGCTCCGACGCCGACCGACCCGTATGCGGCATAACCGCGGACCGGCTTGCTCGGATTGACCGCCGGGCCGTTGACGCCTCGGGACTTCCTGACACCGGCGATCACCATCTTGACGACGCGGTCTGCGGCATCATGGGCCGATTTCAGGGCCAGCATGTTGTCCGACAAGGTCTCCCGGAACGTGGCATAGAGCTTCCGAAGGTCGCCCCGTTCCTCGGTCGAGAGCGAGTCCAGGACCGACAGGTTCTTGCGGAGCCGGGTCTGGTGCTCGTCGTAGGTCTTGGCGAGCTGGAGCTTGCGGCGCTGGACGTCCTCCAGCTTGGCGAACTCGCGAGCTTTCACCAACTCGATCTCATGCCGCATGACCGCCATGAGCTGGGTCATCGACTCGACGAACACCTTGATCACGTCGCGCGGGTTCATCCCGAAACCTCCTGGAGTTGCAGCAGTTGCCGTTCGATGGCGTCGGCGACCCCGATGCCGCCGCGGTGCGCGATCACCTTGCCGACCTCTTCGATGTAGAAGTCGCGCCACATGCCCTCGGCCTGGCCGCCGCCGAACATGCCGTCGGTGTCGACGCCCTTGAACATGTGGCCGAGCATCTGGGAGAGGAACTGTCCCTCGAACTTCTCGGCGGTGCGCCGGACCGCGGCCTTGTCGCCGGCCGCCGCTGCCGAGTTCAGCGAGTTGCGCTGGCGCTCGGCCACGCCCTGGCTGCGGGCCAGGCCGAGATCGCCGATGTCGGGGAGGGAATTGAATGAGGTAGCGGTCATCGGTCGTCTCCGGCTCAGAGCACTTCGAGCTCGGCCTGCAGGGCGCCAGCCGCCTTGATGGCCTGCAGGATCGAGATCAGGTCGCGCGGGCCGACGCCGAGAGCGTTCAGGCCGTTGACCAGTTCCTGCAGCGTGACCTGACGCGGCAGCACGGTGAGCTTCTTGTCCTTGTCGTCGTCGATCTCGATCTGCGTGCGCGGCACGGTGACGGTATCGCCGGTCTGCGCGAAGGGCTGCGGCTGGCTGACCTGCGCGGTTTCGGTGATGCGGATCGTCAGGTTGCCCTGGGCGATCGCGACGGTGTTGATGCGGACATTCTCGCCCATCACGATCACGCCGGTCTGCTCGTCGATGACGACCTTGGCGATGCTGTCGGGGGTGACCCGAAGCTGCTCGATGTCGGTGATCAGCGCCACCGCGTTGTTGCGGTAGGCGTCCGGGACCAGCATGCGCACGGTGCCCGGATCGGACGGCTGCGCGATCGGCCCGCCGACGAAGGCGTTGATCGCCTGGGCGATGCGGCGCGATGTCGTGAAATCCGGGTTCCGCAGGGCGATCCGCACGGTCTCCATCTGGTTCAGCGTGTAATTGATCTCGCGCTCGACGATGGCGCCGTTGGCGATACGGCCGGCGGTGGGGACGCCGCGCGTGACGCTCGCGGCCGCGCCCTGGGCCGAGAAGCCGCTTACCGCGACCGGCCCCTGGGCGACCGCGTAGACCTCGCCATCGGCACCGACCAGCGGGGTGACCAGCAACTGGCCGCCGAGCAGGCTGTCGGCGTCGCCGATGGCGGAGATCGTGACGTCGATCCGGGTGCCCTGGGTGGAGAACGGCGGCAGGATGGCGGTGACCATGACCGCGGCGACATTGTCGGTGTCCAGGTCGTCGTCGCGGGCGTTGACGCCGAGCCTCTCCAGCATGCCGACCAGGCTCTCACGCGTGAAGATCGCCTTGCCGATGTCGTCGCCGGTACCCTTCAGGCCGACCACCAGGCCATAGCCGATCAGGATGTTCTCTCGAACGCCCTCGAAGTCGACGATGTCCTTGATGCGGGTCTGTGCGCCGGCAGTACCGGTTCCGCAGGCCAGCGCGAGCAGAAGGGCCGTCACCGTTGCCAGTCGTCGCATCCAGTGTCCCGTCGTCATGGTGGTCTTCCCCGCGGTCGATGTTGCCGGGTGGCCCCGGTCTCGCGAATTCATATGCTAGAAGCGTGCCAAGCGCGGCGAAGTTCGGATTCCCAAGGTGGCGTCGAAACTGGAAGCGCTGCATGCTATAAAGACCGTATGCGTGCTCCCATCGCACAACACCCAAGTCCGTCCGACCGAGGTCGCTCATCGCCATGAAGGTCGAGTCTACCAAAGGAGCCGGGATCGGTGGTGTCCGCCGGGGCGGAAAGACCGCCAAATCCGGTGGATCCAGTTTCTCGAGACTGCTGGACGAGACCGCCGAGGCCGGCCATGCGTCCGGGCCGAGCGGCGTGCAGTCGGTCGATTCGGTGCTGTCGGTCCAGGAAGTCGGGGACCGCGAGGGGGGGCGTCGGCGGGCTCGCGAGCGGGCCGACCTGCTGCTCGATCGGCTGGAGGACATCCGCCACGGCCTGCTGATGGGAGCCGTTCCGCGCGACCGCCTGCAGGAGCTGGCCACGGCGATGCGCCGGCAGCGCGAGGCAATCGACGATCCGCAACTGATCGAGATTCTCGACGAGATCGAGCTCAGGGCACGGGTCGAGCTTGCGAAATTTGAGCGAAGCGTGTAACCCGTCGCGCGGCGCGGAACTCCTTGGGTTTCATCCCGTAGAAGCGGTCCTGGCTGCTCTCTACACTCCGCGCCCGTTCGGTGCCGGTCCCTCCCGTGCCGAATGCCGTCGAGCCCGCGTGGAGGAAGGGGATGAGCGTGACCCTGCCGCCGGACTATATGCCGTCGGACGACGAAGAGTTCATGAACCCGCAGCAGCTGGAGTATTTCCGGCAGAAGCTGCTCCGCTGGAAGGCCGAGCTGGTGCGGGAAGCCAACGAAACCCTGAGCAATCTCACCGAGCAAAATCTGCAGCAACCCGATATGGCCGACCGGGCCTCACTGGAGACCGAGCATTCGATCGAACTCCGGACACGTGACCGGGAGCGCAAGCTGATCAGCAAGATCAACTCCGCTCTCAAGCGAATCGAGGACGGAACCTATGGATATTGCGAGGAAACCGACGAACCGATCGGGCTGAAGCGTCTGGAGGCCCGTCCGATCGCCACACTGAGCCTTGAGGCCCAGGAACGACACGAGCGGATGGAGCGTACCCACCGCGACGACTGAGCGGGTGGCCGCGTCGGTGCCCTGCGCCGGTGCGGCCTCTGCGGCTCGAAACGAAGAAGGCCGCCCCGGTGGGGCGGCCTTCCCGTTTCCGGCCCCTCTCGGGGGGAGACGCGGGAGATGCGGGGGCCGGCGAACCCGTTTCCGATCAGAACGGCATGATCACGTCGAGTACCTGGCTGCCGTAGCGCGGCTGCTGAACGTCGGTGAGCTGTCCGCGGCCGCCATAGGAGATCCGGGCCTCGGCCATCTGGTCGTAGCTGATGGTGTTCGACGAGGTGATGTCCGCGGCGCGGATCACGCCGCCGACCACGACTTCGCGGACCTCGAAGTTCACACGCACTTCCTGCCGGCCGTAGACCACCATGTTGCCGTTCGGCAATTTCTGCGTGATCACACCGGCAACCCGAAGATTGACGGCTTCGGTGCGGTCAACCTTGCCGACCCCGACATTGCTGGTGTTGGAGCCGAGGTTCAGGAGATTGCCGCCGGTCACCGCTTCCGGGAACACGCTGCCCAGGCTGCCCTCGTAGCCGAACAGCCCGTTCAGCTGGGCGGCGTCCGAGTTGGCCCGGGACCGGGTGGTGGTGTTGTCTACCGCGGCGCTGTCGTCGATCGACACCACCACCGTGATGATGTCGCCGATCTCGCTCGCCCGCTGATCCTTGAAGAACGCCCGGCTGCCTTCCTGCCAGAGCGAGTTTGCCTGGCGCGTCGCTGTGACCGGGGCCGGCATGGGCAGGCTGACCGGCTTGTAGCCGGCGCCGCGGGTCGGATCCTCGATCCGCGACATCTCCGGCGCCTGGCCGATGCTGGCGAGCCGGTCGACGGCACCGCAGCCCGACAGGGCGGTCGCGGCGGCGAGGGCGGCGAGGAGCCGTAAGGCGGTCGTGCGACGGGCGGTCATGTTCTGGATCCTCCTGCGGCGCGTTGTGCGCGGGGACGTCGTTTGGTGGCGGTCAGTTGGCGGACGCGATCTGCGCGCCGGCGACCGTGACGGTGTCGGCCCCGAGTACACGGGTCTCCAGGATCCGACGGCTATGGTTGTTGCGGACCCGGATGACGTCGCCGACAGCCCCCTTCTCGAGCGCTTCGGCGCTGGCGGTCAGGGTCATGGTTCCGGCCTTCAGGATGATCGTGACGAGATCGCCCTTGCCGATGACGTAGTTGGGGCGGACGTCGGTCAGGCGGACCGCCTGGCCGGCGTTGATCGGCCGGCGTGGGGTGCGCCCGATCAGGTCGTCGAGACGGCTGATCGTGCTCGGGCCGGCGCGGCGCGCCTCGACCCGATGCCACTCGATGTCGTCCCGGGAGATCACTTCGCCGGGCATGGCGTGATTGCGGAGCACCGGGACGCTGATCATCGGCTCGACCCGGCCGTTGACGACCACCGGCGAGGACTCGGCACCGGCCAGTGCGATCGAGGCGTCGAAACGCATCGAGCGCGAATCGTAGACCAGGTTGCGGACGATCAGCACGGGCCGGTCGCCCGTCGCAACGAACAGCGGGATGTCGCGGTTGAAGAGCAGGATGTCGAAGTCGTCCGTCAGCCGCTCTTTCGACAGCGCATCGCTCAGGGCTTCGCGGAGCAGCTCGGGCGGCACCGGCGATGCGTCGCGGACGATCTCGGCATGAACTTTCACGTCGCGCGGGCGCCAGAGCAGGCCGAACGATTTTGCATAGTGAAAAAGTTGCCGGGCTCCCAGGACCATGCGGTCCCCTGGCGCCGGGGAGTTGGCGATACGCCCGTCGCTCTCGGGCGGGACGTTGGCGAAGATGTCCGAGAGCAGGACTCCGTCGCCGCCGACCACCACCCGCTCCTTCAGGATCAGCGGGATCCCGTCGCCCGCCGCCATGGCCGGGTTGGTACCGGCCAGGCAGCTCGCGCTGAGCAGGGCGGACCCGATAAGGGCGGCGGCGATGGTGCGGGCGGTGCGGTTCATTGGGTTTCTCCGTGGTCCCTGAGGGCTCCGTCAGACGACGTCAGCGGATGTTGTTGACCGTCGACATCAGCTGGTCGGAGGTCTCGATGACCTTCGAGTTCAGCTCGTAGGCGCGCTGTGCGGTGATCAGGTTGGTGATTTCCTGAACCGGATCGACGTTCGAGGCCTCGACGAAGCCTTGCTGGATCTTCCCGAAGCCGTTGGCGCCCGGCACACCGGTGGTGGCGGCGCCCGAGGCCTCGGTCTCGAGCAGAAGGTTGTTGCCGATGTTTTCCAGGCCAGCCGCGTTCTGGAAGGTCGCGAGCTGGATCTGGCCGACGTTCTGCTCCTGCACCTGGCCGTCGATGAGGGCGAAGACCTGGCCGGATTCGTTGATCGTCACGTTGAGGGTGGCGGCCGGCAGCGTGATGCCGGGCAGCACGGTGTAGCCGTCCGGCGTCACGATCGTGCCGTCCTGGCTGGTCTGGAACGAACCGGCGCGGGTATAGGCGGTCTCGCCGTTCGGCTGCTCGACCTGGAAATAGCCGGCACCGCGGATCGCGACGTCGAGGTTGTTCTCGGTCAGGTTGAGGGCGCCCTGCTCGTTGATCCGGTACGTCGCGGCGGTCTTGACGCCGACGCCGAGCTGGATGCCCGAGGGGACGATCGTGCCGGCGTCCGAGGAGTTGGTGCCGACCCGGCGCTGGTCCAGGTAGAGCAGATCCTGGAACTCCGCCCGCTGCCGCTTGTAGCCGGTGGTGTTCATGTTCGCGATGTTGTTCGAGATGACCTCGACATTGAGCTGCTGAGCGGCCATGCCCGTCGTCGCGATGCTCAAGGACTGCATTGTGATCTCCCTTCACCGGCGCGCCGCGCCCGTATTCCCGTTCGGTACCCGGGCCCGTGGACCCGACATGCCCCGCGATGGAGCCGCCTCGATCAGAAGCCCTGCATGGGCCGTGCCAGTTTCTGGATCATCGCTTCCTGGCGCTTGTCCTCGCGGTCGATCACGTTCTTGACCGCCTCGTAGGCGCGCGAGACTTCGATCAGCCGGGTCATTTCCCCGATGCCGCTGACATTGGAGCCCTCGATCATTCCCTGCATCACCTGGCTGTCCTTGGCCGGCTGCGGGGTCTGGTCGGTCTGGAAAAGGTTGTAGTGCGTCTTCTTGAGCTGACGCTGGTCTTCGAACTCGTAGACTCCAAGCCGGCCGACCGCGTTGGCGCCCTGCTGGATCAGGCCTTCCTGGCTGATCGTCAGGTTGCTGCCGCCCTCGGGCACTACGATCGGGTTGCCCAGGGTATCCAGCACCACGTAGCCCTGCTGGGTGACCAGTCGGTTGTTGCTGTCGAGCGTGAAGGTGCCGTTGCGCGTGTACTGAACGGTGTCGCCGTCGTCGATCTGGAAGTAGCCGGGACCGTTGATCGCCACATCGAAGGTGTTGTGGGTGACGGAGAGGCCGCCCTGCTGGTGGTCGGTGGCCGTTCCCTGGTCGATCACGAAGTCCATCTTCTGCGTGAACGGCACCTTCTCGGAGTAGGTCTGATAGACCATCATCTCGCGCTTGAAGCCGGTAGTGTTCATGTTCGCCACGTTGTTGGCGACCACCGACATCTGGCGGCGAAGCGCGGTCTGTCGCGACAAGGCGATGTAGATCGGATTGTCCATGGCTCGCTCCGTACCCTCGATGGCTTTTCGTCGTGCCGGTTCGTCCGGCATTGCTCGAGAACCCTCATGCAGGGGGCGTGCCAGTTCTCGTCCCGGCGCAACGGCGGATCTCGGTCGCGGCGATCGGCGACAGGGCGCGGAATGCCCGGCAGAAGTTTCCGACGGCCTGCCGCACCGGCTTCGCACCGGCGATCGTCGCCCCATATGCAGAGGCGGCGCCCGCCCGGCCGCCGACCGAGCGGCGGGCATGCTTTCGAAGTAGCGGCCAATCCGGTAAGATTCAGCGATTCGGCATCGCCCTTGCAGGAGAATGTCCGGCAGGGCGGCAATGTCCCGACGAGCCGGGACGGACGGAGACTGGAATGTCCGATGACGCACTCGACGACATGGATGGTGTCGGCGAGGGACCCGAAAAGAAGCGGATCAGCGGCAAGCGGCTGATCATTTTCGGCGCGATCCTGCTGCTGGTGCTGATCGGTGGCGGCGTCGGGGCGGCGTTCATGCTCGGTCTGTTCGGCGGCCACGAGCCGCCGCCGGCGGCCGAGGAGGGCCACGAGGCGCCGGTAGCGCCGCCGCCGCAGACCCAGCAGCGAGCCTTCTTCTTCGAAGTCCCGGACCTGATCGTCAACCTGAACACGAACGGTCGGAAGTCGACGTTCCTGAAGATCAAGATTGCGTTGGAGCTGGAAAGCCCGCAGGACGTCGACCGTATCAATGACGTACTGCCCCGCATTGTGGACAACTTTCAGGTCTATCTGCGTGAGCTACGGGTCGACGACCTGAACGGCTCGGCGGGAATGTACCGGCTGCGCGAGGAATTGCTGCGCCGGGTGAATATCGCGGCGCGTCCGGTGAAGGTCCGCGACGTGCTCTTCAAGGAAATGCTGGTCCAATAAGGCGAGTGTGATGGCGACCAACGACGATCTCGCGGCCGAATGGGAGTCGATGGGGGACGACGACGGGGAGGACGTCGGTTCCGCCCGGGTCCTCAATCAGGACGAGATCGACAGTCTGCTCGGGTTCGACGAGGCCGGGGCCGGGGAGTCCGACACCTCCGGAATCCATGCGATCGTCAACTCGGCGCTGGTGTCCTACGAGCGCCTGCCGATGCTCGAGGTGGTGTTCGACCGCCTCGTGCGCATGATGTCGACCAGCCTGCGCAACTTCACGTCCGACAACGTCGAGGTCTCGCTCGACAACATCACCTCGATCCGGTTCGGCGACTACCTGAACTCGATCCCGCTGCCCGCCATGCTGTCGGTGTTCAAGGCCGAGGAATGGGACAATTTCGGGCTGCTGGTGGTCGACTCCGCGCTGATCTACTCGATCGTGGACGTGCTGCTCGGCGGCCGCCGCGGTACCGCGGCGATGCGCATCGAGGGACGGCCCTACACGACGATCGAGCGCAACCTGGTCGAGCGCATGGTCAATGTGGTGCTGAGCGACCTTTCCGCCGCCTTCGACCCGTTGAGCCCGGTCACCTTCCGCTTCGACCGGCTGGAGACCAACCCGCGGTTTGCGACGATCGCCCGGCCCGCCAACGCGGCGGTGCTGGCACGGCTGCGGATCGACATGGAGGAGAGCGGCGGGCGCCTGGAACTGATGCTGCCCTATGCCACCCTGGAGCCGGTCCGTGAACTGCTCCTGCAGATGTTCATGGGCGAGAAGTTCGGCCGTGACTCGATCTGGGAAACCCACCTCGCCAACGAACTCTGGAACACTGAGGTCGAACTTGATGCGGTGCTCGACGAGATCGTGATGCCGCTCAACGACGTGCTGAACCTGAAGCCGGGAAGCCGTATCCTGCTGAACGCCATCCCCACGTCGACCATCGACATGCGGTGCGGAAACGTTTCGCTGTTCAGTGGCAAGATGGGGCGCAAAAGCGGCAATATCGCGGTCCGGATCAGCAACCGACTGCGCAAGATGTGACGAGGCACGGGGTGACGGGGTGCGGGGTGACGGGGCGCGGGGTGACGGGGCCGGTCCGGGTGGAGCGCGCCGGGATGGAGCGCGTCTGGATGGAGCGCGTCGGGCCGTGGCCGGCCGAGACAGGGAAGGTCGCCGGATGAACCTCGACCTGGGGCTCAATATCCTGCTGATCGTGCTGCTGATGCCGACGGTGGTCTACGTGGTGCTGCTGCAGCGCCGGCTGTCGTCCCTGCGCGCCGACCGGGAAGCGGTCGATGCGGTCGTCGAGCGCATGAACGAGGCCACCCGGCGTGCCGAGGCCAGCCTCAAGGGCATCCGACAGGCCGCCGAGCAGGCCAAGATCACGTTGGACGAGCCGGTGGTCCGGGCTCAGGCATTGCGGGACGAACTGACCTATCTGGTGCAGCGGGCAGATGCCGCCGGCGAACGGCTGGCCGGAGGATTGTCCAGCGCCGGTGCCGGTGGGACATCGGCGTCGCCGGCGGCGGCCGGACGACCGCGCGCCTCTACCCGCGCCACGAAACCCGCTGCCGAGCGCCCATCGGCCGAGCGCCCATTCGCCGAGCGCCCATCCGCCGAGCCGCAGCGTGACGACGAGTCCGACGACGTACGGTCGCAGGCCGAACGTGACCTGATGAACGCCCTGAGGAACGTGCGTTGACATGACCTATGACCGCCGAGGACGCCGCGCGCCCAAGACCGACGATTCGACGCCGGTTCCGGCGCGCGCAACCGCTACCCGGACCGCCGATCCGTCACCCTCGGCCGCCCCGAATGCCGCCCGGCTGGCCAAGGGCGGTACGCCGGGGCGTACGGCGGCCGCCGCCGCGCGGCCTCCGGCGCCACCGCGCCGCCGGAGTTTCGGGCCGCGCCTGCTGCCGTTGACCGCCCTGGCGGCGGCGCTCGTCTTGTCGGTCAAGGTCGGCGCGGTCTGGGAACGGCGCAACGAGGTTCCGTCGATGTTCTCTCTCGACATGGCGGTTTCGGTCGGCACCCCGGCGGTGGCGGCCGGTGGCGAAAAGCCCGGGGAACGCCAGTTGGCGGCGGCCGACGGTACCCCGGCGGCGAAACCGGCCGAGTCGGGCGACGGAAAGGTCGATCCGTTTGCGCTCGGAAAGTCGCAGATCGAGCTGCTTCAGAGCCTTTCGGAGCGCCGGAAGGAGCTCGACGCGCGGGAACGCGTGATCGAACAGCGCGAAGGCCTGCTGTCCGCCGCCGAGCACCGGATCGAGAGCAAGATCGACGAGCTCAAGGCCGTCAAGGTGGAGATCGAGGGGCTCATCAAGAAATACGACGCGCAGGAGGAGGAGCAGATCGCCGGGCTGGTGAAGATCTACGAGACCATGAAGCCGAAGGATGCGGCCCGGATCTTCAATGAGCTTGACATGGACGTGCTTCTTGAGGTTTTCGAGCGGATGAAGGCGTCGAAGACCGCGCCGTTACTCGCCGGCATGGATCCGATCAGGGCCAAGGAGATCACAACGCGGATCGCCGAGCGCAAGAAGATGCCAAACTTCAATTGACGAGTTAGCGTCGTTTACGACCAATTAACGGCTATCGAATAGCGTCTTGTCGGATAAGGGCGGGCGAGAGATGCCCCCCGGGCGACAGGTTCGATTGGAGGACTAGGCATATGGCGGTCGACAAGAATATGGCGGTGCTCATCGTCGACGACTACAAGACGATGCTGCGGATTATCCGCAATCTGCTGCGCCAGATCGGCTTCAACAACGTCGACGAGGCGTCCGATGGCGCGACGGCCCTGCAGAAGCTGAGGCGGGACAGTTTCGGCTTGGTGATTTCCGACTGGAACATGGAGCCGATGACCGGCCTCCAGCTCCTCAAGGAGGTACGGGCCGACGAGAAACTGCGCGGCACGCCGTTCATCATGGTGACGGCCGAGAGCAAGACCGAGAACGTGATCGCGGCCAAGAAGGCCGGGGTGAACAACTACATCGTCAAGCCGTTCAACGCCTCGACGCTCAAGACCAAGATGACTGCCGTCCTGGGCGAGTTCTGAGCGGCGGTAGCGCAGGAGCGGAGGCATGACGGTGGAGATCGCCAGCGCTTCCGGGCGTGCCAGAGCAGAGATCGACTCCATCGACCGCGAGCTCCAGGAGGCCTTCGACCGGATCGTCGACGCCGTGGAGCAGATGATGACCGCGACCGAGTCGATGGGCCCCGAGGTCACCGTCGGCATCAGGGCGGCGGTGACGGAGATCCTGGAGGCGTCGTGCGTTCGCGACATCGCCGGGCAGCGTCTCTCGGCGGTTCGGGTTGCCGTCGAGCGTCTCGAAACGGACAGTGCCGTAACTGAAGGCTGGCCCGAAAGAAAACGTGACAAATCCACGAAAATAGAGGAAAAATGGGATCACGGGTCGGCCTCGGAAAGCGGGTTGCTAAACGGTCCCCAATTGCCCGGTGCGGCCAGAACCCAGACGGAGGTCGACGCGCTGTTCGACAAACCCGACTAGGCGCGCATGACCTTGTCCCGGCAAACGCCTCGGGAGCCCGACAAGGGGGCCAGCCAGCCGCTGTTCCTCAGTCTGTTCCTGCTTCTGCTGGCGTTCTTCATTTTGCTCAACGCGCTGTCGACCATCGAACCGGGCCGCAGCAATCGGGTGCTGGAAAGCGTTCAGCGCTCTTTTACCGCGGCGCTCCGCGACCGGCTCGGAGACAGCATGCTCGACGCCGACCCTGGTCAGGTGATCGGTGAATCGACGCGCGCCCGCATCGGTTCGATTTTCCAGCAGACCATTCCGGTCGCCAAGGTCACCGTAGAGCCGGATGGCAATCCGATCTACGTCTCGGCGCCGGCGGTCCGGCTGTATTCGGCCGCTGCCGGCGGGCTGACGCCGGTCGGCGAGCAACTGGCGAACCGGCTGGCGCCGCTGCTTGCGTCGCCGCCTGCCGGATCCGTCATGGAACTCGACATCCTGTTCACGATATCCGCCGACGAGCGCGGTGCCGGCCGAATCGCGCGGGCCGGCGCCGTTGCCGACGTTGCCGAGCGGTTCGGTCGTCTCGGCATCGATCCGGCGCTGATCGCCGCGGGCCTGGAGCCGGGTCAGACCGACACGGTCCGGTTCGTCTTCCGGACCCGGCCGGCCGGGGGAGGTTGAGCGGTGCCGCTGTCGGATGTCCACTCGACCGTGATGGCGCATGAGCGCAAGTTGGGCCGGCGGGCCGGGCGGAAATACGGCGGCGGGCCGAGTTGGCTCGTCACGCTGGTCGATCTGGTGTCGCTGATGCTGGCATTCTTCGTGATGCGATTCGCGATGACCACGATCGATTCCCCCGGCTTCGACGAGGCTGCCGCGTCGATTTCCGTCGCTCTCGGCAAGACCGTGGTCAGCGTCGAGGACGCGGCGCCTCCGCAGACCCTCGGGGTCGAGACGGAACGGCGCGGCGTGGGCTTTCGGCTGAGCTACCTGGAACCGTTGCTGCAGGCCAAGCTTGCCCGCGATCCGCTCCTGCAGTCCGCGCGGGTCGGGCGGGCCGGCGAGCGGCTGGTCATCGAACTGCCGTCCGACCTGCTGTTCGACACCGGCCGCGCGAGCCTGACGCCCGCGGCCCGGGAGGCCGTGGCCGAACTTTCCACGGCGCTTTCGAACCTGCCGAATCGCCTCGAGGTGTTAGGCCACGCCGATCCTCGGCCGATCGCGGCCAGCGGAACACTCGGCTCGAACCGTGCGCTATCGCTGGCGCGCGCCGACGCGGTGGCGGTCGCGCTCGTGGAGGCCGGGCTGCCACGCATGCCGGTGTCTGCCGGCATGGGGGACAGCCGGTTCTATGCCGTCGACCCGACCGCTCCGATGGAGCAGCGCTACGCGCTGGCCCGACGGGTCGAGGTCGTGGTGCTGCCGGAACGCGCGCCTTGACCGGGCGGCGCTTCTCGGTCGGCACGGCTTCGGCGCGGTTTGCCCGACACGTGGTCCTGACTCTCGTCCTGGTGTCCGCAGGAGCGTGGGCCGGACCCGCCGCCGCCGACCCGGTCGGCGTGCTCGGGGCGGCCGAGGACGGGTTCGACCGACTGATCTTCGCGTGGCCGGGGCCGGTGGAGTATTCGGCCGAGCGGTTCGGGGACGCACTGGTGATCCGTTTCTCGCGACCGATCGAGGGGCCGGTGGCCGAGGCGGCGTCGGGGCTCAGCCGGTTCGTGCGCGGCGCCCGGATAGGCAGCGACGGCCGCAGCGTGGTGGTCGAGCTGACCGGCAATCACCGCATGCGCACCGACCGCAGCGGCGATCAGGTGATCGTGGACCTGATGGCACGCGGCACTAACCCGTCTCCGATCCCGGCCCCGACTGCACCGGCCCCGACTGCACCAGCCCCGACTGCACCAGCCCCGACTGCACCAGTCCCGCCGGCAACGGCACCCCCTGCTGCTACAGCCCCTGCGGCGGCGCCACCCGCCGCGGCCACTCCGGCCCAGGTACCGACGCTCCCGATCCGCACCGGACGCCACCCGGACTACGACCGCCTCGTGTTCGACTGGCAGCGGCCGGTGGAGTTTCAGGTGCAGGCGGCGGATGGCCAGGCCCGCATCCAGTTCGATCGACCGGCTCGGATCGACGATGCCGGGGTGCGGCGACTGTTGCTGGAGCCTTTGCGCGGATTCGCCTCGCAGACCTCCGGTGATGGAGTCGTGGTGACCGTGCCGTTGCCGGCCGGGCGCTCGGTCGATGCCTTCCGGTCGGGCCCGAAGGTGGTCGTCGACATCCGCCGCGACGGCAAGGGCAAGGTGTCCGGGGCGCCACCGGCAGCCGGCCCCTCGACACCGGCACCCGCCCCGGCCGCGGGCGTCCCGCCGGCCCGCGCCGCTGCGGTGGCCCCGGCGCCGCAAACCCCGGCGCCGCAAGCCCCGGCGCCGCAAGCCCCGGCTTCGCAGGTACCGGCTTCGCAGGTACCGGCCGAATCCGCGCCGGCCGCGCCTGGAACGCCGCGTGCGACGCCTGCAGCGCCGGGGGCAGCCGAGGTGGCTCCGGCGCCACGGTCCGCGCCGACGCCGCCGGTCGCTACCGCGCCGACAACGCTGCCGGCCGTTGGCAGCCCGGCCACCGGCCCGGCCGCGTCCGCCGCCGCGCCCGCTGCAGGGACCGAGCCGCCGCCGGCCGGTGGCGGGGCGTTCCGTTTCGATCGCGCGGCCGCCGGCAGCATCACCGGTCCGCCGCTCAGTGTCACCGCCTCGACCGCCAACGATACCCTGTCGCTGCGGTTCGACTGGCCCGAGCCGGTCGCTGCCGTGATCTTCGCGCGGGCCGGACATGTCTGGGCGGCCTTCGACCGCGAGGCGACCTTCGACCTCAGTTCGATCACGGCGGTCGGCAACCAGATCGTCGGACAGCCGCAGCAGATCCCGGTGAATCCCGGGTCGGCCCTGCGTCTTCCCGTCGTCGAGGGCGTGAATCCCCGGGTCTGGCGCGACGGCAATGCCTGGGTGCTCGATCTCCAGCCGCAATCTTCGCGACCGGACGTGCCGCTGCGCGTCGACGCCCAGATGGTCAGCCCGCAGGGCCCCCGGCTGTTCGTGCCGGTCGAGGGCATCGGTCGGCCGATCGTGGTCCGCGATCCCGAGGTCGGCGACGGCCTGTTCATGGTCCCGATAACCTCGCTGTCGCGCGGGATCGACGGTGAGCGCATCTATCCCGAGGTGTCGATCCTGGCGTCGGTGCAGGGCGTGGTGGTTCGCCCCCGGCTCGACGACATCGAGGTGCGGGTCCTGCCGGACGGCGTCGCGATCACGGTCGATGGCGGCCTGCTGCTTTCCGGGCCGGCCCAGCATACCGGCGACGACGCGTTTTCCGGCCGTCGCTTCGACGGACTGCCCGCTGGGCTCCCGCCGGGACGGGTCTTCGACATGAGCAGCTGGCGGCTGGGCGACGAGGGCGACTTCCTCAAGCAGCGTCAGGCCCTGCAGCTCAGGATCTCGGAGGCGACCAGCATTTCGCGCAGCGGTCCCCGCCTGGAACTCGCGCAGTTCTACTTCGCCCGCGGCCTCGCGGCCGAGGCCATCGGCCTGCTGCGCACCATCGAGCAGTCCGACGAGGATCTGGCCAAGCGCCCGGACGTCAAGGCCCTGCGCGGTGCTGCCGACTTCATGCTGGGCCGGTACGAAGAGGCCGAGGCAAGCCTTTCGGATCCGACGCTGAACGGCTACTCGGAGGCCGAACTCTGGCGCGGGGCGGCAGCCGCCGCCCAGGGAAAATGGAACCAGGCGGTCGAGCATTTCGCCCGGGCTGGCGAGATTCCGGGCGGCTATCCGCGCAACTACACCACCGAGCTGGCGCTGCTGGCTGCCGAGGCGACGATCCGGGCCGGTGACTTCCGGGGGGCCGGCTCGTTCCTCGACGTGATCGCAGAGGGCGCGCCGACGGCGGCCGAGAAGGCACGGCTCGACTTCCTGCGGGCCCGCGTCCTGCAGGCGTCGGGAGATGTGGAGACCGCGTTGGATATCTGGCAGCGGCTGGCCAACGGCGACGATCGCTGGGCGCGGGTGCGCTCGGAGCGGGCGCTCATCGAGCTGGCGCTTGAGAATGGACAGATCACGGCCGAGGAGGCGGCGAACCGGCTCGACCAGTTGCGCTATGCGTGGCGGGGCGATCGGCTCGAGTTCGAACTGCTGCGCGAACTCGGCAAGCTCCGGCTCGGCCAGAACGAGTACGAGGAGGGCCTGGACGCCTTGCGCCAGGCGGTCACGTTCTTCCCGAACAATCCCGAGACCAAGGAAGCGGCGCAGCAGCTTACCAAGGCGTTCAGCGATATCTTCACCCAGGGCGCGATCGAGGGCATGACGCCGCTGCAGGCCCTGGCCCTGTACGACTCGTTCCGCGAACTGACCCCGGTCGGACAGGCCGGCGACAAGATCATCGAGGGTCTCGCCGACCGGCTGGTGCGCGTCGATCTGCTCGACCGCGCGGCGCGGCTGCTCGATCGCCAGGTGAAGTTCCGCCTGCAGGGAGTGGAGAAGGCGCGGGTCGGGGCGCGGCTGGCGGTCATCCATCTGCTCGACCGGCAACCGGATTCCGCGATCAAGGCCCTCGACGAGAGCGTCGCCCCCGGCCTCAGCGATCCGTTGGCCCAGGAACGCCGGCGCCTGCGGGCCCGGGCGATCTTCGAGCTCGGTGATGCCCAGGGGGCATTGAAGCTGCTGGAGGGCGACCAGTCGCGCGAGGCCGACCTGCTGCTGTCGGATATCTACTGGCGGACCCAGAGCTGGGTCGAGGCCGCCAAGGTGTTCCGACGGCTGGTCGGCAACGCCGGGTTGGACGGGGCGCGGATCAAGCCGGACGTGGCGCAGTTCATCCTGAACTGGGCGGTGTCGCTGTCGCTGAGCGACAACGACGAGGGCCTGAACGGCCTGCGCCAGCTTTACGCCTCGCAGATGGACAACACCCCGTACCGCGAGGCCTTCCGGCTGATCACCAACAACACCAGCGGCCAGCCGGACGACTTCATGAAGCTGACCGAGAGGTTCGAGGAGATCGGCGCCTTCCAGGCCTTCCTGTCGAGCTACCGCGACAAGCTGAAGGAAGGCACCCTGAGCGCGACCAACTGAGGCCGGTGCGAGGGCGTCAACCCGACGGGTTTTCGTCGCCGAGTTGGCGCTCCACCGCGTCGAGCAGGGAGCCCTGGTCGGCTATGAGACGCCAGTCCCGGGTCCGGCATCGCTCCAGCCAGTCGATCATGACAGCGTTGATCGCGGCCAGCCGCGGCCGATCCACCAGATTGGCGGCGCGGAACTGTGCCAGGATGCCGTCGCCCAATGCGGCATCGACGATCGGCCGTTGACCGGTGAGGTGGCACCACTCCCGCAGTCCTGCCCAGAGGCCCGCCTGCATCGGCTGGATCCCCTGATCGGCCGGACCGGGGGGAACAACACCCGCTGCTTCCGAGAGCAATCCGGCATCGGCTGTACGCAGCGACGGGACAGTGCGATCCAGCAGCCGCGCGGCACTCAAAAGCTGCAACCACTCGGCAACGCGTCGCGGGAATTGTCGCTCGGCCGGCTGGCCGGCCTCAAGTCGTCGCCAAAGTGCCGGATCTCGAAAATGCGGTGCCAGCCACCGTCTGTCGTCCGCCGCAATGGCCCGCGTCGCACCTGCGATTGCACCCGTTGTGGCACTCGGAGAATTGTACTGCCCGGCCACCCAGCCACGCGGCAGTCTTCGAGCGAAGAATTCCCCGACCTGTTCGGCGGTACAGCCATGCGGCGATGTCAGGATGAACGAGAGGTGAATGATGGTCACTAAATTGCTGGGAAAATCATCGGGATGGGCGGTTTGGATAATGGCCTCGGCCGTGATTCCGAGCAGGTCTGGACGGTCAGTCCGGTAGCACAAAGAAGCGAAACCGCGGAACCAAGTTGGTTGCCGGTGGTGGGTCATTCCCCAGTGCCGGGACCAGTCCCCGGCATCGATGGCAGGGAGCAATCGGATGAATGTTTCGTCCGTTTTGCATAAGGCTAGAATACTCCTTGGCCCGCACGGAACCGAACGCTTGGCCAGAACCGACATTGCAGGCTCGGACATCAACGCGTCTCGGACGGTCGCAGCAACCTGCGGCATCTCAGCCTGCGCGTAGGCGAGAAACGAGGCGAGGTGCTCAAACTGCGTCACCAGCGCCCGCTTGACTAGCACCACTGGGTTGTCTGCGAGACCGTCGCGGATGACCGTCGCTACCTCCGGCATGTCAGCCTGAGCATAGGCGAGAAACGAGGCGAGGTGCTCGAGCGGCGTCACCAGTGCCTGCTTGACTAGCCTCTCCGGGTTGTTCGCGAGACCGTCGCGGATGACCGTCGCGGCCTCCGGCATCTCAGCCTGGGCGTAGGCGAGAAACGAGGCGAGGTGCTCGAGCGGCGTTACCAGCGCCTGCTTGACTAGCCTCTCCGGGTTGTTCGCGAGACCGTCTCGGATGACCGTCGCTACCTCCGGCATCTCAGCCTGGGCATGGGCGAGAAACGAGGCGAGGTGCTCGAGCGGCGTCACCAGCGCCTGCTTGACTAGCCTCTCCGGGTCGTTCGCGAGACCGTCGCGGATGACCGTCTCTGCCTCCGGCATCTCAGCCTGGGCATGGGCGAGAAACGAGGCGAGGTGCCCGAGCGGCGTCACCAGCGCCTGCTTGACTAGCCTCTCCGGGTCGTTCGCGAGACCGTCTCGGATGACCGTTGCGGCCTCCGGCATCTCAACCTGGACGTAGGCGAGAAACGAGGCGAGGTGCTCGAGCGGCGTCACCAGCGCCTGCTTGACTCGCATCTCAGGGTTGTTCGCGAGACCGTCGCGGATGACCGTCGCTACCTCCGGCATCTCAGCCTGGGCGTAGGCGAGAAACGAGGCTAGATGGCTGAGCGGCGTCACCAGCGCCTGCTTGACTAGCATCTCAGGGTTGTTCGCGAGACCGTCGCGGATGACCGTCGCTACCTCCGGCATCTCAGCCTGGGCGTAGGCGAGAAACGAGGCTAGATGGCTGAGCGGCATCCCCAGCACCTGCTGGATCAGCGCCTCCGGGTCGTTCGCGAGACCGTCGCGGATGACCGTCGCTACCTCCGGCATCTCAGCCTGGGCGTAGGCGAGAAACGAGGCGAGGTGTCCGAGCGGCATCGCCAGCGCCTGCTTGACTAGCCTCTCCGGGTGGTTCGCGAGACCGTCGCGGATGACCGTCGCGGCCTCCGGCATCTCAGCCTGGGCGTAGTTGAGGAAGGCTCTGAGATTATTCAGTGATGTCGCCAGCGCCATTTCAACCAGTTGGGAGTGCCCGGCCTGCACGAGCCAACTGTTGAATCTGTCCTGGATCTCCTCAGCGGTCAGCAGATTCATCTCTATTGTCGCGGCGATCGTGTTTCGCCACCAACCGAAGCCGATTTCGGCCAGCGGCCAATCCGTCTTGCGCCAGAGGGCCGAAAGCAGGCCGCCCGCTTCCCGGGTGTTGCCGACATTCCGGACCTTCAAGGAAGTCGCGATGCATGCATACGGAAATGATTCCAACACGCGGCACCGGTCCTCCCGAGACTTGCCCGTAAGGCCGGCAGCCTCGCGGAGCAGCGTTCCGAGACCCGGATGGGCCAGCCGATAGCGTCTGTGCATGCCATTGAGGCCGCGAGCCTCAATCCAGACCAGGCCCTGTCTGGCGCATGTCCGCAGCGCGTCCTCGTCAAATGCCTCCACCGGCACCAGTCCCTCGATCTCCGCCACCGCCGCAAGGTCGAGGAGCGCCGATCGCTCGGGGATCAGGTCCGGATCGGCAAGATAGCGCCGTCGGACATACGATCGGGCGTCGACCGCCTCGAGATCGGCCGGCTCGCCACTGCGGTCCAGAAGTCCCAGCACGGCTGCGCTGAACGACAGCAGGTCGCCGCCGAACAGCCTGTGCCATCCGTCCACGACGTCCGGGGTGACGGCTGGTTCGGCTCCCCGTGCCCGGCAGAGCCGTTGGTAGACGCCTTCAAGATCTCCCGGCTCGATGGTGAGATCGATGCGCGGCAGCGGCATCGACTCGAGTTCGGGATCGTTGTCCCACGGCTTGGTCGTTCCCCGCACCCGGCGCGTCAGGATCAGCAGTTCGGATCCTCCGCCGAAGCTCTCCCACTGCTCGAACACGCGAACGGCGGCACCGGGATCGAGGTGCGCGTTGTCGACCACGAACAGCACGCCCCGGTCGCCGAATGCCGAGAACGCTTCGCCGGCACGTTCCGTCAGTGTCGGGTCGTCGGAGGCCGCGGTCAGGTCGAGATAGTAGGTGGCGGCGTGTTTGAAGCGCGGTTGGTGCGCCAGAATCATCGCGAGCGTGGTCTTGCCCGCGGCCCCGTGCCCGACGACCATCGCGGCCCGCTGTTCGGCCAGGGCCCGGTCGACGTCTGCTAGAGCCGGCGGGGCGTAGACGCGGTTCTGTTCATATTCCTCGGCGGTCGGGAAGATGCTCGCCGTAGAGCGGTAGCCGGTCTCCCTCACGACGTCGTGGATGCGTCGGAACGGCCCGTGGGTGACGGAAAGGCCGAGGTCGTTGATCCAGAACCTGGCGTGGATGGGCGCGCGCAGTCGTGCGCACAGGTCCTTGCGAAACACGATGTGCACGTCGCTGCCGCGCAGCCCGAGGCGGCAGGCCTGCTCGCGCATTTCCGCCGCTTCCGTGGGGCCGGTCGTGTCGCACCAGGCCACCCAGATCAGGCCACGCCGGCGGCGGGAGGGGAGTTGCGCCTCCAGCTTGGCGAGGTCCGCGGTCCAATGCTTCGTCTTCGCGTCGGCTGCCGTGGTCGCTTCGACCGCGATGATCGTACCGTCCGCCTCGGTCAAGAAGGCGTCGGGCCAGCCCCGAACCGTCTTGTCATCAGGTCGACGGCCGAACGGCACTAGGCCGTGGGCCAGTTCGACATAGAACCCCCGGGCAAGCTGCTCGGCGACTCGCTGAAAGAACCCCGGATTGCCGATGCGGGCCGCGATAGCGGCCTCGATGGCGGCTTCGGACGGTGCGTAGGACGTGGACGGCATGCCACCTCGGCGTCGTACTCGACCGGCACGATATCATCGCTGCGGCGGGCGGTGTGGTACAACCGTGGCGGTCGCAGGTCGCAACCGTGCCGCTCGACGTCAGGGCCCGATGCCGAAGCTCCGCACCAGGCTGCCGGCGACCATGTACCAGCCGTCGACCAGCACGAAGAAGATCAGCTTGAACGGCAGCGAGATCACCACCGGCGGCACCATCATCATGCCCATCGACATCAGCACCGAGGCGATCACCATGTCGATGATCACGAACGGCAGGTAGAGCAGGAAGCCGATCTCGAAGGCGCGGCGCAGCTCGCTGATCATGAACGCCGGAATCAACACCTGCAGCGGGGCGTTCAGCCCGGTCTCGGCCGGACCGACCTGCGCCATGTCCTCGAACAGCCGCAGGTCCTTGTCGCGGACCATGCGCAGCATGAAGCCGCGGAACGGCTGCGCGACCGCCTCGAAGGCCTCGAATTCGTCGATGCGCTCCTCGATCAGCGGCTCGATTCCGTTGGTCCAGGCCTCGCGCAATACCGGTGTCATGATGAAGCCGGTGAGGAACAGCGCCAGGCTGATCACCACGATGTTCGGCGGCGACTGCTGGGTCCCGAGCGCGGTGCGCAGCAGCGACAGCACGACCACGATCCGGGTGAACGACGTCACCATCACCAGCAGGCCGGGGGCCAGCGACAGGATGGTGATCAGCATCACCAGCTGGATCAGCCGGGCCGTGGTCGAGCCGCCCGGTTCGCCGATATCGAGGGTGAGCGACTGCGCCGCGGCCGGCCCGGCCCACAGCAGTCCGGCGGCGGCCAGGCCGCAGAGCATGATCGCCAGGGCCAGGGCCGTCCGGCGGCGCCCGAGCCGGGCGATCGCTGCGCCGATTGTCGCCATGGCGCGGATGGTCGTCACGGGGTGGAACGTCACGATGCGGCTCCACGGTCGTCGGCGGCGGTCAGCGTCGCGTCGAACGACGGACGCGCCGGGATCCCGGTTTCCACGACCACGTCGCGTTCCGGGCCGAGCAGCAGGAGGTGCTCGACCTCGTCGCGCCGGACCAGCACCAGGCGATATCGGGCGCCGAGCGAGCGGGCCTCGACGACCGCCAGCCGGCCGCCGGGCCCGATGCGGCCGATGCCGAAGCGCTGCGCGCCATACTGCCGGGCAAGCACGTACAGCAATCCGATCAGGCCCAGCACGAACAGCAGGGCGAAGATGGTGCGGAGATAGTCGCCGAGATCCATTGATCGATTGTCCGCCTCTGCGGGCACCCTGCCAAGCCTGCGGATGCCGTGCCTCAGAAACCCCGGCGCCGTCGAATTGCGGCGCTGCCATAGGCGGCGGCGGCCCGCTTCGCGGTCCCGGCATCCGGGGTCGAATCGCCTGGAGCGACGGCCGCCCGGAGGCGTGTCGCGGCCTCGTCGAGGGCGGCGATCAGCCTGGCGAGGGTCTCGGAGAGCGCCCGGGCCTCGGCGCCCGGCAGCGCCTGCGCGGCCGAGCACAGACGAACCACCCGCTGTTCGAGCTGGGCGCGCGTCCCGGCGTCGGCAGCATCGTCGGGTGTCCCCAACCGGTGGATCGCCGTCTCCAGCTCGGCGGCCTCGGCCGCCAGCGCGGCGCGGTCGGGGCCGTCCGCGGGCGGCGTCACGGCCTGTCCTCGACGGTTTCGCCGACGGGGCGGTCGCCGGGCCGGTCGCTGGGCCGATCACCGGGCGGCAGTGCGCCATTCATGCGGTATACATAGGTGAGTATCTCGGCCACCGCGGCGAAGGCCTGGAGCGGGATCTCGCAGTCGACCTCGACGACCTCGAGGATCTGCGCCAAGTCCGGATCGGTGCGGACCTTGACGTCGTTCTCGAAGGCCAGCCGCAGGATCTTCTCGGCGATATCCCCATAGCCCTTGGCGACCACCGTCGGGGCCTGGTTGGAACCGATGTCATGGCTGAGCGCGATCGCCACCTTGCGATCTCGCCCGGGGCGGTTCGCGGCTCCGGGTCGGTTTGCGGCTGCAGAAGGTCGAGAAGGGCGATCCGTCATCGTCGGCTCCGGTTGTGCCCGACTATATCGCGTGCTGCGGGCTTTCGCATCGTCGCTGGCGCTGCGTCATCGGTTCCGGCAGTTGGCACGAAGACTGCATCTGGTTCTGCGAGGCCGTCGGCAACAGCAAGGTGCCATGGTCGGATCGACAAAAGAAGCAATTTTAGATAAATTGCTTCTCAAGCGACGGAGCAGGGTGATGGATCTCTCGAACATGGCGCTGTTCAAGATGGCCCGGCAGAAGATGGGCTGGCTCGGCCAGCGCCAGTCGGTCCTGGCGCAGAACATCGCCAACGCCAACACCCCGGGCTATCGCTCGAAGGAGCTCGAGGCGCTGAGGTTCAGTGGCGAGCTGAAGAAGCTGGTGCCGGTACGGATGGCGGCGACGTCGGGCGAGCACCTGAACGGCAGCGTCACCCCGCCCGAGTACCGGGTCGAGAAGGTGCGGCTCAAGGACGTGTACGAAGTCAACCCGGACGGCAACTCGGTGGTGATGGAGGAGCAGTTGATGAAGGTCTCCGACAACCAGATGCAGTACCAGCTGGCCGTGAACATCTATCAGAAGAACATGAAGATGATCCGCATGGCGCTCGGCAACCAGGGCCAGGGCTGACCCAGGCTTTCGCACACGGGAGACCCCTCATGGACCTCATCAATTCGATCAAGATCTCCGCCTCCGGCATGCGCGCCCAGGGTACCCGGCTGCGAGTTCTCGCGGAGAACGTCGCGAACGCCGAATCGGTCGGCAGCAAGCCCGGCGACGATCCCTACCGCCGCAAGACCATCACCTTCGACAATGTCCTCAATCGCGACATGAACGCCGACATGGTGGAGGTCAGGAAGATCGGCCGGGACCAGAGCAGCTTCAACCTGGAGTACGAACCGACCCATCCGCTGGCCGACGATCAGGGCTACGTGAAGATGCCGAACGTCAACGCGCTGATCGAGCTCACCGACCTGCGGGAAGCGGAGCGCAGCTACGAAGCCAACATGAGCGTCATCGAGTCGTCGAAGTCGCTGATCCAGCGTACCATCGACCTGATCCGCTCCTGACCGCCGTAGTGCCGCTCGCGGCCGGCCGGCTTCCGGCACCGCGCCCGATTTGCTAGTCTGATGTGGAGGAGATTGCAGCATGGTCGCACAGATCGGCGAACTGATGCCCCCGGTTCCGGGCACGGCAAACACCGGCACTCCCGGAAGTCCGGCCGGGGCCAAGGATTTCGCGAGCTATGTGCAGGACGCGGCGATCGAGTCGGTCGGCACCCTGCATCGTGGCGAGGACATGTCGAAGGCAGGAATTGCCGGCAAGGCCGACCTGAATGACGTGGTCGCCGCGGTGAACGACGCCGAGATGACGCTGCAGACCGTGACCACTCTGAGGGACAAGCTTGTCCAGGCGTATCAGGAGATCCTGCGCATGCCGATCTGATCGGACGCGGCGCGTCCATCGGTCGGGCAGATTTTGCCCACCCGGCAGTTGCTGCCGGGTGGATATGGGTGCTGGGACAACCGGAGACCGATCGTGACCGAGGAAGACGCGCTCGCCATCGCCCGTGAGTCGGTCGTGACGCTGCTGAGCATGTCCGGGCCGATCATGGGGGTCGCGCTTGTCGTCGGCCTGATCATCGCGTTGTTCCAGGCCCTGACCCAGCTGCAGGAAATGACCCTGGTGTTCGTGCCGAAGATCGCCATCGTGTTCGGCTCGCTGCTGCTGCTGCTGCCGTTCATGCTGGCCCAGATCAGCACGTTCTTCGAGGGCATTGCCGACAAGATCATCGGGCTGCCGTGACCGGCATCGACGGCCGTCGCCCCGTCGTCGGGCAGGCCGCGGCCGACCCCTGGCCGGTGGCGATCCGTGCGGGCGGGGGCCGACGGTGAACCTCGAGGAACTGCTGCCGCTCCGGGTCTTCCAGATCCTGCTGGTGTTCGCCCGCATCGGATCGACGATGCTGATGATCCCGGGCATCGGCGAGACCTTCGTCCCGGTGCGCGTGCGGCTGATGTTCTCCGGCGTCCTGGCGCTGGCGGTGGCGCCGGTGATCGCGCCCCAGCTTCCGCCGGAACCGGGAAACGCCGCGGAGCTGCTGACGCTGGTGGCCGGCGAGATTCTGATCGGGATCTATTTCGGCCTCGTCTCCCGACTGCTGCTGCTGACCCTCGACACGGCCGGGCGCGTGATCTCGTTCTCGACCGGTCTCGCAGCGGCGACCGTCTTCAACCCGTCGCTCACCGAACAGGGCACCGCCATCGGCCTTATCCTGACGCTGCTCGGCATCCTGTTGCTGTTCATCACCGACCTCCATCACATGGTCATCAGGGCGGTGGTCGAGAGCTACACGGTGTTCCGGCCGGGCGGCGAGATGCTGTTCGGCGACCTGTCCGAAGCCATCCTCGAGCTGACGGCGGGCAGCTTCAAGGTGGCGATCCAGTTCTCGGCGCCGTTCTACGTGTTCAGCCTGCTGTTCTTCGTCTGCCTGGGCGTGGTGTCCCGGCTGATGCCGCAGCTGCAGATCTTCTTCATCGGCCTGCCGGTGCAGATCTACGTGGGCATGCTCGTGCTCTCGACCATTCTGGGGGCGATGATGTCGGCGTTTCTGACGTACTATGCCGATACGGCGGCGACCTATCTGATACCCAATTGAGCGAAGCGGGCGATGTCGGACGCGCAGGACGACTCTCAAAAGACCGAAGAACCGACCGCCCGGAAGCTCTCCGAGGCGCGAAAGAAGGGGCAACTGGCGCAGAGCAAGGAGGTCTCGAACTTTTCGACCCTGCTCGGCATGACGTTCATGGTCGCGTTGCTGTCCCCGTTCATGGCGCTCCAGCTCTACGGCTCGCTGTCGCGCGTGTTCGAGAAGGCACCCCTGGTGCATGTCGATGCCGGCAGCACCGGCGAGATTCTGTTCGACCTGACGTCGGACACGCTGCTGGCGCTGTCGCCGATGTTCGGCATGTTCATCGTGCTCGCCCTGCTGTCCAATATCGGCCAGACCGGCCTGCTGTTCACGACCGATCCGATCACGCCGAAACTGGAGAAGATCTCGCCGATCGGCGGCCTCAAGCGGATGTTCTCGCTGAAGTCGATCGTGGAGTTCCTCAAGGGCATCGTGAAGCTGACGATCGTCGCGAGCATCGCCTACATGCTGGTATCGCCGGAGCTCGATCGCGCCGAGCAGCTCATGGACATGGACCTCATCGAGGTTCTCCGCGAGATCCAGACCCTGGTGATCAAGCTGATGATCGGCGTGCTGTCGTTCATGTTCGTGGTCGCGGTGGCCGACTTCTTCTACCAGCGCTACGAGTTCTTGAAACAGATGCGGATGTCGCGGCAGGAGATCCGCGACGAGCACAAGCAGTCCGAGGGCGATCCGCAGGTGAAGGCGCGTCTGCGGCAGATCCGTACGGACCGGGCCCGGCGGCGGATGATGTCGGCGGTGCCGCAGGCCGACGTGGTGGTGACCAACCCGACCCATTTCGCGGTCGCGCTGAAATACGACACCGAGACCATGGCGGCGCCGACGGTGGTCGCCAAGGGCGCCGACACGGTGGCGCAACGCATCCGCGAGATCGCCAAGGAGAACAAGGTTCCGGTCGTCGAGAACCCGCCGCTGGCGCGGGCGCTGTTCGCCGGCGTCGAGATCGACCAGCAGGTTCCGGAAACGCATTACAAGGCGGTCGCCCAGGTGATCTCCTATGTCTATCGCCTCAAGGGCAAGAAGATGGCCGGGTGAACGGGGCGTGATGGACATTGCAGCATCGGCAGCTGTCGCCGCACTGGGTGCGGTGGTCGGCGGGAGCGTCGCCTGGTGGTATCGCGGCCGGACCGGGTTGCTCCGGGCATCGGGGCCTGGACCGACGGCCGCTGATTCGCCAGGCGCCGATCCGGGACAGGTCGCCGGGACAGCGGCGGATCCCGAGCCAGGGACCGTCGAGCCCGTGCGGATCGATCTCGACCAGGACGGCCGGCTGGCTTCTTTCTCGGGGCCGCTGCGGAAGTGGCTCGGCGACGAGGCCGGCAGCGGCGGCGGCCGGGCGTTCGCCCGCCTGCGCCTGCAGGCCCTGCGCATCCGGGCCGCCCCCGGGGCATCAGGGGCGCTGGCCGGTCAGCCGATCGCGGGCGAGGCGATCGCGGGCGAGCATCATACCGTGCTTCCGAGCTTCGAACTGCTCGAGGAAGGCTTCCGGGTGACCCTGCGGGCGATGCCGCAGGCGGCGGCTGACGGTGCCACGGTCTCGGGCTCGGAGGCGCGGATCGCGTCGGTGATGCGCGATGCGCCGATCGGTGTCGTTCAGCTCGACCGGGACGGGGGAGTCGTCGGTCACAACCGGTTCTTCGGGCAGCTTGCCGGCGTCGACAGGGCCGACGCCCTGGCAGGGACCGCCTTTCTCGATTGCGTCAGCGCGGTCGATCGCGACCGGGTCGCCGCGGCGCTCAAGTCGACCGTCGGCGACGAGCAGGTCGAGGCCGGGCTCGGCACCGAGGCCGACGCCTATGTGTCGCTGTTCCTGCGTCGCCAGGGCGACGGCGCGCTGCCGGGGGCGATCGTGTACGCGATCGATATCACCCAGCGGCGCATCCTCGAGACCCAGTTCGTGCAATCCCAGAAGATGCAGGCGGTCGGTCAGCTGGCCGGCGGCGTGGCGCACGACTTCAACAACCTGCTGACGGCGATGACCGGGTTCTGCGATTTGCTGCTGCAGCGGCACCGTCCCGGCGACCAGTCGTTCGCCGACGTCATGCAGATCAAGCAGAACGCGAACCGGGCCGCCAACCTGGTCCGACAGTTGCTGGCATTCTCGCGGCAGCAGACCCTGATCCCGCGGGTGATCGACATCACCGAGACGCTCGCCGATCTGTCGCACCTGCTACGCCGGCTGATCGGCGAGACCGTGACCCTGGAACTCGTGCATGGCCGCGACCTGAAGCCGGTCAAGGCAGACCCGGGCCAGCTCGAGCAGGTGATCATCAACCTCGTGGTGAACGCGCGCGACGCCATGCCGACCGGCGGCGTGATCCGCATGCACACGTCGGTGGTGGCGACTGCCAAGCCGATCCGCCAGGGCGAGGAGGCGATGCCGCCGGGGGAGTACGTGCTGATCGAGGTGGCCGACGCCGGCACCGGCATCCCCGATGAGAACCTGGCGCGGATCTTCGAGCCGTTCTTCACCACCAAGGAAGTCGGGCAGGGCACCGGGCTCGGGTTGTCGACCGCGTTCGGCATCGTCAAGCAGTTCGGCGGCCATCTGTTCGTGAACAGCGTGATCGGCGCCGGCACGACCTTCTCGATCTATCTGCCGGCGTGGTCCGGAGAGATCGCCGCGGTCACCGAATCGGCCGACGGCCGCTTCGACTCCGACCTGTCGGGCACCGGCACGGTCCTGCTGGTCGAGGACGAGGATCCGGTCCGGCTGTTCGCCGCCCGGGCCCTGCGCAGCAAGGGCTACCACGTGATCGAGGCGCGCTCCGGCGAAGCGGCGCTCGAACTCCTGGAACGCGAGGCACCGGACCTTGACCTGCTGATCACCGACGTGGTGATGCCGGGCATCGACGGGCCGACCCTGTTCCGCACGGTCCGGGAGACCCGGCCGGGCCTGCCGGTGGTCTGCATATCCGGATACTCAGAGGATGCCTTGCGTCAGCGGATCGTCGGTGCCGACGGGGTGGCGTTTCTGCCGAAGCCGTTCTCGCTGAAGCAACTCGCGGTGGCCGTCAAGCGGGCGGTCGGACCTTCGGTCACCATATCTTGAGTCAATGACGCCCGTGGAATCCTGGATCTAGACGTGAACAAACCGGGAAAATCTACTTGCGGAAGAGAACAAAATAGGTACGATCTGTCGGGCGCGGTGGCTGCACCAAGGTTTCGACCGGGTCGGCCAGAGTTCCGGACGCCCCCCGTTGCCGCGCCGGGTACCCCGCGATAGAAGGAGGCCTGCCGATGACCGCGGCGCTGCGTTTGATCGAGAAGGACGGGATGGACAAGTCCAAGGCACTGGAGGCGGCGCTCAGCCAGATTGAGCGCGCGTTCGGAAAAGGCTCGGTGATGAAGCTTGGCCAGCGCGAGGGCGCGGTCGAGATCGATACCGTGTCGACCGGTTCGATCGGCCTCGATATCGCGCTCGGCATTGGCGGCCTGCCGCGCGGTCGGGTCGTCGAGATCTACGGACCGGAAAGCTCGGGCAAGACGACGCTGTCGCTGCACGTGGTCGCCGAGGCCCAGAAAGCCGGCGGCACCTGCGCGTTCGTCGATGCCGAGCACGCGCTCGACCCGGTCTACGCCCGCAAGCTCGGGGTGGATATCGACGAGTTGCTGATCTCGCAGCCCGATACCGGCGAGCAGGCGCTGGAGATCGCCGATACGCTGGTTCGGTCCGGTGCGATCGACGTGCTGGTGGTCGACTCGGTCGCCGCCCTGGTGCCGAAGGCCGAGCTCGAGGGCGAGATGGGCGACACCCATGTCGGCCTGCAGGCCCGGCTGATGAGCCAGGCGCTGCGCAAGCTGACGGGATCGATCTCGAAGTCGCGCTGCATGGTGATCTTCATCAACCAGATCCGCCAGAAGATCGGCGTGATGTTCGGCAATCCGGAGACCACGAGCGGTGGCAACGCGCTGAAGTTCTACGCGTCGGTCCGCCTGGATATCCGTCGCATCGGTGCGATCAAGGACCGCGACGAGGTGGTCGGCAACCAGACCCGGGTCAAGGTGGTCAAGAACAAGCTGGCGCCGCCGTTCCGGGTCGTCGAGTTCGACATCATGTACGGCGAGGGGGTGTCCAAGATGGGCGAGCTTCTCGACCTCGGCGTGAACGCCGGGATCGTCGAGAAGTCCGGCGCCTGGTTCTCCCACAGCGGCAACCGGATCGGCCAGGGCCGGGAGAACGCCAAGACCTTCCTGCGGCAGAACCCGGACGTCGCCAGGATGATCGAGGGCAAGATCCGCGAGAACGCCGGACTGGTGGCCGACGCCATGCTGATCGGCGACCCGGATCCGGGCGAGGGCGACACCGCCGCAGACGACTGACATGACGACGCCCGGCCGCGCGGGAGCGACGTTTCGTTCCCTGGACAGCCGGGCGGCGCGTCGCTAAAAGCGGGGGCTTTCCTACGTGGGCGCGCGGTCTGAAAGGGCCGCGCTTTCGCGTGCCGGGAGCGTGGCTGTCGGCGCTGAGTTGCCGGGGCCGAGCAGGCTGGAGAATCACCATGGCGACCACGAACCAAATTCGACGCGCGTTCCTGGACTACTTCGCGGGCCACGGCCATACGGTCGTGGAGTCCTCGCCGCTGGTGCCGCGCAACGACCCGACCCTGATGTTCGCCAATTCGGGCATGGTGCAGTTCAAGAACCTGTTCACCGGCGCCGAGACCCGCGACTACAGCCGCGCCACCAGCGCCCAGAAATGCGTGCGCGCCGGCGGCAAGCACAACGACCTCGAGAATGTCGGCTACACCGCCCGCCACCACACCTTCTTCGAGATGCTCGGCAATTTCTCGTTCGGCGACTACTTCAAGGAGAACGCCATCGAGTATGCCTGGACGCTGATCACCGGCGAATTCGGGCTGCCGAAGGACCGCTTGGTGGTGACGGTATACAGCGAGGACGAGGAGGCGGCTGGCCTGTGGCGGCGGATCGCCGGCCTGCCGGATGAACGGATCATCCGGATCGCCACGTCGGACAACTTCTGGGCGATGGGCGACACCGGGCCCTGCGGCCCGTGCTCCGAGATCTTCTTCGACCACGGACCGGGCATTCCCGGTGGCCCGCCGGGCTCGCCGGACGAGGACGGCGACCGGTTCATCGAGATCTGGAACCTGGTGTTCATGCAGTTCGAGCAGATCACCAGGGCGGAGCGTCGCGACCTGCCGCGCCCGTCGATCGACACCGGCATGGGGCTGGAGCGCATCGCGGCGGTGCTGCAGGGCAAGCACGACAACTACGACACCGACACCATGCGCGGCCTGATCGAGGCCTCGGCGCAGGCGTCCAACACCGATCCGGACGGCCCGTTCAAGGTTTCGCACCGGGTGGTCGCCGACCACCTGCGCGCCAGTTCGTTCCTGATCGCCGACGGCGTGCTGCCGTCGAACGAAGGCCGCGGCTATGTGCTGCGCCGGATCATGCGCCGCGCCATGCGACACGTCCATCTGATGGGCAGCACCGAGCCGGTGATGCACCGGCTGGTGCCGGCGCTGGTGCGGGCGATGGGCGAGGCCTATCCGGAGCTCGGGCGGGCGCAGGCGCTGATCACCGGCACCCTGCAGCTGGAGGAGACCCGGTTCAAGGAGACCCTCGGGCGCGGCCTGAAGCACCTCGAGGAAGCGACCGAGAAGCTAGGCGGCGGTCAGCCGCTCTCCGGCGAGGTCGCCTTCAAGCTGTACGACACCTACGGCTTCCCGGTGGATCTGACCGCCGACATCCTGCGCGGCCAGGGCCGGACCCTCGACCAGGCCGGCTTCGAGGTGGCGATGGAGCGCCAGCGCGCCGCCGCCCGCAAGGCCTGGACGGGCTCCGGCGAGGCGGCGACCGACGCGGTGTGGTTCGGGGTCCGCGAGAAGACCGGCGCCTCGGAGTTCCTGGGCTACGACACCACCCGCGCCGAGGGTCAGGTCACCGCCCTGCTGGTCGACGGCAAGCCGGTCGACAAGGTCGCGCCCGACGGGGCGGAGTCCGGTGTCGAGGTGCTGGTGGTCGTCAACCAGACTCCGTTCTACGGCGAGTCCGGCGGTCAGGTCGGCGATACCGGCAGCATCCGCTCGGCCGCCGGCGCCGTGGTCGCGGTGGTCGACACCCAGCGCAAGCTCGGCGACGTGTTCGTGCATCGCGGTGCCTTGTCCGGTGGCGCGCTGCGGGTCGGCGATGCGGTCGAGCTGACGGTGGACGACGAGCGCCGCGACAGCATCCGGGCCAACCACTCGGCCACCCACCTGATGCACGAGGCGCTGCGCCAGCGGCTCGGCGAGCACGTCGCCCAGAAGGGCTCGATGGTGGCGCCGGACCGGCTGCGCTTCGACTTCAGCCATCAGGCCTCGATCGCCCGGGACGACCTCGCCTGGGTCGAAGCCGAGGTGAACCGCCGGGTGCGCGGCAACTCCGAGGTCAGCACCCAGTTGATGACCCCGCAGGCGGCCATCGACAAGGGCGCGATGGCGCTGTTCGGCGAGAAATACGGCGACGAGGTCCGGGTCGTGTCGATGGGCGGTTCGCCGGTGAACGCCAACCGCTCGGCGTGGTCGATCGAGCTGTGCGGCGGTACCCACGTCCAGCGCACCGGCGACATCGGTGTGTTCAAGATCGTCAGCGAAGGCGCGGTGGCGGCCGGCGTGCGCCGCATCGAGGCGGTCACCGGCGCCGGGGCGCTTGCCTGGATCGGTGGCCGCGAAGCGGCGCTGGCGGAGGCCGCGGCCGAGCTGAAGACCACGGTCGAGGACGTCCCGGCCCGGGTCCATGCCCTGCTCGACGACCGCCGGCGGTTGGAGCGGGAGCTGGTGGAGACCCGCAAGAAACTGGCCGCGGGCGGTGGCGGCGCCGGCGCGTCCAAGTCGGTGGCGGGGCTGACCTATGCTTCGCGCGCTCTGGACGGCGTGCCGGCCCGCGAGCTCAAGGGCATGGTCGACGCCCTGAAGAAGGAGATCGGCTCCGGCGTGGTGGCGGTCGCCAGTGCCGAGGACGGCAAGGCCTCGCTGGTGGTCGGCGTCACCGACGACCTGACCGGCCGGGTCAGCGCGGTCGATCTTGTGCGGGTCGGGTCGGCGGCTCTCGGCGGCAAGGGTGGCGGCGGTCGTGCCGACATGGCGCAGGCCGGCGGCCCGGATGCCGCGGCCACCCAGGCCGCCCTCGACGCCATCGAGGCCGCGATCGCCAAGGCCCCGGCCGCCGCTTGAGGACGGCAGCGGGTGAAGGGCGGCGGTTGAGGGGTTGCCGCGTGCGGATGGCCGCGCCACTCTCGCTCGCTGTGCCGCCCCGGACCGTGGAGACGTGATGACCCCCGCCGGCCTGACAGGTGCCGACACGCATGGCCATTCGCAGGGCGGGCGCGTGCTGCCGCAGCGCGCGGCGCCGGCGATGGTCGACGGCGTGGCGATCGACGAGGCGGCGGTCACCCGGGCCCGGCTGGCGCGGCTGCGCGCCGAGATGGCGGCCCGCGACCTGGACGCGGTGATACTGCTGGATCCAGTCAACCTGCGCTTCGCCACCGGCACCCGCAACATGCAGATCTTCACGGCCCGCAACCCGGCGCGCTACGGGCTGGTGCCGATCGAGGGCCCGGTGACGGTCTACGAGTTTCACGGTGCCGGGCATCTGGCGGCGGCCGGGCCGGTGGTCGACCGGGTGCGCGAGGGCACCACCGTGTCCTATGTGGCGGCCGGCGAGCATCGCGACGACAAGGCCCGGGCCTGGGCGCGGGAGCTGGCCGGGGCGATCCGCGAGGCGGTGCCGGGCGCACGCCGGGTCGGCATCGAGCCGGTGCAGCACCTGGCGGCCGAGGCACTGGCCGCCGAGGGCTTCGCGCTGTTCGATGCCCAGGAGCCGGTGGAGCGCGCCCGCGCCCGCAAGACCGACGCCGAGATCGCCATGATGAAGGCGTCGCTGCGGGTCGTCGAAAAAGGCGTGCACGCGCTGCGCGACGCGATCCGGCCGGGGGCCACCGAGAACCAGGTTTGGGCCGAACTGCACCGCAGCGTCATCGCCGACGATGCCGACTATGTCGAGACCCGGCTGCTGAACTCCGGGCCGCGCACCAATCCCTGGTACCAGGAGTCGTCGCCGCGGGTGATCCAGGCCGGCGAACTGGTGGCGCTCGACACCGACGTGGTCGGGCCATACGGCATCTACGCTGACTTCTCGCGCACCTTCTTCGCCGGGCCGGGCAGGCCCACCGACGAGCAGCGCCGGCTGTACCGGATGGCGTGGGAGCAGATCCACCACGACATCGACCTGGTGAAGGCCGGCCGCAGCTCCCGCGAGATCGCCGAGGCCGCCTGGCCGGTGCCCGACGAGTTCTGGGAGCGCCGCTACTTCGTGTTGATGCACGGCGTCGGGCTGACCGGCGAATACCCGTACATCCTGCATTCCCGCGACATGGACGCGCATGGCTACGACGCCGTGCTCGAGGAGAACATGACGCTCTGTGTCGAGGCCTATATCGGCGGCGCGCAGGGCGGCGAGGGCGTCAAGCTGGAGCAGCAGGTGCGCGTGACCCGCGACGGATACGAGCTGCTGTCGGCGTTTCCATTCGAGGACGATCTGCTGAGTCGAGAGGTGTGATGAGCGAGACGATCTACACGGGTACCGGGCGTTTCGAAGGAACCGAGCGCTACGTCGCGACCGAGGACCTGATGGTCGCGGTCAACGCCGCGGTGGCGCTCGGCCGACCGCTGCTGGTGAAGGGCGAGCCCGGGACCGGCAAGACCGTGCTGGCGCGCGAGATCGCCACCGCGCTCGGCAAGCAACTGATCGAATGGCACGTCAAGTCGACCACCAAGGCCCAGCACGGCCTGTACGAGTACGACGCGGTGGCGCGGCTGCGCGACGGCCAGCTCGGCGATGAGCGGGTCAAGGACATCGCCAACTACATCCACCGCGGCAAGCTGTGGAACGCCTTCGACGCCGACGAGCAGGTGGTGCTGCTGATCGACGAGATCGACAAGGCCGACATCGAGTTCCCGAACGACCTGCTGCTCGAACTCGACCGCATGGAGTTCCACGTCTACGAGACCCGCGAGACCGTGGCGGCCCGGCACCGGCCGATCGTGTTGATTACCTCGAACAACGAGAAGGAGCTGCCGGACGCCTTCCTGCGCCGCTGCTTCTTCCACTACATCCGTTTCCCCGACACCGAGACCATGGAGCGGATCGTCGACGTGCACTTCCCGGACCTGAAGAAGCAATTGCTGCACGCCGCGTTGACGGCTTTCTACGAGATCCGCGAGGTGCCGGGCTTGAAGAAGAAGCCGTCGACCTCGGAACTGCTGGACTGGATCAAGCTGCTGGTGGTCGAGGACATTCCGCCGGAGGCCCTGAAGATGACCGACAAGAAGGACCTGATCCCACCGCTCTACGGCGCTTTGCTGAAGAACGAGCAGGACGTCCACCTGTTCGAGCGGCTGGCGTTCCTGGCACGCCGGGAGGGCCGGGCATGATGGCGCTTCGAACCGTCCTGGCGGCCGTCCCGCTGGCCGTGGTGCTGACTTTCATGGCCGCCGGCCCGGCCTCGGCCGGCAAGCTGACCGAGGCCGCTCCCCAGGCGATGCGGGACTATGCCGATCAGGCCGGCTACATCCTCGCCTCGATCCAGTTGTGCGGCGGCGATACGGCCGAGGAGGAGTATTTTCGCGGCCTGGCGCGCGACAACCTGGTGCAGATCGGCGCCGATGACGACGACCTTGGGTTCCTCGACCACTACATGGCCGAGGCCGCCGGGATCGCCAAGCCGAAGAAGCGCGAGTGCGGCGACGAGGGCGCGGTGCCGGTGAGCGCCAAGCTGTTCGGCCATCGCGCCGCCATCGAGAAGGCGTTGAAGGCGAAGTAGGCGGCACTCTGCCCGCCGCTTGACCGCCACGCCCCAGGAGGCCACAAGACTCCCATGTTCACGCGCTTCTTCTACGCACTGCGCGAGGCGCAGGTGCCGGTGTCGCTGACCGAGTACCTCACCTTGCTGGAGGCGGTGAAGGCCGGGCTGGCGTCGTGGTCGGTCGACCACTTCTACTACCTGTCGCGCGCCGCCCTGGTGAAGGACGAGCGCCATTTCGACCGCTTCGACAAGGTGTTCGGCCACGTCTTCCAGGGACTGGAGGCGCTCGACGACCTGTTCGGCAAGGAGCTGCCGGAGGAGTGGCTGCGCAAGCTGGCCGAGCTGAACCTGACGCCCGAGGAGATGGCCAAGGTCGAGGCCATGGGCGGCTGGGACAAGCTGATGGAGACCCTGCGCCAGCGCATGGAGGAGCAGAGGGGCCGCCACCAGGGCGGCTCGAAGTGGATCGGCACCGCCGGGACCTCGCCGTTCGGCGCCCACGGCTACAATCCCGAGGGCGTGCGCATCGGCCAGGACGGCAACCGCAACAACCGGGCGGTCAAGGTCTGGGACAAGCGCGAGTACCGCAACCTCGACGACAGCGTCGAGATCGGCACCCGCAACATCAAGATGGCGCTGCGCAAGCTGCGGCGGTTCGCGCGCCAGGGCCGTCCGGACGAGCTCGACCTGGACGGCACCATCCGGCAGACCGCGAAGAACGGCGGCTGGTTGGACCTGCGGATGCAGGCCGAGCGCCGCAACATGGTCAACGTCGTGCTGTTCCTCGACGTCGGCGGTTCGATGGACCCCTACATCAAGCTCTGCGAGGAGCTGTTCTCGGCGGCCCGGACCGAGTTCAAGCACCTGGAATACTTCTACTTCCACAACTGCCCCTATGAGCGGCTGTGGAAGGACAACCGGCGTCGCCACGTCGAGCGGATCGACACCCAGGAGGTGCTGAACACCTTCGGGCCCGACTACAAGGCCGTGTTCGTCGGCGACGCCGCCATGAGCCCCTACGAGATCGCGGTCGCCGGCGGCAGCGTCGAGCACATGAACGCCGAGCCGGGCGGGCTGTGGGTCCAGCGCCTGGTCTCGCACTTCCGGCGCTCGGTCTGGCTGAACCCGGTGCAGGAGCGGTTCTGGAAGTACACCCAGTCGGTGGCCATGGTGCAGGAGCTGATGGAGAAGCGGATGTATCCGCTGACCCTCGGCGGTCTGGACAGCGCCATCAAGGAGCTGAATTCGTGACCGACGCGGTCGACGCACTGGACCCGCGGCTGCATCCGTACCGCGACGACCTCGCCATCGCCGCCTTGCGCGGCCGGGTCGAGGCCGGCCGCTTCGTCGATCCGGTGCCGGCCCGCGTCGTGTCGGGCACGGCGTCGGTCAAGGAGCAGCCCGCCGACGACGCCCGGCAGTCGACCGAACTGCTGTATGGCGAGGCCGTCGACGTGATCGACCGGGCCGCCGGCTGGGCCTGGGTGCAGAACCGGACCGACGGCTATGTCGGCTACCTGCGCGAGACGGCGCTGGGGACGCCGGCGGCCGAGCCGACACATCGGGTGGCGGCCCTGCGCAGCTATCTGTTCGGCGGGCCGGACCTGAAGCTGGCGCCCCGCGACGTGCTGCACATGACCAGCGCGGTGACGGTGGCGGAGGCCCGCGACGACGGCTGGTCGCGGCTGGCCGGCACCGCCGAGGGCCCCGGCGGCTATCTCTGGACCCGGCACCTGGTGCCGGTCGGCGCCACCGCCCATGACTGGATCGCCACCGCCCGGCGGTTCCTGGGGGCGCCCTATGCCTGGGGCGGGCGGTCGTCGACCGGGCTCGACTGCTCGGCCCTGGTGCAGCTGGCGCTGGCCCGTGCCGGCATCCCGGCGCCCCGCGACAGCGACATGCAGGCCGCCGGCCTCGGCACCGAGGTCGCGGGTGGGGTCGAGGCGGCCCGTCCCGGCGACGTGCTGTGCTGGCCGGGCCACGTCGCCTTCCTGGTCGGGGGGGCCAGGATCCTGCACGCCAACGGCTTCCACATGGCGGTGGCCGAGGAGAAGCTGGCCGACTTCCGGGCGCGCACCCTGGTGAAGGTCGGCGACGTGCGGGCGGTGCGGCGGCCGCTGGCGGCCGGGGCGACGTGACCGCGACGCTGCTGCCGCTGGCGCCGGCCCCGGTCGACGAGCGTCAGGCGGCGCTGACCGCGGCCCATATCGCCGACCCGGAGGCGCTGATCGCGTATTTCGAGGCGCTGCGGCGCGAGGTCGACCCCGGGCTGGCGGCCCGGTTTCCCACGTTCGCCGGCAAGCCCTACCCGCTCGGCCGCTGCCGGGAGATCCGCGATGCCGTGCTGGCGCTGCTGCTGGAGCGGGTCAACGCCCCGCGCGATCCGATGGACGCGGCGATCTCGACCTTCATCCGCGGCGGCGGCATCGGTCGCAAGACCTGGGGGGTGCTGCGCGACACCTATTTCCAGAACGCCATGCAGCTCGGCGCCTGGTATGTCGACGTCGCCAACGACACCGTGGTGCCGACCAAGCCGCCGGTCGAGGTGCTGCCGGCCGCCGGGGTCGACATGGTGGCGGTGCGCGACTACCGGCATTTCGCCGACATCGCCCGGCGCTACTGGAACGCCGAGGTGTTCCGCAACGCGGTGTTCCCGCGGCTGGCGGCCTATTTCCCGCTGATCGTGGTCTACCCGACCGGCGCCGCCGAGCCGGCGGTCGCCTCCGACCAGGTCACCGAACTGACCCGGCGCGCCGGGTTCCGGCCGTCGCTCGACGCGCTGGCGGCGTTCCCGGACCCGCCGGCGGCGATCGCGGCGACGCTGGCCGGCCGGGCGCAGGCCAGCGCCGGCGACGAGCCGCTGCTGGCGACCGCCGGCGACCCGGTGACCTGGATCGCCGACGATGTCGCGCGCGGCCGGCAGGACGACCTGGAATTCCGCCGCCGGTGCGTCGCCGCCTACCGCCGGGTCGCCGCGGCGGCCCCGGAATAGCGGCGGCCCCGGAATAGCGGTGGCGTGAGGAGGTCGGATGTCGCGGCGTATCGCCAGGTCCTGGGTGGTGTTCGACAGCATCGAGAACCGCCAGCACGACCGCTGCGTCGACCTGTTCGCGCGCCCGGACGGCAGCTTCGGCTTCGAGGAATTCCGCCGCGATCCGGAGGACCGGGGCGACTGGACGCCGGTCGGGTATTTCTCGGCGATCGCCTACGACACCCGGGATGCGGTGCGACGGGCGGCCGAGGCCGCGGTACCCTGGCTGGCGGACGGGACGGGGTAGCGGCCGGCGCGGCTCATCCCCGCGACGCTGCCGTGCCCAGCGCTTCGCGCAGTGTTGCGAAGGCGCCCGCCGCCTCGGCCCGCAGGAATTCGGGCAGGTGTTCCACCATGTCTTCGCCCTCGACCAGCAGCGCCATCGCCGCGTCCTGGTCGCCCCGCGCCGCGGCGTTGCCGGCGTTCAGGTACAGGCTGACACACAGGTCGCGCAGGCTCTCCGGTGTTTTCAGGCGGTCGGCGAGCTGGCGCGCAACGTCGAGGCTCTCGCGGTAGGCCTCGGCGGCGGCGTCGTGGTCGCCGCGGGTCGCCGCGGCGCCGCCGACATTGTCGAGGGAGACCGAGAGGTCGCGGAGGCTCTCCGGTGTTTTCAGGCGGTCGGCGAGCTGGCGCGCAACGTCGAGGCTCTCGCGGTAGGCCTCGGCGGCGGCGTCGTGGTCGCCGCGAGTGGCGGCGGCGCGTCCGACATTGTTCAGCGACACCGAGAGGTCGCGGAGGCTCTCCGGGGTGTTCAGGCGGTCGGCGAGCTGGCGGTGACGCTGGACCAGGGGACGGAGGATCGCCAGCGCATCGTCGACCCGGCCATCCGACCGCAGCAGCTCGGCGCAGGCGTAGAGCGGCCACGCGGCGACCCGTTCTGCGCTGTCGGGCGCGCGGCGGTGCAGGTCGGCGAAGCGAATGGCGGCGGCCAGCGCGGCCTCGTAGGCGTAGCGGTCACGCTCCAGCATCGTCAGACGGGCGAGCGCGTCGAGGGCCAGGGACGGGTTGCCGCCGGCGCCGCCGGCATCGGGGGAAAACAGGTTGGCGGCGATGCCGAGGGTCGTCGCCCGCTCGTCTGCGTCGGCATTGCGGTCGAAGCCGGGATCGTCGAGCCGTGCGGCCAGTACCGTCCGGAGCGCGGCGTCGAGGCTGGCGCCGCCACCCGGGATGCGGGCCAGATCCTCGCGCAGGTCCAGGGCGACCTCGTGGAACAGCCGTTCGGCGAAGGCGGCGACGCTCCACTCCGCGGTGCCGGCGAGGACGCTGTACGGCTCCTCCGCCTGCAGCAGCCCGTCCCGGCACGACCCGCCGATCACGGCCTGCGCGACGTCCTCGGCCAGCGAGCAGGCGAACCGAACGCCCTGCGGGCTGGCGAAGGCGATCGCCTCCCTTACCGACTCGGGGGCGTCCAGGAGGCGCTTCAGCACCACGCTGTGGATGTCGAGGGCGGCCGCGAGCAGGGCCGCCAGGCCGTCGGCGGTCAACGCCCGGGCCGGGTCGCGGTCGACGAACCAGCTTATCTTCGGCCGGGCGAGGGCGACGATCTGTTCCAGGAAACGCGGGTTGCCGCCGGCGCGGTCGAGGAGGGCGGCGGACTGCGCCGGCAGCAGCCCCGGCAGCTTGTCGGCAAGGGCGCCGGACAGGTCGACGTCGCGACCGAGGTCGATCTCCGTGAAGCGGTCGTCGCCCAGATGTGGCCCCAACCGCGTCAGGATTCCCGTGAACGAGCGCGCGTCGTGGGTGACGGCCGGCGACAGTTCGGCGCGCCAGTGGGTGACGACGATCATCAGCGGCCAGCGCCGCCGCATGGCGGCGTCCAGCAGGCGATCCACCAGGACCAGCAGGCCGGGGTCGTCGGCCGCGAACTGGCCGTCGTCGAGCAGGACGACCGCCGGTGTGCGGGCGAAGCCGGGTGCCGCCGGATCGAACACCGATTGCAGGTCGGACAGGATGGCGTCGACCCGGCCGATCGGGCGCTGTTCCGCCGCCTCGCGCGCGGCGTCCTCGCCGCGCGACCGGGTGTCGCCGTGCAGGATTTTGATAGTATCGAAGACCGCCGTGCCGACGGTGAGGACGGCATCGAGGTATATTGCTGACGCTCCCACATCTCTCGCAACTCTGGCCCAAACCCAGGCTAACGAGCGCCCGGTCCGCTGCATGGTCGCGCGCATCGACAGCGCCACCAGATGCGGCGCCAGGAACCGGTCGAAGGTGGCGACCGCGTCGCCGGCCACGCCGTTCGGCGCCCCCTTGTCGCCGGCGCGCAGGCCCCACCACAGATACGGGATCGGCCGGTCGAAACGGCACTGCCGGGGATCGCTGTTGACGTCGAGGTTGCGGCCGACCGTCTCGAACGCGTCGGGCCAGTACCCCTCGTCGCCGGCGGCGTCGACGTTGCGGCTGAGCCAGCGGCCGAACTCCAGGGCGAGGCGGGTCTTGCCGACGCCGCGCTCGGCCTTGATCACCACGAGCTGCGGCGACGGGGCGTCGACGTCGCTGGCAATGCGCCAGCGCTCGATCAGCGTTCGGAGCTCCGTCTCGCGGCCGCAGAACCGCAGGTCGACCGACATCATGCGTTCGTTTCGGTTGCGTGCAGCCGTCGCTTGCGGGCGGCGGCATCCCCACCCCTGACAATGGCGGGTCGCGGCCTCGCGTTCAACAACCGCGGGCCGATCCGGCGGGGTCGGGCGGCGGGTGGTTCCCGGTTCCCTGCCGCCGGCGGCGGCCCGGACCGGGATGACGGTGTTCTGGGGCGGGCGCCTTGTTCTCTGTCGTCACCCCGGACGGAGCGCCCGCGGGCGGTTCGAGCCGGGGCCCATGGGGTGACGGGCCTCTAAACCGAACTCTCCGACCGCGGGCTGTCCGGTACCGCGACCTCGATGCGGGCCTCGGTGCCGGCTTCCAGGCGATGGAAGGCGTCCTGCGGGCGGTCCAGGGCGAAGGTCTGCTCGCGGGTCAGGCCCAGATACAGGCCGCGCATCACCTTGTTGACGACGCCGTGGGCGACCACCACGTGGACGCCGCCGATGGCGTGGCATTCGGCGAGGAACGGGCGCACCCGGTCCTGCACGTCCTGGCTGCTCTCGCCGTTCGGGTAGCGGTAGTTCCACGGGTCGGCGTCGCGGCGCACGGCCTCCTCGGGGTGGGCGCGGGCGAGCGCGCCCCAGCCCGGGAAGCCGTCCCAGTCGCCGAGCGTGATTTCCTTCAGCCGGTCGTCCCAGGCGATCGCCTCGTAGTCGACGCCGAGATGCTCGGCGACCACGGCGGCCGATTGCCGGGTGCGGCCCAGCGGGCTCGCCACCATCCGGAAGCCGGGGCCGTTCAGCATTCTTGCGAGGGCGCGGCCGGCGGCGTCGACCTGGGCGAGACCGAGCCGGGTGAGCGGCGCGTCGAGTTGGCCCTGCAACCGGCCGGCCCGGTTCCAGGTGGTCTCGCCGTGACGCAGGAGGTAGATCGTGGCTGCCATGGATATCGCTTAGCCCAACCGTGGCGATGGACAAAGGCCCTATTCCCATCCGGCGCTTTCCGATATGTCCGGGGCTTGCGAATCTGGAGGACGGCATGAGCGGGATTTCGATTCTCGACGACGTGCGGCGCGACGTGGCGGAGCTGGAGGAGACCGGCATCGTCAAGGTGGCCCTGCACGGCTGGGACAAGCCCGGCCTGATCCCGATGTGGTTCGGCGAGGGCGACCGGGTCACGCCGGCCTTCATCTGCGACGCCGCCGCCGAGGCCCTGCGCAAGGGCGAGACCTTCTATACCGACCAGCGCGGAATCCTGCCGCTGCGCCAGTCCCTGGCGGGCTACACCAAGCGTACCTTCGGGGTCGAGGTGAGCACCGACGAGGTCAGCCTGGTCACCGCCGGCATGTCGGCGCTGTACCTCGCCATGGACATGCTGATCGAGCCGGGCGACGAGGTCATCGCCGTCGGGCCGGTCTGGCCGAACATCTACTCGACGGTCGAAGTGCATGGCGGCGTGGTCCGGCACGCCTCGATCGATCTGGTGGACGGCGAATGGCGGCTGGACCTCGACCGCCTGTTCGCGCTGGCCAACGACAAGACCAAGGCGATCTTCGTGAACTCGCCGGGCAACCCGACCGGCTGGATGATGGAGAGCGACGAGCAGCGCGCGCTGATGGACTTCGCCCGCGCCCGCGGCATCTGGGTGATCGCCGACGAGGTTTACCACCAGCTGGTGTTCGACCGCGACGTGGCGCCGTCCTTCCTGCAGGTCGCCAACCGCGACGACCGGCTGCTGGTGGTCAACTCGTTCTCCAAGTCCTGGCTGATGACCGGCTGGCGGCTCGGCTGGCTGACCCACCCGGCGGCGCTGGCGCCGACCATCGCCAAGCTGGTGCAGATCACCACCTCGGGCGTGCCGCAGTTCCTGCAGCGCGCCGCCATCACGGCGATCGAGGACGGCGACCACGTGATCCAGGACCTGCGGGCCCGTTGCAAGCTCGGTCGCGACCTGGTGTTCGACCGCCTGGAATCCTGGCCGAAGCTGAAGCTGGCGCGGCCGAAGGCGGCGTTCTACGCGTTCTTCGCGGTCGACGGCATGACCGACAGCGTCGAGTTCGCCAAGCGCATCATCGACGAGGCCAATGTCGGGCTGGCCCCGGGCTCGGCGTTCGGCCCGGCCGGGGAGGGCTATCTGCGGCTGTGCTTCGCCGCCAGCGAGGCGACGCTCACCCGCGGCCTAGACGCGCTCGAGCCGATCCTGGGCGCCGGCAAGGACCAGCGGCGGAGCGCCTGAGCGTCTGAGCGCCCGTCGGCGTCGTCGGGCCTGGCCCCGTCCCGTCGTGCCCGATCCGGAGCCCGCCGGCTGCGTCCGAAAGCGAAACCGTGTATTCTGACGGCATGACGCAGGGAGCACCCTCATGGCGCTGAGGCCGACCGGACCCGGGGAACCGCGGGTTCCGGCACCGCGGACGCGGCCTGCCCGGACGCCCGTCCGCACCGCTCCGTCGGCGCCGCCCGCCCCGCCGGAACGGGCGCGCCCGGATCGCGGTTTCAAGATCAAAACCGCGACCGCGCCGCATGAGATCGAACGGCAGATCCAGCGCCTGATGAACCTGATCGCCAACGACAACATCGACCAGGAAGCCCCGCCGGGCAGCTACCTCAACCTGCTGGTGTGACGGTCAGCCGAAGGCGTGCGACAGCAGCGGCACCAGCAGCCCGATCCCGGACACCCCGAGCAGGACCAGCAGCACCCGCGCGAACGCCTTGTCGTCGATCCGCCTGTACAGGCTGAAGCCGAGCCAGGCGCCGGCCCCGATCGCCGGCAGCGCCGCCAGGTACAGGCCGCCGACCTCGGCGGTCAGCCGGTCCTGCCAGGCGTAGGTGCTCAGCGTGACCACGTGCATCGCCGTGTTGAACAGCTGGAATACGCTGCGCTGGCGGTCCTTCGGCCAGCGTCGCAGCGAGCACCAGATGGTCGGCAGAATGCCGGAGAGGCCGGCGAAGCCGCCGAGCACGCCGCCACCGAATCCGACCGCGGCATCGGCCAGCCTGCTCTCCACCCGCAGCGCCGGTAGCCGGCCGCTAGCCAGCACCGAGCCGGCATAGATGACGAGCAGGGCGCCGGCCACGTGCCGGAAGGTGTCGGCGGAGAGGACCGACAGCAGGGCCGCGCCGAACGGTACGCCGCACACGCCGCCGACCAGGAATGGCCGGGCGGCGCGCCAGTCGAGCCGGCGCCAGATCATCGGCATGACGATCAACTGCACGGTCAGCGATGCCGCCACGATCAGCGGCGAGATCGCGGCATGCGGCAGAAAATGGGCGTACAGGCCGAGCGTGGTGGCGGCGAACGCGAAGCCGGCCAGGCCGCTGGCGGTCGCCCCGAGCAACGCGCCGCCGGCGGTGACCAGGAGGACCAGCGGGTCTGCCGTCACCTCAGAACCGCTCTTCGCCGATCTGGCGATGCGCGTCCGGGAAATCGCGGTAGAGCGCGAACTGGGTATTCTGGACCAGCGAGTTGACGCCGTGGTGGAAGCTTTCCACCGGGTCGGTGCGGCTCGACACCCGGTTGAAGGCGGCGTCCAACTGCGCCAGGTCGCGGGTCTCGATCCAGATGTGGAACTCGCCGAGGCCCGCGGCGCCGAGGCCGAGCTTGCGTCGCGTCACCCGGAAGCCTTCGATCAGCCCGTCGTCACGCAAGCCGCCGAGATAACGATCGACCGCGTCCACAAGCACCGTGTCGCGGACCCCGGGCTTGAGGTCGCACCAGATGTGATAGAGGTTCATGCGTCCTCGCCAGCGCCCGGCTGCGCCGTGGATCCGAGCCCGGCTGTCGGCCGACCCGGCTACTTTGTCGGGAAGGCCGTCACCAGCCGGCAGGAGCCCTTGCCCATGGCCTCGAGCACCACGGTGATGCCGTGCGCAGGAAGCCCGGAGGCGTTACCACGCTCGACCCACACGCCGATCGGCTGCTCGAACGCCATCCGAACCTCGGCGCGTTCTCCGGCGTTGGCGCCGACCGCCCAACTGTCGTAGGCGTCCTCGTCCGGGATGAGTGCCGCCGAGATCACCTGCCGGGCGGTATGGCGGTCCGGGAACGAACTGCTGGCAGGGTTTGCCGGCTCCGTGGCGAGACGGGCAGCCAGTTCGGTCGGGCTCCGACCGACATGGCGGTCCATCGTGTCGCCGCCGAGCCGCTCCTGCTCCTGCAGCCAACCATCCTTGAACGCGCTCGGCACGCATTTGGCGTTGGCCGGAAGCGTTCCCAACATCAGCGCACCGATCACCAGCGCGCCCCCTCCCAATCGTCGCATCCTGGACCCCTTGGTCAGCTCATAGCCTTCTGCAGATTCTCGTCCAGTTTGCCTAGAAACTGTTGCGTTGTCAGCCACGGTTGATCCGGACTGATAAGAAGCGCCAGATCCTTGGTCATATGGCCGGACTCGACGGTGTCGATGCAGACCTTCTCCAGGGTCTGCGCGAAGCGCCCGACCTCGGGAGTGTCGTCGAACTTGGCGCGGTACTCGAGGCCGCGGGTCCAGGCGAAGATCGACGCGATCGGGTTGGTCGAGGTCTCCTTGCCGGCCTGGTGCTGGCGGTAGTGGCGGGTGACGGTGCCATGCGCCGCCTCGGCCTCGATGGTCTTGCCGTCCGGGGTCATCAGCACCGAGGTCATCAGGCCGAGCGAGCCGAAGCCCTGGGCCACGGTGTCGGACTGCACGTCGCCGTCGTAGTTCTTGCAGGCCCACACGAAGTTGCCCGACCACTTCAGCGCCGACGCGACCATGTCGTCGATCAGGCGGTGCTCGTAGACGATGCCCTTGGCCTTGAACTTGGCCGCGAACTCGTCGTCGAAGACCTGCTGGAACAGATCCTTGAAGCGGCCGTCATAGGCCTTGAGGATGGTGTTCTTGGTCGACAGGTAGACCGGCCAGCCGAGGTCGAGCCCGTAGTTGAAGCAGGCCCGCGCGAACCCGATGATCGACTCGTCCAGGTTGTACATGGCCATGGCCACGCCACCGCCCGGGAAGTCGTACACCTCGAAGGACATCGGCTCGCCGCCGCCCTCCGGCTGGAAGGTCAGGGTCAGCTTGCCCTTGCCCGGAACCACGAAGTCGGTGGCGCGGTACTGGTCGCCGAAGGCATGACGGCCGATCACGATCGGGTGGGTCCAGCCCGGCACCAGACGCGGCACGTTCTTGCAGATGATCGGCTGGCGGAACACGGTGCCGCCCAGGATGTTGCGGATCGTGCCGTTCGGCGACCGCCACATCTTCTTCAGCTTGAATTCCTCGACGCGCGCCTCGTCCGGAGTGATGGTCGCGCACTTCACGCCGACGCCGTACTGCTTGATGGCGTTGGCGGAATCGATGGTGATCTGGTCGTCGGTCGCGTCCCGCGACTCCATCCCGAGGTCGTAGTACTTAAGGTCGACGTCGAGGTAGGGAAGGATCAGCTTATCCTTGATCATCTGCCAGATGATCCGCGTCATCTCGTCGCCGTCGAGCTCGACGATCGGGTTCGCCACCTTGATCTTGGCCATCGAAAGCTCCAATCACACACGAAGTAGCCCGCAGGACCCGCGGGCGCGGCACAATATCATCGGAAACGCCCAAGGCAAGCCGGGCGCGGAGAGGATTCGGCGGCCGCTACAGCCACTTCTTCGAGACGTCGGCGTCGGGATCCGCCCGGAACGCGGCGAGCGCGTCGAACACCTCGTCGACCGTGGCGACGACCTGGAACAGGGCGCGGTTTTCCGGCCGCGTGAAGCCGGTCTCGATGGTGTGGTCGATCAGCGCCAGCAGCGGCTGCCAGAAACCGCCGACGTCGACCAGCACGACCGGCTTGGTCGACAGCTTGAGCTGCGACCAGGTCAGGACCTCGAGGGTCTCGTCCAGGGTGCCGAGGCCGCCCGGGAGTACCACGAAGGCGTCGGCGCGCTCGTACATCTCGGCCTTGCGAGCGTGCATGCTGTCGGTAACCACCAGTTCGCTGACGGAGCCGTGGCCGACCTCCAGGTCCATCAGGAAGCGCGGAATGATACCGACGACGTGGGCCCCGCCCTGCAGGGCGGCGTCCGCGACCAGCCCCATCAGGCCGACACGCCCGCCGCCATAGACCAGTTCGGCGTCGCGCTCGGCGATCAGGCGGCCAAACGCCGACGCGGCGTCGCGGTAGCGGGTGTCGACACGGGAGGATGAGCCGCAGAACACGCAGATGCGACGCGGCTGGGAAGCACGGTTCGATGTTGTCATGTTGCGGTCTTTCGCATCGGCCAGGGTCACCGTCAACTGGTCTGCATGGCCGGGGCGCGAAGCGGCGGATTACCGGCCCTTTCTGCCTGCCGTTTGATTGTATCGGGGCGGCAAGCGGTTTAAGGTCGCTCCAGCAATAAACGGCTTGCGGATCGATGGTCGCGAAACCGGTCATGGTAGGCGTTGCCGGGGTGGTCGTCCTGGCCTCAGCCCTGGTTCTCAATTACTTCGTCCTGCCGGGCGAGGAAGTCGAGAGTGCGGCCGGGGCAACCGTACCTCCCGCCTGGGCGCCGGTCGCCCCCAGGCAGCCGTCGACCGCGGTGAAGCCGGTCGACAAGACCCTGTCGCCGTCGCCGCAGGCAGCCGCAACCTCGGGGGCATCCACGGGCGCTCCCGCCCAGAGCCCGGCCGAGCAGCCGGCCCTGCCGCCGCCCAGTTTCGACGTTGTGCGGGTCGACCCCGACGGCAACACGGTTGTCGCGGGCCGCGGGTCCCCGAATACGGATGTCGCCATCCTCGACGGCGACCGGGAAATCGGTCGGGTCACGACCGACAATCGGGGCGAATGGGTGTTCGTTCCGCCGTCCAAGCTCGAGCCCGGCCAGCGGGTGCTGACGCTGAGGGAGTTGAAGGCCGAACCCTCGGAATCGGACGAGGCGGTCGTGCTCGTCATTCCCGAGAAGGGCAAGGACATCGCCGGGCGCGCCACCGACGAGCCGAGCGTGCCGTTGGCGATGGTGGTGCCGAGGGAGGGTGCCGGCGCCGAGCAGCGCGTTGCCGCCAGGGTACTGCAGGCACCGGCCGCCGGACCGCTGGCGTCGACCGGGACGACGACCAAGAGCGCGGTTTCCGAAGCGACCGGCATCGGGGTCGCCAGAACTCCGGGCAGCGGAGCCGAGGTTGCCGGGGCCGCCGGTACCGTGCCCTCTGGAACCGTGGCCTCGGCCTCCGGGGGCGCGACGACCGCTGGGGACGCGGGAACTCCGGGTTTGGTCCCGACGGACCCCACGGCCTCTGGATCCGCATCACCCGCGTCTGCACCCGTGTCTGCACCGGCGACGGTGGTTGCCGGTGCGACCCCGGTCGGTGACGCCCCCGCGGGCTCTGCCGCGTCAGGTTCGAGCGCCGGACGAAACCGGGCCGCCGACCAGAACTCGACAACAGGGCAGGGTTCGACGACAGGGCAGGGTTCGACGACAGGGCAGGGTTCGACAACAGGGCAGGGTTCGACGGCGGGACAGGCCCCGCAGGCTACCGCTCAGGCTTCCGATTCCGCGACCGCCGCGTCGTCGACCACGGCATCCGCGAGCGCATCGGCGCCGTCGACGGCACCGCAGGGGACGCCGCCGCAACTCGCCGCCGCGGCTCCGGTGGTCTCCGCATACCCGGAGCCCGGCGCGGCCGCACCGGCCGACGCCGGCGCCAAGCAGAAGGATGTCGCGGTCGACGTGATCGACTACGACGACAAGGGTGACGTGGTCTTCAGCGGCCGCGCCGACCCCGGGGCCCGGGTCGAGGTGTTCATCGACGACAAGAAGGTCGGCGATACCGGCGCCGATGCCGAGGGGCGCTGGACAATGCGACCTGCGGAGCCGGTCGCGCCCGGATCGTACCAGTTGCGCGTCGACAAGGTGGCGCCGACCGGTGCCGTCGAGGCTCGGGTGTCGTTTCCGTTCGTGCGTGCCGATCCCTTGACCGACCTGCCGAGCAACCGACTTGTGGTGATCCAGCCCGGCAACAATCTGTGGCGGATCGCCACCCGGGTCTACGGCGACGGGGTCCGTTATGTCGAGATCTTCGACGCCAACAAGGACCAGATCCTCGATCCGGACCTTATCTTTCCCGGTCAGGTGTTCGGCCTGCCGCGCGTGAACTGATCCGAAGAGGGTTCCTTGCTCGATTCCATCCTGGTTCCGATCGCCCGGGAAGGGCGGCCATTCATCGCGGCGTTCGCGGTCGCGACGCTGGTGCTCGGCCTGATCGCCGGCTGGCTGCTGATCCCAGGGGTCGTCCTGACCGCATGGTGTATCTATTTCTTCCGGGACCCGAACCGCGTGACGCCGACCCGCGGTGGGTTGGTGGTGAGCCCGGCGGACGGGTTGATCGTGTCGATAGCCTCGGTGCCGTGGCCCAAGGAACTGGCGATGGGCGAGGGCGAGGCGACCCGCATCGGCATCTTCATGAACGTGTTCGACGTGCACGTGAACCGGATCCCGGTCGACGGACGGATCACCAAGCTCGCCTATGTGCCGGGCGCCTTCGTCAACGCCTCCTTTGACAAGGCCAGCGAGCAGAACGAGCGACAGCTGGTGGCGATGGAGACCGACGACGGCCGGCCGCTGGCCTTCGTGCAGATCGCCGGGCTGGTCGCCCGCCGCATCGTGTGCCACCTGACCGAGGGGCAGACGGTGCTGGCCGGCGAGCGGATGGGAATGATCCGCTTCGGCAGCCGGGTCGACGTATACCTGCCGGCCGGAACTGCCGCGCTGGTCGCCGAGGGGCAGCGCTGCGTTGCGGCCGAGACGGTGCTGGCCGATCTGGCGTCGGCCGAGACGGCGCGCATCGGATCGGTTCGATGAGACGCTCGCGACGGCGTCGCAGCCCGCGCTTCTCCGGGCAGTCATTCAACAAGATGATTCCGAACCTGATCACCGTGCTGGCGGTCTGCTTCGGCCTGTCCGGTCTGCGGTACGCGCTGGCCGGCAAGTGGGAGTTCGCGGTCGGGATGATCGTGCTGGCGGCCGTGTTCGACGCGCTCGACGGCCGGATGGCGCGGCTGCTGCGGGCGCAGTCGAAGTTCGGGGCCGAGTTGGACTCGCTGTCCGACTTCGTCAGCTTCGGCGTGGTGCCCGGGGTGATCGTATTTCTGTGGGCCCTGCAGCCGATCGGCAATTTCGGCTGGATGGCGGGGCTGTTCTACGCCACCTGCTGCATGCTGCGGCTGGCTCGCTTCAACACCCTCCTGGACGACGACAAGCCGGCCTTCGCGTACAACTACTTCACCGGGGTGCCGGCGCCGGCGGGTGCCGGGCTCGCCCTGCTGCCCATGATGCTGTCGTTCCAGACCGGGATCGACTTCGCGGCCTATCCGCCGCTGGTTGCGATCTGGCTGTTGTTCGTCGGGCTGCTGATGGTCAGCCAGCTGCCGACCTTCTCGTTCAAGCGCATGAAGGTGCCGCAGCGCATGGCGCTGCCGATCCTGATCGGCGCCGGCCTGATCATCACCGGCGTGGTCAGCGCGCCGTGGTTCATGCTGGCGCTGTTGATGACCGCGTATCTGGCATCGATCCCGTTGTCGGTTTTCGCTTACCGGCGGCTGCTGCGGGAGGCCGAGCAGATGGCGGCGACCGAGCCGGCCGAGCCGGCCGATGAGGAAGCGGACGCCGAGCAGGTGTCCGGTACGCCGGAGACGAAGGACCGGCCCGCCAAGCTCCACTAGGGAACGATGTTCGACGCAGCACTGCGCCGGCTGATCGATCCGCCGCTCATGGCCGCCGGACGGGGACTGGCGGCGGCCGGGGTGACGGCGAACGCGATGACCGTCGGCGGGTTCGCCGTCGGTGCGCTGGCCGTCCCGGCACTGGCCGCCGGCCGTTACGACCTCGCGCTGCTGGCGATCCTGATCAACCGGCTCGCCGACGGTCTCGACGGTGCCATCGCCCGCGCCACGGGCCCGAGCGACCTCGGCGGCTATCTCGACATCGTGCTCGACTTCGTTTTCTACAGCGCGGTGGTGTTCGGGGTCGCGCTTGGCCGGCCGGGCCTGGCGGTCTGGGCGGCGTTCCTGATCTTCAGCTTCGTCGGGACGGGTTCGGCGTTCCTGGCCTATGCGATCGTCGCCGCCAAGCGCGGCGTGACGACGTCGGCCCGGGGCCACAAGAGCATCTACTACCTGGGCGGCCTGACGGAGGGCAGCGAGACCATCCTTGCCTTCATTCTGATCTGCCTGCTCCCCGATGCCTTCCCCTGGATCGCGGGGGTGTTCGGCGCGATGTGCTGGATCACCACCGCCAGTCGCGTCTGGCAGGCCGTCCGGATGTTCGGCGACTGACACCCGGCACCGGGTGCCTGCGTGTTGAGCGCCTGCCTTGCCGCGCTGCAAAACAAATGAACACCCGCGGAAACGGCTACCTTTACGCCAAGAACATCAAGGCGCTGGATCCGCCGGTCGGTCGATGCCGCGTCACTCTGCTGCGTGCGGCAGCCCGGGCGCCGCGGCATCGGCCTTGGCCGGCTGACCGCTGCGCTCGGCGCGCCGCTGCCGCCACCGGAGCCAGCCGGCACCGATGTTGTGCTTCAGCATCAGCGCTGCCGGCGTGACCACCAGGGTCAGCACCGTCGCGAAGGCCAATCCGAACACGATGGCGGTCGACAGTGAAACCCACCACTGGGTCGACGGAGCGCCGACCGTGACGTTGCGGCTGATGAAGTCGATGTTGGTCTGCAGCACCATCGGCATCAGCCCAAGGATGGTGGTCACGGTGGTCAGCAGAACCGGGCGCAGGCGCTGGGCCCCGGTCCGCAGGATGGCCTCGCGCACGTCGCCGACATTCTTCTTCAGGGTGTCGAAGGTGTCGATCAGCACGATGTTGTTGTTCACGACGATGCCGGCCAGCGCGATCACGCCGATGCCGGTCATGACGATCCCGAACGGATTGCCGGTCACGATCAGGCCGATCATCACCCCGATCGTCGACATGATGACGGCCGACAGGATCAGCAGCGCCGAGTAGAAGCTGTTGAACTGGGTCACCAGGATGATCGCCATGATGAACAGGGCGACCCCGAAGGCCTTGACCAGGAAGGCCTGGGCTTCCCGCTGCTCCCTGTCCTCGCCCTTGAACGCGACCTCGACATCCTTCGACAGGCCGGCGTCGGTCAGCCAGGCTCGCAGCTCGCGCACCTTGTCGTCCGCCAGCACGCCCTCGGCGACGTCGGCCCGGACGGTGATCGACGGCTGGCCGTCGACCCGGCGGATGATGCCGGTCTTCGGCTCGGGGGTCATGTGCACGAAGTTGCCGATCGCCACCATGCCCCGCACGGTCTCGAGCCGGATCCGGTCGAGTTGGGAAAGCGTCCGCAGGGCTGCCGGATAGCGAACCACGACGTCGACTTCCTCGTCGCTGTCGTCCGGTCGGTAGTCGGTGATCTTCATGCCCTTTGTGACCATCTGGACGTAGCGGCCGATCAGGCTGATATCGGCGCCGAACTTCGCCGCCTGGGCCCGGTCGACGGCCAGTCGCCATTCGATGCCGGGCACGTCGCGGGTGTCGTCGACATCCCTCAGGCCCGGCGTCGCCCGGAATTTCTCCAGGACGGCATCGGCGCTCGCGTCCAGTGTTTCACGGTCGCGGCCCCGAAGCTGGATCTGCACGGCCTTGCCCGTCGGCGGGCCGGACTCTTCCTTGCGCGGTTCCACGAAGATGCCGGGGAAGTCGCGGGTGCGTTCGACGATGTCCGCCAGGATCGCGTCGGCCGTCCGGCGTACCGACCAGTCCTTGAACTCGACCTGGATGGTACCGATGACGTCCTCGGCGACATCCTCGCCGCCGCCCGAGGACGACCCGTCGCTGCGCTGGCCGATGAATGTGTAGACAGAGTCGAAGCCGCCGACCGCGAGCACCTGGCGCTCGACCGGCAGCACCAGTTCCTTCTTCTCCTCGACCGACAGATCGCCGCGGGCGTGCACGTAGATCAGCGCCACGTCCGGCTCGATCTCCGGGAAGAACTCGACCCCGTTGCCGTGATTCGCGTAGTAGACCTGCACGCCGATCAAGGTGCCGAACGCGGTCGCGAGCACGATGCCGGGATGGCGCAGGGCGCCCTTGAGGACCCGCAGATAGGCGCCGGTGAACCCGGTGACGTCGTTGATGTCGCCGGTCTCGGCGGCCGCGAGCTGCCGGCGGGCCTTCTCGTCGACGGCACTGGGCTTGCCGATGATCGCACCCAATGCCGGAATGAAGATCAGCGCCATCAGCAAAGATGCGGTGAGGGTCACGAGCAGGGTGATCGGCAGGAACTTCATGAACTCGCCGACGACGCCGGGCCAGAACAGCAGCGGGAAGAACGCCGCCAGGGTCGTCGCGGTCGACGCGGTGATCGGCCACGCCATGCGCTTGCTGGCTTCGGCATACGCATCGCGCCTGGACAGGCCTTCGGCCATCTTCCGATCGGCGAACTCGGTGACCACGATGGCGCCGTCGACCAGCATGCCGACCGCCAGGATCAGGCTGAACAGCACGATGATGTTGATGGTCAGCCCAAGCGACGACAGCACGAGCATCCCGAGCATGAACGACCCGGGTATCGCCAGCCCGACCAGGCCGGCGGATCGGATGCCCATGGCGCCGACGATCACGATCATCACCAGCAGGATCGCGCTGGTAACGTTGTTCTGCAGGTCCGTCAGCATCAGCGCGATCTCGTCGGACTGGTCCTGGCTGAAGGTCACCTGGACGGTTTCCGGGAGCGCTCGCGAGGCGTCGGCGACGACACTGCGGACGTCGGCGATGGTGTCGATGATATTGGCGCCGATCCGCTTGGTCACCTCGATGCCGATCGCCGGCTTGCCGTCGAGCCGGGCGTAGCCGGCGCGGTCCTTGAAGCTGCGCTGGACGTTGGCGATGTCGCGGATCCGCACCACCGAGTCGCCGTTCGTCTTGATCGGTTGCGCGAGGATGTCGGCGACGCCTTCGTACAGCCCGGGGACCTTGATCGGGAACCGCCCCTGGCCGTTGTCGAGGGTACCGGCCGCGATCAACTGGTTCGATCGGGCGACCGCTTCCAGCACGGTGGCGGGCTGCAGGCCGTAGCTTTCCAGCTTGAGCGGGTCGACGACGACCTCGACCAGCTCCTCGCGTTCGCCGGTCAGCGTGGCGTCGAGAACATCGGGCAGGCCCTTGACCGCGTCGCGCAGGTCACGGGCCATGTGCAGCAGGTCGCGTTCCGGGATCTCTCCGGACAGTGTGACGATCAGCACCGGGAACAGCGAGAAGTTGACCTCGTGGACCTCGGGCTCCTCGGTCTCGTCCGGCAGGTCGGCCTTGGCGGTGTCGATCTTCTCCCGGACGTCGACCAGGGCGGCGTCGGCATCGAAGCCGGCGTCGAACTCCAGGACGATGGAGGCGCCGCCCTCATAGGCGCGCGACCGCATCTCCTTCACGCCCTCGATCGAGCGGACCTCCTGCTCGATCGGCCGGAGCAGCAGGCGCTCGGCATCCTCCGGCGAGATGCCCTCGTGCCTGAGCACCGTGTAGATCAGCGGGATGTTGATGTCCGGCTTGGCTTCCTTCGGGATCTCGATATAGGCGACGGTCCCCGCGATCAGGATCAGCAGCAGGGCGGACAGCGTGGTGCGGCTCCGCTCCAGCGCGGCGTCGATCAGCGCCCTCATGACTGCGGCGTTCCCGCGTCGACCGGCGTGACCGCCTGGCCGTCGGACACCAGCAGTTGCCCGACGGTGATGATCCGGGCGGTATCCGGCAGGCCGACGACCCAGGCACCTGCGTTGTCCGAGCCCAGCACCATGATGCGCTTGAACCGCGCGACGTCGCCGTCGTCGACGATCATCGCGCCGATCTGGCCATGGTCGTCCAGCAGGAACACCGCCGGGGAGACGTGGTGGGCGCGCCGCGCCGGCAACGGGATCTGCAGTTCAGCCGTCATCCCCTGGCCGATGCGGCCCTCCGGGTTGGCGAACTCGGCCTCGATCCGGAAGGTCCGGGTGGTGTTGTCGGCGGCGGCTGCCGTGTAGGTGACGATCGCCGGGATCTCGTTGCCGGCCGCCAGGCGGATGGTCGCCTGCATGCCCTCGACCAGGGCCGGGGCCTCGCTCTCCGGTACGTTGGCCACGGCGCGCATCGGGTCGAGTTCGACCAGTGTCGCGACCGTGTCGCCTTCCTGCAGATAGTCGCCGATCTCCATCGGCCGGCGGTCGAGGACCGCCTTGAAGGGGGCCGCGATCCGGGTGCGGTCGAGGTCGACCTGGATGCGCGCGCGTTCGGCCCGAGCCTGCTCGAGCTCGGCCCGAGCCTCGGCCCGCTTGGTCTCCGCCTGATAGCCCTTGGCGGCAAGCTGGCGGGCGGCATCGTGCTCGATCTGGCGGAACTCGACAGCCGCCTTGGCACGCGCCAGCTGGGCGCGGCGGTCGGCCTCGTCCAGCTGCACGATCAGGTCGCCGGCGTTCATCACAGATCCCTTTGGAGCGCCGACCGACGCGACACGCCCCGCGGTCTCGGCACGGATCTCGATCGAGCGCCGGGCCTCGGTCTGGCCGGAGGCGCGTACGGCGGCGACATAGTCGCGTGCCGTGGACGTCGTCACGCGGACCCGGGGTGGCTTCGGGACGGCAGGGGGTTCGGTCGCCGCCGGATCGTTGCTCGCGGCGGTCGCCGGTCGATCGGCGAACTGGCCCGACACGATCCAGGCGACGGCGGCGAGCGCAATGACGACGGCGAGAAGGATGGAAGTGTTCACGCGCATCGAACTGTTCCCCGGTCGGCGGTCATTCGGCGGCCTCCATGGGGCGCGCCAACCCGGTCACGAGCGCCTCCCGGTTGCGCGCCAGATAGTCGGCGGCGGCCCGGTAGACCTCGACGCCGAAGCCGGACACCAGCCAGCGACCGGGATCGACGTCGGTACCCGACGCCAGCCGCTCGGCCCGGCATCCTGCGATGCGCTCGGCCTGCTCGCGATACGAGGCGATATAGCCGTCGATCAACGCCGCCACACGCTCACCGGGCAGTTCGCGCGCGAAGTACAGGAGGAACAACACGTCGGAACGCAGGTGATCGGGCTCGGGCGCCTGGCCGAGTGCCTGACGGAACGCCGACTGGCCGGCCTGCGTGAGGCGGTACACCTTCTTGTCCGGCCGGCCGTCCTGCTCGCGCGCCTCGGCCTCGGCCAGACCCTCGGCCAGCAGCCTGGACAGGGCGGGATAGATCGACCCGAAGCTGGCCCGCTGGAAATGCGCGAACGGGCCTTCCTCGAAAGCCTTCTTGATCTCGTAGCCGGTGGCCTCGCGCTGGAACAATACCGCGAGGCAGAGAGTCTTCACATCCATGGAAGGACAGCCCGTCAGCGATGTTTCATATCGCGCCGATATATATCTTTTCGATATAGGGCTTCAAGGGGCGGGGGCAAACAAAAGCGGCGGCGCTTCCGTGACGCGCCGCCGCTCATGTGTTCTTTTCCCTGGGTCGAGGCAGGCGTCAGAGTGGCTTCAGGTCCTCGGCCGCCATCTTGCCGTTCCGCTGCGGCTTCATCTCGTACATGATCGCCTGGCCTTCGTTGAGGCCTTGTAGTCCGGAGCGCTGCACCGCAGTGATGTGAACAAACACGTCGGCACCGCCATCATCCGGCTTGATGAACCCGTAACCCTTCGTGGTATTGAACCACTTCACCGTACCAGTCGGCATTCGATACGCACTCCAAACGCGACGCGTCCGCCGGACATTGCAGATATCACCTCCTCAGGACGCCGGGGTGCCGCTGCAGCAAGCGAACTCGGTCACGCCAACGCTGGGCGACGTCTCGCCCGTCTCCTCAGACGATGCCGGCTCCGGACGCCGGAACCGGAGTACAACCCATACGCCGTCTGGTGTTCTGTGTCGACGGGGTTCATGTCGGCGAATCGCCGGAAACCCTAGCAAAGCTGTTACACCGTAAGGTCGAGAGATGCGGGTTTCTGTTTTCGTCCTGGTAGTTGGCGTACTGTGTTCCAACAGCGCTTTCGCTGGCGACCGGTTGAACCTGCACCTCGCATTCGGGCTGCGCACGCCGCTATACGGCAGTCTCGCCGGGCGTCTGGTGGCGGAGGTTACCGAGCGCTCCGGCGCGAGACTGCGCCTGCGTATCCACGAGCCGGGCACGCTGGTGCCGCGGTTCGCGTATCTCGACTCGGTTGCACAGGGATCGGTTGACGCCGCCTGGGGCACGCCAGCGGTGCTCAGCGGCCGGGCTCCCGAGGCGGCGCTGTTCACCGGCGTGCCCTTCGGCCTCGATCCGGCCGCCCATCTGGCCTGGGTCCGCGACGGTGCCGGGCGTCCGCTCTATGATGCGTTGTACGCGCGCTTCGGCGTGGTCGGGCTGCCATGCGTGGCGGTCGGGCCGGACGGCCTCGCCTGGCTCAAGAAGCCCCTCGACGAGACGGCGCCGTTCCGGGGCCTGCGGGTGCGCGCCTTCGGTCTGGCGGCCCGCGTCCTGGACGAGCTCGGGGCCGCCAGCGCGATCGGCTTCGGGGCGGACTTGGCGATCGGTCTGGCGACCGGCGCCTTCGATGCCGCCGAGGCGGCGGTGCCGGCCGCCGACCTGGCGTTCGGTCTACACGAGGTCGCGCCGATCTATCTGTATCCCGGCCGGCTGCAGCCGGCGACGCTGATCGACGTGGTGGTGAACCGGGCGCGCTGGCAGGCGCTGGGGCCGGACGACCAGGCGGTTCTGGACGCGGCCTGCCGCGCGACCGCCGGGTTCGCGGTCGGGGTCAACCGGGAGGCAAACGCCTCCGCCCTGACGGCGATCGCCGCTGCCGAGGTCGCGGTGTCGGCTCCGTCGGACTCCACGGTCGCGGCGCTGCGGGCCGCGTGGCTGACGGTCAGGGACAGGCAGGCCGCCGAGTCCGAGGCCTTCGCCGCCGTGATCCGGGCCTACCCGCCAGCCGATTGACGCCGAACCGGCTTCCGGACCGGTCCCGGACCTAGAAGTTCTCGACCCAGGGCCGCAGCTCGATCTCCCAGGTCCAGGCACTGCGGTGCTGGCGCAGCACATGCAGATAGCTCTCGGCGATCGCGTCCGGCTCCAGGAAGGCGTCCGGTCCGCGCGAGGCGTCGCTGTAACGCGGTCCGGCGATGCCGCCGTCGATCACGAAATGGGCGACGTGGATGCCCTTGGGCGCCAACTCGCGGGCCAGCGACTGGCACAGTCCGCGCAGCCCGAATTTGCCCATCGCGAAACTCGACGAGTTCGGGTAGCCCTTGACCGCCGCCGAGGCGCCGGTGAACAGCAGCGTGCCCTGGCCGTTCGCCAGCATGCGCCGGGTCGCCTGCTGGGCGACCAGGAAGCCGCCGTAGCAGGTCACCATGAGGGCGTCGCGGACGGCGGCCGGGTCGAGGTCCTGGACCGGCCCGCGGACCCGGGCCGACGGGTTGAACACCACCACGTCCGGCGCGCCGAGATCCTTGTCGACGGCCGCGAACAGCGCTTCGACGCTGGCCGGGTCGGCGGCATCGCAGCGATAGGCCCGGGCGCCGGTCTCGGCGACCAGTCCGGACAGCTTGTCAGGCGAGCGGCCGGCGAGAGCGACGGCCATGCCCTCCTTGGCGAACAGCCGGGCCAACGAGGCGCTGAGGCCGGAGCCGGCGCCGACGATCAAGGCGGTTTCCTGGGCCATGCCTCACTCCTGGCGCTTGGGCTTGCTCGGGGCCGGGCGTATCACCGGCCAGGGTTCCGGCATCTCGCCGACCGGCACCTCGATGACGGTCGGCCGTCGGGCGGCGAAGGCTTCCCGCACGGCGGTCTCCAGCGCCTCCGGGGTTTCGGCGCGCCGGCCGTCGGCACCGTAGGCCTCGGCGAGCTTGACGAAGTCCGGGTTGGTGAAGCGCGAGCCGATGACCCGGCCGTCGTGCAGTTCCTTCTGCATGCGCAGCACGTTGCCATAGGCGCCGTCGGCGAACACGACGGCCACCACCGGCAGCTTGTGGTGCACGGCGGTGGCGATCTCGTTGGCGGTGAACATGAAGCCGCCGTCGCCGTTGACCGACAGCACCGGGCTGTCCGGGTTGGCGGCCTGTACCCCGAGCGAGGTGGCGTAGCCGTAGCCGAGCGTGCCCTGGTAGCCGGGGGTCACCATGGTTCGCGGCGCGTAGACCGGGAAGCCGATGCGGGCGACGTAGGCAACCTGGGTGAACTCGTCGACGAAGAATCCGTCATCCGGCAGCGCCCGGCGCAACGCCGCCAGGAACGCCATCTGCGGCCCGACCGCGCCGACGGCCTTGTCGTGATGCCGGGCGCGCAGGGCGGTCAACTCGTCGGCCCGGGACTCCCGCCGGCGGTTGTGGGCGGGCACGGCGTCCAGCAGGGCGCGCGCGGCGTCGGTGGCATCGGCGAGGATGCCGATGTCCGGCTTGGCGACCCGGTTGATCTCGGTCGGGTCGATTTCGACGTGGATCACCTTCACGCTGTCGTCGAGGCCCCAGAAGGTGCGCTCGACCTGCATCCGGCAGCCGATCGCCAGGGCGGCGTCGCAGTCGCCCCAATACTCATTGCCCGAGGAGTGGTTCAGCGCGTAGGGGGTGCGCTCGTCGACGATGCCGCGGCCGTTCTGGTAAGACACCACCGGTGCCTGCAGCATGGCCGACAGCTCGCGGATCTCGGGCGTGGCGTCATAGGCGCCGCCGCCGACGAAGATCATCGGCTGCTTGGCCTGTCCCAGGATCCTGGCCGCCGCCTCGATCTGGTCCGGGTCGAGCGCCGGCGCCGGATCGGGGTTGCCGAGGATCGGTTCGCCGACCATCGCCTTCATGGCCATCACGTCCATCGGCACCTCGAGAGCGACCGGCCGGGGCCGGCCGCTCCGGAGCTGCCGGAACGCCTCGGCGACCGCGCGCGGTGCCTCGGTCGGGTGGTTGATGCGGGCGGCGTGCTTGGTCAGGCGTTCCAGGATGCCGAGCTGGTCGGGGATCTCGTGCAGCATTCCGAGGCCGCGGCCGATGGCTTCCGACGGGATCTGGCCGGTGAGTGCCAGCACCTTGGCGCTGCAGCCATAGGCGGTCGAGAGCGCTGCCGTGGTGTTCAGGATACCCGGGCCCGGCACCACCGCGTAGGTGCCGATCCGGCCGGTCGACTGGGCCCAGCCGAATGCCATGTAGGCCGTGCCCTGCTCGTGCCGGGCGTTCAGCACCCGGACCTCGTTGCCGTGGTCGTGCAGGGCGTTGAAGAAGTGATCGAGCTGGATGCCGGGCAGGCCGAAGATGGTGTCGATACCGTGCGCGATCAGGGATCGCACGACGGCTTCGCCGCCGCTGATGCTGGTTACTGCTGTCATGATGCTCTCCGCTGGACCGATGGCCATGCTGGCTTGCCGTGCCGGGGAGGGCAAGCCGGGTTCGAACGCGGACCGGCACGACACCATGCGCGATCGGCGCCGCGCCGGGCCGGGTAGACGGCCGGTGGTGTCAGTGACAGTGCCGCCGGGCCGGGTTGGACCGGCGCATAGGGTGTGTTTCAATGCCATCGCGATCCGCAAGGCCAGCGTGATCCGCAGGCGGGCGGATCGGATCTAAATTTTCCACATCCATGTACCGTACGGCGCGATGGGCAACGATCTCGAGAGCCAGCAGGAGATCGCCTCGGAGATGCTGCGGCAGTATGCCCACGCGCTCGACCTGGTGCCGGCGCTGGTGCGGGCGCCCGACGGGTCGATCCTGATCTGGACCAAGGCGATGGGCGACGTGCTCGGCTGGTCCGCGGCGGAAGCTGTCGGCCGCAAGCACCACGAACTGCTCGATACGGTGTTTCCGGCCCCGCGTGAGGCGATCGAGGCCGAGATGTTCGCTGCCGGCGAGTGGCGGGGCGAGCTGAACCACCGGCACCGCAACGGCCACCGGGTGGTGGTCCAGAGCGAATGGGTCGTCCACTGCGACGCCGATGGCAGGCCGCTCTCGGTGCTTCAGTTCATCCGCGACGTGACCGAGGCGAAACGCGCGCAGGCGATGATCGAGGAGCGTGAGGCCCGGCTTCGCGCGGTCCTGGACACCGCACCCGACGCCATCATCACGATCGACGCCATGGGGATCGTGCAATCGTTCAGTCATGCGGCCGAGCGCCTGTTCGGCTATGCCGCCGGCGAGGTCATCGGCCGCAATATCAACATGTTGATGCCGTCGCCTTATGCCGAAGACCACGACGGCTACCTCGAACGTTACATGCGGACCGGGAAGAAGCGGATCATCGGGATCGGCCGTACGGTGCAGGCGAAACGCAAGAACGGCACGATCTTCCCGATCGAACTCTCGATCGGCGAGGTCGTGCTTCCCGGAGACCGGGTCTTTACCGGCTTCATTCGCGACATCTCGGCGCGCCAGCGCATGGAGGAGGAACTCCGCCAGGCCCAGAAGATGGAGGCCGTGGGCCAGCTCACCGGCGGGGTCGCGCATGATTTCAACAATCTGCTGACGGTGATCTCTGGCAATCTGGAGCTGCTGGAGCGGCGGCTGATCGACGACGACGATCGCGAAATCCTGAAGGAAGCCCAGGAGGCGACGATGCTCGGCGCCCAGCTCGCCAGCCGTCTGCTCGCCTTCGGACGGCGGCAGCCGTTGAACCCGAAGCCGGTCGACCTGAACGCACTGGTCAAGGGCATGGTCGACCTGTTCCGACGCAGCCTCGGGGAGATGGTGCACATCGAGACGCAACTGGGATCGGCGGTGCCGTTGGTGATGGCGGATCCCGGCCAGGTCGAGAACGCCCTGTTGAACCTGGCGATCAATTCGCGCGACGCCATGCCGGATGGCGGGCGCCTCATCATCGAGACCGCCCTGGTGACGGTGGCCGACGAGGTGGCCGACATCGAGCCCGGCTGCTATGTGAAGCTGACGGTGTCGGACACCGGGGTCGGCATGCCGCCGGAGGTTCGCCTGCGGGTGTTCGAGCCGTTCTACACCACCAAGGGGCCGGGTGCCGGCACCGGGCTCGGCCTGAGCATGGTGTACGGGTTCGTCAAGCAGTCCGGTGGCCATATCGAGTTGCAGAGCGAGCCGGGGCGGGGCACCGCCATCGGAATTTACCTCCCGGTGCGCGGCGAGCATGCCGCGGCGCCGGACGAATACGCCATGACCGCTGCCAGTGCCGCGGCGGCCGGCGAGATCGTGCTGGTCGTGGAAGATGACGACCGGGTTCGCCGGGTGGCGCTGCGGCGGCTCAAGGCCCTCGGCTACAGGACGCTCGAAGCTGACAGCGGGCCCGCGGCATTGGCGGTCCTGGACCGCGGCGAGCCCGTCGACATCCTGTTCTCGGACGTCGTCATGCCGGGCGGAATGAGCGGCCTCGAGCTTGCGTCCCAGGCCCGCAGGCGACGGCCTGATCTGCTGGTCGTGATGACCTCCGGCTATACCGACCCGGCGATGATCAGGGAGGGGCAGATGCCGGGAGACACCCGATGGCTGGCCAAGCCCTACAGTGCCGAAGAACTGGAGGCGGCACTGCGCCCGGCCGTGCGCTGAGCGTCACGTCGACCGTACCTGGGCGGCGAACAGGTAGCCGGCGCCCCTGACGGTCTTTATCAGGACCGGGTTGGCGGGATCCGCCTCGACCTTCCTGCGCAGGCGCATGACCTGGGTGTCGACGGTCCGGTCGTAGGCGGCCCACTCGCGCTCCTTCGCGAAATCCATCAGCTGCTCCCGGCTGAGCACGCGGTTCGGGTGCAGCAGGAAGGCGCGCAGCAACTCGAACTCGGCGGCGGTGAGCGTCACCGGCGTCCCGTCGGACGACCGCAGGTCGCGCCGCGGCAGATCCAGCGTCCAACCGTCGAATGCCAGGACCGTCTCGTCCGGTCCGGGAGCGGCCGGGGGCGGCGGTTCCACCGGGGCCTGGATCCGGGTCCTGCGGCTAACCGTCCGGATCCGGGCCAGCACCTCGCGAAGATGGAACGGCTTGGCGATGTAGTCGTCGGCGCCGGCCTCCAGCCCCACTACCCGGTCGATCAGGTCGCCCTTGCCGGTGATCATGATAATCGGCACCTCCGAGTGCCGGCGGATGTTACGGGCGAGCGAAAGTCCGTCCTCGCCCGGCATCACCAGGTCGAGCAGAACGATGTCGATGCGTTCCGCCTCCAGGGCCGCGCGCATCGCCGCCCCGTCGCCAGCCTCCGAGACCTTCAGGCCTTCCTCGTGGAGGTAGCGCCGCAGCATGGTGCGGATCCGTGGCTCGTCGTCGACGATCAGCACGTGGAGGGCATCACTCACCGGTTCGTCCCCGGGCCGTTGTCACAGAACGTCACACTTCGTCTCGCATCGGCTACACCCGCCGGGAACGGCGCCATAAGCGCGTGACCGGGCAGCTGTAGAACCTGTGCTCATCGGGTCCATCAAGATCCGATGGGACACAGGGTGAGAGACAGGTCATGAACACACAGGTCGCTTCGCATCCGTCCACCGAGAATGGTTTTCAAATCCTTGCCGTCCGCCAGGATACTGCGCGTCCGACAGTGGTCCAGAGGGTGGCTCCGGGAAGAATTCTGTTTTCCGAGGGGGACGAGGCGGAAGGTGTGTTCGAGGTCGTGAGCGGCACGCTCCGACTATACAAGGTCCTGATCGACGGTCGGCGGCAGATCATCGGCTTCGTCTCCGGCGGGCAACTGCTCGGCCTGGCGCCGCAGCGGCAGTATCTTTGCACGGCCGAGGCGGTAACGCCCCTGACGGTTCGTCGCTACCAGCGGCCTGCGTTCGAGCGGCGCATTGACGAGGAGCCCGGGCTCGCCCGGCGCCTTCTGGCCGCCGTGTCGAACGAGCTTCGCATGGCCCAGGACCAGATGTTGTTGCTCGGTCGCAAGTCGGCGACCGAGAAGGTCGCGAGTTTCCTGATCAGCCTGGCAGCCACCGAGAGCGGCGACTACGAGAGTCACGTCGACCTGCCGATGGGACGCGGCGATATAGCCGACTATCTCGGCCTGACCGTCGAGACCGTGTCGCGGACCTTCACGAAGCTGAAGAACGACGGGCTGATCAAGCTGCCGTCCCCGGCGAGCGTCGAGATCCTCGATGTCCAGCACCTGGAGGATCTGGCCGCCGGCGCCGGTGACGACCACGGTTGGAGCCGTAAGGGCGGCGCCTGGTGAGGGCGCACCGGAATGTCAGGCCCCTCTGCGGGTTTCGTCCGGGTGTCGAGGAGGTTTTGTCGATGAGGGTTCGCGGCAGTTCCGGCGCGCCCGTTGATGGAATGCGAGGGCGCGCCCTGGTGGTGGCTACCGACATCGCGGCCCAGGGGGCTTGCCGGTCCGCCCTGGAGTCGGGCTGGGACGTTGAAGTGGTCGACAGTGGTGTCGCCGCCGTGATCGCCGCCCGGCGCAGTCCGCCGACGGTCATCTTCATGGACCTGCAGCTTCGCGACGTGCCCGGCGGTGAAGCGGTCGAATGGCTGCGCTCGAATCCTGCGCTCGGCGGCGTGCCGATCGTGCTGATCGCGGGCGGCGCCGAGGACAATGCGGAGATCGCCGCGATCCACCCCGAGGCGCTGCTCCGCAAGCCGGTGTCGCGCGGTGCCGTGGAGCGCGTCGCCCGGGGCCTGCACGCCGCCGATTCCTGATCGCGGAAGCCGTCGGTCGGCGCTTGCCTGCGATCGGCGGAGCGTTGACAGTGCGGGTGTAGTTCCGACGCTCCAAGGATCCCACCATGACGTCGCTGCATGCGCTGACCGCCGCCGAACTCTCCGCCGCCTATGCTGCGGGAACCCTGTCACCGGTCGAAGCCATAGATGCGGTGCTGGCGCGGGCGGAGGCATGGGAACCGCATGTGAACGCGATGTTCCGGGTGCATGCGGCCGGCGCCCGCGCCGCCGCCGTCGCTTCCGCCGCCCGCTGGCGGGATGGCCTGTCGCTGTCGCAGTTGGACGGCGTACCGATTACCCTCAAGGAGAACCTGCTCAGCAAGGGCGACCCGGCGCCGATTGGCGTGGCGATCGGCGATCTGACGCCGAAGACCGAGGATTCGCCGATCCCCGCCCGGGTGCGCGAGGCCGGTTGCATCCTGATCGGCAAGACCACCATGCCGGACTACGGCATGCTGTCGTCCGGCCGCTCGTCGATGCACGGCACCACGCGAAATCCCTGGAATCTTGGCTGCAACACCGCCGGCTCGTCCTCGGGCGCCGGCGCCGCCGCGGCCGCCGGCTACGGGCCGTTGCACGTCGGTACCGACATCGGCGGGTCGGTGCGGCTGCCGGCGCATCATTGCGGACTGTTCGGCCTGAAGCCGTCGCTCGGGCGTGTGCCGATCTATCCGCCATTCATGGGCCGCGCCGCCGGGCCGATGACCCGCACGGTGCGGGACGCGGCGATGCTCATGACGGCGATCACCCGGCCGGACGCTCGCGACTACATGAACCTGCCCTATGACCCGGTCGACTACGCCGCCGGCCTGGACGGCCTGTCGGCCAAGGGCCTGCGTATCGGCCTGATCCGGGCGATGGGGACGGGGCTGGACCCGGAGCCCGCGGTGGTCGACGCGGCGGTGACCGCCGCCGAGGCGCTTGCCGCCGCCGGGGCCGAGGTCACCGAGATCCCGTCTTTCCTGACCCCGGAGATGCTGGAAGGCATCTGCCGGTTCTTCGAGGCGCGTTCCTACAACGACGTCGTGGCGCTGACCGACGAGCAGCGCGGGAAGATCCTGCCGTTCGTCCTGGAATGGTGCACCTGGCGGGCCGGGACCTTCTCCGGCGCCGACGTGATGGCCGCCTACATGGAGGTGGTGGCGATGCGCGATGCCGCGGTGAAGGCCGTCGCCGGCTTCGACTTCGTGCTGTCGCCGGTGGCGCCGATCATTTCCTACCCGGCCGAGGCGCATTCCCCGAACGAGGATCCGCGCAACGCGCTGGCCCACATCGCCTACACGGTCGCCTATAATTTCTCGGAGCAGCCGGCGGCGTCGGTGAACTGGAGCTTCAGCGACGAGGGCCTGCCGATCGGCGTGCAACTGATCGGCCAGCGTTTCGACGACCTCGGCGTGATGCGGCTGGCCCGTCTGGTCGAGCAGATCAGGCCCGAACAGAGGATCTGGCCCGAGCCGCCGCTGTAGGGGGGCGGGTGATGGCGCGCTGGCGTGTCGGCGTCGATTCCGGCGGTACTTTCACCGATATCTGCCTGTTCGACGAGGTGAGCGGCCGGACCGAGGTCTGGAAGGTGGCTTCGACGCCGGACGATCCGTCGCGCGGGATCGCCGAGGGGGTCGAGCAGGGGATGCGGCGGGTGGCGCCGGCCGATACCGCGTCGCCGGCCGCCGCGGTCGCGTATTTCGGGCATGGCACCACCGTTGCCACCAACGCGCTGATCCAGCACAAGGGAGTGCCGACTGGGCTGCTGACCACCGCGGGCTTCCGCGATCTGCTGGAGATCGGTCGGCAGAAGCGGCCGGACCTGTACGACGTGTTCGCCGACAAGCCGCCGACACTGGTGCCGCGGGATCTAAGGCTGGAGGCTGCCGAGCGGGTGCGTCACGACGGCAGTGTCGAGACCGCGCTGGACGAGGACGCGGTGCGGACCGCCGGCCGAAGGTTCCGCGAGGCCGGGGTCGGCGCGATTGCGATCTGCTTCCTGTACAGCTTCGTGCGCCCCGAGCACGAGGCCCGCGCCAAGGCGATCCTGCTGGAGGAGTGCCCGGACGCCTTCGTCTGCGCCAGCCACGAGATCGCGCCGGAATTCCGCGAGTTCGAGCGGCTGTCGACGGCGGTCGTTAACGCCTATCTCGGCCCGGTCATGGATCGCTACATCCGCCGTCTGACGCCGCGGCTGCACGATCTCGGCATGACCGCGACGCCGCATCTCACGCAGTCGAACGGCGGCGTCATCGGCTTCGAGGCGGCGGCGCAGATGCCAGTGCGCACCATCCTGTCGGGCCCGTCGACCGGCGTGGTCGGCGCCCAGGCGGTCGGCGAGGCCGCCGGCTTCCGGGACCTGATCACCTTCGACATGGGCGGCACCTCGACCGACGTGGCGCTGCTGAAGGGCGGGCAGTGCCGGCTGGCGTCCGAGGCGATCGTGCACGGCTACCCGATCAAGGCGCCGATGCTGGACATCCACACTGTGGGAGCCGGCGGTGGCTCGATCGCCTATGTCGACTCCGGCGGCCTGCTGAAGGTCGGGCCGCGCAGCGCCGGCGCCGACCCGGGGCCGGTATGCTATGGCCGCGGCAACGAGGAGCCGGCGGTGACCGACGCCAACGTGGTGCTGCAGACCCTGAACCCGACGCACCTGCTGGGCGGGCGCATGGCGGTCCGCCGGGATCTGGCCAAGCAGGCGATCGGACGGTTGGCCGATCGGCTGGGCCTGGGCGTCATGGAGACCGCCCAGGGCATCGTCTCGGTGGTGACAGCCAACATGGCGCGCGCCATCCGGGTGATCTCGGTGCAGCGTGGCCACGACCCGCGCGACTACACGCTGATGGCGTTCGGCGGCGCCGGCCCTCTGCATGCCGCGCGGCTGGCGAAGGAACTCGACATCGGTCGCATCCTGGTGCCGCGCAGCCCCGGCATCCTGTGCGCCATGGGGCTGCTGCTGACCGACCTGCGCGCCGATTTCGCCGCCACCCGGCTGCTCGGGCTGCACGCCGAACCGGCCGAGGTCGGCGCCATCTTCGACGGGTTGGCGGCGCGCGCCGACGCCTGGTTCGCCGAGGAGGGCATCGCGCCGGCGCAGCGCCGGATCGGTCGCACCGTCGACATGCGCTACGCCGGCCAGAACTACGAGCTGCCGGTGACCCTGCCGGACGGGCCGGTGACCGCGAATACCCTCGACCGGCTGGCCGACGGCTTCGCCGCCGCGCACGAACGGCTGTACGGCTTCGTCGCCGAGGGTGAGCCGGTGCAACTGGTGACCTATCGGATCGAGGCCATCGGCGAGGTGAGCAAGGCCCGGCTGGTGCCGCAGGACAGCGCCGGTCCGGATGCGTCCGGCGCCGTCGTCGGACGCCGCGACGTCTGGATGGCCGAGGCCGACGGCTTCGTCGATTGTCCGGTCTACGACCGCGAACTGCTGGCGCCGGGAAACCGGTTCGCCGGCCCGGCGATCGTCGAGCAGATGGACACCACGACCGTGGTGCCGCCGGGCATGACCGCGCAGGTCGACCCGTACCTCAACCTGATGCTGGAGACGGCATGAGCATCGATGCCACGCCCGTGAACACCCCGGATCAGACGGCCCGCGTGCTCGACCCGATCACCGTCGAGGTGATCGGCGCCGCGCTGGAGTCGATCGTCGAGGAGACCGGCGAGGCGCTGATCCGCGCCTCCTACTCGACCAACATCAAGGAGCGGCGCGACTGCTCGACGGCGCTGTTCGACGTCCAGGGCCGTACGCTCTGCCAGGCCGAGCACATCCCGATCCATCTCGGCAGCTTCATCGGCGTGGTGCCGAAGGTGCTGGAGATGCACCGGGTCGAGGACATGCGGCCCGGCGACGTGTTCGTCGGCAACGACGCCTATGTCGGCGGCGGCACCCATCTGCCGGACATCGTGCTGGCCGAGCCGATCTTCGTGGACGGCCGGATCACCGCCTGGACCGTCAACCTGGCGCATCACGCCGACTTCGCCGACCGCGGCCACGCCCACATCTACCAGGAAGGGCTCCGGATCCCGCCGGTGCGCCTCTACCGGGCCGGCGAGCTGCAGAAGGACATCCTCGATCTGATCCTGCTGAACTGCCAGGTGCCGCGCGAGCGGCTGTCCGACCTGCGCGCCCAGATGGCGGCCAACCGGCTCGGCGTGCAGCGCTTCCAGGTGCTGTGCGCGAAATACGGCACCGACACTGTGCTGGCGGCCGGCGACGCCCTGCTGGACTATGCCGAGCGCAAGATGCGGGCCGGTATCGCGGCGCTGCCGGACGGCAGCTGGCGGTTCGAGGACGTGTTCGACAACCCCGAGATCGACGGCACCTTGCCGCTGGCGGTCGATGTCACGGTCGCCGGCGACGAGATGCGGCTGCATTTCGAGAGCCCGCCGCAGGTGCGCGCTGGCATCAACATGACCTATACCGCGCTGCTGGCGACCGCCTACTACATCGTCAAGTCGGTGGTCGACCCGACCATTCTGCCGAATGCCGGCCTGGCGCGGCCGCTGACCGTCACGGCACCGGAAGGCACCCTGCTGAACTGCGTCCATCCGGCGGCGGTCAACGGCCGGGTGCAGACCTGCCAGCGGGTGTCCGACATGATCCTCGGCGCGCTCGCCGGGGCCGCACCCGACCGGGTGACGGCGTGCTCGAACAGCGCCTGCACGGTCGCCACCTTCGTCGGCCAGCGCGCCGACGACGGCCGGATCTGGGTCTACCTGGAGACCATGGGCGGCGGCTTCGGGGCGCGCCCGACCAAGGACGGCCTCGACGGCGTCCATGTCCACGTCACCAACACCTCCAACCTGCCGCTGGAGGCGCTGGAACAGGAATATCCGCTGACCCTGCTGCGCTACGAGCTGATCGACGGTTCCGGCGGGTTGGGGAAGTTCCGGGGCGGCATGGGGCTGCGCCGCACCTACCGGGCCGACGAGGACTGCCGGGTGCGGGTCGACGTCTCGCGCATCCGCTCGTGTTCCTGGGGCCTGTTTGGCGGCGGCGAGGGCGGCGGCGGCGGCATCGTCGCCGGGCCCGGCGTGAGCTTCGAGCGCGACCGAGCGGTGCTGAAGGCCGGCCAGTGGTTCGAGGTCGTGACCCCCGGCGCCGGCGGCTACGGTGCGCCGGCCGAGCGCGACCCGGCGGCGGTGGCGCGCGACCTTGCGGAGGGCGTGATCGACGCCGCGACCGCGCGGGAGGTGTACGGGTACGCGGGCTGAGCGACGCCACGAGGGGGGCGGTCCCGGGCGGGCGGCGCACCGTAGCCGCCGGCACCATCCCGCTTGAGCAGGATGACAGGTCGGTGGTCCTGCGCCCCGGCTAAATGATCTTGGAAACAATCACTCCACGGCGCCAGGGTCTGGCCATCATGCCGCCGCCCGCGGCCGCATGACCACTCCGGCAAAGCCGCTGCTACACCAACACCTGGGACACGACCCACGATCCGCATGCGCCCGCCGACACTGGCATGCGCGGTGCATGACGTTCGCTCGGATGGCAGGAGCGGCGTTTCGTCGTGGTCCGGTCGCGGATCTGCAAAATGGCGGGATATGCGAGGCTCTCGAGCCGGTACGGCGGGACCGGCCGGTCCGTCTGCCGGGCAGATTCTGCCGAACTCGCGACCGCCGGCCGGCAGCTTCTGCCGGGGGAGGGCGCAGCGGCCCCCCGCTTGCATCACCCCCGTTCCGCCCGCCGGTTCTTCGCGTCGCCCGGTTCTTCGCGTCGCCCGGTTCTTCGCGTCGCGAAGTCTCGCGCCGGCTCACCTCCGTCCCGGCGGCGCCCCGGGGAAAGTTCCCAGGAAGAGGGGTGGATTTCCCATGACCAGCATCGGATCGGTCGGCACGCTGACGGCGGCCCAGATCAGGGGCCTGTCCCCTTCGATCGTCGGCGGCTGGGACTCCGCGTTCATCGCGATGCTGAGCACCCCGCAGATCGGCGCGCTGTCACAGGCGCAGGTCGCGGCACTCGGCACCGATGCCGTCGCCAGCCTGTCGGGTAGCCAGATCTCGTCGCTGTCGACCGGCGCGGTCTCCGGCCTGACGCCCCAGCAGATCGCCGCGCTGGGCAGCTCCGGGATAGCCAGCTTCACGCGACCGCAGGTCGCCTCGCTGAGCACCGCCCAGATCGCCGGATTGAGCACCGGGCAGGTCGAGGCGCTGACGCCCAACCAGATCGCCGGACTCAACGCCCGCCAGTTTGCCGCGCTGCAGCCATCGGCCGTCGCGACCTTCTCGGTCGAGGATGTCGCGGCCATCGGCCCGGGCGCCATCACCGGGCTCGGCAGCGATGCCGTCGCCGCGCTGTCCCAACCGCAGATCGCTGCGCTGACGACGAGCCAGATCGCCTCGCTCAAACCGGCGCAGATCGCCGCACTCACGCCGGCGCAAACCCAGATTCTGAGCGCGACCCAGATCAAGGCCCTGGGCGCGACCCAGGTCGCCGCGTTCTCGGCCGGGCAGGTGGCGGCGCTTTCGCCCGCCCAACTGGCGGCCGTCACGTCGAAGGCCATCGCCGGGCTGAAGGCCGGCCAGATCGTGGCGATGGCCACCGGTCAGCTCACCTCCCTGTCGGCGCAACAGATCACCGCCTTGACCGCCGTCCAGATCGCCGCGATGGGCACGAACGCGGCCAGCTTGGCGCCGAACCAACTTGCGGCAATCAAGCCGGCATCGATCGGCGGCCTGTCGGCGGCCGCGATCGCCTCGCTCGGTGCCGAGCAGGTCGCGGCGCTGACCTCGGGCCAGATGGCGAGCCTGACCACCAGCCAGATCGCCGCGTTCAAGCCCCCGCAGGCGGCGGGCTGGTCGACGGGTCAGATCGGTGCGCTCACCGCGAGGCAGATCGGGGCGATGCCGATCGAGACCCTCTCGGCCCTGTCGACGGACCAGATCGCCAGCATCGCACCGAAATCGATTGCCGGCCTGACGACCGCCCAGACGGCGGCGCTTCCCGCGGCGCAGGCGCAGGCCCTGACCGCGGCTCAGGCCGCCAAGCTCAGCGCGCTCCACCTGCAAAGCATCGGCCCCGCCGTCCTGGCCGGCCTGGCGCCCGGTGTCATCGCGGCGCTGGCCCCCGGGGCGCTATGCGGTCTTTCGAGCGACCAGATCGCGTCGCTTGGCACGGATCAGGTCGCCCGGCTCTCGCCCGCCCAGATCGGCGCGCTGAAGGGGATGCAGATCGCGGCACTCGCCGACGCGCAGGTCGCGGTCCTTTCCGGTCCGCAGCTCACCGCGTGGAATGCCGCCCAAGTCGCCGCGCTGGGCCCGGACCGGATCGCGATGCTGTCCGGAACGCAGATCGCGGCACTCAATCCGGGTGCAATGGCGGGTCTTACCGCGGCACAGATCGCGGTTCTCTCAGCGACCCAGGCGGGCGCCCTGTCCAACGCGCAGATCGGCGCGTTGACCTCGAAGCAGGTCGCGGCACTGGGTGCCGACGCGTTGGATGCGCTGTCGCCCTCCGGCATCGCGGCGATCAAACCCGCCGCGGTCACGGGGTTGACCGGTGACCAGCTCGCCGCGCTCTCCAGGGAGCAGTCGGCCGGATTGACCGCCGGCCAGATCAAGTCCCTGAAGGCGACGCAGATCGCCGCCCTCTCGCCGGGGCAACTGGAAAGCCTGAGCACCGCCCAGGTCGCGGCTCTGACCGCCGCCCAGCTCGGCGCATTGTCCGTCGACAGCGTAGCCCTGCTGTCGGCCGAGCAGATCGCATCGCTCGCGGCCAAGGCGGTGCCGGGCCTGAGCGCCGGCCAGATCGCGGCGCTCGGCGCGGATCGGGTCGCCGCCTTCACCGCCGCGCAATCGGCGGCGCTGTCGCCGGGCCAGGTCGGAGCGTTGAGTGCCGAGACCGTCGCCACGCTGTCGCCGGGTCACATTGCGGCGTTCAGCGCGAGCGGCCTTTCGGGCCTGTCGGCGCAAGCCGTCGCGGCGCTCGGCGACGACCAGGTCGCGGCGCTGACCGTGAATCAGGTGGCGGCCTTGAAAACGTCGCAGATCGCGGCGCTCAGCGCCGATCAGATCGGCGCCCTCGCCAGCGCGCAGATCGGCGCGCTGAGCGCCGGTCAGGTTTCAGCCCTGTCACCGGAAGCCGTGGCGGCGCTGTCGACGGACCAGGTCGCCGCCATCAAGGCGAAGTCGATCGCCGGCCTGACCGCGAACCAGATCGCCACGCTCAGCGCGGCCCAGGTGCAGGCCCTGACCCCGACGCAGATCGCCAGCCTGGTCGCCGCGCAGGTCGCGGCCTTCAACGGCGACAGGCTGGTGGCGCTCGAGTCCAGGCACATAGCGTCGATCCGCACGAACGCGGTGACCGGACTGTCGGCGGACCAGATCTCGGCGCTGTCGCAGGAGCAGATCGCGGCGCTGACGACAGCCCAGATCGCCGCGCTCAATCCCACCCAGACGGCGGGACTGACGGCGGCGCAGATCGAGGCCCTGTCGACCGCGCAGATTGCCGCGCTCAGCGCCGCACAGGTCGCGGCACTGCCCGTTGCTGACGTCGCCGCCCTGTCCACCGAGCAGATCGCAGGCCTGACGGCCAAGGCGGTCGCGGGCCTGGCCGCTTCGCAGGTCGCCGCCCTCTCCACCGATCAGGTCTATGCCTTGTCGAATTCGCAGGTCGGCGCCCTGACCGCGACCCAGGCGGCAGCACTCACTCCCGCGCTGATGGCCAGCTTCCCGGTGGAGAAGATCGCTGCGCTCGGCGCAGGTGCGGTCGCCGGGCTGACCGGCGACGCCATCGCCGCACTCGGTTCCGAGCGGGTCGCCGCCCTCACGGCGAGTCAGATCGCGGCCTTGAAGCCCGCCCAGATCGCCGCCCTGACACCCACGCAGGTCGGCACGCTGTCGACGGCGCAGATCGGTGCGCTCGCCGGAACGCAGGCCCGGGCGCTCACCCTGGACAGCACCGCCGCCCTTCTGACCGACCAGGTCGCGGCCCTTTCAGGCAAGGCGGTCGCGGGGCTGACGGCGGAGCAGATCGGGGCATTGAACGCCGCCCAGATCGATGCCCTGTCGGCGTCCCAGATCGCCGCCCTGACCGCGACCCAGACCGCCGGGTTGACCATCGAGGCGGTCCGGACCTTTTCGAGCGCCGATGTGGCCGCCCTGAGCGCCAGTGCCGTCGCCGGCCTGCCGGACCAGACCATCGGGTCGCTCGATCAGGAGCAGATCGCGGCCCTGACGACAACGCAGGTGAAGAGCCTGACCGCCAGCCAGCTCGCCGCCCTGCAGCCGGACCAGATCGCATCGCTGTCCACCGCCCAGATCGGCGCGCTGACGGCAACCCAGGCCGCGTCGCTGTCGACGGACACCCTTTCGGCGCTTTCCACCGGCCAGATCGCGGCCCTCGCCCCGGCGGCGGTCGCCGGCATCGGCAGCGCGCAAATCGCCGCCCTCACCACCGCGCAGGTGGACAGCCTGTCCAGTGGACAGATCGCCGCCCTGAGCGCGTCCCAGGTGGGCGCCCTGTCGGCCGAGGCCTGGGCGGTCTTCCACGCCGCCGACCTGGCGGCGGTCGGCGGCAAGGCGATCTCCGGGATCCCGGTCGAGCGCATCGCGGCCCTCGGCAACGACCAGCTTTCCGGGTTGACGCCGGTGCAGATGGCGGCACTTTCGACCGGCCAGGTCGCCGCGCTGACCGCCGCCCAGATGCCGGCGCTGTCGGGCACGCAGATCGGTGCCCTCGGCGCGACCCAGGTCGCGGCGCTGCGGCCGGACGTCGTCGCCGGACTGTCCGGCGATCAGGTCGCCGCGCTCGATGCCAAGTCGGTAGCCGGCCTCACGGCAAGCCAGGTCGCCGTGCTGACGACCGGCCAGGTCGACGCTCTGTCGACCGCGCAGATCGCCGCGCTGACCGCTTCGCAGATCGCGGCCCTCGGCACGGCGGCACTCGGGACACTCTCGACCGGCGGTATCGCCGCGATCAGCCCGGCCGCCATGCAGGGCCTGTCGCCCGAAAACGTGGCGGCACTGGACGATGAACAGACGGCCGCCCTGACGACCGCACAACTCGCGGGATTCAGTTATTACCAGATGGCCGCGCTCGGCAAGGCGCAGGTCGGCGTCCTGGCCGCCGACCGGATCGCCGTGCTCAACGCCTTGCAGATCGCGGCACTCGGCGCCGACCGGATCGCCGCCCTGTCACCGGCCCGGATCGCCGCGATCGGCCCGCAGGCGATCATCGGCCTCTCCGAAGCTCAGATCGCGGCGATGACCCCGGAGCAGGCGGAGGCCCTCACCCCGGCCCAGGTCGGCAATCTCACCGGCGCCCAGGTGTCGGCGTTCGGCAATGACGCGCTTGCGGCGTTCTCTACCGACGATATCGCGGCGCTGAGCGGCAGCGGACTTTCCGGCCTGACCAGGGTGAAGATCGCCGCCCTGTCGATCGTTCAATTGCAGTCGATCACGACCCAGCAGGTGCAGTTGCTCAGCGCGCAGCAGATCGCCGATATCGGCGCCGCCTACAGGGCGCTTTCGGGCTAGGGCCCGGACCTTCCTTCGCCGGACCGGGTTCGCGCGCAGCCGGACCGCGGCGGCTCGCCCCCGGCTTCCCTGACCCGGGGCGGCGACTTGCCTGCATCTCCCTGTTGTCAGGGACGGTCGGCGCCCCTCACGCCTCGCCGTAGTGGATTCGTCGGTAGGCGCGCGAGGGGATCAGGTCGTCGATCTGGAAGTCCCACAATCCGGCGGAGTTGGCCGCCTGGTGCTCGTCGAACAGGGCGGCGCAACGGCCCATCTCGCTGACCGAGGAGCCGCGCAGGCCGAAGCCGGTGGCGACGCCGGCCAGGTCGCCGCGGCCGTGGATCGCCTCGCGCGGTTCGTAGCCGCCGGCCCGGAACTTGTGGAACTCGGCGCCGTAACCGCCGTCGTTGATGACCGCGACCAGCATCCGGATGCCGTGCCGGCGGATGGTCTCGAGTTCCTGCACATGCAGGTACAGGCTGCCGTCGCCTTCGATCAGCAGAACCTTGCCGTCGCCGCGGTCGGCTGCCACGCCGATGGCGGCCGGCAGGCCGGAACCGATGCCACCGAAGTCGCTGATCACGTGGTAGCGGTCGGTCGCCCGGCCGCGCATGTGGGTCAGCGCGATCGAGAAGTAGTGACCCGCGCCGATCACCACGTCCCAATCCTTCGGCACCGTGGCGTCCAGTTCCTCGATCACCCGGCGTGGGTCCAGCAGTCCGGGCTGCGGGGTGTAGGCCTTGGCGTCGGGCACGTCGGCGGCGACCGCCGCCGCCATCTCCGGCGAGCGGAATCCGGCCTTGGAGATGCCGCGCCGGTCGAGTGCCTCGACGACAGCCTCGGCGGTCGCCCGGGCGTCGGCGCGGACATGCAGGTCGGCGGTCCGCAGGCCCTGCCACAGGCCGCGCGGGCTGGTGTCGACCTGCACCACCTGCGCCATCGGGTAGAGATAGCCGCCCTCGGTGGTGTAGTGGCCGAGTCCGGCGCCGACGCCGATCACCAGGTCGGCCTCGACGAAGCGCTCGCGCGCGAAGTCGCTGGCGAAGGCGCCGGCGATGCCGATGGCGTAGGGGTTGCCCTCGAACGCCGCCTTGCCGAGCAGCGAGTTGGCCATCAGCGCGCCGGCCCGGTCGCCGAGCGCCTCCAGCGCGGCGCGGGCGCCGGTGCGCGAGGCGCCGCGGCCGGCGATGATGATGGGACGTTCCGCTTCGGCGATCATGTCGACGACGCGCTCGACCATGTCCGGATCCGGAATCGGCCTCTGCGGGGCCGGCACGAAGCCCTCCGACGACATGTACTCGGCCAGGAACGGATAGTCCTTCTTCTGCAGGTCCATCGGGATGCTGAGCACCACCGGCCGACGCTCGACCTTGGCGATCACGAAGGCCTCGCGCACGTTGTCGAGTACCCGGTCGATGCTCTTCACGGCGATGAAGTGCGCGCCGGTCGCCTGCGCCAGCGGCGCCTGGTCGATCTGCTGCAGGTACCAGTTCGCCCCGATCGGCGCGTCGCCGGCGAACACCACCATCGGGGTGTTGGCGCGTGCCGCCATCGTCAGCGCCGTCATGATCTGGGTGAAGCCGGGGCCGCAGGTGGTCGAGGCGACGCCGACCCGGCCGGTGGCGCGGGCATAACCGTCCGCCATGGCGACCGCGGCGTGCTCGTGTCGAGCGTGGATCACCTTGACGCCGGGCTGCTCGGCCATCGCCGCCGACCAGTACATGTTGGCGTCGCCCATCAGCGTGAACAGCGCCTCGACGCCCTCGGCGACGAAGGCCTTCACCAGCATGTCGGTGACCTGGAGCTTGCGGCCGCTCATTTCTTTCCCCCGAACAGTGAACCTAGCCAGGACTTGAAGGCGCGCCACAGCAGGCCGGCGGCGCTGAGTTCCGTGGCGGGCGGCGACGCCGGCGACGCTGCGGGTGCCGGCTGATCGGCCGCGGGCGCACCGCCGTGCTCGGCGACCAGGCGGGCGAGATTGCCCGAGAACTCCTCCAGCAGGGCGCGCGCCACGTGCACGCCGCCGGCGTTGGCGAAACCCTCGAGCGGCCCGGTGACGGTGAAGCTGCCCTCGACGTTGAGCTGCGTCTCGGTGTCACCCGACGCCGTGACCGTGCCGGAGGCGAGCGCGTGCGAGGCGCCGCGCTGGTCGATGCCGCGGCCCTCGATCGTGCAGGTCCGGGCGGCGTGGTCGTAGCTGAGCTCGGCCTCGCCGCGGAAAGTGGCGACGGTCGGCCCGAACTTGACCCGGATCGATCCGCGCCACAGCCCGTCGCCCTGGTCGGGCGCCAGTTCGGCGCCGGGGATGCAGGACGCGATCAGCGCCGGGTCGCTCAGCAGCGGCCACACGGTGTCGGGGGGCGACGGGATCGTCGTCTGTTCGGTGATGGAAGGCATCGATACGCCGGTCGGCGGGAGGTGGGACGACCACGATAGCGCCTGGCGTCGCGGGAGGGAACCGGGTCGGGACGGTTCCGCCACCTCCATACAGCGCCCGGCTCCTGGATCGAGACGACCGGGGCTCCCGATCAGGCCATTCTCGCGCCGGTCGGGATGAGCGCGGGCCGTGCGTTCAGGTCGGCGATGCTGAAGCCGGCGATCTTCTTGTACTTCTCGGCATGGGCGGCCAGCTCGCTGCGCGGCACCACCTCATCGATCCGCTCGAAGCGGCCGCCGCAGCGATCCTCGACCAGCTGCATGATCGCATCCGGGCCGCTGCCGCGGTTCGCCAGGATGACCTTTTCGGTCTGCGGGCGCACCGCTGCCTCGTAGGCGTCCAGCGCGTCCGGGCCGACGCCGTGCTCGAGGAATTTCGCGCCGATCACCCGGGCGTCGACGACGGCCTGGCTGGCGCCGTTGGAGCCGACCGGATAGGTGGGATGCGCGGCGTCGCCCATGAGCGTGACGCGGCCGTCGGTCCAGCGGTCGATCGGGTCGCGGTCGACCATCGGATACTCGTAGACCGCGTCGGCGCCGCGGATCAGCGCCGGCACGTCGAGCCAGTCGAACCGCCAGTCGGCGAACGCCGGCAGGAAGTCCGCCGGGTCGGCCTTGCGGTTCCAGTCCTCCTTTCGCCAACCGTTGGACGGGTCGACGGTGAGTTCGGCGATCCAGTTGATCGTCGCCTCGCCGGTCGCCGGATCGGGCGCGGTGATCGGGTAGGCGACGATGCGCTGGGTGTCGTGGCCGGCGAGGATCATCGAGGCGCCGGTCTTGTAAGGGGCGGCCTGGGTAGTCGCCCGCCACAGGATCGCTCCGCCCCAGATCGGCGAGCCCTCGGCGGGGCGCATCTGCCGGCGGACCGCCGAGTGGATGCCGTCGGCGGCGATCACGACGTCGCCCTGCACGGCCTCGGTTCCGGACGCGGACCCGACGTGCAGTACGGCGCCGTTGCCGGTGTTCGCGAAGCCGGTGGCGCGCGCTCCGGCGACCACGCAATCCGGGCCGGCGCGGGTGGCCAGGGCCTGGTACAGCGCCATCTGGAAGCGGCCGCGGTGCACCGAGAACTGCGGCCAGCGATAGCCGGCATCGAGGCCACGCGGCTCGGTCCAGATTTCCAGACCGGTCCGGGTGTAGAAGCCGTAGTCCCGGGTCCGGATCCCGACCCGGTCCAGCTCGGCCTCCAGCTCGAGGTCGAACAGTTCGCGGACCGCGTTCGGCTGCAGGTTGATGCCCACGCCGAGCGGCTTCAGCGTCGGTGCCGCCTCGAAGATCCGGAACGGTATGCCGATCTGGTGCAGGGTCAGACCGAGTGTAAGTCCGGCGACGCCGGCCCCGGCAATGATGACTGTCATCCGCGAGGGTGCTCCATTTCTGCTGCCCGGTGAGTCCCGTTGCCGCCGGTATTTCTCGAACAACGCGGTCGCCTGGGCAATGGTGACCTTCTCGACGATGCCGCGCCCGGCGGGCTCTACGAGGTTGTGCAGGCGCGATCGTGCCGGCCCGCCGGATTGTGGTTAGTGTCATCTTCACACTTCGCAAAATACGCTCGTCGCCGGATCCGTCGTCACGGGCTCCCGAGGGAGGGAACATGCGCTATTCGATCTTTGCCGCCCTAGTCGCGGTGGCGGCGCTCGGGCTGACCGTCGGTGCGGCGGGCGTCTGGCATGGCTGGGTTGCCCTGGCGGTTGCCGGTCCGCTGGCCCTGCTGGGGCTCTACGATCTGCGCCAGACCCGGCACAGCCTGCTGCGCAACTATCCGGTCGTCGCCCACATGCGCTGGCTGTTCGAGGGTATCCGTCCGGAGATCCGCCAGTACCTGATCGAGAGCGACGCCGACGCCTTCCCGTTCAACCGCGAACAGCGCTCGCTGGTCTACCAGCGCGCCAAGCAGGCGGTGCAGACCGTGCCGTTCGGCACCCAGCAGGACGTCTACAAGCCGGAATACATCTACTTCACCCACTCGCTGGCGCCTCGGCATGCCGAGAGTTTCGACTTCCGGGTTCCGACCGGCGGCAAGGCCTGCCGGCAACCCTATGCGATCTCGCTGTTCAACGTCTCGGCGATGAGCTTCGGCTCGCTCAGCGGCAACGCCATCCAGGCCCTGAACAAGGGAGCCAGGATCGGCGGGTTCGCGCACGACACCGGCGAAGGCGGGATCTCCCGCCACCACCGCCAGCATGGCGGCGACCTGATCTGGGAACTCGGTTCCGGCTATTTCGGCTGCCGGGCCGCCGACGGCAGCTTCGATCCGGAACTGTTCGCCCGCCAGGCCGCCGACCCGCAGATCAGGATGATCGAGGTCAAGCTGTCGCAGGGCGCCAAGCCGGGCCATGGCGGGGTGCTGCCGGCCTCCAAGATCACTCCGGAGATCGTCGAGGCGCGGGGCATCCCGATGGGCATCGACTGCGTGTCCCCGGCGGCGCATCCGGCATTCTCCACCCCGGTCGAGTTCGTCCGGTTCCTGCAGCGCCTGCGCGATCTCAGCCAGGGCAAGCCGGTCGGCTTCAAGCTGTGCGTCGGCCATCCGCACGAGTTCATGGGCGTCGTGAAGGCGATGATCCAGGAGGACATCTACCCGGACTTCATCGTCGTCGACGGCAGCGAGGGTGGGACCGGCGCGGCGCCGGTGGAGTTCGCCAACAGCGTCGGCATGCCGCTGCGCGAAGGGCTGCACTTCGTCAACATGACCCTGCTCGGGGCCGGCATCCGCGGCCGCATCCGCATCGGCGCCAGCGGCAAGATCATCTCCGGCGCCGACATCGGCACCGCCCTGGCGCTCGGCGCCGACTGGTGCAACGCGGCGCGCGGCTTCATGTTCGCGCTCGGTTGCATCCAGGCCCGGTCCTGCCACACCAACCGATGCCCGACCGGGGTGGCGACCCAGGACCCGACCCGGCAGCGCGCCCTGGTGGTGTCGGACAAGGCCGAGCGGGTCGCGAACTTCCACAAGAATACCCTGATCGGCTTCGGTGAGATGCTGGGCGCCATGGGGCTGGACCGGCCCGGCGACATCACCGTCGACGTGCTGCACATCCGCACCGCCGACCCGGCCAGCCTGCTGCACTTTCGCCTGGTGGCGGATCAGTTGTCGCAGACCGACTGCCCGCTGCCGTTCGCCCGGCCCTGGGCCGAGGCCCAGACCGAAAGCTTCGCGCGCGCGAATTAGCGCCGGTAGCGCGGGGTGTCGGGGACCCGGGCGTTCCGCAGCCGGGCCTCGCGCCAGATCATGAACAGCCCGGAGCCGGTGATCAGCGCGATTCCCAGCAGGGCGACGAGGTCCGGCCATTCGCCGAACACCGCGATGCCCCACAGCACCGACAACGGGATCGCCGCATACTCGAAGGGCGCGACGACCGCCGCCTCGGCGACCCGGTAGGCATGGCTGATGCAGAACCCGCCGAACGCCGAGGCCACGCCGATCGCCACCAGCACCGCCCAGTCCCCGACATCCGGGACCACCCACTCCCGGAACAGGAAGTCGAGCGAGGCGTTGCCGGTCCCGCCGAAGCGCCCGTCGCCGACCAGCAGGCCCATGCAGGCCGACACCAGGATGAAGGTGACCTGGATGTAGAACGACATCGCCAGCGCGCTCTCGGTCCGGCCGATGTAGCGGGTCAGCATGTGCAGCGAGGCATAGCCGAAGGCGGCCGCGATCGGGCACAGGGACGCGAGCTGGAACACCTCGGTCCCTGGCCGCAGCACGATCAGCACCCCCAGCAGCCCGACCGCGATCGCCGTCCAGCGCCGCGGCCCGACATGCTCGCCGAGGAACACGACGGAGAACACCGCGATCACCATCGGCGCGACGAAGAAGATCGCGACACCTTCCGCCAGCGGCAGGGTGGCCAGGCCGAGGAAGAACGACATGTTGGCGAACACCACGCAGCCGCCGCGCAGCAGGTGCAGGCCGAGCCGCCGGGTCCGCAGTGCCCGGAACCCGCCGGCCAGCGGCAGCAGGACCGCGAGCAGCACGGTCATCCCGACCAGGGCGCGCAGCAGCACCACCTGGTGCAGCGCGTAGTCGCCGGACAGGAACTTGATCGCCATGTCGTTGACCGAGAAGCAGAACACGGCGACCAGGGCCGACACCGTACCGAGCAGCGCGGGGTTGTTCGAAAGTGCTTTGATCATGGCGCCATATGACAGCGCGCCGGCTCGGCCGGCAACCACCGGGAGGCAGGATTGCAGCGGCGAGGCGGCCGGTGGGTCCCGGTCTCCGCTCCGCGGAACCGGGATGACGGCGGGGAGAGGGGCGCCGATCGCCGCCCGCCCCCCAGCCTTGCCGTCATCCCGGACCGGCACGCCGGAGCCGGGGCGGAGCCGGGACCTGTGGCGACCTTGGGCATGCACCCCGTTCGGAGCGGCGGGTGGCTTCCGGAGCCGGGCGCTGCCGCGCCCCCTCCGGAATGACGGGGATGCGGGGGATCGCGGTCCTGGCCCGCTCCGCCCTTGCCGTCATCCCGGACCGGCACGCCGGAGGCGGGGCGGAGCCGGGACCCACGGCGCGACGGGCGCCCGCCATGCCGCGACGGACGGCCGCGTCAGTCCCAGTTCGGCGCGAAGGCCGGGTTCACGAACCGGCGGTCCTTCGGCAGCGCGGCGATCGCCCGGCGGTCGTCGTCGTCGAGGGTGACGCTCCAGGCGTCCAGGTTGGCGCGCCGGCCCTCGGGGCGCGAGGACTTCGGGATCGCCGCGACCCCTTCCTGGTCGAGCAGCCATTTCACGCCGACCTGCCCGGCCGTCGCACCGTGCTTCTGCGCGATCTTCGCCAGCACCGGGTCGTCGGCCACCCGGCCCTGGGCCAAGGGGCAATAGGCCACCAGCGGCACGCCCTTCGAGCGCAGGTAGTCGAGCACCGCCGACTGGTCGAGATAGACGTGGTACTCGACCTGGTTGCAGGCGACCGGCGCGCCGATCTCGTCGATCGCCCGGCGCAGCAGCGGCAGCGTGAAGTTGGCGACCCCCAGCGCCCAAATACGGCCCTGCTCCTTCAGCCGCCCCAGGGTCTCGAAGATCGCGCCCAGGTCCATGCCCGGCGCCGGCCAGTGCACCAGGTACAGGTCGACATGGTCGAGGCCGAGGCGCTTCAGGCTGTCGTCGAGCGCGCGCCGGATGGCGTCGGGGGCCAGGTGGTCGTGCCAGACCTTGGTGGTGACGTGGAACTCATCGCGCGGCACCCCGGCGGCGGCGATGGCCGCCCCGACCTGCTCCTCGTTGCCGTACATCTCGGCGGTGTCGATGTGCCGGTAGCCAAGCGCCAGCGCGCTCTCGACCGCGGCCTGGCCGGCCTCGCCGGTCAGCTTGAACGTTCCGAGGCCGAGCTTGGGCAGGGCGATGCCCCGGGTGGCGATGGTCTGCATGGCGGGCTCCTGAAGTGACTGGATCGGCTGACGGGATGCGCGTCGAGCGCTATGCTGCCAGAGCGAGAGTCTCCGTGCGAGCGGCCCGCGCCAGGGTGGCGGGGCCGAAGCGGACCGGCGGGAGGGTGGCATGGCCGATCGGAAATGGCGGATCAGCGGCGAGTACATGGAGAGCTGCAACTGCGACTACCTGTGCCCCTGCATCTACACCAACCCGCAGGGCGAGGCGACCTTGGACAATTGCACCGCCGCCCTGGTGTTCCGCATCGACAAGGGGCGCAGCGGCGAGATCGCCCTCGACGGCCTGTGCTTCGCGCTGCTGTTGCGCAGCGGCCGGGTGATGGCGGACGGCAACTGGGCGCTCGGCTGCGTGGTCGACGAGCGGGCCGACGACGCGCAGCGGGTCGCCCTGTCGGCGATCGTCAGCGGCGAGGTCGGCGGCACCCCCGGCATGATCCGCAGCGCCCTGGTCAGCGATTTCCGCGGCGTCGCGATCAAGCCGGTCGAGTTCCGCATGGACGGGACCGCGCGCTCGGTGACGATCCCCGACGTGCTGTCCTTCGAGATCGACGGCGTGCTGCCGCGCAGCGGCAGCGACCAGCCGATGTGCATCGACAACACCTCGCACCCGGCCGCCCGGCGGCTGGCGCTGGCCCGCGCGAAGAGCTACCGGGTCGAGGGCTTCGGGCTTGACCTGGAGATGATCGGCAAGGGCAACAACGGCCACTTCGCGCCGTTCAGCTGGGCCGCCTGAGTGGCCGAAGGCGCCACCCTGCCGCGGCTGCTGCTGCGCGAGCGCACGCTGGTGCTGGCGGCGGTCGCCGGCGTGAGCGCGCTGTCCTGGCTGTATCTGGTGCTGTTCGACGGCGGCATGCCCGACATGTCGAGCATGGCCGGGATGGCGATGACGATGCCCTGGACTCCGTCGGTCTTCGCCCTGACCTTCGCCATGTGGGCGGTGATGATGGTCGGCATGATGCTGCCCAGTGCCGCGCCGATGATCCTGACCTACGCCGCCTTGCAGCACCGCAGGGCGGAGGGGACGGAGCGCTGGCTGCCGACCGTGCTGTTCGCGTCCGGCTACCTGGTGGTGTGGACCGGGTTCTCGGCGGCCGCCACTTTGCTGCAATGGGGCCTCGACCGGCTGGCGCTGCTGTTGCCGATGATGAGCACGTCGAGCGCCCTGCTCGGCGGCGCGCTGTTCGTCGCGGCCGGCGTGTTCCAGTTCACCGCGTTGAAGCAGGCCTGTCTCAAGCATTGTCGCTCGCCCTTCGCCTTCCTGCTCAACCGCTGGCGCGACGGCCGGAGAGGGGCGTTCGCCATGGGGGTCGAGCACGGCGCGTACTGTCTGTGCTGCTGCTGGCTGCTGATGCTGCTGCTGTTCGCGGTCGGGGTGATGAACCTGCTGTGGGTGGCGGCGATCGCGCTGTTCGTGTTCGGCGAGAAGCTGGTGCGCGGCGGGGTATGGGTGGCCCGGGCCGGCGGGGTGGCGATGGCGGGGTATGGGGTATGGCTGATCGGGTGGGGGTGAGGTGCAGTTGGAGCCGCGGGGGCAGCCGCGGCCCAGGTGTGCCGGCGTTGCCGCCCGTGCGGGGCCGTGGCAGCCTTCGGGAAAACAGGCAAACCGGAGGACCGTCATGGCTGCGACCGTGATCGACCGCTTCATCGACGAGGTCCGCTTGGCCGTGGCGGAGACGCCGGATTCGGCCGCCGTCGTCGAGCGGGTGGTGCCGCTGATGCGCCCGCTGGCCGGGGACCGCTCCTGGATCCGGCCGGCGTTCTACGAGGTCGACGCCAACCAGGGCTTCGGCATCGTGGTGCTGCACGAGGAGGCCGACGACGGTCCCGTGGGCGGCTTCCTGGTGGAGACCATCTGCTGGGCGCCGGGGCGCGGGGTGGCGCCGCACGACCACCGCACCTGGGGCGCGGTGATCGGGCTCGACGGCCGCGAGACCAACGTCGACTGGCGGCGCCTCGACGACGGCCGGGTGCCGGGCCGCGCCGAGCTTGAGACCGCCGCCGAGACCGTGGTCGGGCCGGGCGTGGTGAAGACCTTCGCGCCGGCCGACATCCACAGCATCCGCAACGACTCCGACCGGCCGTCGCTGTCCCTGCACGTCTACGGCCGCAACCTCGCCAAGCTCGACCGGTCCGAGTTCAACCCGCTGGCCGGAACGGAGGCCCCATGTCCGAAGCGAGCCAAGAAGCAGGCCTGAACAGCGTCGCCGAACGCCTGGCCGCATGGTGCGCCGCCCGCGGGCCGGTCTGGTCCGAGCTGGCGGTCGGCCGCGCTCGCGACGCGGTCGAGGACACGGTCGCCTGCATGATCGCCGGCGCCGCCGAGCCGCCGGCGGTCGCGGCCCGGCGGGCCGCCGCGGCCTGGGGACGCGGCGCCGCCACCGCGGTCGGCAGCCCCGAGCGCCTGTCGGCGCCGGCCGCCGCCCTGGTCAACGGCACCGCCGCCCACAGCCTGGATTACGACGACATCTTCGTGCCCAGCTTCGGCCACGCCAGCGCGGTGCTGGTGCCCGCACTGCTGGCGCTGGCCGAGGAGCGCGGCCGGGACGGCGCCGCCCTGGTCGACGCCTACATCGTCGGCCTGGAGATGCAGGCGGCGGTCGGCGCCGGGGTCAACCGGGCGCACTACCTGGCCGGCTGGCACAGCACCTCGACGATCGGCTGCATCGGGGCCGCCGCCGGTTGCGCCCGGCTGATCGGCCTCGATGCCGAGGGCATCGCCCAGGCGATGGCGCTGGCGGTCAGCATGGCCGGCGGGACCAAGGTGCAGTTCGGCACCATGGCCAAGCCGCTGCACGCCGGGCTCGGCGCCCAGCACGCGGTGCAGGCCGCGGTCCTGGCCGAGGCCGGCATGCGCGGCCGCATGGAGGCGCTGGAGGGCCGGTTCGGCTTCCTGGACCTCCACGGCGCCGGCGAGACCCGCGGCTGGGAGGCGTACCTCGCGGGCATGGGCGAGACGCCGGCGCCCGAGTTGGCAATCGAGGCGGTCGGCCTGACGGTCAAGCGCCATCCGTGCTGCGGCTCGGCCCACAACACCCTGGACTGCGTGCTCGAGCTGCAGGCCGGGCACGGCTTCGCGGCGGCCGAGGTCGAGCGGATCGATACCCTGGTCGGCTCGATCAACCTCCGTAACCTGATGTACGGCACCCCGGGCAACGAGATGGAGGCGCGCTTCTCGATGCCGTACTGCGTCGCCGCCGCTCTGCATCGCGGCCGGCTGAGCCTCGCCGACTTCCGGCCCGAGGCGGTGCTGCGCCCGGAGATCGCCGCGCTGATCCCGCGCATCCACATGACCGGCCGCGACCCGAAGGACGAGCCGACCGAGGCCGGCACCCGGCTGCCCCACGAGGTCCGCATCCGGCTGGCCGACGGCCGGGTCCTGGAGGCGGCGCGCACCTGGCCGCGCGGCGGGGCCCAGGCACCGCTCGACCCCGAGGACCGCCGGATCAAGTTCGAGGACTGCGTGACCCCGGTCCTGGGGGCGGACGCGGCGGCGGCGCTGCGCGCCAGCCTCGGCCGGCTCGACAGTCTCGCCGATCTGGCCGAGGTGACGGGAGCGATGGCGTCGGTCGGGGGCGGCGCGCCCTCCAGCGCCATGACCAGCGCCGCCGAGTAGCTCCAGCGCAGCGCTTGCTGATTTCGCTGCCGATCGTGCTGCCTCATGACCCGGGGCCACGTGGAGCACGCCCGCCGGGCCGTCTCCGGGGAATTAGCGATGATCCCAGGGGTTCAAAATCGGCACGCCGGTCGCCTTGAAGTCCCCGACATTTCGGGTGACGACCGCCATCCCATGAACGAGGGCCGTCGCCGCGATAAGTGCGTCTCGCTCGGCACGGGGATCAGGCACGTGCAGCCGTGCGCACTGCAGCGCGACTCTGGCATCGATCGGCAAGCTCCTTTCCGCGAACTCCGGCAGGACCTGGGTGTCCAACCAGATACGCAGCCTTGCGCCCTGGACCGGGTCGCGCCGCTCGACCTGCAGGACCCCGATTTCCAGCTCCATGAGGGTGATGGCCGAGATGAAGAAGCTCGCGGCGTCTTGCCGGGCAAGCCAGGTGGTGACGTGTGTGTCGGCTCGACCGTCCCCGGCCTTGCGCAGCTCGGAGATGACGTTCGTATCGAGCAGGAACATCACGACAGGTCCGGCACCCGACTTTCGATGTCGGCCTGCGGCGGCTCGAACACTGTGTCGGACAGCCCCGGCATCGACAGTGCCTCGACGAGGTTCCGATGCCCTCCGGTCAGCCGGCGGTACTCCTCGATGCTGAGCAGTACGTGAGCCGGCTTGCCGCGATCGGTGATGATCACCGGTCCGTGCCTGGCCGCCTTCTTGGCGCGGCCGAGGTCATGGTTCACTTCGCGGCTGGAAAAGGTCGTGATCGGCATCGGTTCCCTCTGTCCTGTCCGGACCGATTCAATGTAGCAATGTTACTACATCGAGGGGGCCCTGCAATCCGTCAATCCCGCATCCACGAAACTCGATTGCGGCCTGAGTCGGCCCGAGGGCGTCGTCCAGGGGCACCGTTCGGATCCGGTGCGGATCCGGTGGCAGTGCACTTAACTTGCATTGCGGGCCCAACAATGAGTGCACTGTCACCGTAACTCACCGTAACTCCAGGCGCGTTCCAAAAGTAAGTGCAACAGGGCACGCTCCGGTGCGCTGTAACGGGAGCGGTGCGATGGGGAAGAGCTACAGTCACCTGAGCTACGGTGAGCGGCTATCGATCATGGATGGTCTGCGCG